>FWPU01001119.1_pt1 | contig 83222 bp, 72 predicted proteins | sample 2228361 | NCBI WGS metagenome assembly FWPU01 (sample SAMEA103939777, study PRJEB20133) | metagenome | reverse complement strand
CTCAGGGTTTTTGCGCAGGAACTCTTTGGCGCTCTCGCGGCCCTGGCCCAGGCGCGTCTCGCCGAACGAGAAGAAGGCCCCGCGCTTGGTCACCAGGTCCATGCTCACCGCCAGGTCCAACACGTCCCCCTCGAACGAAATCCCCTGATTGTACATGATGTCGAACTCGGCCACCCGAAACGGCGGCGCCACCTTGTTCTTCTTCACCGTCACCCGCGTCCGGCTGCCGATGATCTCCGCCCCCTGCTTCAGCGTCTGAATGCGCCGCACGTCCAGCCGCACCGACGCATAGAACTTGAGCGCCAACCCCCCAGGCGTCGTCTCCGGATTGCCAAACATCACCCCAATCTTCTGCCGCAACTGGTTGGTGAAGATCATCGCCGTGTTCGACGCCTTGATCGCCCCCGACAGCTTGCGCAAGGCCTGGCTCATCAGCCGCGCCTGCAACCCCACATGCGCATCCCCCATCTCCCCCTCGATCTCAGCACGCGGCACCAACGCCGCCACCGAGTCGATGACGATGACGTCCAACGCCCCGGAACGCACCAACGCCTCCGCAATCTCCAGGGCTTCCTCGCCAGTGTCAGGCTGCGAAATGTAGAGGTTGTCGACATCGACGCCGCAGCGCGCCGCATAGTCGGCATCCAGAGCATGCTCGACGTCGATGTAGGCCGCCAGGCCGCCCCGCTTCTGCGCCTCGGCCACAATGTGCTGGCACAGGGTGGTCTTGCCCGACGATTCGGGACCGTAGATCTCCGTGACGCGGCCGCGGGGGATGCCGCCCACGCCCAACGCCAGATCGAGGGAGAGCGAACCGGTGGGGATCACCTGCACCGCCAGATGCGTCGCATCCCCCAGCTTCATCACCGTCCCTTCCCCAAACCGCTTCTGTAACGTCGCCAGGGTGGTTTCAAGGGCTTTTTGTCGGCCCGCTTCTACCAACACCGCCTCCCAACGGACAGGGATTCAACCGACAAAGATCACGCTTACAGTTTACACCAAGGAGACAGAAAAATCAAACTTCGTAAAAGTTCAGCCTTTCCTGTCGTCCCCTCTTTGGGGTACAATTTTGGCAGGAAAGGGTTCTCCCACGTTCCACGGTAGAGGGACAGCAGTGCAAGAGCTGACGGGCGTCATCGAGCGAATTACCTATCATAACGAAGAGACGGGATATACCGTCGCTCAGTTGATCCCAGAGCATAAAGACTACACGGTCACGGTCATCGGCAACATGCTGGGCGTCAACGTGGGGGAATCGGTGCGCCTGACCGGCCAGTGGATGATGCACGCCCAGTACGGGCGACAGTTCAAAGCCGAGTCGGTGCGGACGGTGTTGCCGGCCACGATCCAGGGCATCCGCAAATACTTGGGTTCGGGCCTGATCAAAGGGATCGGTCCGGTGACGGCGGAGCGCATCGTAAGGCGCTTCGGGCTGGATACGCTGACGGTGATCGAGCAGGATATCGAACGCCTGCATGAGGTGCCAGGAGTAGGCCCCAAGCGCGTGGCGATGATTCGCCGCGCCTGGGAAGAGCAGCGCCAGATCAAGGAGGTGATGCTCTTCCTGCAGGCCAATGGCGTCAGCACCTCGCTGGCGGTGAAGATCTACAAGGCTTACGGCGATCAGGCGATCGCGATCGTGCGCAGCGATCCCTATCGCCTGGCGCGCGATATCTACGGGATCGGCTTCCTCACCGCCGACAAGATCGCGCGCAACCTGGGGATCGCGGCGGACGCGCCCGAGCGCCTGGCCGCAGGCGTCGCCTATGTGCTCAGCGCCAAGGCGGACGAAGGGCACGTGTATTTTCCCCAGGATGAGCTGACGGCGGAGGCCGGACGCCTGTTGGAGGCCCCGCCTGCGCGTGTCGCGGAGGCGATCCGATCTCTGGCCGCCGAGGAACGGGTGCGCGTCGAGGCGGCTGCCGACGCCGAGAGGCCGGGCGCGGTCCACGAGCCGCTTCCCCTCTGGGAAGCGGCGGGCGCCCCCGTGGAGCCGGATCAGGTTCAGGCTGCCGTCTACCTGATTCCCTTCTACCACGCCGAAGTGGGCGTAGCGAACCGCCTGCGCCGTCTGCTGGAGGCCGACGAGGATCGTCTGGCCGTCTTCCAGACCTATGCCTGGCCGGTAGCGTTCGCCGCGGTGCAGCGGCAGACCGGCCTGGAACTGGCCCCCGCCCAACGCCAGGCGGTGCAGACGGCCCTGACCCAGCGTGTGACGATCCTCACGGGCGGGCCAGGCACGGGCAAGACGACGACCTTGCAGGCGCTGATCCGCCTCCTGGAGCGGGCTGGCCGTTCGTATCTGCTGGCGTCGCCGACGGGGCGCGCCGCCAAGCGCCTGAGCGAGGCCACCGGCCGCGAGGCCAGGACCATCCATCGCCTGCTCGAGTTCAAGCCCGGCGAAGGGACGAGCTTCGCCCACAACGAGGAGAACCCCCTCGATGCCGATATGGTGATCATCGACGAGGCGTCGATGCTCGACCTGTTGCTGACCAATCACCTCCTCAAAGCGATCGCCCCAGGGACACACCTGCTGCTCGTCGGCGATGTCGATCAGCTCCCCTCCGTCGGCGCCGGCAATGTGTTGCGCGACCTCATCGCCTCGGACATCGTCGCCGTCGTGCGCCTGGAGACCATCTTCCGACAGCCGGAGGGGAGCTATATCGTCGTCAACGCCCATCGCATCGACCAGGGGGAGATGCCGATCTTTGACAACCGCCACGCCCAGGACTTTTTCCTGTTCAAAGTGGACGATCCCGAACAGGCGGCGGCGCTGGTGGTCGACCTGGTGGCGAACCGCATCCCGCGTCGCTTCGGGTTGACTCCCGGCGAGATTCAGGTGCTCAGCCCCATGCACCGCGGCGAGGCGGGCGTCGGCAATCTCAATCTGCTGTTGCAGAACGCGCTCAACCCGCCCGCCGACGACAAGCCGCAACGCACGGTGGGCGGGCGCGTCTTCCGCCTGGGGGACCGCGTGATCCAGATGCGTAACAATTACAGCAAAGAGGTCTACAACGGCGATTTGGGGACGATCTGCGCGCTCGACCTGGAAGAACAGACGATGACCGTCGACTTCGAGGGGCGTCCCGTCGTCTATGATTTTTTAGAGCTGGATGAGATGGTCCACGCCTACGCCATCTCCGTGCATAAGGCGCAAGGCTCCGAGTTTCCGGCGGTGGTCATCCCGGTGTTGACGCAACACTACATGATGCTTCAGCGCAACTTGCTCTACACCGCTGTGACGCGCGCCAAACGGCTGGTGGTGCTGGTAGGGACGCCGCGCGCGATCGCCATCGCTGTGCGCAACGACCGCGTGGCGCAGCGCTATAGCGGGCTGATGGAACGCTTGCGCGCCGGGAACAAGGTCTGAAGAAGGAAGTGGAAAGGCGGGTTGCTATGCCCACTTACCAGGTTGCGGATGACCGGATCACGATCCATGCGGAGGCGTTTCGCGTGTTGCTCGATCGCCATCCGCCAGCGCTGACCATCCTGCGCGATGGCCAGGAGATCTGGCGCAGCGGCCCAGCCTTCGGCCATGCGCGCTACGGGACGCGCTGGCTGGCGCCGCGCGCCCTGGAAGAGCTGCGCCTCACCGGCGAAGGAGTGCATCTGGCCGCGCTGAGCGCCGATCCTGGCTTCCCTTGCACGCTCGCCCTGGCCATCGATGAAGAAGGCGTCTCGGTGCGCTGGGAGGCTCAACAGACACCTGACGAGTGGTGGGAGAGCGCACACCTGGCGCCAGCCGGGCATTGGTATGGGCTGGGGCAACTGATGCGCGCCGTGTACCCTCTGGAGGCCGGGCTGATCGAGGCCGATCCATTCCTCACCGCCGGCGTCCATCCGGCTGGCTTAGGCCCCATCGTCACGCCGACCTGGCTGACCAGCCGCGGGATCGGCGTCTGCATCGAGGACGGCGACGACCTGGCGGTGGGGCTGAACCGACCTGTGACGCCGACAGAGGGCAGCGACAAAGCGGCGCGTCCGCTGCCCGCCGACGCAGGGGAGGGAGATGGCCTGTGGCAGGTGCGCGTGCGTCGGCAGCCGCGCCTGGCCTATCGCATCACCGTGGCGCCCGATCTGCCTGCGGCCCATCGGCGCCAGGCGGCCCGACGGGGTATGCCCACCGGCCGTCCGCTGTTTGACCTGTTGCGCGTGCCGCAGTGGACGACGTGGGCGCGCTATAAGACCAAGATCGATCAGGCGACGGTGGTGCGCTTCGCCCATCAAATTCTGGGCCACGGGTTCCCGGCTGGCCTCTTTGGCATCGACGACCGGTGGCAGGCGCGCTACGGCGACGTCGAGTTCGACCGCGCGCGCTTCCCCGACCCGCGCGCGATGATCGCCGCGCTGCAAGATATGGGTTTCCAGGTGACATTGTGGATCACCCCCTTCGTCAACCGCGACGCGGCGAACTTCGGGGAAGGGCGTCGTCGCGGTTTCTTCTTGCGCCGCCCCAGCGACGGCGAACCCTATCTGACGCGTTGGTGGCAGGGAGAGGGCGCGCTGGTCGATTTCAGCAATCCGGAGGCGGCCGCCTGGTGGCTGGGCAAACTCCAGGCGTTGCAGGAACGCTACAGCATCGAGGGATTCAAGTTCGATGGTGGCGACGCCAATTGGGCGCCCGCTGACGCCGTCAGCGCGGGCGGCGTCGGGCGCAACAGCTATAGCGATGCCTACGTGGCGTGGGTCGCCGAGCATTTTCGCTGGTGCGAGGTGCGCGTCGGCTGGCGCGCGCAACGGGCGCCGCTGCTCTTCCGGCTGATGGACAAGGAGAGCGTCTGGGGCGAGGAGAACGGGCTGCGCGCGATCGTGCCGCAGGTCCTGCACGTGGGGCTGGCCGGTTATCCGTTCGTCTTCGCCGACATGATCGGCGGCAACGCCTACGGCGAGCACAAGCCGGACAAAGAGCTGCTCATCCGCTGGGCGCAGCTCAGCGCGGCGCTGCCAGCGATGCAATTCTCGCTGGCGCCGTGGGACTTCGATCGCGAGACAGTCGAGGCCTGTCGTCGCTGCGCCCAGTTGCACATGGAGCTGGCGCCCGCGCTCGAGCGCGCGGCAGAAGAGGCGGCGGCGACTGGCGCCCCCATGATCCGGCCGCTCGCCTGGATCTGGGACGACCCGCGCGCCCATCTCTGCGCGGATCAATTCCTGTTGGGAGATGACGTCTGCGTGGCGCCGGTCCTGGCGCCGGAGGCCAGAGGTCGCGACCTGTGGGTGCCGCCTGGCGCCTGGCGCGACTACTGGACCAACGTCCGTTACGAAGGGCCTCTCGGTTTGTCCAATTATCCGGCGCCGCTCGACCGCATCCCCTTATTCATTCGCGAGTAACCTCAGCTCGCTCATATCCTGCATCTTGCCGTAGAGAGGAGGAGCTCCTCGGTTGTGGCTGGTGAGTTGAGTACGGCCCAATCGCTGCTCAGCGCCTATGGCCCGAGCAACCGCCTCTCGCCCAGCGTGCGCCAGCAGTTCATCAGCACGGCCGGGACGCTCGACCAGTATAACAACGGCTACATCGGCCCGGGCCACTGCAAATAAAGGCCTATTCGAAAACCGCATCGGGGTAGGCGAAGGCGGCCTGGGTGCGGCAGTGGTTCGGATATGCGATCCGGCCTATTCGAAAACCGCATCGGGGTAGGCGAAGGCACTGCCTTCGCCTACCCCAGTGTCTTATCTGTGAGTTTCCGGATAGGCTCTAACCAGCGCGTCTCGTTCATACCCTGAAATAGGGAGGAGGGGGTTTCTTCGGGAAGCCCCCTCCTTTGTGTTATAGTGGAGCCAGGAGGAAAACTCTCGATGTTCTTCGAAGCTATGGCCCGTTCGCTTGGTTCTTGGCCATTAGGGCCTATCCGAAAAACGGTTCTGGCTGGTCAGGAGACCGTGCCGAAGCTTTTCGGATAGGTTTCTTAGCAGGAGAAAGAACTGTGCCATGAAGGAGACAGCATGATCCCCACCTGCATCACCGTCAACCGCCAGGCGGGCGCCCTCGAGATCACGTGGGCCGATGGCCACTACAGCGTTTACCCCCTCAGCGGCGTCCGCAACATCTGCCCTTGTGTCCAGTGTCGCGGCGGCCATGAGAACATGGGAAGGCCGCCCGATCGCGCTGCGCTGCACGAGACCCCCGACGCTGCCTGGGAGGTCGTGGGCGCTGAGAAAGTGGGCAACTACGCCCTGCGCCTGATCTGGGCCGATGGCCACGACAGCGGCATCTACGCCTGGGAGTACCTGCGCGCGTTCTGTCCCTGCCCAGAGTGCGAAGCGGCCCACTCGTCGGCGGCAGCCTGAAAATCAAGGAGGGCGCCTTGACTCAATCCTTGCCGACGCTCGATGTGCGCGGCGTCTGTCCTCATGATTGCCCGGATACCTGCGCCTGGGTGGCCACGGTCGATGTGGCGACCGGACGCGCCGTGCGGCTGCGCGGGGCGGCCGATCACCCGATCACGCGCGGCGTCCTGTGCACCAAGGTCGACCGCTATCTCGAGCGCACCTATCATCGCGATCGCCTGCTCTTTCCGCTGCGTCGGGTGGGCGCTAAGGGCGAAGGGCGTTTCGAGCGCATCACCTGGGACGAAGCCCTCGACGCGATCGCCGCGCGCCTGCAAGCGATCGCCAGCCGCGAGGGGCCACAGGCGATCCTCCCCTACTCCTACGCGGGCACGATGGGCCTGGTGCAGGGGCAGTCCATGGATCGCCGCTTCTTCCATCGTCTGGGGGCCAGCCGTCTGGAGCGCACGATCTGCTCCGAAGCTGGCTATCGCGGCCTGTTGTACACGTTGGGCAGCGCACGCGGCCCGGCGCCCGAGGACTTTGCCCTGGCGCGCTACATCATCCTGTGGGGCGCCAACCTTCTCACCTCGAACCTCCATCAATGGCCGTTCGTCCAGGAGGCGCAGAAGCGAGGCGCGCGCGTGGTGTGCATCGATCCTGTGCGCACGCGCACCGCGCGTGTCGCCGACTGGTGGCTGCCCATCCTGCCTGGGACCGATGCTGCGCTGGCCCTGGCCCTCATGCATGTGATCTTCGCCGAAGGATTGGAGGACCGCGCCTTTCTGGACGATCACTGCGTGGGCGGCGACCTGCTGCGTCAACGCGCCGAGGAGTGGCCCCCCGAACGCGCGGCGGCGATCACAGGGTTGGCCGCGGAGGACATCCGCAGGCTAGCCCGCGAATATGCGACGACGCGCCCGGCTGTCATCCGCCTCAGCTACGGGATGCAGCGCCACGGCGGCGGCGGCATGGCTACGCGCGCCATTGCATGCCTGCCCGCGCTCGTCGGCGCCTGGCGCGACGCGGGCGGCGGCCTCCTCCTCTCGACGAGCGGCGCCTTCGGCCTCAATTACGCGGCCCTGGAGCGGCGTGATCTATGTCCACCCAACACACGCTCCCTCAATATGGTCGAGCTGGGGCGAATCCTCGCCGAGGTGGACGATCCGCCCGTGCGCGCCCTGATCGTCTACAACAGCAATCCGGCGGCCGTCGCGCCCGATCAGGCCCAGGTGCGCAAAGGCCTGCAGCGCGCGGACCTCTTCACGGTCGTGATCGAACAGTTCTCCACCGACACCGCCGACTACGCCGATCTCGTCCTGCCGGCCACGACGCAACTCGAACACTGGGATCTGCTCAAGCCCTATGGCCACTATTTTCTGGCCCTCAATCGCCCGGCCATCGCGTCCCTCGGCGAGAGCCTGCCCAACAGCGAGATCTTCCGCCGGCTGGCGGCGCGCCTGGGATTCCACGATCCCTGTTTCGTGGATGACGACCTGACCCTGATCCGTCAGGCGTTGGAGAGCGACGCGCCCGAGATGGCGGGCGTCACCTTCGAGCGCCTGTGGGCGGATGGCTTCGTACGCCTGAACCTGCCCGGCCCATACCGTCCCTTCGCCGACGGCCATTTCCCCACTCCCTCCGGCAAGTGCGAACTATACAGCGCGCGCATGGCCGCCGACGGCTACGATCCGCTGCCGACCTACACGCCGCCTCATTGGGAGGACGAGGTGCGCCTGGCCCCTGACGCCAGCTCGCTCTTGCTGGTCTCGCCGCCTGCGCACTATTTCCTCAACTCCACCTTCGTCAACGTCGATCGCCTGCGCGCGCGGCAGGGAGATCAGGAGCTGTGGATCCATCCTCGCGATGCCGCTGCGCGCGCGATTCGCGAGGGGCAGTGGGTGCAGGTAGCGAACGCGCGCGGCAGCTTCCTGGCGCGCGCGCGCGTGAGCGAAGAAGTACGTCCTGGGGTGTGCGCTTCGCCCAGCGTCTGGTGGCCCAAGCTCACGCCCGGGGGGCGCAATGTCAATTTCGTGACGTCGCAGGCGCTCGCCGATATGGGCGGCGGCGCGACCTTTTATGATTGCGTCGTCCAGGTGACGGCCGTTGACGATGCCGCGACGACATCGGCCGCATAGGCTGCGACGCGCGCCGGAAGCGCGGGCGCGGCGGCCCGAGAACTGCTTGAGGATCTGCGATGGCTGACAGCGAATCGACTCTGAAAGCGGATGCGCTCGTCGTAGGCGCGGGGCCGGCGGGCAGCGCGGCCGCAGCGCGGCTGGCCGCCGCGGGCTGGGACGTTTTGCTCGTCGATCGCGCTGAGTTCCCACGCGACAAGACCTGCGGCGATGGGCTGACGCCGCGCGCCGTTCGTACCTTGCAGACCCTGGGCGCGTTCGATCCGGTGGCGGCGCGCGCCCATCGCCTGACCGCCGCCCGGATCGTCTCCCCAGGCGGCTACCAACTGCGCATCGATTTCGCTGATCACCTCGACGGCTGGCCGCATTTTGCCCTCGTCCTGCCGCGCTATGAGCTGGACGATCGCCTGCGTCAACATGCGATCGCCAACGGCGCCCGCTTCCTCGGCGGCTGTAAGGTGATCGCCCCGCTGCCCGCTCGCTCGGGCGCCTTGGCTCAGCGCAACGGCGAGCCGATCACGATCGAAGCCCGACTCGTCATCCTCGCGACGGGTGCCAGCCTGCCCCTGCTGTGCAGCTTCGGCTTCCTCCATCAACTGCCGGCGACCGTCTCGGCGGCGCGCGCCTATTGGGAGGGGGTCGAGGGGCCGGACGACGCGATGGAGTTCTTCTTCGACCGCCGCTTCGCGCGCGGGTATCTCTGGCTGTTCCCCCTGGGCGAAGGGCGCGCCAACATCGGCCTGGGGCTGTTCCCCTACAACGGCCAGCCGCGCCCACCGGCGGCGCGGCTGTTATCCGATGCGCTGACCAACTATGCGCCGTTGGCGACGCGCCTGCGGCGCGCGCGCCGCATTGGTCCCGTCAAAGGGTATCCGTTGCGCACCGATTTCCCGCATCATCCTCTTGTCGCCGACGGCGTCTTACTGGCGGGGGAAGCCTGTGGGCTCGTGAATCCCGTGACAGGGGAGGGGATCGATCTGGCTTTGGAGAGCGGTATGCTGGCAGCGGCGGCCGCTGATGCCGCCTTACGAAGCGGGGACATGGCGGCGGCGCTCTCTTCTTACGCGCGCGAGCTGCGCAGCCGTTTTGCAGCTTTCTTTCGCGAGATGCGCTGGCTGGTGCGCTGGGCGATGGGGCCGCGCGCGCTCGACATCCTGGTGCGCCAGGGCGCCCGTCACCCCGCGCTGGCGCGCACGATCACGCTCGTCAACCTGGGGCTGCTGCCGCCGCGCGCCGCGCTCAGCCTGCGTACCTGGCGCGATATCTTGTTCTAGTCTCGCTTTTCCAGGCCAAGCACTCGCAGCACGGGGATCACGAAGAGGAGGCCCGTGTGGCGACGACTGAAATCGCCGATCACCTTCTCGGTAGCCGCGATCACGCGCTGCAGCGTCGCCTCATCTTCTACGACCGTGAACAGGGTACGATGGTGCAGCTCTTGCGTCCCCAGCAGGTCTCTCAGGGAGGGGAGCAGCGGCAAGTCCTCGCCCAGCGCGCTGCGTAGTCGCCCCAGTCCCGTGCTTTCGAGGATCGTCACGCCCGACACGCCGGCCTGCTCCCAGGCGTCGAGCACGTCGCTGCACTGCTCGATGTTGTCCAACACGAAGACAACCAGATTCGCCATAGTTATCCTTTTCCTTGTCTCGTACTGTAAAGGGCCTTGAGCAGCAACGGCGTGATCAAAGTCGTCGCCAACACCATGAGCACGGTGTCGGCAAGGATGACCCCATCGATCAGGCCGTTGCTCATCTCGACGGAAGCCACGATCAACCCGACCTCGCCTCGCGAGATCATGCCGACTCCCACGCGTAGCGCGTCCTGGTTGGGCAGGCCGCCCAGCCGCGCGCCAAGCCCGCAGCCGACGACCTTGGACACCACCGCGATCGCCAGGATGACCAACGCCAGGGGAAGGCCATTCCATCCCAGGACGCGCGCGTTGGTCTCGATCCCGATGCTGATGAAGAAGATCGGCACCAGCCAGGCGTAGGCGATCGTGTGCATCTTGCCTTCGATGAGCTGGCGGAACGACGTCCGTCCATAGAGCAGTCCGGCCAGGAACGCGCCGGTGATCGCGGCGACGCCGCCCAACGCGTCGGCGGCCCAGGCATAGAGCAGCGTGACGACGATGACGGACGCGATCACTCCCTCGCTGATCGGCAGGCGGTCGATGAGGCGCGTCAGCCGTCCCAGGTAACGGGCGCCCAACCAGAAGGCTGCAGCGAGGAAGGCGATCATCCGAAACAACATCCAGGCGATCGCCCAGAACCCACCGCTGCCGCCCGCCACCGCGATCGCGAACGACAGCAACAGGACAACCAGGACATCGTCGACCACTGCTGCGCCCAGGAGCGTCATGCCCACACGGCTGCGCAGCATCCCCAGCTCCATGAGGGTCTGCGCCGAAATGCTGACGCTGGTGGCCGCCATCGCCAGCCCAACGAACAGGCCCTGGCGGAGATCGTAGCCGAACGGCAGGACGGCGATGGCCGCCAGTATCACAGGGACGATGACGCCCAAGGAGCCAGCGAAAGCGGCCGGTTTGCCGGTACGTCGCATCGCCTCCAGGTCGACCTCCAATCCGGCGATGAACATCAGGAAGATGACGCCGAGGTGGGCGAGGGAACTGATCAGCTCCGACAAATGCCCGCCTGCAAAGATCGGCCAGTGGAGCAGGTCGAGGAGCGTCGGCCCCAGGATGAGGCCGATCAGCAGCTCGCCCAGGACCGCGGGTTGCCCCAGGAAGCGGCTGAGGTAGCCAGCGCCCTTCGCCGCCAGGATCAAGAGGGCCAGGGCCAAAAGAAGTTGCAGAAGTGGATCCATGCGTGCATCCTTGCGCTTGAGATGAAGCCCGAAGGCTCGGCGAAGCGGCTCCACCAAAAGGACATGTTCGATCGCGACCATCATGGACGTCGTTTTATCTCGGCCAGACGTACACCCAGACGACCCAGCTCGGCGCGGGTTTGCTCGACGGAAACGAACGTGATCGCCCTCATGCCCAGGGCCTGCGCGACGCTCGTGTTGCGTGGTTTGTCGTCGATCAGCAGGCACGACGCCAGGGGCGCGCCCAGGCGCTGCGCCGTAAGCTCATAGATGCGGGGGTCCGGCTTGCGCAGTCCCACTTCGGCGGAGATGACGACGGCCGTGAAGGCAGCCAGCAGGGCGGGCTGCGCCTCTAGCTCGGCGCGCAGCGTGGTGAGGGCGTTGCTGCACAGCGCCAGCCGGTAATGAAGCCGCAGCTCGTACACCAGCTCGATGGCCGCCGGATTCATCGGCTCGCTCGCGAAGGGGCCATCGCGAAAACGCGCGAACGCCGGCGGCAAGCGAAGCTCCAGCTCCTGGCCGACGCGTCGCCAGTATTCGGCGACGGTCAGCTCGCCGCGCGTGGCAGCTTCCCAGGCCGGACCAGCCAGCAGGCGGTCGACCAGCGCCCCCGGCGCCCATCCCAACAGACGCTCATATCCGCTCAAAATGGTGAGCGAGACGCGATCGACAGTGAGCACGCCGCCGTAATCGAAGATGATGGCTGCGGGAGGGGACGACGATTCAGACATCGCCCAGCATAACGGGGACCCGCGGCGGCACCGGGCGAAACCCGAAGCGACGATAGAGGTGATCAGAGGCGTGGTTGCTCTGCTGCGTATTGATCGTGATGGTGAAGGCGCCGACGGAATGACAATAGGCCAGCGCATCCGCCAGCAGCAAACGGCCGATGCCCCGCCCCTGATGCGCAGGATGGACGGCTAGCCGGTAGATTTGCCCGACGCCATGCTGAACATTGCTGCAGGCGTAGCCCACGATTCGCCCCTCTTGTTCAGCGACCATGAAGTGGGCGGAGGTGACCAGCATCTCGATGAGTTCACCGCTGGCCAGACGCCAGAGCGATGAGAAGGCCGCAGTGTCCAGGGCCGCCAGGGACGGCACATCGGGAGCCTGAGCCGGCCGGATGCGCCCCTGCGGAAACGGCCGCAACGGCGGGATCGCCTCGTAGATGCGCTCGTAGGTGACGATCTGCTCCACCGGTTGTAAGCCGACCTCGCGCAGGGAAGCCTCCATCCACGCCTGCGTGACGTAGGCGACCAGGTAGTTGGCTTTCCAGGATTGCAGACGTTGGCGCAGCCCTTCGATCAAAGCCCACACCCCGACTTCCGCGCGCCAGCCGTTGATGATGGCCAGCCCCCGCAGGTACCCCCAGATGATCTCCTTCGTCTCCCCTGGCGCGAGCGGTCGCGTGCGCACCATCGCGCAGGCCAGCCCCCACAGCGCGCCGTTCGCATCCGCCACGATGAAGGCGTGCGCCGGATGCTGCAACAGGGCGGGTAGATCCTCGTTCCCGAAGCCGATGTAGCGGCGGTGCGACTGGTCGAGCAGCGCCCAGATGCGACCCTGGTCGCGCGCGGTCGCCGGTCGCACCTGGACTTCCACTTCAGGCGTGGTTGCTCCCGTATCGGGAGCGCTATAACGGGACATCAGATCTGCCGCCTTGTAAAAACTGTAAGCTCGGAGCGACGCCAGTATGCCACGACGACGCAGTTGGCGTCAAGCCTTGCGATCCCCTGTTGGTGACCAGGAGCCTATCCGAAGAACGGTTCTGGCTGGTCTCCTGACCAGCCTGGGGCGCGGTCGGGAGACCGCGCCGGGACTTTTCGGACAGGTTCTACAGAAGCCGCCCCTGGGACGCGAACGCTGATCGAGCGGGACGGCGCCGGAAGATCGGCTTCATGCTGAAGCGCGTCGGCGTCGTCCGCATCAGGATCGCGTTCGCCGTCGCCGCCTGGGCTGTTTGCGCCTCATCTCGGCTTCAGCGTCCTGTGGGAGTTCCCCACAGGACGCGCAACGTCGGCCGCGCCACGGCGTTCCAGTCGCCGGTATCAGATGAGACGAAGTACTTGCCGCTGTGGTAATCGGCGTCGGCGGAATAGAGGGCCAGGCGCAGCGGAGCGCCGCGCGCGTACGCTTCCGCCGTCGCACGCGAGACGTCCCACGTGCGCGGCGCGCCCGGCCAGCCCGGGAAGCCTGGCAAGGGATCCACCCATGCGCCGCCCATGTTCTCGCTGGCCAGCGGCGCCCGGTTCCAGGTCAGCGTCGCCTCGTCCCACGCCTCAGCGACCGTCAACACCTGAATGAACGATGGGCGCGCCTGGCTGGGATCGGAATTGCCGAACTGATGCAGCGTGAGCGTGGCCGAAAGGACCACGCAGCCCGGCGGGATGGCGGAGAGGGGGAACGTCAGATAGGCGCGCGAGAAGCAAGGCCGGTCAGCGACATCGAACTGGTTCTGGATGTTGAAATCCCCCTGCCCCGCGTAATTGAGATCGCCCCAGCCGTCCCAGAAGTCGTGTCCTTCGCTGCAGTTGAAGTTGCCGCCGACGGCCCCATCGATGACGACGGCGCCGTCCAGCCGATGGCGGATCGTGACGGTCGCGCCTGGGATGGCGGGCGGCGGCGTGTAGGTGGGGACTCCGAACGCCAACTGTCCCCAGGTCGCCGGCTGGTTGGGGTCGAGCGCGAGCGGCCACGTCTGATCGGCGATGGGCGCGCCGGCGTCGTCGTCGCGATCATGCAGGGCGATCCCCAATCCCCAAACGGTTCCCGTAGGGGGAGGGCTGGCCAGGCCGAGCGAGGCAAACGGCAGGCGCAGCGTCAGCGTCCAACCTCGATCGTCGACCGCATCGTTGGGCGCGTTGCCGCGCCAGCCTGTCGTCAGCGTGAACGGGAACGTCGCGGCGATCCAGCCGGCGCCGTTGCCTTGAGCGGCGGCCTGCCACGGCGTGCGCGGCGTCTCCCACCAGTTGAGCTGGCCGGTCACGCGGAAACTGTTGGCGTCGGGCGCGGCGCCCGTGTTGCCGTCCAGGTCGAGGTAGATGGTGGCCGCGTCCCAGGCGGTCAGGTCATCGGCGGCGGGCGTGGGATCGTACCATAGTCGGCGATCGAACGCGGCCAGGCGCAGATACAACTCGCGCTCGTTGTAGCCCACGCGCACGTCGGCCGAGTTACGGGTCGCGTCGAGGGCGCCGAACCAGAAGATGGCCGTCTCGGGGGCGCGGATGTTGCCGTTGAAGTAAGGGGCGTTGGCGCGGCGCGTGATCGTGGGTTGTTGGCGCCAGCACAATGCGATCCACACGACGTCGGCCTGGGCCACGGTCCCGTCGCGGTCCAGGTCGTACAGAGGATGGGCGCTGCCCAGATGGGCTGCGACCTGCATGACGTCGGCGACGTCGATGCGGCTGTTGGCGTCGAAGTCGGGGCAAAACGCGTCCGAGTCGGAGCGCGTGACGATGGCGATGCTCAGGAACAGAGCCAAAGATGAGAGGGTGATCAACCAGATGCGCGGTCGAACGAGCAGATTCATGGCCTCTCCAGACCGGGGGAAGGATGTGGTACACTTGCACTATACGACAGGGGCGGCGGCCTAACCGGACGGCTGGCGCACGCGCTGGGGACGCTCGCAAGGCGCGAGCGAGGCTGAGAGGGGCGGAGTTGGCGCCGGTCGGGAGACCGGTGCGCATCCTGGAATCAAGAGTTGGCGCCGGTCTCCTGACCGGCGTGGGCATGGCGCTGGCGGCGGGGGCAGCGGGTCGGGAGAAGGTTGAGGATGCCTGTGCAAAGCGAATGGTGGGAACTTCTGATGCAAGATCGCGCGCGCGTCGCCGACGCGCGAAGCCTGACGCAGGCCGCAGTCGATGACCTGGCCGCGACCTGGGCGGCGCGGCTAAGCCAGGCGACGGCCGTCGAGCTGTTCTCCGGCCACACGGAGCGCTTCGACCTCTGCGACGACGACGACCGCGCCACGGGGGTCGCGGCGCCGCGCTGGCTCTGCCACCTGCTCGGCCTCCGCCATCGCGCCGTGCACATCCTGCTCTGGGCGCCCAACGGCCTGGCGGTGCTGCAGGTGCGCAGCCCACACAAGGCGTACTGGCCCGGCCTGATCGATATCTCGGTGGGGGGACATGTGCGCGCCGGCCAGAGCTACCTGGAAACGGCCTGGAACGAGATGGCAGAGGAGTTGGGCGTCACTCCGCCGCTGCTCGCGCCGCCAGGGCTGACGCCGGTGGGAGGTCCGCAGCCCGATGATGAGCCGGACCCGCGCCAGTCGCCGTGGCTGTGCAATCGACAGTTCAACCAGCTCTATACGGCGCGCCTGACGGCGGAAGGGCTGGCCAATGTGCGCTTCCATGATGGCGAGGTGTGCGCTCTGTACCTCTGTCTTCCGCACGAGGTCGACCGGCTGATCGCGACGGGCGCCGTCGCTCCCGGCCTCGCGCACGCCTGGCGCGTCTGGCGCGCGTGGGGCGCGCGATCCCCTGGCGCACGCGACGACCCCAGGGGGTCTAATTCTCAAACGACGTGACCTGGAGTATACTTCTGGCGATCCCGCCTGGGACGAACGACCCCGACCTGGCGTCAGGTCGAGCGGCGGGCCGTCTGGTTATCGCACCGTCCCTGTCTCATCTCGTCCGTTGGCAAGGAGAACTCGAATGGCCAAGATCACTTTCATCGGCGCAGGAAGCACCGTCTTCACCCGCAACCTGCTGCGCGACACGTTCATCTTCCCGGAGCTGCACGACGTCACCATCGCGTTGATGGACATCGACCCGGACCGCCTGCGCACCTCGGAGATCGTGGCGCGGCGCGTGGCGGAGGCCGCCGGCGCCCATCCTACGATCGAGGCGACCACCGATCGGCGCCGCGCCCTCGACGGCGCTGACTATGTCATCAACAGCATCCAGGTCGGTGGCTACCGCCCCAGCACCGTCATCGACTTCGAGATCCCCAAGAAGTACGGCCTGCGTCAGACCATCGCCGACACGCTGGGCATCGGCGGCATCATGCGCGCCCTGCGCACCATCCCGGTCATGCTCGATATCGCATGGGACATGGAGGAGCTGTGCCCGGACGCCCTCTTCATCAACTACACGAACCCCATGGCCATGCTGACCTGGGCGATGAACGAGGCGACGGCGATCCAGACGGTGGGCCTCTGCCACAGCGTGCAGGGCACCGCCGCCCATCTGGCCCACATCCTGGGCGTCCCCTACGAGGAGCTGACATACGTCTGCGCGGGCATCAACCACATGGCCTTCTACCTGCGCTTCGAGCACAAGGGGGAGGACCTCTACCCGCGGCTGCGCCAGGTGATCGAGGAAGGGCGCGTGCCCGATACCGATCGCGTGCGCTTCGAGATGATGCGGCGGCTCGGCTACTTCGTCACCGAGTCGAGCGAACACTTCGCCGAGTACGTGCCTTACTTTATCCGCCGCGACCGGCCCGATCTCATCGAGAAGTTCAACGTGCCGCTCGACGAATACCCGCGCCGTTGCGAGGCGCAGATCGCCGACTGGGAGGAGATGCGCGCCGCGCTCGAGGACCCTGACCCCGAGGCGATCGTGCGCTACGAGCGCGCCCGCTTCGAGGAGTGGCTGCGGCATGTGGAAGCCTCCGACCCGCAGCGCGCCGCCCAAATCCGCCAGGAGTGGGAGGCCGAGCACGGCAAGCGCCCGGTGCGCCATTCCGGCGAGTACGGCACCCTGATCATCCATTCGATCGAGGCCAATCAACCGCGCGTGGTCTACGGCAACGTCCCTAACGACGGGCTGATCGACAATCTGCCCGCGGGATGTTGCGTCGAGGTGCCCTGCCTCGTCGACGGAGCGGGGGTCCAGCCCGTGCGTGTGGGAGAGCTGCCGCCGCAGTTGGCCGCCCTCATCCGCACCAATGTCAACGTGCAGGAGCTGACGGTGCGCGCCGCGCTCGAGGGCAATCGCGAATACGTCTATCATGCCGCCATGCTCGATCCCCACACCGCAGCCGAGTTGACGCTCGACGAGATCTACGCCCTGGTGGACGATCTGATCGAGGCGCACGGCGACTACATCCCACCCTTCGCGGGGTGACGTGCGTGACCCCGCCCCAGGTCCTTGGACGGGACGGGGGGAAGCATAGCGTGTCGAGCAGGGCCGACGTCCTGAGGAGGTGAGACGATGGCTCGGCGTCAGCAAACTCGCGGAAGTTGTACCTATTGTGGTCGTGAGATGGCCAAAGGCGGCATGGCGCGCCATCTGGCGACCTGCCCACAACGCCTGGCTGTGCAGGCTAGGCCCCAGCGAGGCCGGCCACGAACCCTCTATCATTTGCAGGTCGAGGACGCTGGAAGCGGGGAGTACTGGCTGCATCTGGAGATGAACGGCGACGCCACCTTGCAAACGCTCGATGACTACCTGCGCACCATCTGGCTCGAGTGCTGCGGCCACCTCAGCGCCTTCGAGATCGGCCCCTGGCGGTATACGCAACTCTTCGAGGACCGTTGGGAGAACGAGAAGTCGATGAGAGTGCGCGTCGACAAGCTCTTCCACCCTGGGATGAAGATCGCCTATGAGTACGATTTTGGCACGACCTCTTATCTAACGATCAAAGTCGTCGCGCAACGCCAGGGTTGGCCTACGGCCGCGCACCCCATCGCGCTCATGGCGCGCAACCGTTTCGATCCCCCTCCCTGTATGGAGTGTGGCCGGCCAGCCAGTCGCTTGTGCGTTCAGTGCCTCACAGAGCGTTCGGACGGCGTCTTCGGGCTGTGCGCGGAACACGCCCTAAGCCATCCGCACGAGGACTATGGTCCGCCGATGGCGCTCGTCAACTCCCCGCGCACGGGGATGTGCGGCTACGACGGCCCCGCCGAGCCTCCCCCTGGGAGCGTGTCGGAAGCTGCGTAAATCGCCTGAGATCGTTGTATTGAAAACACGTGGAGCTTAGGAAAGGAGCCTGACATGATCGCGAAACAACCGTTTGGACGCACCGGACACCTCAGCACGCGCCTCATCTTCGGGGCGGCCGCCTTCGGTTCTGTGACGCAGCAGGAAGCCGATCAGACGATGGAGCTGCTGCTGCGCTATGGGATCAACCACATCGACACGGCCGCCAGCTATGGCGATTCCGAGATTCGCCTCGGCCCCTGGATGGCCAAATACCGCCAGCGTTTCTTCCTGGCCACCAAGACCGGCGAACGCACCTACGAGAAGGCGCGCGCCGAGATCCATCGTTCGCTGGAGCGCTTGCAGACCGACCACATCGACCTGATCCAACTTCATAGCCTCACCGATCCCGACGAGTGGAACGTCGCGATGGGGCCGGGCGGCGCGCTGGAAGCGGCCATCGAGGCGCGCCAGCAGGGCCTCGTGCGCTTCATCGGCGTCACGGGCCATGGCCTGACCGTGGCCAGGATGCACAAGAAGGCGCTGGAGCGCTTCGACTTCGACTCGGTGCTTCTGCCCTACAACTATCCGCTGATGCAAAACCCGCAGTACGCCGCCGACTTCGAGGAACTGGTCGCCCTCTGCAAGGAGCGCAACGTGGCGATCCAGACGATCAAATCGCTGGCGCGCGGGCCATACGACGCCTTCGGCGGGCAGCATACCCACGCCACGTGGTATAAGCCCCTCGAGAACCAGTCGTCCATCGACCGGGCGGTGGCGTTCGTGCTCAGCCGGCCCGAACTGTTCCTCAATACGACCGGCGATATCCACATCCTGCCCATGCTTCTGGACGCAGCCGATCGCTTCACAGGCCAGGCGCCGACGCCCGAGGCCATGCAGGAGATCGTCGCCGCTGAGCAGATGGCGCCGTTGTTCGCGTAAGGGGCGTTGCGCATGACCACCGCAGCCAAGGCTGAAACGCTGGAACGCCTGCTCGCGATGTCGCGCGAGCTGGGGCGGCCGGAGCTGGACTACGCGATCCTGGGCGAGGGCAACACCTCCGCCCGCATCGACGACGCGACGTTCTTCGTCAAGGCCAGCGGCTCCGAGTTGCGCACGCTCGATGCCAGCGGCGTGGTCGAGGTGTCGCTGCCGGCGGCGCTGGCGCTGCTCGACGCCGCCGACATCTCCGACGCGGCGGTCAAGGCCGGCCTGGCTGCGGCCAAAGTCGATCCGACCTCGCCGCGCCACCCCTCTGTGGAGACGGTCTTGCACGCCCTGGCGTTGACGGAGGGAGGCGCGTCGTGGGTCGGGCATACGCATCCTACCGCCGTCAACGCCATCCTTTGCTCGCAGGCGGCGGCGGCGGCCTACGCCGGGCGCCTCTTCCCCGATGAGATCGTCGTCTGTGGGCCGGCGCCCGCCTTCATCCCCTATACCGATCCGGGCGTGCCCCTGGCGCGCCGCGTGCGCGAGGAGCTGCGCGCCTATATCGCGCAATGGGGGCAGCCGCCCAAGGTGATCCTCATGCAGAACCACGGCTTGATCGCCCTGGGCAAGTCGCCGCAGGAAGTGCTGAACATCACGGCGATGGCGGTCAAGACGGCGCGCGTCCTGGCTGGCGCCTACGCCCTGGCTGGCCCGCGTTTCCTGACCGCCGAGCAGGTCGCACGTATCCATACGCGCCCCGATGAGGCGCTGCGTCGTCAAGCGCTGGGGCTGCAATAGGAGATGGGAGCAAGATGACCAATCCTGCCAAGTTTCACGCTTATCAGTCCGGCCAGGGCCCCATCCCCGACCACCAATGGCTGTGGCCCCTCTACGGCGCTGGCTTCGATCGCCTGGGGGTCGACGATCGCCCGATCCAGGCGCCGGTCCTCCATCCCGGCCCCGACCAGTTGCTGGTGCGCCACGACGCGGTCGGCATCTGCTTCTCTGATATCAAGATCATCAAGCAGGGGGGCAGCCATCCGCGCCTGGTCGGCCGCGATCTGGAACGCGAGCCGGTGGTGATGGGGCACGAGGTGTCGGTGACGGTCGTCGAGGTCGGCGCCAACCTGCGCGATCAGTTCCACGTCGGCGATCGCTTCGCCGTCCAGGCGGACATCTACGTCAACGGCAAGACGATGGCCTACGGTTACCGTCTGCAGGGGGGATATTCCCAATACGCCGTCATCGGCGACGAGATCCTCCACGGCGATGAGGGATGTTACCTGCTCCCCGTGCCCGATGGCCTCGGCTACAGCGAGTCGGCCCTGACCGAGCCGTGGGCGTGCGTCGAGGCGGCGTATGTCATCCAATACCGTCGCGGCCTCAAGCCCGGCGGCGTGGCCTGGTTCGTGGGCGCGGGCGGCGACATCCCCTATACGATCAGCCGCGGCTTCGACGCGAACGCGCATCCGGCTCGCGTCATCCTCAGCGATGCGCCGGACGCGCTGCGCCAGGAGCTGACGGCGCGCGCCGCCGCCCTCGGGGTCGAGGTGATCGTCCTCGATGGCCTGGCTCCCGCTCAGTTCGATCGGGTCAAAGCGCATGTCGGCGCCGCCGGCTGCGACGACATCATCGCCCTGGCGCCGGTCGCGCCAGAGGCGATCGAGGCCGCGGCGACCCTCCTCGCGCGCGGCGGCGTCCTCAATCTCGTCGCGGCGCAGCCGCTGCCGCGCCCGCTGGCGCTCGACGTCGGCCGCCTGCACTACGACAACATCACGTTCGTTGGCTCGATGGGGCCGGACATCGCCGATTCGTACGCGCCCATTCGCGTCGAACTCAAGCCCGGCGGCGACGCCCTCTTCGCAGGGGCGGCTGGCCCGATGGGGCACATGCACGTCCAGCGCGCCCTGCAATTGCCGGAGCGCCCCGCCGTCGTCGTGGCCACGAACCTGCGATCGCCGCGCATCCACGACCTGGCGGCCAAGTTCGCGGGGATGACCCAACGCCAGGGGGTGCGTCTGATCACGCGCTCGCAGGGCGATCTGACGCCAGCGCAGTTCTACGTGGAGCTGCAGGCGGTCACGGACGGCCACGGCTTCGACGACGTGGTCGTGTGCGCCGCCGACGTGCCCAGCATCGAGGCGCTCGATCCTGCCCTGGCCGACGGCGCAGTGGTGAACCTGTTCGCTGGCCTGCCGCGCGGGACGCTGGCCCGCCTCGACGCCAACTCGATCATCCGACGCGGCGTACGCTATATCGGCTCGAGCGGCTCGACGATCGCCGATATGCTGCGCGTCATGGCGAAGGCTGCCGAGGGCCAGCTCAGCCCCGATGGCTCCGTAGCGGCGGTGGCCGGGCTGTGCGCAGTCAAAGAAGGGTTGCAGGCCGTCGCCGAAGGGGCCTTCTCGGGCAAGATCGTCATCTATCCGCAGGTCCTGGATTTGCCTTTGACGCCCCTGAGCGAGCTGCCCGCGCGCCTGCCCCAGGTGGCGCGTCATCTCGAGGACGAAGGGCGCACCTGGACGGCCGCCGCCGAGCGCGCGCTGCTGGAGGCGTTGTTGCCGTAACCGTTCACCGTTCCCCCGCAGCGTGGGGATTTGCGCCTGCCCGGGCGCGCCCAGACAGGCGCAGACGCAAGTTCGTTACCCAGACGGTGAACAGTTGTTCGTTGCCTTGAGCGCAAGAAGCGCCGCGTCGACGCCCTGGGCGAGGGAGTCGCGAGCGCACGTCTGTCAGCACGGAGAGGTCCATGGCTGTCTTGATCGATCGCGTCGCTCTGGTGACGGGGGCGGCGCGCGGGCTGGGAGAAGCGATCAGTCGTCGTCTGGCTCAGGAGGGAGCCAACGTCGCCCTGTGCGACATCAACCTGGCAGGCGTCGAGGCGGCCGCGGCCGCCATCGCCCAACAGACCGGCCGCCGGACGCTGGGACTGGCCTGCGACGTGACGAATGAGGAGCAGGTGGAGGCCGCTGTCCAGCAGACGGTCGCGACCTTCGGAGGGCTTGACATCCTCGTCGCCAACGCCGGCATCGTCATCTCCGGCGAGCTGACCGAGATCGCCGTGGCCGACTGGCGCAAGGTGATCGAGGTCAACCTGGTGGGCTACTTCCTGTGCGCGCGGGCCGCGGCGCGCGTGATGAAGGAACAGCGCCGCGGCGTGATCATTCAGATCAACTCGAAATCGGGCAAGAAGGGCAGCTTCCGCAATTCGGCCTATGCCTCCTCCAAATTCGGCGGCATTGGGCTGACGCAAAGCATCGCCCTGGAGCTGGCGCCCTATGGCGTTCGCGTCAACGCCGTCTGTCCGGGCAACTTGCTCGATTCGCCGCTTTGGCAGGAGAGCCTCTACGAACAATACGCTCGCCGCTGGGGCATCACCGTCGAGGAAGTGCGCCGCCGCTATGAGGAACAAGTGCCGCTGGGACGCGGCTGCACCTACGACGATGTGTGCAACGTCGTCGTCTTCCTAGCCTCCGACCAATCGTCGTATATGACCGGCCAGGCGATCAATGTGACCGGCGGCCAGGAGATGCGTTAACGAGGAGGAGGGCATGGTAACGGCGTTGGTGCTTTTGCAGACCGAGCGACAACGGATCAATCAGGTGGCGCAGAAGCTGGCCGAGATAGACGGCATCTCCGAGGTGTATTCGGTCAGCGGCGAGTTCGACCTGGTGGCGATCATTCGAGTCAGGGACAACGAGAGCCTGGCCGCGCTGGTCACCGATCGCATGCTACAGGTCGATGGGATCACGCGTTCGGAGACGTTGATCGCCTTTCGCGTCTTCTCGCGCCACGATCTCGAAAGGATGTTCGCGATCGGCTGGCAGGAGGCGATGGGCTGACGCGAGGGCGATCGCAGCCTCAGAGCCTACCCGAAAAACGGTTCTGGCTGGTCTCCTGACCAGCCAGGGGCGCGGTCAGGAGACCGTGCTTCTTAGCCGAGAGGAGGGACCTGTGGACGAGCGTTTGACCTTCATTTTCGCCCGGCGCAGCATACGTGAGTTCACGTCGCAGCCGGTGAGCGATCGCGATGTGCAAGCGTTGCTGGAGGCGGGCATGGCGGCGCCGAGCGCCCGCAACAGCAAGCCCTGGCATTTCATTGCTGTGCGCGAACGCCGCGTCCTGGATCAACTGGCGCAGTCGCATCAGTACGCCGATCCGTTGCTGCGCGCGACGCTAGGCATCGTCGTGTGCGGCGTTCCAGGCGAGTCAGAGTATTGGGTGCAGGACGCCAGCGCGGCGACCGAGAACATCTTGCTGGCGGCGACGGCGTTGGGGTTGGGGGCGGTATGGTTGGGCATCCACCCGCAGCCCGCGCGCGAGGCGCATGTGCGGCGCGTGTTGGGCATCCCGGAGGCGGTCACACCCCTCAACCTGATCGCGATCGGCCATCCGGCGGAGGAGAAGCCCCCGCGCACGCAATTTGATCCCGCGCGCGTGCACTACGAGCGATTTTGAGAAAGCGAGTTGCGCCCGTGGCAAAGATCGTACGCATTGAGGAGATCGCCCAGCACGTGGGCGAAGAGGTCATGGTGCGCGGCTGGCTCTACAATCGCACCGACAAGGGCCGGCTGCAATTCCTGCAGGTGCGCGATGGCACCGGCATCATGCAGGCGGTGGTGTTCCAGAAGAACGTCAGCCCGCAGGTCTTCGAGAACGCCCGCCGGCTGACCCAGGAATCGTCGCTGATCGTTACGGGGCATGTGCGGCAGGAGGCGCGCGCGCCTGGCGTGCCGGGCGGCTACGAGCTGGACGTCACGGACCTGGACGTGATCCAGATCGCACAGGAGTATCCGATCACGCCCAAGGAGCACGGCGTCGAGTTTCTGCTCGACCGTCGTCACCTGTGGCTGCGCTCCAGCCGTCAGTGGGCCATCCAGCGCATTCGCGCCACGATCATCAAGGCCACTCGCGACTGGTTGGACGACAACGGTTTTCTCCTGGTCGATACGCCGATCCTGACGCCCTCGGCGGCCGAGGGGACGAGCACCCTCTTCCCGACCGACTATCATGGCACGCCGGCCTATCTGACGCAATCGGGGCAGCTCTACAACGAGGCCAACATCTTCGCGTGGGGGCGCGTCTACTGCTTTGGCCCGACCTTCCGCGCCGAGAAATCGAAGACGCGTCGCCATCTCCAGGAATTCTGGATGGTGGAGCCGGAGATCGCCTTCTGCCAGCTCGCTGAGCTGATGGAGATCGAAGAGCAGATGGTGAGCTACATCGTGCAGACGACGTTGCGCGTGCGCACCAATGAGCTGAAGGTGCTCGAGCGCGATGTCTCCCGTCTGCAGAACGTGACGCCGCCCTTCTCGCGCATCTCCTACGACGAAGCGGTCGCGCGCATCAACCAGGCCGCCGCGCAAGGGGTGACGGTTCCCCCGCACGATGAGCCGTTGCCGCCCATGCCCTGGGGCGACGACTTCGGCGCGCCGCACGAGACGTTCATCGCCAGCCAGTTCGACCGACCTGTCTTCGTCCACCACTATCCGACTGCCGTCAAGGCGTTTTACATGGAGCCGGAGCCAGATCGCCCCGAAGTATGTCGCAGCGTCGATCTTCTGGCGCCGGAGGGATACGGCGAGATCACCGGCGGCTCCGAGCGTATGAGCGATCCCGAGAAGCTGATCGAGGCGATCCACAGGCATCGCTTGCCTGAGAACGCCTACGACTGGTACATCGATTTGCGTAAGTACGGCTCGGTGCCTCACTCCGGGTTCGGCATGGGGATCGAGCGCGTGGTGGCCTGGATCTGCGGCCTCGACCATGTGCGCGAGACCATCGCCTACCCGCGTATGCTCAACCGCATCTACCCGTGAGCGATGGAGTCCTGGCCGCGCCATGGGGAGCTGGATGACCGATGGCGCTGGCCTATTGGGTGGTCTTTGCGGGCGCGCTGGCGTTGGCGCTGATCCTGACCCCTCTCTCCGATCGGCTGGGCCGTCGTTGGGGCCTGGTCGACCGGCCTGATGGGCGCCGACGCCACCGCGGCGCGATCTCGCGCGTGGGCGGGATCGCCCTCTACAGCGCGTTCATGGGCGGCCTCATCCTGGCGATCGCGTTGCCCGACCCCTGGCAGCCGCCGCGCCTCGACCCCAAGGAGTTGACGCGCTTGATCGGCTTGATCGTCGGGACGACGTTCGTCTTCGTGGCCGGCCTGATCGACGATCGCTATGAGCTGAGCGCGCGCGCCCAGTTTGCCATCCAGTTTGTCGCCGGCCTGATCGCCCTCGTCTTCATCATCCACATCAAGCATGTCAATAATCCCTTGACCGGGCGGCTCTTCTTCGGCGAGGGGGGCTTTCCGGCGCCGATCGTGTGGGCGCTCACCATCTTCTGGTTCATGGGGATGATGAACACCGTCAACTGGCTGGACGGCCTCGATGGGCTGGCGACGGGGGTGGCTGCGATCCTGTGCGCCTTTCTGGCATGGCACATGTTGCGCGAGGGGCAGTACAGCGTCGCCCTGCAGCCTTTGGCGTTGTTGGGGGCGACATTAGGATTTTTGCCGTTCAATTTTCATCCGGCGCGCGTCTTCATGGGCAGCAGCGGCTCTTATGTGCTTGGCTTCGCCCTGGCGGCGCTGGGCATCATCGGCGGCGCCAAAGTGGCTACGGTGTTATTGGTGATGGGATTGCCCATCCTCGACGTGGCGTGGCTGATCTGGCGACGTTGGCGGCGCGGCGGCCGTCCTACTCAAGGCGCGCGCGATCACCTGCATTTTCGGCTGGCGGATAAAGGGATCGGCCAGCGCACGATCGTGCTCGGTTACTATGCGTTTTCGGTGAGCTTCGGGGGATTGGCCCTGGGCATTGGGCCGCGCATCTACAAGCTGGTTGCGCTCGGCTTGCTGACGGCGATCGGCGGCGTCGTCCTGTGGTGGGCGAGCCGCGATCGGCCCTCGTGAGCGCGCGTCCTTGAGATCGCGTCTTTCTGGCCGGATGAACGTCTTGATTATTGGAAATGGTGAGCGTGCTCCCCTGTTGCCGAAGGAGAGAGAAGATGGCCAGAAAGAACAAAACCTGTCCCAAGTGTGGAAGGGTGACCGAGCACATCGTGATCCGCGTCAACGATGACACCGTACGTCACATCTGCGTGCGTTGCAATCGCAGCGAGGACGAATATGCGCCGGTGCGGCGCGTGGGGCAGTTGAGCAAGTGATCCTCTGATCAGGGCGGCGATAGCTCGTTGCGGGGTGGCGCGCGCCGGGCGCGATGCCGCGGCTCGTGAAAAACCGATTGGAGGCTCTGGCTGGTCTGGCGTGTCATGCGAGAGGCTGGCCAGAGCCTTTTCATTGGAGAGAACTGAGAAATGTCAGCGTGGCCGTCACCATCTGCGCCTGTTGCTCCTCACGGGAAATGCTGGCCGGGCCGTCCCCGGGTTGGAGGCCATACCAGCCGAATTGGGCATGATTGCCGCCCTGTATCACCACCCACTGCGTCTGCACAGGCAAGAGCAGTCTGCTAGCCTCGATCGCCTTCCGTCCCATGTCCTCCGTCCCATAGATCGAGAGGACGGGACGCTCCAACGTGATCAGTGGGTTGTTGTTGGCGGGATACGAGGCCCACAGGACCAGCCCGGCCACTCGCTCAGGATGATCGTATACGAAGCGGGCTGCCATGGCCCCACCTAGAGAATGGCCGCCGAGCACCCAACGTCGGATCTCGGGGTGAGCGGCCATGATGGCCTCAGCCCGATTGGCGCCCAGAAAAGCCAGGTTGAGCGGCATAGGCGGGATGACCACCAGATAACCGGCTGCTGCGATCTGCCAGGCTGGCGGCGCGTAACTGCGGGCGTCGACGCGGCCGCCAGGGTATAGGATCAGCCCGATTGCGGGCTGTCGGCCGACGGGGATAAACGTCAGCCAGGGTTCGGTCTCCACCTGCACCTGCGCATCGCTCTGCAGGGCGGCCAGCGCCTCGGGCATGGGGCCCAGGGGCGTCTCGGCCCAGATCACAAAGCCAGCGATGGCGACTATCAGTAGTAGACCGACAGCCAGGCCCAGGCGTTTGAGCCTTCGTTTCATCTTTCGCCTCACTTCTCTTCAAACGGGTAGAGCGGTAGACGTTTGGGTCTGAATTCGGGCGTACTGCCCTTACCAGCTGTATTCGTCCAGCCGACTTTGAGCGGCTGTGGAATGGCGCCCGCTTCGTGCAAGTTGATCACAGGACATTCGTCACGTTTGCCGGCCAGGGAAGGTGATCTTCAGCGTCGTGTAGCCGATCACGATCGCTCGCTGCGTCATGAGCCTGCCCTTTCGTAGGAGGGAGTGAATCCAATCTCATTCCTGGACTCCCTAAGACTATAGCAGATTGTACAATTTTTGTCCAGTATTATTTCATATAATGCGGACGAATACGGGATAGGGTGTCGCTATGGTCAGAATCTATCTGAGAATTCACGAATGAGGCATTGCTCGGTGGGACGAAGGCGTTGCCTTCGCCCCACCCAAGAGGGGTGTGGATAGGTTCAGGTGTGGTGGTACCAGGGGGCGCCGTTCAGTTAGCGAACGCGGTAAGCGATGGTATAATATCGGCCAGTGCTATGACGTGGGGCTTTGCAGGAGTGAGATTGTGTTGGGAGAGTGATCAACATGCCTCAGGATTGTACGGGGATCGTTGTCTATGGCACTGCCTGGTGTCCGGACTGCAAGCGCGCCAAGCAGTTCTTGGGTGAACAGCGCGTCCAGTACTGTTGGGTGGATATCGAACAGGACGGCGAGGCGATGGCCTACGTCGAGCAGGTCAACCAGGGGAAACGCATCGTTCCTACCATCGTCTTCCCTGATGGCAGCCTGCTGATCGAGCCTTCCAACGCCCAGTTGGCCGAGAAGCTGGGATTGGTCACGCGCGCGCAACGAACATTCTACGATGTGATCATCGTCGGCGCCGGGCCAGCCGGCCTGACGGCGGCGATCTACCTGGCCCGCGAGGGCCTGGACACCCTCGTCATCGAGCGCAGCGCGCCCGGCGGCCAGGTCGCGATCACCCAGAACATCGAGAACTTCCCCGGCTTCGACGAGGGGATCTCAGGCGCGGAGTTGGCGCAACGGCTGACCAACCAGGCCAGACGTTTCGGCGTCGAGATCCTGCAGGCTCAGGCCGTGACGGAGGTGCGCACCCACGGCCAGTATCGCGAGGTGGTCGCCGCCGATGGCAGTTGTTACGCCGCGCGCGCGATCCTCATCGCCACCGGCGCCCGCTATCGCCGCCTCGAAGTCCCAGGCGCCGACGAACTGGTGGGCGTCAACATCCATTTCTGCGCCACCTGCGACGGCGCCTTCTACAAAGATAAAAAGGTGCTGGTGATCGGCGGCGGCAACAGCGGCTTCCAGGAGGCGCTCTTTCTGACCCGCTTCGCCCGCAAAGTCACGATCGTCGAGTTCTTGCCCGAGGTCAAGGCCAGCACGATCCTCCAAAGGAAGGTGGCCGAACGCGACGATATGGCCGTCTTCACGAATCACGCCGTCGAGGAATTCCTCGTCGCCGATGGCAAGCTGGCCGGCGTGCGCGTCCGCGATCGCGCCACCGGCGAGGTCAAGCTGTGGCATCCGGATGGCGTCTTCGTCTTCATCGGCCTCAGCCCCAATAGCGACTTCTTGCCCGCCGAGATCGAACGCAATCGCTTCGGCTTCATCGTGACCGACAGCACGCTGCAAACCTCAGTCAAGGGCGTCTTCGCGGCGGGAGACGTGCGCGCCGGGGCCACGGCCCAGGCCGCAGCAGCCGCTGGCGAAGGGGCGACCGCTGCGCTGATGATCCGCCAATATCTCGAGCACGCTGCTAATTAGTGTGAGTGAAGGGACACCATGGCTACACGCGAAGAAGTGCGCCTGACCAGCCTGGCCGCCTGCGCTGGCTGAGCGTCCAAGTTGGCCCCGGAGGCCTTGGCGCACGTGTTGCGTCCACTCCAAACGATGTTTCCGACCGCCGCGTTCCCCGACCTGCTGGTGGGGTTGGGGGTCGCCGACGACGCTGCGGTCTATCGTCTGAACGCGGAGCAGGCGATCATCCAGACGACCGACTTCTTCACGCCGATCGTCGATGATCCCTATGACTTCGGCGCGATCGCCGCGGCCAACGCCATGAGCGATGTCTACGCCATGGGCGGCGAAGTGCTCTTCGCCCTCAACATCGCAGCTTTCCCGAACGACCTGCCGCCCGCGGTCAGCGGCGAGATCATCCGCGGCGGCGCCGAGAAGGTGCGCGAGGCAGGGGGCGCGATCGCGGGCGGACATTCGATCCAGGACGCGGAGCCGAAGTACGGCCTCGTCGTCACCGGCATCGCCCATCCCGACGCCCTCATGCTCAAGGGGGGCGCGCGCCCGGGCGATGTCTTGGTGTTGACCAAGCCGCTGGGGACAGGGGTGATCACCACGGCGCTCAAACGGGGGCAGGCGCAGGCGGACCATGTGGCGACGGCGGTGGCCAGCATGAAGCGTCTCAACCGCGCCGCCGCCCAGGCCGCGCGCGCGATCGGGGCGCGCGGCGCAACCGACATCACCGGCTTCGGCTTGCTGGGTCACGCCTGCGAGATGGCCGAAGCCGGCGGCGTTCGCCTGCGTTTCGAGGTCGCCCGGCTGCCCTGGCTGCCCGGCGCCCACGACTACGCCGCCGCCGATTGCTTCCCCGGCGGCGCCCACAACAACCGGCGTTATTACGCGCCCCTCGTCGACCTGAAGGGGGCGCTGGCGCCGCCGGACCTGATGTTGCTCTACGACCCGCAGACCTCGGGCGGATTGCTCCTGGCCGTTCCCGCCGCACGGCTGGAACCGTTCCTCGAGGAATGCGCTCGCGTGGACCAGCCAGCCTGGGTGGTCGGCTCGGTCAGCGCGGGACGCGGCGTCGAGATCGTGGCGTAAAGGCAACCTTCACGCGCCCGCCTCGTTCAGCCGCGCCATCTGCTCCGCGCTGAGATGGATCTCCAGCGCCCTCAGGTTCTCGGCCATCTGTTCCGGCGTGCTGGCCGCCATCACCGGGATGACGCAGGGCTGGCTGTGGATCATCCAGGCCAGGACCACCTGGTTGCGCGTCGCGCCGACCTCCGCAGCCACGGCGTCGAGGGCGGCCAGACGGGCGTCGGCGTCGGGGCCTTGGTATTGGGCGCCGAAACTGCGATCGGCGCGCGTGTAGGCGCCGCTCAGCAGAGGGGAGTAGGCGAGCAGCGTCAGCCCTCGTACACGGCAGTAATCGAGCAGGTCCTCGTTGGCGGCGACCTGTGGATCGAAGCGGGCGCCGGGCTTGGGTCGCAGATACGTGTAACGCTGCTGGATGCAGCAGAATTCGGGCCATCTGTGAGCGCGGCTGATGGCGCGCGCTTCCTCCAGCCGCCAGGCCAGGTAGTTGCTGGCGCCGATGTAGCGGACCTTGCCCGCGCGCACGAGGCGCTCAAAGGCTGCCAGCGTTTCCTCCAGAGGGGTCTGGCGATCGTCGACATGGGCGTAGTAGAGGTCGATGGTCTCGATCCCCAGGCGGCGCAGGCTCTTGTCGCACTCGGCTGCGATCTGATCGGCCCGCAGGCCGCGTTCGACGCCCTCATATTGAAAGCCGACCTTGGTGGCCAGGAAGATCTTGGGGCGGTTGCCGCGGGCGCGCAGCCATCCCCCCAACAATTCCTCGCTCTCGCCGCCCCGAAAGCCGGGCACCCACCAGGCATAGATGTTGGCCGTGTCGATGAACGAGCCGCCAGCATCCACGTATTGGTCGAGCAGGCGATACGAGCTGGCCAGGTCGTTGCGCGTGCCGAAGTACATCGCTCCCAGGCAAAAGACGCTGACTTCGACGCCGCTGAGGCCCAAAGGAACGGTGCGCATGGAAGACCTCCTGATCGTGAAAATAGGGCTGCACAGCGATCGCATCATACCACAGGTTGCTCCCTCTCTCCGTTACTGCTCTGAAAATCGCTCCCCCAACCCCCCACCCGTGGGGGGAGCCAGATTCGCCCCAGAATTTGGGGATGAGGGGGGCGTCTTCATCCGCCGTGGCGCCGCGCCCGGCATGAGCAACTGTCCTGAAAATCGCTCCGGACGGTTCTGGACCATGGGCGTTAGCTGGCCTCTCGATGGCGCGTCGCATCGGCGAAAGCCTTCCCTCTGGTCCTCGTGGGCCGCGGCGCTGCGCTCGGCATGGACAACGCTGCGGCGTCGTTGGCGCTTGATCGTGGCGATAGGGTCGCGCTGCGCATGAGCGCACGCCGTTGCTCCGACGCCGCCATCGCCTGGGGGATCGGCCTGGCCAGCCTGGCCCTGTACGCGCGCACGACCGCGCCCTCGGTCGTTGCCGTCTTCGATGACAGCCTGGAGTTCCAGGTCGTCCTGCCCACCTTGGGGATCGCCCATCCCACAGGGTACCCTCTCTACACGTTGCTGGGCTATCTGTTCACGCGGCTGCCCTGGCCAGAGCCAGCCTACGCCGCCAATCTGTTCTCGGCCCTCGCGGCGGCTGCCGCTGTGGCATTTCTCTACCTCGCCGCCCATGAGCTGAGCGGCCGACGGTGGGCGGCGATGCTCGCTGCCTTGCAGTTCGCTATCATCCCCGTCTGGTGGTCGCAGGCTACCGTGGCCGAAGTCTACGCGTTGCATGGGCTGCTGCAGGCGGCGACGCTGTGGCTGGCGCTGCGCTGGTCGCACGGGCGCGGGAAGCTCTGGCTGTTGGGCGGGGCGTTGGGATTGGGGTTGGCCCATCATCGCATGACCGTCCTCCTGCTGCCGGCCGTGGCGCTATGGTGGGCGCCGCAGAGAGGACAGCGTGAGCGGCGGGCGCGGGTGGCCGCGGCGGGCGCCGCCCTGGCGCCGCTTCTGCTGTATGCGTATTTGCCTCTGCGCGGGCGGTTCGTCTCATCGCTCGACGGCGCCTACCGCAACGACTGGGTCGGCTTCTGGCGGTGGGTCACCGCGCGCGACTATGGCGTCTTTTTCGCGGACAATCCGCTGGCGATCGCGCGCGGCCCGCGCGACTACTATGAGTTGGTCGCTGGCCAGGTTGGCCCCTGGGCGCTGGCGCTGGCCCTCCTGGGAGTGATCGCCCTGCTTGTCCGACGCGCCGCGGATGATCGTCGCCACCCTGGTTGGGATGGGCTGTGCCTGACTGTAGCCCTGGCGACGACCTACGGCTTCGCCCTCGCCTACCGCGTCGGCGACAGCGAGGTCTTCTTCATCCCGGCCTTCCTCTGCACGAGCCTGGCGCTGTCCGCTGGACTGGCCGCCTTGCCCGACCTGGGCCGCGCGATCTGTCGCGCGTCGCTCTTACAGCGCCGACAACAGCCCTGTCGGACGGTCGCGCGCGCGCTTCCTGCCCTGGCGGTCCTGGCGGTATTCGCCCTGCTCGCGACGGCGACGATCGCGCGCTTCCCATCGTTGGATCGCAGCCAGCGTTGGGAAGTGCACGATCTCGGCGTCGATTGGCTCAGCCAGCCGTTGCCCCAGGGATCGGTCATCATCGGCATCCTCGGCGAGACGACGCTGGCGCGCTATTTTCAGTTCGCGCATGGGCTGCGGCGCGATATCCAGCTCGATGCTGCCGACGCCGAGGCCGAGCGTCTGGCGGCGGTAGCGCGATGGTTGGCGGAGGGGCGCGCCGTCTTCCTGACGCGGCCGTTGCCCGGGGCCGAGGAGCGGTACGTGTTAGGCGCAGTCGGCCCCCTCATTCGCGTGTGGCAGCCGACCGAAGTCTCCTGGGATGCGTTGCCCAACCGGGCCGACCAGAACGTCAGCGCGGGGATCCGTTTGATCGGCTATCTCGTCGAGGTGCAGGCCCCGCGCGCGGGGCGGCGCGTGCGTCTGACCGTGCATTGGCAGGCCGAGCGACCGTTGGCCGGGCGGCTCAAAGTTTCGGCGCGGCTGGCTGTCCCCGGCAACGACAAGCTCGTCGCCAGCGACAGCGAGCCGGTCCATAACGCTTACCCCACCACCGCCTGGCGGCCGAACGTCGTCGTCCAGGATGTCTATGATCTCCCTATCCCGCCGACCCTCGTGGTCGGATCCTATGAGCTGGTGCTGATCGTCTATCGCGGCGAGGACGGCGTGGAGATCGGGCGCGCGACGTTGGGCAGCGTCGAATTACCCGCGCCGTGATCGGAAGCCTTCACGCTGGCCGTTCCATGACATCGCCGTCAAGTTGGCGTCTGCGTCGTGTCCGGCAACGCGCGCCGATCGGCGCGAGCGTGTTACAATGAGAGTATACAGCCGGGACGCGCGAGGGCTGGCATGGCGCCTGTCCCCGCGTACAGGCGATTCGGGAGGGGGTCGGGTGATGCAATCCAGATGGTTGCGGGTGATCGCCGTCCTCGCCATTTTGGCGTTCGTGAGCGTGGGAATCGTCCAGGCCCAGGGGAAGACCCTCTTTTGGGCGCGTTGGGACGTGGACATCACGGTGCGTGAGGATGGCACTTTTCGCGTGGTCGAGGAGCAGACGATCGAGTTCACGAGCGGCGTCTTCACCTTCGGCACGCGCGGCATCGACACCAGCCGGCTGGGAACGATCACGGCGGTCGAGGTCCGCGAGGGGGATCGCGTCTTCACCGAGAGCGGCAGCGGTCAGCCGTGGACGTTCCAGACGTATTACGAGGGCGGCGAGTTCATGATCAAGTGGTTCTTCGAGCCAACCGCTGATAGCCGCCACACGTATACGCTCGCTTACACGGTGAGCGGCGGCCTGCGCTACTACGCCGATGGCGACCAGTTGTGGTGGAAGGCGGTGGCTGCCGATCGTCCGTTCCCCATCCGCGCCTCGCGCGCGACGATTCGCGTGCCGGAAGGGGCCGAGATCCAGAACTGGGACGCTTACGGCATCGCGGCGACCGCGCAGAAAGTGGACGCGCATACGGTGACGTTCGAAACCACGGAAGCGATAGCGCCGGGGCAGGACTACGAAGTACGCGTCCAGTTCACGCCCGGCGTGGTGGCCGGGACGCCGCAGCCCTGGCAGGCGCAGGCCGACGCCGAGATGGCGGAGTTGGAGCGCCAGGCCGAGTGGGACCAGCGATGGCGTCCCGTGCTCGATGTGACGATGCTGGGGCTGGGGCTGCTCTTCCTCATCGGAGGGCCTGTATTCTTGTATCTGCTCTGGTATCTGCGCGGGCGCGATGCGCCGGTCAAGCTGCCCGCCGACTATCTGATCGAGCCGCCCTCCGAGATCCCAGCCGGCCTGGCCGGCACATTGCTCGATGAACAGGCCGACCTCCAGGACATCATCGCCACCATCGTCGACCTGGCGCGGCGCGGCGTGATCACCATCGAAGAGGTGGAGACGCCGGGTTTCCTGGGCATCGGCAGCACGCGCGACTTCATTTACCGACTAAAAGGAGAGACCGCCAACCTGCGCCCTTACGAGCAGACCTTGATCCGGGCGATGTTCGGCAACCTGACGGAACGGAAGCTCTCCGACCTCAAGAACAAGTTCTATCAGGAGATCCCCAAGATCAAGGATCAGCTCTACAGCGAGGTCGTCCGCGCGGGCTACTTCAAGACCAGCCCCGAGACGACGCGCAATCTGTACGCCGGCCTGGGGGTCTTCGGCCTGATCGTCACCGGCATCCTGGGCGTGGTTCTCCTGGGCGCGTTCGCCGATCGCACTGACCTGGCGATCTGCCCCCCGATCGGCCTGGGGGTCACCTTCATCGGGCTGATCATCCTCGCCCGGTCGATGCCGCGCAAGACCGTGGAGGGGGCCGAGGCGGCGGCGCGCTGGCGAGCGTTTCGCCGTTATCTCCAGAACATCGACAAGTACAGCAAGCTCGATGAGGCCAAAGCCATCTTCGAGCGTTATCTGCCCTACGCCATCGCCTTCGGCGTCGAGAAGGACTATGTGCGCAAGTTCGCGGCGGTCGATACGCCTGCGCCGACGTGGTACATGCCGGCGCCGCGTCCCTATTACGGGAACCGTGGCCGTCCGGCGACCGCGGCGGACGCTGGAGGACGCGTGCCGGGCCGGGCGTCTGAGGCGCCTGCCCCCGGAGGCGCTGAAGTCGGCGTCCCCTCGCTCGAGGGGATGACGCGCGGCGCGTTCGGTGGGCTGGAGGCGATGACCGACGGCTTTTTCACCATGCTTAACTCGGCTTCCAACACCTTGACCAGCCGTCCTTCCTCGTCGGGGACGGGCGGCGCAGCCAGCGGGCGGCGCAGCGGGTTCGGCGGCGGCGGCTGGAGCGGCGGCGGTGGAATGCGCGGCGGCGGAGGGGGAGGCGGTTCCGCTCGCTTCGGATAGCGGCATATCGCAGCGGTCAGCCGCTGGCGCGCCGCCCGCTGAGGACGCTGGCGCGCGATCGTCGAGCAACCATCGAAGGCGGAGGCAACCATGGTCGGTATGGGGCGAATCACGGGGATCATCCTGGCAGTCGCAGGGATCGTGCTCTGTCTGGTAGGAGGCGCATTCCTGGCTTCGGGAGTGATGGCGGAGCGCCTTTCCGTTCCGGCGGCGCTGTTGGGGGTGTTGTTGGGACTGCCGGTCGTTTTGGTATTGGTGGGGGTGGGAGGATACGTCGCCATCCGCGGCCAGCGGGAGGCGGTGGAGTTCGCCGAGGTCGAGAAGGAGAAGCAGGTCCTCAATCGCGTGTTGACGCAGGGGCAGGTGCGCATCTCGGATCTGGCGCTCGACATGAGAGTCACGCGCGAGCAGATCGAGACGTGGGTGCGCGATCTGGTGGGCAAAGGGCTGTTCAGCGGCGCCATTAACTGGAAAGAAGGCATCCTCTACTCACGAGAGGCCAGCCAGCTTAAGGCCGATCGCAAATGCCCCAACTGCGGCGGCGAACTGGAGCTGGTGGGCAAGGGGGTGATCGCCTGTCCCTACTGTGGGTCGGACGTCTTTCTGGCCAGTTAGGCGCTCCGCCCCTTGCTCGCTGCTGGTCTCTCGTGCGCGGCTGGCCTCCTGACCAGCCGCAAGAGGGGGAAGCCCTGTTCGCCGCTGATCGAGAGACCTGCGGCGAGGGGAGATCGCCTTGGCCAATCTCGTTCACGGTTGGTCCCCTGACCAGCCGCGCCATGGGGAGACGATCCCCGAAGGAGTACGATGGGAACGAATAGCGTCACCGTGCAGCCGGCCGGCGGCCCGCCTTTCGTCGTGCGGGTGCTGTGGTTCATCTTCATCGGCTGGGAGCTGACCGGCATTTGGATTCTGATCGCCTGGCTGCTCAATCTGACGGTCGTCGGCTTGCCCCTGGGCTTGTGGATGCTCGATCGCGTGCCGCAGGTGCTGACGCTCAAGCCGAGCAGCGCTGTCGTCGTCGCTCAGAGCCGTCGCGGCCAGGTCTGGGTGCGCTATGGCAGCATCCCTCAGCGTAGCTGGCTGATCCGATTCCCCTATTTCCTCGTGATCGGCTGGTGGTTCAGCCTGCTGTGGGCGGCCGTGGCCTGGCTGCTATGCGCCACCATCATCGGGCTGCCCCTCGGCGTATGGATGCTCAATCGTCTGCCCAACGTCACCACGCTCTGGCGCGGCTGATGATCGGGCTTTCAGGAAGGAGGTGTTCGGATGGAGTCGTTGGACAAGATGCGCGCGCAGATGAACTTCATCGAGCGAGCCATGGCCTGGCTGCCAGGAACCAAGGGGTACAAAGAAAAGGAGATGCGTCGCGCCGCCGATCGGCAGGTGCGCGAGGGGCTGGCCAGGCTGTTGGAAGATCAACGCAACCGGCTGACCAGCCTGCAGCGCGATCTGCTGGCCAACGGCGGCCTGGAGTGGGTGGATGACCTGGAACGAGCGGTGGGCAAGCTGCAACTACTGATCGACCAGATCAAGACTGCCGCCTACGGCTACGCGGGCTTCTTCGACGCCAACAAGGTGCGCGAGGCTCAGATCGAGGCGCTGGTCAGGTTCGACGAGGCGATGGTGCGCCGCGTGGCCGACCTGTCAGGCAAAATCGACGCCGTGGCGCAGGCCGTTGGCGCGACGACGATCGGCCCCGCGATCCGCGAGCTTGTCGATCTCCTGGCCGATCTCAACCAGCAATGGCGGCATCGCGAGGAGGCGATGCGCGAGACGAGCGAGTGAGACGCCCGCCGATTGGGGATCGCTTGTCTGAGATGGACCCAAGGCACAACAGCCGTTTGATCTGAAAGGAGACTTGCCTCATGCCCCGAATATTCGATGTCGTCGAAGCAGCCGATCAACGTCCGAATGACATGGTGGTGCGTGTGCCCGAAGTGGGCGCCGGCGATTTCCGCCTCGGCTCACAGGTGATCGTACGCGAGAGCCAGGCTGCTGTCTTCTTCCGCGATGGGAAGGCGCTCGATGTCTTTCGCGCGGGCCGTCATACCATCACTACCGCCAACATCCCGCTGCTCATCAACCTGTTGGGAACTCTCTTCGACGGGCGCAGCCCCTTCACTGCCGAAGTGTATTTCGTCAACCTGCGCGAGTTCGTGGACATGAAATGGGGCACGCCCGAACCGATCGCCCTACGCGATCCCGACCTGGGGCTGGCGCGCCTGCGCGCCTTCGGCGCGTACTCGATGCAGATTCAGGACCCCCAGATGTTCGTGACCAAGATCGTGGGCGCGCAGGGGATCTACCAGACCAGCCAGATCGAGAACTTCCTGCGCAGCATCATCGTCTCGAACCTGACCGATCTACTGGGCGAGAGCAAAAAAGGGCTGTTCGATCTGCCGGCCTACTTCGACGAGGTGGGCGCTGGCGTGCGCGCCAAGATCAGCGACGCCTTCGCGCAACTCGGCCTGACCCTCAAGCAGTTCGTGGTCAGCTCGATCAGCCCGACCGAGGAGACGGCCAAAGCCATCGATGAGCGCGCGAGCATGGGCGCCATCGGCAACATGCAAACCTACCTGCAATTCCAGACCGCGCGGGCGATGCGCGACGCGGCCGCGAACGAAGGGGGCGGCGCGGCCGGGACCGGCATGGGGCTGGGCGCCGGGGTGGGCCTGGGCGCTGCGATGGCGCAGGCTATCGCGCAGGCCATCTCGTCGCAGCCCGCGCCAGCCGCCGCGCAGGGCGCGGCGCCCGCGGCAGGCGCGCCGCCGGACGTGATGACGGTCGCCGAAGCGGCTGCTTACCTGCGCGTCAGCGAGGCCGATGTCCAGGCCATGATCGACAGCGGCGAGATCAAGGCGCGCCGCATCGGCAGCCAGGTGCGCATCAGCAAGGCGGCCCTCGACGAGTTTCTGAAAGGGTGAGGACCGCCCTGAACGACAACCAGCCTGCGCTCGTCGTCAGCGCAGGCTGGCCGAGAGTTCTGCGATTGCGATGACGCAGGACGGATCAGTAGGCGCGGGCGAAGATGGCGATGCGATCGGTCTCCTGGCCGGTGTAGAAGCAACGCCCGCTTCCTTCTGACGCGTCCAGAGGATAGCAGCGCAGCGTCGCTTTGGTCTCCTCCTGAATCCGGCCTTCATCCTCGCTGCTGCCGGCCCAGTGTACGCGCAGGAACCCCCCTTGCGTCTCCAGGATCTCGCGGAACTGGGTGTAATTCTCGGCGCGGTGGGTGTTGGCATCGCGGAAGGCGATCGCGCGCGCCAGGAGAGCCTGTTGGACGGCCTGCAACGTTGCCGTCACCTGCGCCGCCAGCCCGCCGCGCGCGATGACCTGTTTCCCCTCGCGGCCGGGGATGTCGCGGCGGGCCAGGACCACCTGATCTTTGGCCACATCTTTCGGGCCGATCTCGATGCGCAGCGGCACGCCGCGCATCTCCCAGTCGTTGAATTTGAAGCCAGGCGAGAATTGCTCACGGTCGTCCAGGCGCACGCGCACTCCGGCGTCGCTCAACTCGGCGCGCACGGCTTGCGATGCCCCCAGCACCGCCGCGCGCTCCTCCTCGCTCTTCCAGATCGGCACGATCACCGCCTGGATGGGCGCCAGACGCGGCGGCAACACCAACCCCTGGTCGTCGCCGTGCACCATGATGATCCCGCCAATCATGCGCGTGCTCAATCCCCAGCTCGTCGTCCAGGCGTACTGGAACTCATTGTTGACGTCCAGGAACTTGATATCGAACGCGCGCGCGAAGTTCTGCCCCAGGAAGTGGCTGGTGCCAGCTTGCAGCGCCCAACCATTCCCCATCATCGCTTCGATCGTATAGCTGGCCACGGCGCCGGCGAACTTCTCGCGATCGCTCTTGCGGCCGGGGATCACAGGGATCGCCGCCTCGTTGTACGCGAAGTCGGTGTAGACGCCCAGCATCCGCTCAGTCTCCTCGATCGCCTCGCGCTCCGTGGCGTGCGCCGTGTGCCCTTCCTGCCATAGAAATTCGGTGGTGCGCAGGAAGAGGCGCGTGCGCTTCTCCCAACGCACCACGCTGTTCCATTGGTTGATCAGAATGGGCAAATCGCGATAGGAGTGGATCCACTGCGCGTACATGTGCCCGATGATCGTCTCCGAGGTGGGGCGCACCGCCAACGGTTCCTCCAACTCTTCTCCCCCGCCGTGGGTGACCACCGCCAGCTCTGGGGCGAATCCCTCGACGTGTTCGGCCTCTTTGCGCAAGAAGCTCATCGGGATAAAGAGAGGAAAATACGCATTGACGTGGCCGGTCTCTTTGAAGCGCCGGTCCAGAGCGGCCTGAATGTTCTCCCAAAGGGCGTAGCCGTAGGGCTTGATCACCATGCATCCCCTCACCGGCGCATAGTCCGCCAGATCGGCCGCCTGCACCACATCGTTGTACCACGCAGCGTAATCCTGACTGCGGGGAGTCACTTTGTCAGCCATGAATCGCGTCCTCCCTTACGTTCGATCACCGCTCGCCACACCCCGCCGGCTTGCTGATCTCGATCACGCGATAGCCGAAGGTGTTGATCACGGTCGTCTGATGGTATTGTGTCACGGTCGTCTCCTTGTGGCCATAGACGTGCTTGTGGCCATGGATCAAGAAGCGCGGCCGGAACCAGCGCATGAAGCGCAGAAACGCTCCGAATCCCCGATGCGCTCGATCGGGTCCGTCGTGGATGCCAAGCGGCGGCGCGTGCGTGATCAAGATGTCCAGAAAGCGCCCATAACACGCGCGCGCCCGCAACAAGGCCGGGATCAGCGCGACGATCTTCAGCCACATCTCGGTCTCGGTGTATTGGAAGCGCGGCGTTGGGTTGTACCGTCTGGCCCCTTCCAGGCCAGCGATCAGGATGCCGCGCTCGCAGATCAATCGCCCATCCAGATTGAAGCCGGACATCTGCAGCCCTGCCACGGGTTGTCCATGCTCCAGCCCCTGCGCGTGATTGCCGAACACATAGTAACACGGCGCCCCCAACACGCTGGACACGAAGTCGATGTAATAAAAGGGTAGATCTCCGCAACTCAACACCAGGTCGATCTTGCCCAGGCGCGCCGGCAGGGTCGGGCTGTACAATGCCAACACGATCTCATCGCTGATCGTCAAAATGCGCATGGAGTCAGTTGTCCAGCTACAACCATCTCTTCATACGGAAATAGATGAACAGAACCACGCTAATCACCGCCATCAAGCTCAACGCGAACGGATAGCCCCATCGCCAGTTCAACTCCGGCATAAATCGAAAGTTCATGCCGTAGATGCCCGCGACCAAGGCGTTCGACATCAGCACGATCGACGCCATCGTCAGCAGCTTCATGATCTGATTGAGGTTATTCGACTGCAGAGATAAATAGCTATCCAGGGCGCTGGAAAGCAGGTCACGGTAGGTATCGACGTTGTCGGTCACGCGCACGATGTGATCATAAATGTCCTGCAGATAGGCGGTCTCCTCCAGCCGAAATATCGGCAGATCGCGCCGCAACAACACATTGAGGACATCGCGCTCCGGCGCCACGATATGGCGCAAGCGCAGCAGATCGGATTTCAGGCTGAAGATGGTCTGGATCGCCGATTCATCGAAATGCTGGAAGATCGTGTCCTCCAGCTCGTCGATGCGATCAGCCACCTGATCCATCAGCGGAAAGTACTCATCGACGATGCTATCGAGCAAGGCATAGACCAGCGCGCTCACCTTGTGCCCCAAGGGGCTATTCGGCATCTGCCAGCGTGCGACCGTATCGGCGATCTGGTGGATCGGCCTGGCATGAACGGTCACCAGGTAGTTGGCCCCGATGAACAGATGCAGCGGCTCGAACTCGATCTCAGTCGCCTCTGGGTTGTAACGGGCTGTGTAAAAGACAATAAAATAGAACTGCCCATACGCGTCGACCTTGGGGCGTTCATGGGCGCGCGTCGCATCCTCGATGGCCAGCGGATGGAAGCCGAACTGCTCGTGCAGGAGCGCCACATCGTTGTCGTCCGGCCCTGTGATGTCCAGCCACACGATCGCGTCCGGACGCGACAACGTCTCTTTGATCGTCGCAGCCGACGTAGCGGTCTCTAAATGGCCGTCCTGACAAACGAGCAGCGCATGCACAAGCTGCCCCCCTCTCCGATTGGCGTGACCCCCGTGCAGGGCCATAGTATAACATAACACAACGGTCTTTATGATGCTGCCAGCCTGGCCAGCACATCGTCGCCCGGCGCAATCCCCGCCAGCCGCATCGCCAGCAGCGCCGCGCCTTGAGCCTGCGTCAGGCGATTGAGATGGATGATGGCCTGGGGCAGCCCTGCCAGCGCTGTCCGTCGGAATGGCTCGAGCAGGACCTCGCCAGCTCGCCATACCTGACCAGCCAGGATGATCGTCGCTGGCCGCGTTGCGATCTCCAGATAGCGCCCCATCATCACCGTCGCCGTCCCGGCCTGCGATCATGCTTGCCACGCCCGTGCAAACCAAGTATAATCGCGATGAGTGTTTGGTCGTTTTGGGGGCGATTCGCGCCGGAGTTCGCAAGGCAGGTGGATGTTGATCACAATCTTGTCGTTCTTCATCGTATTGAGCGTGCTGGTCATTGTGCATGAGTTGGGCCACTTCCTGGTCGCGCGCCGCAACGGCATCGTCGTCGAGGAATTCGGGTTCGGTTATCCGCCGCGTCTGGCGATCCTCTTCAAGCGGAATGGGGTCCTCTACACCCTGAATGCCATCCCTTTCGGCGGCTTCGTCCGCATGCGCGGCGAGGATGCTGAGGCCGGCCCGGAGGGATTCACCGCGCAACCCAAACGTGTGCGTGCGGCCGTTTTGCTGGCCGGCCCGGCGATGAACCTGCTGCTGGCCGTGTTGTTGTTCACGTTGTCTTCGCTGTGGGGGCGCCCCATGCCTGCGCCCGGCGCAGAGATCACGGCCATCGCCCCCGGCTCCCCGGCTGAACAGGCGGGGTTGCAACCTGGCGATGTCATCCTGGAAGTCGCCGGCCAGGCGATCGCAGCCCCCACCGATTTGACGCGTCTGACGCGCGACCATCTCGGCCAATCCATGGCGTTGACCGTGCGGCGCGCCGGCCAGACGTTGACCGTCGATATCGTGCCACGCGCGACGCCTCCCCCCGGCGAAGGCCCCATGGGGGTCGCCGTCCGCTCACCAGTCGAGGTGCGCAGCCTTCCCCTTGGCGAGGCGGTGATGAGCGGCTTTACCTCTACGGCTGTCTTTGTGGTGGGAACGCTCATGCTCCCCGTCCTGCTCTTGCGCGGCCTGATCCCCGCCGAGATGGCCCGTCCCATCGGCCCTGTCGGCATCGCACAACTCGCTGGCGGCGCCGTCGAGTTCTCGGTGGCCACCGGCATGGCGTTCCCGATCTTGCAACTGATGGCGATCCTCAGCGCCGCCCTGGCTGTGACCAATCTCTTGCCGTTGCCAGCTCTCGACGGAGGTCGGCTGCTCTTTATCCTCATCGAGGGCATTCGTGGACGACGGATCGATCCCGCTAAGGAAGGCATCGTGCACTTGATTGGCATGGCCCTCTTGGTGACGTTGATGATCTTAATCACTTATCAGGACGTAGTCCAGGGTCTCCCTCCGATCGACTGGGGGGGATCAGGGTTGTGACAGGATGGAATGTAGTCGCTGCGGCACACAACTGCGCCGGGGATTGGCGATCTGCCCGGTTTGCGGCGCCCAACTACGCGCCAGGCCGCAGACGATCCGCTGCCCCGGCTGCGGATATCGCTCTTCCGCCGAGTTGACCCTTTGCCCGCGTTGCGGGCGCGCCCGACGGCCTGGAGACGCCTGGCCCACCTGGGGGATCGGCGCGCTGATCGTGGTCGCGCTCGCGCTCATCTCCGTCTTTGCTGTGCCCGCCTTCGGGAAATGGCGCGCCGCGCTGGCTGAGCGCCTCCCCGGCGACGGCGATCTGTCGTCGCTCGTCGCCGCTGCGCTGCCCACGCTTGAATCGGCGGCTGCCATCGCCGAAGCGACCGCCGCGCTCGCGCAGCCGACGCCGACCGAAGCGCCAGCAGCCCTCGCGGCGATCGCTGTCGAGGCGACAGCGACCGAGCCTGCCCCAACGCCGACGCTGATCCCAGAAACCGCTACACCGACGCCATTGGCGCCCACTGACACGCCGACGCCCGCGCCGACCGTTATCCCCTCTCCCACCGGCGCTGTCGACAACGTGTATGTGGTCAAGGCGGGGGACACCCCCAGCGTGATCGCGCGCCGTCTGGGGGTCTCCCTGGATGACCTCATGCGTGTCAACAACATTCGCGATGCCACACAGCTCCAGGTGGGACAGCGGCTGATCATCCCCGCTTCAGGCGAGCAGGCTGTCGTCACGCCGCCGGCTGACGCGATCGTCTATGCGGTGGTGGCGGGCGATACGGTGTCCACGATCGCGCGTCGTTTCGGGGTCGCCGCTGAAGAGATCATGCGCGCCAATAATATCATCGACAGCACCCGGCTGCAGATCAATCAGCAGTTGATCATCCCCAGAGCGCGCGAGGCAACGCCGACTCCTTTCGCGCCTGTGGCTACGCCCACGGTGACACCTACGCCCACGGTGGCGCTGGTGTATCCCGCCCCTCAACTGCTCAGCCCGAGCGACAATACGCCGTTCTCCGGCGGCGATCAGGCATTTATCGAGCTGCGCTGGCGCGACGTCGGCCCCCTCCAGCCTGGCGAGGTCTATGTCGTCCATTTGGGATACCTCGTGACGCGCGATCAGATCAGTTGGTTCTACGAGGACACCGTGCAGGGGACGAGCTGGCGCGTCCCGGGCGTCTTTCAGTCGTATGCGCCGCAAGAGACCGGACGCGCGTTCCGTTGGTACGTCCAGGTCGAGCAGATCCAGCGCGACGCCGAAGGACGTATCACCGGCCGCGCCGTTCGCAGCCCGCGCAGCGCGATTTGGGGATTTACCTGGAGTTAGCGCTTGAAGACGAAGATGGATTTCGAGACCGTGTTGGCCCGCCTGGCCGACACACGAAAAGAGCCGAGCCTGGCAGTGTTGTATGGCCTTTCCGATCTGTCGCGGGATCAGACCCAGCGGTTTGCCGCCCTGTGGGGCGATCTGCCGCTCGCGCGCCGACGGTGGATCGCCCGTAACCTGATGGAACAGGCGGAGGAACGCGTCGAGTTGTACTTCAACCCCATCTTTCGCTGGCTGTTGGGGGATCAGGATGCGCAGGTGCGCGCCCTGGCCATCGAAGGGCTATGGGAGGACGAAGATCCCGCCCTGATCCCGCCGCTGGCGCGCCTCTTGCGCGAGGACCCCGATGAGACCGTGCGCGCCGCCGCCGCAACCGCCCTCGGCCGCTTCCTGCTCTTGGGAGAAATGGGGGAGATCGACGCCCCATTGGCGTTGGTCGGCGAGAAGGCGCTCCTGGCCACGATCCATTCCCCCGAAGAGGCGATCTCCGTGCGGCGCCGGGCCGTCGAAGCGATCGCCTACTCCAGCGAATCGGGGGTGCGTGACATCATTCGCGCGGCATACTATGATGAAGATGAAAGCATGCGCGCCAGCGCGATCTTCGCGATGGGGCGCAGCGCCGATCGGTACTGGCGCAACGCGGTCCTGGCCGAGTTGAAAAGCAGCCTCCCCGCGTTGCGCTATGAGGCGGCGCGCGCCTGCGGCGAGCTGGAGTTGCGCGAGGCGGTCGCCGATCTGGCCGCTCTGGCCGAAGAGGAAGACTTTGAGATTCGCCAGATCGCCCTCTGGGCGTTGGGACGCATCGGCGGCAACGAAGCGCGCCGCATCCTGCTCGGCTACCTGCACAGCGACAACGAGGCGCTGCGTGAGGCAGCCGACGCCGCCCTCGAGGAGTTGGCGTTCGGCGAGGATGCCTTGAGCTTCCCCGTCTATGACCTCGATGACGCCGAAGACGAAGAGGAAGATGATCTCGATCTCTGGGAAGCAGACTACGCTGACGACGACGATGATGAAGAGTGGGGGTGAGTAGAAGGATGGCTAAGCGCAAACGGAGCGTCCGCGCCGGGGACCCGGCAGCTTCGTCGCCCGATCCTGCTCTCGCCAGCGCTCACGCGCGCGCTCGCGAATATCTCAACGCGGGCGCCCGACTACTGGCTCAACAAAAGCCCGACGAGGCGGCTGCTCTGCTCGAGGACGCTCTGGCCCTCGATCCGCACAACGTCGCCGCGGCGATCAACCTGGGCGGCGCCTATATCCTGCAACGACGCTATGCCAAAGCGGTTCCCCTCCTGGAAGCCGCCTGCCAGCGCGAGCCGGACAACGCCATGGCCTGGATCAACCTGGCGGCCGCCTATCTGGGGCGCCTGGAACTGTCCGACGTCCATCAACAGGATCGCGCCATCGACGCCTTCGAGCGCGCCTTGCTTGCCGATCCTCAGGCTCCCCACGTCAATTACAACCTGGGCCTCATTTACAAGGAGCGCGGAGAGGTGGCGCGCGCCATGGCCCACTTCTGGCGCGCTCTGGAGATCGATCCTGACGACCGCGATGCGCGCTATTGGATCGAGCTTCTGGGGCGCAGCGACGCGACGGATCAGGCCAGGACCGGCGACGCTGCTGACGGCGCTTCCTCCTCTGAGGCGTCTCCTGCGTAGAGGAGTTGCTCTATGACCGCCCAAAGCGATCCCTCGACCGCCGAGCCGTTGGCCCGGCTGCATGCGACCGTGCACGGCCATGTGCAAGGGGTCGGCTTTCGCTACTTCGTGCGCGATCAGGCCCAACGCCTCGCTCTCCGTGGATGGGTGCGCAATTGCGATAACGGCGACGTCGAGCTGGAGGCGGAAGGCCCGCGCCCTCAATTGGAACGTCTGTTACGCGCCGTGCAGCGCGGCCCTTCCGCTGCGCATGTGACGCGCGTCGATGTGGTATGGGGGCCACACACCGGCCGTTACAGCGGATTCGAAGTGAGGGTCTGGTGAACGGTCCCCTCGGCCCATCCTCTTCGGCGTCGCCCCCTGTCGTCGCCCCTGCCGTGGAGGACATGTCTTCCCTCTCGGCGGCTTCTTCCTGGACCGGCGCGCGCGGTTGGCACGCCGCGCCGGAGCGGGTGGCCTGGACCGTCCTCACGATCTCATTTATTACGTTTTGCATCCTGGCGATCACGATCCCGCTCTCCATCCGCTGGTTCCTCCTCTATTCGGTCGCTGCCGAGCCAGCGCGCGTGGATGTCCTGTCGGGGACGGTGCTCGTGATCTCCCCTGGCGCGCGCGAGCCGGCCGGCGTGCAGTCGATGCGCAAAGTCGCCGAGGGAGACACGATCCGCTCCATGGATGCGCGCGCCATCCTCACCATCGAGGAGGCGAACGAGCCAGAAGGAGTGCTCACGACCGTTCAACTGTACAACGACACGGAACTGACCGTGGAGCGCGCCAACCGGCCGCGCTTTGCCCGCAGCAGCGAGCCGTACAAGGTGGAGTTGACACTACATCGCGGCCGCGTGCGCGTCCTTAACCTGCAGCCGCTGCATCGCGCGCTGTCCGTTCATGTCCATACGCCGCAGGGCCAGATCGATCTCAGCGCGGGCAGCTTCTCGATCGAGGTCAATGGCGAGGAAGGGCAGGTGACGGCGCGCGCGGGCCAGGCTCGTGTGATCGCCGGCGGCGCAGAGGTCGCCCTTCAGGCAGGCGAACGCACCATCCTGCGCAAGGCGACGCCTCCCTCGCCGCCATTGCCCGCCGCCCAAAACCTGCTGGCCAATGGCAACTTCGAGCGCGATCTGGACTCCTGGCAGGTCGGCACGTATCAGCAGTCCGCCAATGTAGCGCCGGCTGCTGTCCAGGTGGTGGAGGTCGGTGGACGCAAGGCCGTCTATTTCGCTCGCAACGCCGAGGAAGGGGTGCACACCGAAGCCTGGATCGAGCAGACGCTGGACAAGGATGTCCTCGATTTCGAACATCTGACCGTGCGCCTGGACGTGCGGCTGATGCAACAATCGCTGCCGGGCGGCGGCTACTTAAGCTCCGAGTTCCCGGTCATGGTCAGGCTTACCTACACCGACGTCTACGGCAAGCAACTGGAATGGGTCCAGGGTTTTTATTTCCGAGAGCCCGATCCCAACAGCAACTGGCCGATCATCAACGGCGAGAGGATCCCTCAGTTCGTCTGGTATCCCTACGAATCTCCCGATCTCATCCAGACGCTGCAGGCCACCCGTCCGGCGCGCCTCAACGCGATTCGAATCTATGCGTCGGGTTGGAACTATCAGAGCATGGTCTCTGAACTGGGGATCATCGCGCGTTGACCGCCATCCCTCCGCTGTCTACGCCTTTGGCAGACGCTGCCCCCAGTCGCTCTCGCCTGTCTGTTCTGAATCGCCGCTCCCTGTTGGCTGGGGCGGCCTGGTGCATCCCGCTCGTCCTCTTTCTGAGCCTGGCGTTGCCGCAGTTGGCGCTGCCCGGCCTTCATTACGACGAAGCCAGCGAGGCCGGCGTTAACGCCATGCAGCTCGTGCGTGGCCTGCCGGTCGACGCGTTTCGCGGCGCTGCCTTGTCCATCGGCGGACGATCATTCCCGCTGATGGTGCAGGACTATGTCGGCGCCCTCAACGTCTACCTGGCGATCCCCTTTCTGGCGCTGGGCGGCGCCAATCACGTCGACGCGCTGCGGCTCTTGCCGGTGCTGACCTCTGCGACGACCTTGCTGCTGACCTACGCCCTGGCGCAGCGCCTTAGCGGCCGCCCTGCCGCGTTTGCGACCGCACTGCTCCTGGCAGTCAGCCCCACCTTTGTCTTTTGGAGCCGTCAAGGCATCTTCGTCACCAACATCACAGCGCTGTTGGCGGTGGCGGCGGCCCTGCTCGCTCGACGGCTGGCGCGTGGGGGAGGCCGACGCACAGCCCTCGGCCTGGGGATCGTGTGTGGCCTCGGCCTGTGGGCGAAGCTCCTGTTCCTGTGGATCATTGGCGCCGGCGTCGGGGTTGCGCTTGTTAGCTTTGTCGCTCGCCGGCTGCTGGCGCGCCGATCATCCCCTGAGAGCGAACGCGTCCGCCGCCCCTTCTGGACGGATGCGACCTCCGTTGTGGCCCTGCTGGGAGGAGCTGTGCTCGGGATATCCCCCCTGCTCCTCTTCAATTGGCAGACTGGCGGCACCCTGGCTACGATCGCGGCCAATCTCGATCGCTCGTATTACGGCGTCAACAACGCCGATTTTGGGGCCAACCTGCTGCGACGCGTCTCCCAACTGTATGCGCTGTTCAACGGCGAGCATCTGTGGTATCTCGGCGATGTGATGCGCAATCCCTGGGCGCCCCTGCTCGCCAGCCTGAGCGTGGTCGCTGCCTTCTTCTTTGCGGGCGCGAGCTTTGCTCGACGCCGCGCTCTCGCGGCCTCAGCCGTTCGTTCAGTTCCCGGCTCCAGCCTCGCTGCTCTGGGCGGCGCGCTCTTGTTTCTGGCCTTCTACACCATCCAAAGCGCCTTCACCGTCTCCGACCTTTTCATCACTCACTTCGCCGCCGCGCTGCCCTTCTTCTTCCTGGCGGTCGGCCTGGCGGTCGGCGTCAGCCTGCGGCAGGGGAGGCGCAGCGGCGTCGTCGTGGCCATCGTTGTCGTTGGCCTCTGGGCGGCGACCGATCTGGCCTCCGATCTCCGCTATCATCAGGCGCTGGCGCGCACGGGAGGGCTGGGCACGCATTCCGACGCCATCTACCAACTGGCTGGCCACCTCATCAAGCATCGCGAGCGGCCGGTGGTCGCTCTCGACTGGGGGATGGAGGCCCCAGTGCGTTTTCTGACTCTCGACGCAGTGATCCCGATCGAGCTTTTTGGATACGAACGCCTGGATGCGCCAGACCCTGATTTCCCGGCGCGCGTGATCCCCTATCTGCAGCGGCCGGACACCCTCTACCTGTTTCGCGTCCCTCAAGATACGATCTTCCAGGAACGCCGCGAGGCCATCAAGCAAGTGGCGGCGACGCTCGGGCTGCGCATGCAGAAAGATAAGACCCTGCGCGGCAAGGACGGACGATCGACCTTCCTTGTCTATCGCGCCGTCCCTCAGGAATAGGGCCTCCTCGCCAGGAGCCTATCCGAAGACCCCGTTGGGTAGCCGAATGCCTCATCCGTGAGTTTTCGGATAGCCTCTTCTAGGCGTCCATTGAGCGCTCACACGAAAGCGCATTTGACTTACTCGTTCCTTTGTCTGTAGAATTGTAACATGCGCCTTGTAGAGTCCCAGCGTTCTTAGAGCCTATCCGAATAACCCGGAAGCACGAAAGGCGATCAAGGCACAAGCAAAATGCAGAAAAGCGACGTAGTTTTCGGGCTTCTTCTCCCAGCGCACAAGGATGCGACGAAATTCGTCTGGAGCAGCACGAGATTGGCCGTCCACGCGTCCACGAATCCTGGCCACGAATTCGCGAAGGACCATGACGACGGGTGAGACGCGCCAGTGCAGGCGGGTGTTTCGTGGATTCGTGCGCGCCATTCGTGGACGGTCATCCCTTCCCTGCCTGTTTTCGCTACCGAACTCAGATGGATCTCACGTTTGCAGGAACCCGCTTTCGGCACGGTCTCCTGACCGTGCCCCTGGCTGGTCAGGAGACCAGCCAGAACCGTTTCCCGGATAGGTTCTTAGACGACGCCGATGCCTTGCGGGTGACATTTTCTACGCAACCCTCTGTGCCACGCCCCGCCGAGTTGCTATGAGCAGGCGATTGTCGGTCGGTGTGCTATAATTAGATTTATTGGTTGTGACCGCTTGGCGCCGCAACCGTTTACCTCTGCAATCCCCCGGAGGCACTCATGCGCATCGACGAATACCCGCGTCCTAAAGATGACAATGGTCGCGGCTTGCATTGGTCCGCCAGCGTTTATCATCCCAAAGGCGCTGACCTCGACTACTGGATCGACCAGTTACAGGCCATGCAGATCAAATGGCTCAAACTCCTGGACGATGGCGGCGGGTCTTCGCTCGAGCTGTGCCGACGGCTGCTGGCCGCCGACATTATGCCCATCGTCCGCCTCTATCGCAGCGAGCCGAACCCCGACGCGATCGGCGGCCGCGAGGTCGATACCGTCAAACGCCTGGTGGACGTCGGCGTCCGTTACTTCGAGACCAACAATGAGCCGGACCTGCCCGCTGAGTGGCGCATCCCCATGCCCCCGAACTGGCTCGAGATCGTCGTTGACAATTTCATCCACGATGCCGATCTCGTGTTGGGCGCGGGCGGCCTCTTGGCGCTGCCTGCCATGGGCCCGGGCAGCAAGGACAATCCGATCGCCATGATCGTTCACAAGGGGCGTCGCGATCTCTTCGAGCGCGGCTGTTGGGTGGCGATCCACAACTACACCCTCAACCATCCGCTCGATTACCCGGACGACGATGTCAACCAGCGCGGCGCGCCCCTCACACGCGAGGAATATGACCGCTTCGGCGCCTGGGCTTGGGATCATCGTCCCCTGGAGATGATCAATCAACTGCGCGCGGAGCGTAAGAACCCTGGCGCCACCGTCTACGATGACCCGAACTGTTTCCGTGGCTACCTCTGGACGGCGCGCATGATCGAGGAAGCCCTCGGCTTCATGGTGCCCATCATCTCCACCGAAGGAGGGCCGGTTGTCGGCTGGGGCGATGACAAACGGTATCCCAAAGTCACCCCCGAACAGCAGAAGGAGTGGCAACTGGGCATCACTCGTTTCTTTGAGGAGGAGGCCCCCGATTATTATTTCACCTGCTGCACCTGGTTGATCGCCGCCAACCGCCTGGGCCATTTTAACCCTACCTGGGAGCAGATGGCGTGGTATGGCCACGCCTGGGACGCCCAGTTCGGCCTCCACGGCGAATTGCCCATCGTTCAGGCCCTCAAGAACCTGCCCGCCCGTTCGCGATTGGCGCCGAGCGGCACGGCGACCGTGGCCGGACGTGTGCTGCGCCAGGACACGGGACAGGCGCTGGGACAGGTCTCTGTGTCTCTGCGCTCCACGGATGCTCCTTCCCGCGCCCGACAGACCACGACGGACGCCGCCGGCAGCTTCCGCTTCGAGCAGGTCGCGGCCGGCGCATACACGCTCGTCGCTGGCCCAGGCGATAACGCCCGGCCGATCACCGTCGCTGAAGGCGCCACCCTGACCGTCGATCTCAGCCTGCCCGCTGGCCGCTTCAGCAGCCTCAGCGGGCGCGTCGTCGATACTCGCGGCGCCGTCCTGGGCAACGCGCCGGTGCGCCTGTTCACCGTGCTCGGCGAACTGGCGGCAGCGACCAACACCGATCGCGAGGGTCGGTATCGCCTGGACAACCTGCCCGCTGGCGTGTTCGCGCTCGAGGCCGCTGAGGGCGATCAACGCGCGCGCATCGACGGCATCGCCCTGGATGGGTTCGCTGCCCAGACGGTCAACGTGACCGTTCCCGCCCCGCCCGGCTATCTGTACGCGGTGACCACGAAGCGCCTGCTCTCGCGCGAGGAGACGCAAGGCCGCTCGCTCTTCTTCGGCCGCGTGCTCGATGCGGCAGGCAACGGCGTGAACGGGATCACCCTGGAGATGCGATGGACCGGCGCCGCGCCCGGCACGCAGTTCCCACGGACGCGCACTGGCCGCGACCCCTTCAAGCCCATCGGCACCTACGAGTTCGTACACACGCGCGGCGAATTCATGATCGAGGTCGTGCAAGGGGACTGGCCGAGCGAGGTCGCCGATGGATTGCGTACGACCGGCATCCCAGGACGCGAACAGGAAGCCATCACCTGGGAGGTCAACTTCCAGTTGCGTCCCCTGTCTGTCGCTCAGGCGAGCGTCATCCGCGGCCAGGCCGTGGGCGGCGAAGGCGCGCGCGTGTTCTTGAGCGAGCGTCAAAGTGGCCAGCGCTGGACGACGACCATCGCGACGGACGGCAGCTTCCGCTTTGTGGACCTGGGGCGAGGGACCTACACGCTCGAGATCGAAGGGATCGGCGTCGTCCGCGAGGGCATCAACCTCGACGGCCAAAACGAAGTGGAGGTGATCTTCCCCCAACGCGGCATCATTCAGGGCCTCGTGCGCGGCCTTCCCGCCGGCGCAACAGCCGTCGCCCGCCTGCGCCCTCTGGTCCCGGGCTGGACCTGGACCCGCGAGGCGCCGGTCAGTGCGCAGGGGACTTACCGTTTTCACAAGCTGCCCGCGGCGCCCTATGAGATCGAGATCGCGCGACCGGGCCAACCGCGCCCCGCCGTATCGGTCGTGTGCGATGGCCTCAATCTGTTCACCGCGCCGACCGTGGACCTGGGCGGCCCCGATCAGCTTACGCTGGAAGGGCAGGTGCGCGATGCCAGTGGCGCGCCGTTGCCTGGCGTGCGCGTCGAGCTATGGCGCGCCGGCCAGGCGTTAAACCAGACCACCACCGACGAACGCGGCCGTTTCCGCTTCGAAGGACTGCCCCCTGGTGACTATGAGCTGCGCGCGCCGTCGCTGCAGATCACGCGCACCGACATCACTCTCATCGGCCCGACCGGGCTGCAGGTGATCCTGGCGCCCGAAGGAGCTATCATGGCTAAAGTGCTCACGCGCTATGTGCTGTTCGGCCTCCCCGATCAGCCGCTGACGCGCGTCGCCCTGTTGCTGGTTCAGCCGTATCTGGCCGCCACGCGCGCCGCCGCTGGTTTCAGCGTCGAGGAGGCGCGCCGCGCTGAGCAGGTGATCATCATCGGGAATGAGGATGCCGTGAGCGCCGATGCTGAGCACGCGCTGCGCGATGCTGGCTGCGTCGTGCGCCGCCTGGCTGGTGATCTGTACGCCATCGAACAAGGGCTGCGCGAATTGGCGTGAGCGCAAAAGGGGAGAAAAATGCCTGAGACACAGCTCATCAACGATGCGGAAGCCTATGGCGTGCGCGTGGTCCCGGTCGCCGCTCCGGCCGGCCAGACGGTCTGGCGCACGGTTCGCGTCCATCACCTGACCCCCGCCGAAAATGGCGGCAACCATCACATCTATCTGGACCTCCTGGACGAGCAGGGGCGTCGCATCAACGGCGCGCAGGCGCGCGTCACCTGGCCCGGCGGCGAGCAGATCGTCACCGTGGACAAGCCTCCCACTGAGCCGGGCACCAACTGCCCCATGTGGAAGAAGCAGATCTACGCGGTGGAAGCGCTCGGCTTGCCTTCCGATCGCGTCGAAAATCTGCACACCGGCCATCCGGACGAAGCGCCCGGCAACACCCTCTTCCACCACTCGTTCCTGGTGATCTTCCAGCGCATGGCGGCGGCGCCCCCCAGCGCCAGCGTCATCGCCGGCGTCGTCCACAATGGCGCTGGCTACACCCTCTCCCTGCTGCGCGAGGGGGCGCCGGTCGCGCAGCGCACGTTGGGCAGCGATGGTCGCTTCCGCTTCGACGGGCTGGCCGCAGGGCAGTACGTGGTCACAATCGCGAGCATCGGCCTCAACTCGGCGACGATCGCCCTCGATGGCCAGAATCAGGTCGAGATCGAATTGACGGCGCCGCCGCTCACCGGCGCGATCGAGGGGTGGGTGCACAACGGCGCCGGGCGCACGGTCATCGCCCTCCTCGATGGCGCCGTCGCCGTCGGACGGGCCGTCGTCGCCGCCGACGAATCGTTTCGCATCGCGGGCCTGGCCGCTGGCTCCTACGTGGTCGCCGTCGAGGGCAGCAGCGTGCTCAGCCAGGCGATCGTCCTCGCCGCCGGCGCCACCGAAACCCTCGAGCTGACCCTGCCCACCAGCGAGGTCCCCGCGCTGGAACGCCCGATCGCCCATTACGTGCTGCTCGGCCCCGTGAACCAGCCGGGCGAGCGCGCCAATTTCTTCCTCGCCGCCGATTACATCGCCCACTTCCGGGCCGCCTTTGGCTATTCTCTGGTAGACGCCGTCCAGGCCGCGCGGGTGACCATCATCGGCGATGGATACGGTCCCGCCGAGCTGGCCGAGCTGCTCGAAGCCGGCGTCCAGGTCGAACGTATTGGCGGCAGCCCGGAGGCGCTGCGCGCCAACCTGGCCGCGCGGATCGCCACGAACCGCCCTTGACCCTTGTGGATGGATCGGTCCCGTGTGAATCTCCCCCACGCGCCGCGAACGCCGACCCTCCCTGCCTGGTTGTGGCCGCTGCTGACGACTCTGGTAGCGGCCACTTTGCGCTTATGGGCGCTCGATCGCGTCCCCCCCGGCTATCATTACGACGAGGCATTTGAAGGGTTGGAGGCCTGGAAGATCCTCCAGGACCTGGCGTACCGCCCCATTTTCTTCGCCGGCAACTTCGGCGTGGAGCCGACCTTCATCTACCTTACCGCGGGCGCCTTTGCGCTGTTCGGCGCTGCTCCTACCATGCAGCGTTCGGTGGCGGCGTTGGTGGGAACCCTGGCGGCGCCGCTTCTCTATGCCCTCGGTCGCGAGCTGGAACGTGAGGGGGCTCCGCCCCATAGCGCGCTCCTGGCCGCCTGGTCCCTGGCCATCTCTTACTGGCATCTCACATTCAGTCGCGTGGGCATCGAGCCGATCCTCGTCCCCACCTTGCTCTGCTTTGCCTTGTGGGCGTTCTGGCGCGGGCTGCGGCGGGGAGGATGGGGAAGTTTCCTGATCGCAGGCGCGGCCGTCGGCTTCGGCCCGTACACGTATCCGGCGGGTCGCCTCATCCCCCTCCTGTACGTGATTTTGCTGGTCTGGCTGGCCGTGTGCGACCGGGCGCGCTGGCGGGCGCATCGGCCTCGACTGCTGATCAGCCTGATCGCGGCGGCCGTCGTCTTCGCCCCCCTGGCCTGGTTCTGGACAAACCACCCGGACCTGTTCCTCCTTCGCTCCCGTCAGGTGACCGTCGTCGGCAGCCAGGCCGCTGATGCTCCGCTGACCAACGTGGTGCGCACGCTGGGGATGTTCAGCGTCGCTGGCGACGCCGACCCGCGCTCCAATTTGCCTGGCCGTCCGGCCCTCGATTGGTTCATCGCGCCCTGGCTCTACCTGGGGAGCGCCGTCGCCCTCGCGCGCTGGCGACGTCCGGCCGGCGCGCTCCCTCTGAGCTGGGGCGTTATCCTGCTCTTGCCCACGATCTTCAGCGACTACGCGCCGCACTTTCGACGCGCCGTGGGGGCGACGCCCGCCATTGCCCTCCTGATCGGCCTGGGCGCCGCCTGGCTGCTCGATCAGGCCCGCGCACAGCGACTCCTCGCTGCCCGCTTGCCGTCTCTCGCGCGCGCCGCCTGGCTGGCCCCTGGCCTGGCTCTCGCCCTGATCGCGCTCACCTTCCTGGGAAGCTTGTGGACGACAGCCCGCGACTATTTCGTGCGGTGGGGGAATCTGCCCGACTTGTATTACGCCTACGATGTGGGGCTGTGGGATCTCGGACGTTACGCCGCGTCATTTCCTGAGGATCGTTTGCTCTACCTGACGCCGCGGCCAGCCGCGCATACCACCCTGGCGTTCGCCTGGCGCGGCCGGCAAGCCCCCATCACCTTCGACGGCCGCGCGATCTTCCCCTTCCTGCCGAACGCTGCGCAGCCGCAACATTACCTCGTCATCGAGCACGAGGACTTTCGCACCGCGTTGCTCCTTCACGACCTCTTCCCCGCCGCCGAGGTCGTCCGCGATTTTCGCGACCGCGCCGGCGCCCTCTACGCTCGCCACTATCTGGTTCCAGCGGGCGCAACGCCAGTCGCCCTCGGCGCTGTTCCCAGCGGAGCCGCCTGGCCGGGCGCAACGCTGCACTCATATACATTGCTGCCAGAGAATCCGCGCGCGGGCGGCGTGCTCTATGTTCGCCTGTTCTGGTCGGTCGGCGATCCCGCTCCTGCTGGCGACTGGACCACCTTCCTGCATCTGTTCTCTCCAGACGACCCGACGCGCGTGATCGTCGGCGCAGATGCGCGCCCTGGCGGCGGCTCCTACCCCACGCAACGCTGGCGCTCCGGTCAGATGATCGTCGATGAATATCAGATCCCGCTCCCTGGCGACTTGCCCGCTGGCGTCTATGCGATCGCCCTCGGCTTTTACACGGATGATGGCCAGCGTCTCCCCGTGCGCGAGCGCGCAGGCGAGATGGCAGATCACATCGTGCTTGGGCCAGTCCAGGTGAGTGCGCCGTGAGGGAGTCCATGCAGGGTAGAGAAGCCTGGAAGCGCTGGCGGGAGCGCGTCCGGAGGGGTTGGGAACGTCTGCCCTGGCCGGCCGCAGCGGCTCTCCTGTGCGCGCTGGCGCTCGGTTTGCGCCTGTGGCGGTTGACCTATCATAGCTTCTGGTTCGATGAGGCGGTCAGCGCGGGCTGGGCTGGCTGGCGGGCCGCCGATATCGTGCGCGTCGGGATGGAATTGACCCTCGATAAACATCCGCCCGTCTACTATCTATTGTTGCGCGGCTGGACGCTGCTCTTCGGCGCGAGCGACGCCGCCATCCGCTCGCTGGGAGCTTTACTGGGCGCTGGGGCCGTTTTCCCGATCTTCGCCCTCGGCCAACGTTGGCAGGGCCGCGCGGTCGGCGCGGTCGCCGCTCTGCTGGCAGCAATCAACCCCTTCCTGGTGTGGTATTCGCAAGAAGCGCGCATGTTCATGCCTGCGGCCACCTTCGCCCTGTGGGGGTTGTGGGCGTTCGTCTCGCTCCTCGACGACGCGCGCAGCCGTCGGAGCGCTCTCCTGGCCTGGGCCGCCTTCGTCGTCGCCACACTGGCGGGCGTCTACGCCTATCTTTTCAATGCTCTGTTGCTGCCGGTCGCTGGCCTGTGGTGGCTTCTCGTCGTCGGTCGAGCATGGCGCGCTGACCGAAGACGCCTGTCTTACCTCAGCCTGGCGGGAGGCAGCGCGTTGGCGGCGGTCGCCATCGGGTTCTGGCCGTTGGCGCGCCAGGCCTGGGCGGTCAGCGGCGCTGAAGCGACGCCTGGCCGCGCCTTTCAGGACGCTGGCGTCATCCTCTGGCAACTGGGACGGGCTTTCGTCCTCAACAGAGCGCGCCCTGGCCCCCTGGGCGAAGGGTTCCTGGCGCTGGCTGGCGTAGTGGTCGTCGTCGGCCTCTGGCCCGGCTCCCGCGCCGAGGATGCCAGCAGGGCTTCGGCGCCTCGTCCTGCCTGGCGTGGCCGCGGTCGGAGCGAGTTGGCTGCCGCGTTGGTCGTCCCCTGGCTGATCGGGAATCTGCTGCTCGTCCGCGACGCGCGCACCTTCGCCGAGCCGCGCTATTGGCTTTTCCTGGTCCCCTTCTTGTGTCTGACCTGGGCGGCGGGCAGCGTGCGTCTGATCGCGAGCAGTTGGCTGACCTCGCGCGCCGTTCGGGCGGGCGCGAGCCTGGTGGGAGGGCTGCTTCTCGTCGGTTTGCTGGCAGCCAGCTTGATCGCCCTCCCCTGGAATTGGCGGCCCGAGTCGCGTCGCGAGGACTGGCGCGCGGCCGCCGACTACGTCGCCCAACACGCTGGCCCCGATGACGCGATCCTGATCCACGTCGATTACGTGCGTCGAGCCTTCCTTCGCTACTATCGAGGAGACCTTCCCGTTTTCTTCCCCTTCGGTGGGCGCCTGGACGATCTATCTCAGGTCGAGCCGCCGCTGGCGGGGATGGGCGGCTTCGCTACGATCTGGCTGGTCGAATCGCACCTGGAAGGCGTGGATGATGGCCGCCTGGTCGAGCAATGGTTGGGACAGCGTTATCCCCTCTTCACTGAACAGTTCCCGGCGGGGATCGCCGTGCGTGCCTACGGCGTGCGCACCGTCGTCGAGCGGCTGCCCGCCGACGCGCAGCCGTTGGAGGTGGAGTTGGGGCCTGGCCTCGCGCTGGCTGGCTGTCGTCTGGCTGAGACCGCAGTGCGCGCCCGGGATGATGTCTACCATCCCCCTTCCGGCTGGGCGCACGTCGCTCTCTATTGGCGACGTACAGGCGATCCGGCCGCTGACGCGTGGCCGCGTCTGCACCTCGTCGACGCCGTCGGCCAGGTATGGGGCGTCGGCCTCGCGCGCGAGCGGTCGCTCTGGAGGATGCGGCCGCCTGCGCAATGGCCGATGGACGGCCTCGTGCGCGACGAGCACGACGTCAACCTCAATCCGGCTACACCGCCGGGCGACTATCGCCTGCAGGTGGCTGTCGTCGGCGCCGATGGGCAACCGCTCGGCCCGGAAATCCCTTGCGGAACCATCCGGGTTCGCTAGCTGATTGCTCCTCATCGGCCATGAGGCTATAATGGGCGCCATGCTTCCTTCATCTGACAGCGCGCGTCCCTTGACTCTGACCATGGTGCTTCCCACCTTCAACGAGCGCGACAACATCGGGCCGCTGGTCGAGGGCGTCCTGCGCGCGACGAACGCTCCTACCTCGGTGCTCGTCGTCGACGATGATTCGCCCGACGGCACGGCGCAGGTCGTCGAGGCGCTCGCGCGCAGCGACCCTCGCGTGCGTCTGTTGCGGCGCACACAAGCGCGCGGCCTGACCTCGGCGATCGCCGCTGGCATCGCCCGGGCCGATAGCGACCTGGTCGGCTGGATGGATTGCGACCTTTCGATGCCTCCTGAACGGATCGGCGATCTGGTCGCCGCCGTCGCGCAGGGGGCCGATATTGCCATCGGCTCGCGCTATGTCGTCGGCGGCCGCGACGTTGGTCACTCCTGGATCGGGCGAACCTTCAGCCGCCTCATCAATCTCTTCGCTTCGGCGCTCCTAGGGGGGCAGATCCGCGACTACACCAGTGGCTTCGTGGTCGCCCGGCGCGACGCCCTGGCCCGGTTGCTCCCGCTGCGCGGCGACTACGGCGAGTACTGCATCGATCTTCTGGCGCGCGCCCAGCGCGCGGGGCTGCGCGTGGTCGAAGTCCCTTACACCTGCGTCGAGCGCCGCAGCGGCCAGTCGAAGACGGCTGTTCATTGGACGGGCTATGTGCGTCGCGGGCGCAAGTACGTCGCCGCCATCCTGAACCTGCGGCGCGAGCGCCTGTGGTAGTCTCCATTGATAGCGTCGAGGACGACGCTGTCGAGGTCAACGTTAGAGAGGAACGATCGATGCTGCAACCTGTCGAGCTGCCCCTGTCCGAGTTAGGTGAGCTGGCCGAGATCATCCCCGGGCCAGAGCCTGAACTGCAAGTGACCATGCATCCCATCCCGCGCTTCAAATCCGCCCCGCGCTCGCGCATCATCCCGGTGTGCGAGCCGACCCTCACGGGGAACGAACTGAAGTATGTGACACAATGCATCGAGACGAACTGGATCTCCTCCGCTGGCCGGTTCGTCGACGAGTTTGAGGCCGCCTTCGCCGCCGCCTGCGGCACGCGCTACGGCATCGCCTGCGCGAATGGCACCATCGCGCTCCACCTGGCGCTCGCGACGCTTGGCCTTCAGCCTGGCGACGAGGTCATCATCCCGACTTTCACCATGATCGCCACCGCCAACGCCGTCACCTATCTCGGCGCGCGGCCCGTGCTCGTTGACTCCGAGCTGGAGACCTGGAACCTGGACATCGCCCAGGTCGAAGCCAAGATCACGCCGCGTACGCGCGCCATCGTCCCGGTCCATACTTATGGCCATCCGGTCGATATGGACGCGCTCAATCAGATCGCGGATCGCCACGGGCTGTGGGTGATCGAGGACGCCGCCGAGGCGCACGGCGCGCGCTGTCGGGGACGGCCTGTCGGCTCCTTGGGCGCGGCGGCTGCCTTCTCCTTTTATGGCAATAAGATCATCACCACCGGCGAAGGGGGCATGATCACGACCGATCATGAACAACTGGCGCGCCTGGCCTGGAACCTGCGCGACCATGCCTTCTCGACGGAGCGTCACTTCTGGCACAAGCTGCTTGGCTTCAACTACCGTATGACCAATCTGCAGGCCGCGGTGGGCCTGGCTCAGACCGAGCAGCTCGACCAGTTCGTTGCCAGCCGGCGCGCCCATGCTGCCCTCTATACCGAGAAGCTGCGTCATCTGCCTGGCCTGACCACGCCGCCGGAAGCGGAGTGGGCGACCAACGTCTATTGGATGTATGGGATCCTCGTCGACGAACGGGAGTTTGGCCTCACGCGCGACGAACTCCGCCGCGCCCTGGCGCGACGCGGCATCGAGACGCGCACGTTCTTTATCCCGATGCACTGCCAGCCGATCTACTTCCAACAATACAAAGGGGAACGTTATCCGCGCGCCGAATTGCTCTGTCGGCGTGGCATGTACCTGCCCTCAGCATCCAGCCTGGCGCCCAGCGATATCGAGTATATCGTGGGCGCGATCGAGGAGGCGCATCGCGAACGACGCTGAAGGGATAGAGGTCACTGGGGCATAGGCCTGGTAGGGGCAGCGACCACAGGAGGCGTTGCCGGCGCTGGTTCCGGCCGATGGGACGGAGGAGCCGGTTCGCGAGCGCAGTAAGGGCAGATCACCCAATCGGGGGCCATCAACTTCTTGCAATAGGCGCAGACCACTTTCAGCGGCTGGCGGCACGACGGGCATACCTGCCAGTCCTCTTTCACCGGACGCTGGCAACGAGGACAGGCCGGCTGCTCCTCGATGTCACGCAATAGCGCTTCTTCTTCGAGCGCGCGCTCGTAGGCCTGCGCCAGGGTCTCCTTGGGGCGCAGCAGGAGATAGAGCACCAATCCTGTGCCAAGGAAGGGGGTGAACAGCAACACCAGCAACGTCGCCAGCACCTGCGCGAAGAGATCGCGCGTGCGCGAACGAATGTCGCGGAAGGCCCAGATCACCAGGCTGATCCAGAATGCAAAGAAAAAGGCGCCGGTGAGCGCCAGGACCACCTGAAGCACTACGCCGATCGTGTTCATAAGATCCGGTGACATCGACGGGAAATGCCTCCCTGCAGATGAATGAAGCCATTATATCTGGCTGACGAAGCCTGAGCAAACAACGGAGGTTTCCATTTTCTCGCTGACTCACGCGACTCATTCCGGCCGCACCGCGCGTAGCCAACACGCCGAGGAGAGGCCGCGTCCTGCCAAGGAGATCGCCATGCACACCAACGATCCTGATCCGATCCCCTATCGTCCCCTGCCCGATCGTCTCCGCATTCGCGACTTGCCCGCTGCGGAGCGCCCGCGCGAACGGCTGCAATACTACGGCGCCAGCAGCCTTTCGACCGGCGAGCTGATCGCCATCATCCTGCGCGTCGGCGCGGCGGGCGAGAGCGCGGTTCATCTGGCCAACCGTTTGCTGGCTCGCTACGAGGGGTTGGCTGGGCTGGCGCGCGCCAGCTTCAGCGATCTGTGCGCCGAACGAGGCCTGGGCGCGGCCAAGGCGGCCCAACTGCAAGCTGCCCTTGAGCTGGGGCGCCGTCTGCTCCACGATTCCCCTCACGAGCGGCCTCAGATCAAGTCTCCTGCCGACGCCGCCAATTTGCTGTTCCTGGAGATGAGCGTCCTCGAACAGGAAGAGATGCGTGTGATCTTGCTCGACACGCGCAACCGCGTCCTGGCCATCGAGACCGTTTACAGAGGCTCGCTCAACATGGCCGTTGTGCGCATCGGCGAACTGTTCCGGGCGGCTCTCAAGGCCAACGCGGCGGCCATCATTCTGGTTCACAATCATCCTTCGGGAGACCCTACGCCCAGCCCTGAGGATCTCCGTCTCACGCGTGACGCGGTGCAAGCCGGCAAACTGATGAGCGTTGAAGTGCTCGACCATCTGGTGATCGGCCAGGGCCGCTACATCAGCCTGAAAGAGCGCGGGCTGGGATTCTGACCACAAGGAGGACACGATGAGCGATTTCACCGTCGAGCTGGCGTCGCTTCAGTTGCCGGATTTCGGCTTGCCGTCCGAGTTGCCGCAGGTTCCGGCCAATGAATACGCGGCGCGCCTGGCTGAAGCGCGGCGGCGCGCCGCCGCGCGCGGGCTGGATGTCCTGGTCGTCTACGGCGACCGCGAACATTTCGCCAATCTGGCTTTTCTGAGCGGCTACGACCCGCGTTTCGAAGAATCATTGCTGGTGGTGGCCAGCCGCGCGTCCGCTGACTCCCCGCCGACGTTGCTCGTCGGGAATGAAGGCCTCGGCTACGCTGCGGTTTGCCAGGTCCCTGTGCGCCTGGTGCTCTACCAGACATTTAGCCTGCTCGGCCAACCTCGCGATCGCTTGCGCCCCCTCGCTGAGATCCTGCGCGAGGCGGGCGTCCGGCCAGGCCTGCGAGTGGGGCTGGTCGGTTGGAAGTATTTCGACGAGCGCGAGACCGCCGCCCCTCACATGTGGTCTGAGGTTCCCTCCTTCATCGTCGACGAGCTGCGCGCTATCGTCGGCGCCAGCGGCGCGGTGGTCAACGCGACCGATCTCTTCATGAATCCTGCGGACGGCCTGCGCGCGATCAACAGCGCCGACCAGCTCGCTGTCTTCGAGTTTGCCGCCTGCCATTCCTCCCAAGGGTTGCGCAACGTCCTCTTCAGCGTCCGCCCGGGCATGACCGAATTCGACGCCGTGCGTTTGATGGGATACCCTGGCATTCCACTCTCCTGTCATCTGATGATGACCGGCGGCCCCATGGCGCGTCTGGGTCTGCCCAGCCCTTCGGGCCGTCAGCTCCAGCGCGGCGATCCAGTCACGATGGCCCTGGGATTATGGGGGTCTCTCACCGCGCGCGCCGGCTTTCTGGTCGCCTCAGCCAGCGAATTGCCGGCCGAGATCCAGGATTACGTCGACTGGCTGGTCAAGCCCTATTTCAGCGCCATCGTCGAATGGTACGAGGCGCTCGCCATCGGCGCGACGGGGGCGGATCTTTTCGATGCGATCCAGCGTCATCTGGGCGATCCGCGCTTCGGTGTGGGGTTGAACCCTGGCCACCTGATCCACCTCGATGAATGGGTGCACACCCCGATCTTCGCAGGCTCGACGATCCCGTTGCGCTCCGGCATGGCCCTGCAGTGCGACGTGATCCCCGCCACCGGCGGCCCTTACTTCACCACGAACATCGAGGACACGGTCGCGCTGGCCGACGAGTCGTTGCGCGCTGAACTCGCCACACGCTATCCGCAGATGTGGCGGAGGATTCAGCAGCGACGCGCCTTTATGCAGGAGGTGCTGGGCATCCATCTACGGCCCGAAGTGTTGCCCTTCTCCAATTTGCCAGCTTACCTGCCGCCCTTCTGGCTGGCTCCTGACCAGGCGATGCGAGTGTCCTCGAGAGCATGACGATGATCCCCGCGCTCTGGCGATCGATCCAGGCCAATGAGGTCGTTTACTGGAGCCAGTTGAGCGCCGTGCATGCCCGACCAGGCGGCCTCTTCTTCTTGCACGCCAGTTACCCCAGGCCGCCTGTCAACAGCGTGCGCGCCGTCCGCGTCGCGCCCGGCCAGGAGCTGGCCTTCGCGCTGGCGGCGCGCCGCTTCTTCGCTCGACGCGGCTACGCCGCGCAGATGCAGATCGACCCCTGGGTAGCGTCGGACTCCTTGCGCGCGACCCTGTCGCGCGCGGGGTGGCTGCGCATCCATGATATCGCCGTGATGGCGGCGGCTCCCGCTGCTCATCGCGCTGACTGTCCCCCTGAGCTTTCCATCCGCGTCGCCGCTCCTGATGAGATGGTCGTCTGGCTGCGCATCCTGGCGCGCTGTTTCGATTTGCCCGAGGAGCCGTCGTTGCTTGCGGCGTTACAGCGCGGCTTCGCCCAGGGAACGGCTATCAGCTACCTAGCCGCCTGGAGCGACGAGCCGGCCGCCTGCGCGCAGTTGCTGACCGCCGAAGGCGTCGGCGGCATCTACGCCGTCGGCGTGCTCCCCGCCTTTCGACGCCGCGGGATCGCCCGCGCGCTGGTCGCTCACCTGATGCAAGCAGCCCGATCTGCCTGTGACTACCTGTGCCTGCAGGCGGTGGCTGAGAGTGAAGCCGAGCGTCTCTATCGCAGCCTGGGCTTTGAGTGCCTGTTTCTGCAGGAGTCTTACTACCTCCCCGAGGTAGTTACAAAGTACCAAACCGGATAGATGGCCTCGTCGTCCACGGCTATGGACACCGTGGAGATGCGCTGCGTATAATCGGAGCACAATCGCTGTTCAGATAGTTCCCGCGTGTCCTGTGCTTCCATCCTGGCAGCGTGCATTGGCCCGTATTTAAGGAGGCCGCGAATGGTACACATGCTTCGATCCTCAGATTGGCGACGACAGGCAATGTTCTGGCAACGACTCTTGAGCGTCGTTCTGATCGTGGCCTTGCTGCTGCCGGTCACCGGCAGCGTTGCCGCTCATGGTGAAGGCGATCTGCTGCGCGTCATCGTCCAGCGAGCGCAAAGTGGCCCAGCGGCGGAAGCGATCACACGCTCTCTCGGCGGTCAAATCCTGATGGACTTGCATCTCATCAACTCCTTTGTGGCGATGGTGCCGCGGCGCGCCGTCGCGCAACTGGCAGCTCACCCCAGCGTCAGATGGGTGTCTGTGGACGGCCCTCTGGCCCGTCATGGACATCAGGGTGACTTCCCGATCGATCCCGCCCTGCTCAATGTCACCTATGACCTCTCTGTCAAAGCCGACGCCGCCTGGCAGATGGGCAATTGGGGACAGGGGGTCGCGGTGGCCATCGTCGATAGCGGGATCGAGGTCAAAACCGCTAAAGGCAAAGTCAAGAGCGACTTTGGCGAGGGCAAGGGCCAACGCGTGCGCGCTCGCGTCAGCATGATCGAGGACAGCGCCAAGTCTAAGGATCGTTTCGGCCATGGTACGGCGGTCGCTGGCATCATCGGCGGAGACGGCGCCATCTCCGGCGGCAAATATGTGGGCGTCGCCCCACGGGTCAATCTGGTCAGCGTCAAGGTCGGCGGCGATGATGGCACTGGCTACGAGTCCGATCTGGTCGCTGGCCTGCAGTGGATCTATGACCATCGCGACGAGCTGGGCGTGCGCGTGATCAATCTCTCGGTCACTGCCGCCACGCCGCAGTCCTATCACACCAGCCCGCTCGACGCGGCGGTCGAAGTGATGTGGTTCAACGGGTTCGTCGTGGTCGTGGCCGTCGGCAACGACATCAACGCCAGCCAGGGCGCCATCCTGTATCCGCCAGCCAACGACCCCTTCGTGATCACTGTGGGCGCTGCCAATGAGATGGGGACGGCCGATCTGGGCGATGACGTGATCGCCCCCTGGTCGGTATGGGGCGTCGATGAAGCCGGGCGGCCGAAGCCGGACCTGGTCGCCCCTGGCGTCGACCTGATCACCACCTTGGCGCCCAAGTCGCTCTTTGCGACCCAGCATCCGGGTTGGGTGGTCGATGACACGTACATTCGCTTCAAAGGGACGTCGGCGTCAGCGGCGGTTGTCTCGGGCGCAGCGGCGCTCTTGCTCACCCAAGAGCCTTCCCTGACGCCGGACCAGGTCAAGTACCGCTTGGGCTTCACAGCCAATCGGAGTTGGCCGGGCATGGATCCGCTGCGTGCGGGCAACGGCTACCTCGATGTCAGCCAGGCGCTGGCCGTCCCCACGACCGAATCGGCCAACGTCGGCGTCCCGATCAGCCGCTTCCTCACGCCGCCCGGCGTCGACGTCGTTTGGGAAGGCGTGCAGTGGGGCGGCGTGCAATGGGGTGGTGTGCAATGGGGCGGCGTCCAATGGGGTGGTGTACAATGGGGTGGCGTGCAGTGGGGCGGTGTGCAGTGGGGTGGTGTACAATGGGGTGGCGTGCAGTGGGGCGGCGTAAGCTGGGAAGAGTGATCTTCCGCTAGCTGCCTGAGTGGTCGGGCTGCCTGTCTCTCGCTGTACGCAAGGGGCAGGCAGCTTTGCTTTTCTGAGATGGTAGAGCCGAGGTTGACGATGGAACGATATGGGCAGGTCTCACAATCTGGCGTCCCAGTAGCGATTCCCACGCCCAGATTTCGCGACATGAGCTGGCCAGCCCAGGCGCTGATCACCGGCGTCCTGTTCGCTGCCGTCGCTCGCTTTCTGTACGACCTGGCGGGGACGTCGTTCGCTGGCATCGACTGGGGCAGCCTGGTCGTCCTGACGGCTGGCGCCCTGCTCGCCCAATTCTTCGGCGTCTCGGTCCGCCGGTACGCCATCTATCACGTGACCCCTCTCTTCATTTTCGCCGCCCTCTTCTTGCTGGGACTGGGGCCGGTCGGGATTGTGATCATCATCTCCTACGCCGCAGGCGGCTGGCGCCGGCGCCAGGGTTGGCATATCATTGCATTCAACGCATCGGCGCATTTTCTGGCCGCTTATCTGGCCTATCGCGCCTACAACGCCGTCGACCCCGTCGGGCACATGCTCTCCCTGACAGGCGGCTGGGGATTGCTCACCGCTGCCGCGATCTATGTGGCGGTCAATCATGCACTCGTCTTGATGGGCCTGCATTTCATTCGCGGCCATCGTCTGCTCGACGCCCAGATCATTAACGTAGAAGGGATGGCGACCGACTTCCTGCTTTTGTGCGTCGCCTGCGGCTTTGTCCTCCTGTGGCAGATCCAGCCAGCTTTGGGCGTCTTCGCGATCATCCCGCTCATTTTTATCTATCGCGTCCTTGATATCCCAACGCTCCGCGAGGAGGCGCGGATCGATCCCAAGACGGGGCTGTACAACGCACGGCACGGCAATGCTGTGTTAGAGATGGAACTGCAGCGGGCGGCCCAACTGCAGCATCCGGTCTGCGTCCTGATGGCTGATCTGGATGGTTTGCGGCGCGTCAACAATACATACGGGCATCTGACCGGCGACGATGTGCTCAACAAGGTGGCGGACGTGATCCGCTCCATTATCGGCGCGCGAGGGGCCGCCGTGCGGTTCGGCGGCGAAGAGTTCGTCGTCGTCCTGCCGGGCTGCGACGCTGAAGAGGGGCGGGCGGTAGCCGAGCGGATCCGTAAAGGGGTCGAGGAGATGACCTTCTTCCCGCCCGGGGCCGCTCAAGGAGCGCATGTGACGATCACAGTCGGGGTGGCGGCTTATCCCGACGACGCGTGCAACGCGATCGACCTGCTCAACCGCGCGGATGCTGCGCTCTATTATGGCAAAGACCACGGGCGCAATCAGGTGTGCATGGCCAATGTCATCGAGGAGCGCTTCGCGAAGGGGACAGAGGATGCCGTCACGGAAGTTGCTGTCGACGCGAATGCTGCTGGCGGCCTCCACGCGCATGCCGCCGAGACGGTGTCCGCTGCCAGCGCGGCTCCCTCGGCGCTGGCGACGCAGCAATCGTCATCGGCGCCGATCGGCCATGGGCTGACCGCTTTGATCGCGATCGTGACCCTGGCCGGCGCCGCGCTCTATGGGCTTTACCTGGCGCAGATTGGAACCCTCGACTGGTCCGCCGCGCTGATGCTGATCGTCCTGGCTTGGGCGGGGGAGGCGCTCGCGCTCGACCTGTATACGGAGAGCACTGTCTCGCTCAGCTTCGTCGCGCTGCTGGCGTCCGCCTTCCTGTTGGGGCCGGTTGGGGTCGCCGTCGTGGCGCCGATCGAGGCGCTGACGCACGCCTATCAACGACGTCCCCAGTGGTATAAAGTCGCTTTCAACCTGGCTGGCAACATGTTGGCCGGCGTCGCCGCCAGCTTCGTCTTCGGGAGTCTGGGGGTGAAGATCGGGATCGACACCCTGCCGCTGCTGATCCTGCCGAGCGCGCTGGCGGCGGGCGTCTACTATGTGGTGAATGTCGGACTGGTGTCGCTCGCTGTCGCCCTTGCGAGCCAGCGTCAGCCCCTTCAGGTCTGGCGCGAGCAATTTCAGTGGTTGTGGATCCACTACATCGCGCTGGGATTCATCGCGTTGGTGCTCGCCGTCGCCTATGTCGGGTTAGGCGTATACGGGGTGCTGGCGTTCCTGGTGCCCCTCTTCATCGTCCGTTATGCTCAGAAGCAATCGATCGATCGCACGGCCGACAGCATCCGGGCGCTCAAGGAGCTGAACCAGGATCTGATGGCGGCCAACGCGGAGGTGCGGCAACTGAACGAGGATCTGCTCAGTTTGCTGGCCAAGATCATCGACTCGCGCGATCCTTACGTTTACAACCATTCAGAGCAGGTCGCCACTTACGCGGTGGCTCTGGCCCGCGAGCTGGGGTTGCCGCAGGCGCAAGTCGAGCTTGTCCACCGGATGGCGATCTGCCATGACCTGGGCAAGGTCGGCATCCCGGATGCGATCCTCAACAAACCAGCGCGTCTGACCGACAGCGAATTTCAGGCGATTCAGGAGCACGTCACGATCGGCGCGGCGCTGTTGGAGAGCAGCCGCGCCCTTCATCGGCTGATCCCTGGAGTCCAGTACCATCATGAGCGCTGGGATGGCAAAGGGTATCCCGATCGCATCGCGGGCGAACGGATCCCGCTGGAGGCGCGTATCCTGGCCATCGCCGATGTCGTCGAGGCGCTGGCTTCCGATCGTCCATACAAGCGCGGCATGTCGGCGCAGCAGATCCTGGCCGAGCTGAGGCGTTCCGCCGGCAGCCAGCTCGATCCGGCCCTGGTCGAGGCGTTCATCCGCGTGGTCGAACGCGAGGGCGACGGGTTCATCGTCAATTCGGCGCGCCGGGTGGCGCCATCGTTGCGCACACAATGGACGCCCCAGCCAGCGCCGACGCCAGCCTGAGCAGGCCGGGCGAAAAGCTGAAAAGGCTCCCTCGCGTCTCATCAGATCTGCTAGAAGGGGAGCTCGATTCTCCCAAACGCTGCTGTCGCTGGCCAGCCGATCAGCGATCGCCCGAAGAGGCTCCCTTCATTTCTGCGCCGTGATCGTCTCCTGCAGCACCGTTTCCAGGAGCTCCCGCTGTTCGTCGGCGAGCGCTTTTTGCTTGCTCCGCCCGCGCAGCCATTCCTTCAGCTTGCTTGCCGTGATCGCGGGAACGGTCAGGTTCTCCAGGGTGAGCTGGACGTTGGGATGGATGAAGACGATTGCGCCCTGGACTTCAGGCAGATCTTCCCCTGGCAGTTTGTTGGCAAGCCACCCGCTCAGTCGCTCGGTCTCCTCGAGCAGCTCTTTGGTCGGATTGCCCAGCCCCTCCTGTCCCATCGCGGTCAGGATGCGGCTGAAGCGGAAGGGCTGGCGCCAGCGGCTGCCCTGGCCGATCACCTGGCCGGACTGGTCGCGGGTGACCAGGACGAAGATGCCGGGAGGGCCGATCAGGACATAGGGCGATGGCAGCGTCCAGGCGTAGAAGGCGTAGCGGTCGTCGAACCCCTTCAAGGAGCGCACCAGCACCTCATCTGGGCGCGGCTTGCGCCCGAACCGGCGCAGTTGGTAGGTCCCGATGTTGGCCGCGAGGAAGCCGACCACCAGGCAGGCGAAAGAGACATAGATCAGCTCTGGACGCTGTGACAGGGAAGCCGCCATGCCGCCAGCGAGGACGGCCAGGCCCACCCAACTGGCGATATTGCCGAAGCGCGCCCGTCTCCGGATCAGTTGGTCGTTCGTGTACACGCGCATGGATTCAGGCCCTCATTCCTTGTCATCGTGGTGAAGGGGGGTCAGGTTGCCATTTGCGGATGACGATGCAAGCGTTCTGGCCTCCCAACCCGAAAGAGTTAGACAGGGCCGCGCGCACCTGCATTGGGCGCGCCACATTGGGCACGTAATCCAGGTCGCATTCGGGATCGGGGAATTCGTAGTTGATGGTGGGGTGGACCAGGTCGTATTCGACGGCATAGATGGCGGCCAGGGCCTCCACGGCGCCAGCGCCTCCGAAGCAATGTCCGATCATCGACTTAGTCGAGCTGATCGCCAGCCGCCAGGCGTGGTCGCCGAAGACGCGATGGATCGCGCGCGTCTCGATGGCGTCATTTAGGGGGGTGGAGGTGCCGTGGGCGTTGATGTAGTCGATCGCTTCGGGCGGCAGGCCAGCGTCGGCCAGCGCCCAGGCCATGGCATTGGCGGCGCCGATCCCTTCCGGCTCTGGCTGGGCCACATGGTAGGCGTCGGCGGAATCGGCGTGGCCAGCGAGTTCGGCGTGGATATGGGCGCCGCGGGCGAGGGCGTGCTCGAGCCGCTCGAGGATGACGATGCCGCACCCTTCGCCGATGACGAAGCCGTCGCGTTGGGCGTCGAAGGGGCGGCTCGCGCGTTGTGGGTCATCGTTGCGCGTCGAGATCGCGCGCATGGCCGAGAAGCCAGCGTAGAACACCTCGCAGATCAACGCCTCCACGCCGCCAGCGATCACGATATCGGCCTTGCCCTGGCGAATCCACTCCAGCCCCTCGCCGATCGCTTGCGTGCCGGCGGCGCAGGCGGTCACGACCGTGTTGTTGGGGCCGCGCGCGCCGAAGGCCTGGCTGATGGCGAAGGCGGGCATGTTGCAGAGGCCGCCGGTGGCCGTCGTGGGGCGCACGCGCAGGGGGCTTTTGGGCTGTTGGCGGAGCAGGCTCTCGTAGAACTCGAAACCTCCCATGCCGGTGCCGATGACGACGCCGGCGCGGAATCCGCCGTCGGGCAATGCGCTCAGGCCGGCGTCGCGCAGCGCCTCGTGCGCCGCCACCACGCTGAACTGCGTGCAGCGAGCCATGCGGCGGGCTTCGGCGGGCGGGATCACGGGAGATGGATCGAACCCTTTGACTTCGGCGCCGAAGTGGGTGGGATACACAGTGGCGTCGAAATGGGTCACCGGCCCTACGCCCGAGCGCCCGGCGACGAAGGCCTCCCAACTGGCGGGGGCGCTCAATCCTACCGGCGTGATCGCGCCCAGGCCGGTGATGACCACACGTGGGCGCGGGGGGCGGTCCAGCGTCGCCAGTTCGGCCAGCGCCTCTTGGATCATGCTGCCCGTCGGCTCGCTGCCCATCGTCGATCCGTCGATCGACTGCAACTCACGGAGCAGCAAGGCGCGCGCGGCGGGCGATAGACGGCGTAGCCGGTCGCGAATCTCATCCAACGACTGCGGTGTCAACCCTTTTCCTCCTCGATCTGGGCGTGGGATGTTCGTGCGATTTGCTCGCGAATAGTCGCCACAAGCCCTTGCTGCGCGGCGGCCATGGCCTGGCGGATCATGTGGCGGATGGCGTAAGGATCAGAGCGTCCATGGCCGATGACCACCACGCCGTCGACGCCCAGGAGGGGGGCGCCGCCGATCTCGCGCCAGCTCAACTGGCGGCGCAACCGCCCTATAGTGGGCGCGAGCATAGCCAGGCCAGGCAGGGCCAGCAGCAGGCCAGGGACCATCAAGAGCAGGCCGACGCGATCGCGCCAGGAACCCGTCGCCGCTTGCGCGGCCCCGCGCGCGAGGAAGCTGACGACCCCCTCGGTCAGCTTGACGACGACGTTGCCGGTGAACCCGTCGGTGACGATGACGTCAGCAGTGTGACGATGGATGTCTTTGCCTTCGACATTGCCGATGAAATGGAGGCCGCTGGCCGCCAGCAAGGAAAACGCCTCGCGCACAAGGGTTGACCCCTTGTCTGGCTCTTCGCCGTTGGAGATGATGCCCACGCGAGGGTTGGCGATGCCATACACCTTCTCGGCGTAGGCAGCGCCCATCAACGCGAACTGGAGCAGATATTCTGGCTTGCAGTCGGCGTTGGCGCCGATGTCGAGCAGCAGGCTGAAGTGCGGCGGCATCGGAAAATAGGTGGCGATGGCGGGGCGAAGAACGCCGGGGATCCTTCCCAGGATGAACAGCGCGGCCGCCATGATCGCGCCGGAGTTGCCGGCCGAGGCGAACGCGTCCGCTCGCCCCTCGCGCACGAGGCGCATCGCCACCACCATGGAAGCATCCTTCTTCTGCTTGACCGCCATGGTGTGTTCGGCCATCTCCACGACCTGCGAGGCGTGAACGATGGGCAGGCTCAGGCCGCGCGTATCGTGGCGCGCCAATTCGGCGCGCAATCGGTCCTCAGCGCCGACCAGGATCACTTCGATTCCATATGCGCGCGCCGCCTGGACGGCGCCAGCCACCGCCGCGGCCGGCGCGTGGTCGCCGCCCATCGCATCCAACGCAATGCGCATCCCCTCCTCCTGCACCTCCCCGTGGTCAACGACGTCATCGTGCTCAGGAGCTGACGAAGCGTCGTTGTCTGGCGTCCAGGCATTCTACGCCAGAGGGACGCGATTGACAAGCCCTCCGATCCGGACTATAATGACATCGCATAGCGCCCCCGTGGTGGAATTGGCATACACGGCAGGTTGAGGGCCTGTGCCCGTTGAGGGCGTGTCCGTTCGAGTCGGACCGGGGGCACCTGGTAGTGTTGATCGTCTGGTTTCTGGCATGGGCGCACAGCCGCAGGCCGGAACAGCAAGCCCTAATCCAGGCCGAAGCGGGAGCTGCGTGTTCGACAAACATCGTGGCGTTCTGGAAGTGGTCTCGCTTTGGCGGTGTTTCGGCGACGGAAGAGGGAGCGATTGGCAGGTTGCTCCGGCTTCCGTTCTCTTTTTGGAAGGGCGAGGACGCGCATGGGGGTACGCTGGTATGCGTTGCACACCCAGCCCTATCGTGAGGCGCAGGTCGCGGACCTGCTCACCTCTCGAGGGGTGGCGATCTTCCTGCCCATGATCCCTGCCCATCATCGTCGTCTGGGCGTCGTTCAACGACCTCTCTTCCCTTCCTACCTGTTCGCCCAGTTCGATCTAGAGACCTCTGGATTGGCAACGGTGCAGTGGACCCCCGGCCTGAATTATGTGGTCGCCTTAGGCGATCGCCCTGTTCCCATCCCCGATGAGATCATCGCCGCCCTGCAGGAGCGCGTGCGCGCGATCTGCGCTCAAGGGGGGATCCCCATGCATCGCTTCCGGCCGGGCGATCGCGTCGTCATCACGGCGGGGCCGTTGCGGGGTCTGGAGGCGGTCTTTCAAGGGCCGATGAGGCCCAGCGAACGTGTGCGCTTATTGGTCGAGTTCCTGGGGCAGCTTGCGACGGTGGAAGTCCCCGTGGCCGATGTGACGACGCCGACGGGGGCATCGCGAGCGCAATCCGCTGTGGGCGAGGCGCCGCTCGACGGTCGCCCGCCGCGCGTGCGCCGCACGCGCGGCAAGGGACGCCGTATCCGCTCCGCGCACACGCTTTAGACGAAAGCCAGGGTGAGAGAGGCGCGCTTCCGGGGTTCGTGGCTTGCCAGGCGTGTCGGTCTCACTCGAACCGCGGTTTCGTCGTCATCGCCAGCCTGTTGTAGCCTTCGCTCCGGGCTGGGCCGCATAGAGCTTCGCGTGTCCAGGTTCTCTCGAAACAGGGCCTGGAACAGCAGCGCATTCCCTTTCCCCGAACGATCAACATGCACTATCTGATCACCGGCGGCGCCGGCTTCATCGGTTCCCATCTGGCGGAGCATCTGCTGGAGAGCGGGCACCAGGTCACCGTCATCGACAACCTATCCACCGGGCGCTTCGAGAACATCGCTCATCTGCGCGGTCGTCTCGGGTTCCGGTTCGCCATCGACGACATCACGAACGAGATCGTGCTCGACCGTCTGGCCAGCGAGTGCAACGCCATCATCCATCTGGCGGCCGCCGTCGGCGTCGATCTGGTCGTGCGCCGGCCGGTCCACACGATCAAGGACAACGTCCTGGGGACCGAGGCGGTCCTGCGCGCGGCCGCCCGTTACCGCGCGCCCGTGCTGATCGCTTCGACGTCGGAAGTGTACGGCAAGGGCAGCCGCGTCCCGTTTCGAGAGGACGACGATGTGGTCCTGGGGCCGACGAGCCGCAGCCGCTGGGGGTACGCGGCCTCCAAGATGCTCGATGAGTTCCTGGGACTGGCCTACTATCGCGAGCTGGGGCTGCCCGTCATCATCGTGCGCCTGTTCAATACGGTAGGGCCGCGCCAGACCGGCCGCTACGGCATGGTGGTGCCGCGCTTCATCGGGCAGGCCCTGCGCGGCGAGGCGATCACCGTCTACGGCGATGGCAAGCAGAGCCGTTGCTTCTGCGATGTCGCGGACGTCGTCCTGGCGGTGGCGGGGTTGATCGGCCATCCGCAGGCGCCTGGACGCGTCTTCAACGTCGGCAGCACGGAGGAGGTGACCATCGAGGAGCTGGCGCAGCGCGTGCGCGCCATCACGGGCAGCGACTCGCCGATCGTCTATGTGCCCTACGAGGACGCCTATGCCCCCGGCTTCGAGGACATGCGCCGGCGCGTGCCGGACATCAGCCGCATCCAGGGATTGCTCGACTGGCGCCCACGGATTCCCCTGGATGAGACCCTGGCGCGCATTCGCGACGAGATGGGAAAGACGTTGACAAAGGAGCAAGCGTGAACGAAGCGATCCCTGCAGCAATGGATCAGCCCCTCAGCGAGGAGGCGCGCCGCCTGATCGAGCGGCTGCGCGCGCGCCAGGCGACGGTGGCTGTGATCGGCCTGGGGTATGTGGGGCTGCCGTTGGCTGTGGCCTTTGCGGAGGGCGGGTTTCGCGTCATTGGGATTGACGTCGATCCCCACAAGGTGGCAGCGATCGCGCGCGGCGAATCGTACATCCAGGACGTGCCGTCGCGCCAACTGGTCGCGGTCGCGGATCGCCTGTCGGCGACCACCGACTACGCGGCGCTGGGGGGAGCGGACGCCGCCATCATCTGCGTGCCCACCCCGCTGAATAAGACGCGCGACCCTGATATTCGCTACGTCATCGCGGCCGGCGAGGGGGTGGCGGCGCACGTGCACCCCGGCATGCTCGTCGTCCTCGAATCGACCACCTATCCCGGGACGACCGAGGAGCTGTTGCGGCCGATGCTGGAACGCAGCGGCCTGGTCGTCGGGCGTGACCTTTTCCTGGCCTTCTCGCCGGAGCGCATCGATCCCGGGCGCACCGACTTCGTGGTGCGCAACACGCCCAAGGTCGTGGGAGGGGCGACGCCGGCCTGCCTGGAGGCGGCGAAGGCTTTGTACGGGGCTGTGGTCGAGCGCGTGGTGCCGGTGTCGTCGCCAGCGGCCGCCGAGATGACCAAACTGCTCGAGAACACCTTCCGCGCCGTCAACATCGCCCTGGTCAACGAGGTGGCGTTGATGTGCGACAAACTGGGCCTGGATGTGTGGGAGGTGATCGAGGCGGCGGCCACCAAGCCGTATGGCTTCATGAAGTTCACGCCGGGGCCAGGCATCGGCGGCCACTGCATCCCGCTCGACCCGTTCTATCTGGCGTGGAAACTGCGCACGCTTAACTACAACGCGCGCTTCATCCAGTTAGCGGGCGAGATCAACAGCGAGATGCCGCACTATTGGGTGGATAAAGTCCAGGATGTCCTGAACCGGGCGGGCAAAGCGCTGAGCCGCAGCCGCGTGTTGGTGCTGGGGGTAGCCTACAAGAAGGACATCGACGACGTGCGCGAGTCGCCGGCGCTGGATGTGATCGACCTGTTGCGCGGCAAGGGGGCGGATGTGCGCTACCATGATCCTTACGTGACCACCGTGGCGCACAACGGTTGGCGGTTGACGTGCGAGCCGGATCTGCAGCAGGCGCTGGCTGAGGCGGACTGCGTCGTCATCGCGACCGACCATTCGTGCTACGATTGGTCCGACATCGCCCGGCGGGCGCGGCTGATCGTGGACACGCGCAACGCTCTCGGCGGACGGAGATGAAGACGGTGCACGACGCTCGGGACGAGTGGGGGGGCGCGGCGGCGTTCCTCCAGCAGGCTCACCGCAACAACTGGCAACAGTATCTGGCTTCGTTGTGGCCGGACGCGCGACGCGGCTGGGACTTGTGCATCCTGACCGCCAGCGACGAGCGCCAGGCGGCCATGTACCAGCGTCAGCTCGACTGGCGCGACGCGGCGGGGGTGCTGCCGGCGCGCACGCGTTTCCTGGTGTTGCCCGACCCGGGCGGTCGGCGCATCGGCTCCGGCGGCGCGACATTGCGGGCGTTGGCGAGGGCGACGGCCGAGGCAGGGGACGCTCGCGCCTTGATCATCCACTCGGGGGGGGACTCGCGACGGCTGCCTCATTGTTCGGCCATCGGCAAGTTGTTCGCGCGCGTGCCGCGCGTCCTGCCCGACGGCCGCGCCTCGACCATCTTCGACGAGTTTCTGATCAGCCTGAGCGGCCTGGCCCTCAGCGCGCCGACGGGCGCCCTCATCGCGTCGGGGGATGTGCTGCTGATCTTCGACCATCTGCAGCTCTCTTTCCAGCGGCCTGGCGTCATCGGCGTGGCGGCGGCGGCGCCAGCGGAGATGGGGTTGCGCCATGGCGTCTACGTGAGCGGCGACGGAGGGCGGCGCGTGCGGGCCTATCTGCACAAGGCGGCCCGGCCTGAGCTTGAGCGCTGGCAGGCGATCGCTGCCGACGGCTCGGTTCAGATCGATACCGGCCTGGTGTGGCTCGATCGAGCGACGGTTGGGGCGCTGGCGGAGATGGCCGCCGAGCCAGCGGTCGCCGCCGCCCATCTCAACCTCTATGGCGACCTGTTGCTGCCGTTGGCGCAAGCGACGACGCGCGAGGGGTATCTGGCGGACAGCAGCGATGGGCCAGCCACCCCGGAGGTGCAGCGCGCGCGGGACGTGATCTGGGAGCGCCTGCGAGGGACGCCGTTCACGGTGGAGCGGCTGCAGCCAGCGGTGTTCGTCCACTTCGGCACCACCTACGAGTACTGGCGTATGGTCGCCGCCGACGCGGAGCTGGCGCGCCTGTGCGATTGGGCGACGATGGCGGCGGCGTGGGCGCGCGCCGAGGAGGATGTCGTCGGCCAGGCGATGTTGGTCAACGCGGCCGTCGAGGGGAGCTTGCGCAACGCCGATGCGGGCGCGCGCGTCCTGGTGGTCGATAGCGAGTTGACGGGAGAGGTGAGCGCGCAGGGGCCGGCGATCCTCGCGGGGGTGCGGAGTGGGCAGACATTGCGCCTGCCGGCGGGCGTCGTCGTGCATCAGACGCCGCTGACGGGAGGGGGCTACGTCACGCGCGTCTTCGGATTGCACGACGACCCCAAGCGCATTGTGGGCGAAGCGGCGGCGACCTTCCTCAACCGGCCGTGGCCGGGGTGGGTGCTGCGATCGGCTGAAGCGGTGTGGCCGGGCGTCGATCCCAGCGAACGCGCCCTCTGGAATGCCCGCCTCTACCCTGCGGCCGCCACGCGCGAGGAGAGCCTGCGCCTGGCGCTGGAGCTATTGGAATTAGAGAAGGCCACGGAGGCCTGGCAGGCGCGCTGGCGGGAGGCGCCCAGGCTGTCGCTGGCGGAGAGCTTTGCGCAGGCCGACGGCGAGCGTATCCTGGCGGACATCAGTGCCGTGGAGGACCTGGCTGCGGCGCGTCGGTTCTATGCGGCGATCGTGGCCGAGCAGCCGGCGGCGGAGGCCGCGCGCCTGTTGGGCGCCGTCCCTGCGGCGATCGCGCGTCGTTGTGAGCTGATGGCCAACTGGCTGGCGCAAGACGATCCGATCATACGGCTGCGCGGCTACAAGGCGCTGGCGGTGGCGTCGGGGGATGCGCGTTGGGAGGACCAGGCGTTCGCGACGTTAGCGGCGATCATCGAGGCGGGGCAGGGCCTGTCAGCGAACGCTTCGCACAACCGCCGTTAGCGGTTCAGGGGCGGAGCGCCGACGGCGGTCCAGGGGCAGAGAGCGCATGACGAACGACGGCTCGCCGGTGGTGGTCCAGGCGGCGGCGCGCATTGACTTTGGCGGCGGGTGGACCGACACGCCGCCTTACAGCATCGAGCGCGGGGGGACGGTCCTCAACGCCGCGGTGACATTGCGCGGCGCCTATCCGATCGTGGCGGAAGGAGAGTGGCTGTCTGAGCCGCGGCTGATCTTGGAGAGCCGCGACATCGACGCGACCCTGGCGCCGATGACGGCGGGGGACGTGCTGAACTACGCCAATCCGGCAGACCCGTTCGCCTTGCTCAAAGCAGCGCTGGTGTTGCATGGCGTCGTGCCAGCGGACAGCGATCCGCAGGCTCCCATCGCGGCGATCATGCGGCGTTGGGGCGGGGGGCTGCGCTTGAGCACGCAGACGAGCATCCCGCGCGGCTCGGGGCTGGGCACCAGCTCGATCATGGCGGGGGCGGTGTTGGCGTGTCTCGCCCGCTTGACTGGAACCTCTCCCATCGGCGACGACGACCAGCCGACGGCGATGGGCGCCCTGTTCGATGCGGTGTTGATGCTGGAGCAGATGTTGACCACGGGTGGCGGCTGGCAGGATCAGGTGGGGGGATTGGTGGGCGGCGTCAAACTGGCGACGACCTTGCCGGGGTTGCCGCAGCGCATTCGGGTCGAGCCGGTGGCGTTGGCGCCAGCGACGCGGGCGGCGTTGGCGGAGCGGCTGTTGCTGGTCTACACGGGGCAGCAGCGTCTGGCCAAGAATCTTTTGCGGGCGGTGATGGGGCGTTGGATGGCGCGCGATCCGGAGATGGTGGCCATCCTGCGCGAGATCGCGCAGTTGGCGCTGGCGATGCGGGCGGCGTTGGAGGCGGGAGACCTCGATCGGTTTGGGGCGTTGATCGGCGAGCATTGGGAGATCAACAAGCGCATGGATCCGGGCTGCACCAATCCCTTTATCGATGGGTTGATGGAGGCGATGCGGCCGTTGATGTGTGGGGCTAAGTTGGCGGGCGCGGGCGGCGGCGGCTTCGCGATCGTGATCGCCCGTGCGGGAGGCGCGGCCGGCGAGATGGGGGCGCGGCTGGCGCGCCTCTACCCGGGTACGCCGGTTGCTGTGTGGCCGTGCGCGATCCCGGAACATGGCATCAGGTTTGATGCAGGGGCTTAGCGAGGGGAACTGATGGGAACGACGAACGTGGCGCAAGTGGTGAATATGGCTGACATTCCACCGTCGGAGCTGGCTTCTATTCTGCGACAAGGCGCCATTTTGCGGCTGCCTTATCTTGAGGCGCGACTGCTGCAGGCTCGCCGACAAGTGGAGCAGTTTCAAGAGAAGTATGCGATGACGTTGGAGCAGATCGAGGCTCAAGGTCTACCTGGCGACGCCGGCTACGAGATGCATGAAGACTTCATTGAATGGGAGTATTGGGATCAGGTCGCGCGTGAGACGGATTTAAGCCTGCAAGCGGTTCGCCGGCTGTTGGAGCGCGTGGAGGCGGTTGGGTGACCTTCGTCGAAGAAAGGGTGCGCGAGATCGAGAGCCTTTACGCGCCTCACTTTCGCGACCTGTTGATTCTGCATCTGACGGAGGAGACCCTGAGGCTGGCGTGCGTATTGCGAGATGGTTCGCTGCTGAGGATCTCCGAACGATGGCGAGATGGGAAGCTACTGAGGTACAGCTATTATTGGCTCGACGCTGCGAAACACGTGCGGATAGGGTGGGATAATGCGCCTCATCATCAACAGGTCGAAGGGTTCCCCCATCACAAACACATAGGCGACGGCGGCGAACCGATTCCGTCGAATGAGAGGCGACTGGAGGATGTGATGGCGGCCCTGGGCCTTTCTCCAGGGAGCGATCTATCTCCGAATTCTGACGAGGAGTGAGGACGTGAAGCGAGCACTGGTGTGCGGCGCTGGCGGCTTCATCGGCGGCCATCTGGTCAAGCGCCTGAAGCAAGAAGGTTATTGGGTGCGCGGCGTGGACATCAAGGAGCATGAGTTCGCGCCCACGGCGGCGGACGAATTCCTGCTGATCGATCTGCGCGAGCCGGAGGGGTGTCGGCGGGCGCTGACGGTGGACGGCGGCACGTTCGACGAGGTCTATCAGCTTGCGGCGGATATGGGCGGCATGGGGTTCATCCACTCGGCCGAGTGCGAGATCATGCACAACAGCATGCTCATCAACGTGCACATGACGCACCATGCGGCGACGATGGGGGTGCCGCGCTACTTCTTCTCGTCATCGGTATGCGTCTATCGCAACATGCAGCCGGGGGAGCCGGAGCTGACGGAGGAAGACGCCATCCCTGCCAATCCGGATAACGAATATGGCTGGGAGAAGCTATACTCGGAGCGGATGGCGCAGGCTTATGGGCGTCGTTACGGCATGGCGGTGCGCATCGCGCGCTTCCAGAATTGCTATGGGCCGTATGGGACATGGCGGGGCGGGCGCGAGAAGGCGCCAGCCGCCATCTGTCGCAAGGTGGCCGAGGCCGAGGAGGGAGGCGTCGTCGAGGTGTGGGGCGACGGCACGGCGGTGCGCTCGTACACCTACGTCACCGATATGGTGGACGGCGTATATCGGCTGATGCAGTCCGATCTGGAAGGCCCGGTCAACATCGGCTGTCCGCAGTATGTCACCGTCAAGGAGCTGGTGGAGACGGTGATCGAGGTCTCGGGCAAGCGGGTGCAGGTCAAGTACGTGCCCGGGCCGGTGGGGGTGCAGTCGCGCAACTTCAGCAACGCGCGCATTTACTCGTTGGGGTGGCAGCCCAAGGTGTTTTTGCGCGAGGGGATCGCCCTGACCTATCCGTGGATCGAGGAGCAGGTGCGGGCGGCGCGTCGGTAATGGCGACCTATCTGGTGACGGGCGTCGCTGGGTTCATCGCCTCACGGGTGGCGGAGTTGCTGCTGGCGGAGGGGCATCAGGTCGTGGGGGTGGACAACCTCAATGACGCCTACGATGTGCGGCTCAAGCGCTGGCGGCTGGCGCAGCTCGAAGGGCGGCCGCGCTTCACCTTTCACTTCGCCGACATCTGCGACCGGGCGGCGCTGGAGCGCGTAGGCGGAGGCGACGGATCCTGCGACGCGGTGATCAATCTGGCGGCGCGGGCGGGGGTGCGCCAGTCGGTGATCAGCCCGTGGATCTATTACGAGACCAATGTCATCGGCGCCCTGAACCTGCTCGAGTGGTGTCGGACGCGCGGGGTGAAGAAGTTCGTGCTGGCTTCGACCTCGAGCCTTTATGGCAGGGATAACCCGATGCCCTATCGCGAGGATGCCAGCACGGACCGACCGCTCTCACCCTATGCGGCCTCGAAGAAGGCGGCGGAGGCGTTGTGCTACACCTATCACCACCTGCACGGCCTGGACATCACCATCTTCCGCTATTTCACCGTCTATGGCCCAGCGGGGCGGCCGGACATGAGCCCGTTTCGGTTCGTGCAGTGGATCAGCGAGGGGCGTCCGGTGATCGTCTACGGCGATGGGCGGCAGTCGCGCGACTTTACCTACGTGGATGACATCGCGCGTGGGACGATCGCCGGGCTGCGGCCGCTGGGATATGAGGTGATCAACCTGGGGTCGGATCGGCCGGCGATCCTGATGGATGTGATCGCCCTGATCGAGGGGCTGGTCGGGCGGCCGGCGCGGATCGAGCATCGGCCGGCGCATGCCGCGGACATGCCAGCGACGTGGGCGGACATCGGCAAAGCGGAGCGGCTGTTGGGATGGCGGCCGCAGGTGACGTTGGCCGAGGGCATGGCGCGGCTGGCGGCGTGGTATCGGGACAATCGGGAATGGGCGAGCCAGGTGGCGACGGAGTGATTGTTATCCGACCGTGATGATGAATACCGCTAAGACGCGAAGGGCGCAAAGAATATCAAACTTGGCGTTCTTGGCGTCTTAGCGGTTCCAGAATCCTTATTTCCGGTAGCGTCTAATATGTCCTCACTGATGGCCCCATATGGGGCTTATTGGCGTCAACGGCGGGAGCGTGAGCGCGAGCATTGTCGACGGCTGGCTGAGGAGGCCTGGAGCGCTGCGCGCGCCATCGCGGCGGCGTTGCGTCGCGATTTCGGCGCCACGCGTGTCCTCGTCTTTGGCTCGCTGGTGAGGGGGCAGTTCCTGCCCGACTCGGACATTGATCTGGCCGTCGAGGGGGTGGCTCCGGCCGACTTCTTTCCGGCTTTGGCGCAGGCTGGCAAGCTGACTCGATTTCCTGTTGATCTAAAGCCGTTGGAAGATCTGGAGTCGCATTTTAAAGCGCGCGTGCTCGAGACGGGAGTGGAAGTCTGATATGCGACAGGTATCATCGGAACAATTGGCGGGCCTGGCTGCCGACGTCGCGGCGGAGTTGGCCAGCCTGCGACGTCTAGCAGAGGCAGGTTGAAGCCGACTTGCAAGCTTTTATCGCCTGGTTGAACGCGCTGGCCGATGAGCTGGCGACCCAGTAGAGACGGTCGGGTGTCAGGTTAAGCGATGGAGCCAGCCTGTGAGGAATGATGTCCGCGGGGGCGCGCTGTTCCAGTGCATGGCCGAGGGGCGTGAAAAGCTCCTGGCTGCGTTACGCGCATCGCTGGTAGCCCGAGAGGATGTCTTGTTCGCCTATGTGTACGGCTCGTTTGCCGAGGGTGTACCGTTTCATGATATAGATGTGGGTGTTTACCTGTCCAGCGCTTGTGAACCAGAGAACACGTGGGCAGATATCGAACTGGCGCAAGAGCTGGAACTGGCCTTGCGGCGGGCGCGGATCGCGTGTCGAACGGGCCGCGACAGAGGCGCCAAACAGCGGCCCATTCCGGTAGATGTTCGGATACTCAATGAAGCGCCGATCGCCTTCAGTTATCATGTCTTGCGCGGGGAATTGCTTTTCAGCCGCGATGAAGAGACGCGGGTTCGCTGGGCCACCCAAATCCTCGCCCGCTATCTGGACCTGAAGCCGTTGCGACAGATGGCGCTTAAGGAGGCGATGGTCTCGTGGGCCTGAATCGCGATCTGATCCTGGCGCGTTTCGAGGATATCCGTCGCTCTCTCGAGCGGTTGGAGCGGATCAAGGCGACGCCGCGCGATCAGTTTCTGGCGGATCAGGATTTGCTCGATCTGGCGAGCTATCGTCTGCTGGTTGCCATCGAAGCAGCGCTGCAGATCTGTTTCCATGTCAGCGCCCAACGCTTGCATCGAGCGCCGGAGGAATATGCTGAGTGTTTTGCGATCCTGGCCGAGGCGGGGATCTTGGAGACGGAACTGAGCAGAAGCCTTCAGCAGATGGCCCGATTTCGCAACATGCTGGTCCATATGTATTGGCAAGTGGATTACGGCAGGCTATATGACATCCTGCAGAGGAACCTGGGCGATTTGCGCCGGTTCGTGCGGGCGATTGGCGAGCTGCTGTGAACTCGCGTGAGCTGTGGACCTGTTGATCTACACGTCCGCGGAGTTGGCAAGGAGTGCATCCTCCGTGGTCAAGGCTGAGGTGCTCCATCGGATGGGCAGGCGGGCGAAGGGGTCGGAGAGGATATGGGAAAGTCGGACCTAGGGGAAGTTTTGGATGATCTTGCCAGGGAGTATGGGTTGACGGCGATCTACGCGTTCGGCAGCCGCGCTGGGGAGATCGCGGCGCGAGTGGCAGGCGAACCTGTCGAGAGCGCCCACCCCTCGTCCGATGTGGATATCGGCGTATTGCCGGCGCGGGGGCGTCGCCTCACGGCGCGCGAGCGGGTGCGCCTGATCATTGCCCTGGAAGACGCATTGGATGTAAGGCGGGTGGACCTGGTGATCTTGCCGGAAGCGTCGCCCTATCTGGCGTTGG
>FWPU01001118.1_pt1 | contig 83225 bp, 78 predicted proteins | sample 2228361 | NCBI WGS metagenome assembly FWPU01 (sample SAMEA103939777, study PRJEB20133) | metagenome | reverse complement strand
TATCTTGCCTCTTTTATTTTCTATAATGAAAAATTGTAACAGGTAAGTTTTTCCCAAAACTGTCCCTCTCCCCTTGTGGGAGAGGGTAGGAGCCTGCCCCGTACTTGATACGGGGGTGAGGGGGATGGAGCCAGGGTATCAGGATATCAGAATATCAGGGCATCAGGGTGATATTATTTAAATCACCCTCCCCTTTACCCCGTTAGATAGAAAGGGGCATTTCTTGTCGATGTCTTCTAAAATAATTGGGTTATCTAACGGGGTTTATCCCCTCCCTTCAAGGGAGGAGAAGTGAATATTAATGCTTTTAGGAAAAACTAAACTATTACTTTTTAGGGATTGTAGTAGGAGAATGTGTGTTGATATAACTGAATTGAATGTCTGAGAGGCTGGAAGCAAACAGTAAGGAATATCTTCCGCTGCTAATATGCTCTCTTTGTCAAACTAATGTTAATATACCTCAAAGATTGCTATCAGTCCTTGACTTTCTCAGCAGAATAGATAATATTTCATTGTGATATATTTTAGCTTTCCTGTCGAGATAATCGATTGTCTATGGCGGCTAATTTTTGAGCTACCCCAATTATGAGAATTGTCATAAATGCTGTTAGCTGGTCAAAATTAATAAAAGGTGTTGACCGTTACACTATTGAGTTAATCAGACACTTAGCAAAAATTGATTCTAACAATGAATATTACATTTTTTACGGAAGATGGCAAGATGGGTTCAGCAAATTGGCGACCAAGCATAATTTTAAATTCTTCCCTATAAAGTGGTCTTCAAGAAGAATATTTAGACACATATGGCACAGTATATTTTTTCCTTTCTTGGCACGGCGCTTAAGGCCAGACATTGTGCATTTACCAAATACAATGCCGCTATTATTTAAAGCAGGCAAAACCATAATTTCTATTCATGATCAGCTTCTGGAATTTTCCTTCCCAGAGAAATATGGTTTTTTTCGCTCGTTGGCACGCCGTTTAATTGTGAGAATGGAGGCAGACAAGAGTTCTCACATTATCGCAGTGTCGTCTCAGGTGAAAAAAGAATTAGTACAGAAACTTGGTGCAAGACCATCCAAGATTAGTGTTGTTCTAAATGGCGTGAATACCGAGATATTCAATCCATCTTTGAGAAGTACTCCACCTTTTGGTATTAAAAAGCCTTATATTCTATTTGTAAGCGTAATTGACAAAAATAAAAATTTGCAGACGCTCGTAAAAGGATATAATCTTCTACCTTCTGATCTTAAAAGAAAATATCTACTCGTCGTTACAGGGAAAAAAGGTAATGCCTACCCTAATGTTTCAAATCTTATTCAAACTCTAAATATTAAGGAACGCGTAATTTTTGTCAATCACATAGCAGATGAATTACCAAAGATGTATGCCAATGCTGATTTATTTGTAATGCCATCGATCTACGAAGGTTTTTCTTTACCTGTTCTGGAAGCTCTGGCTTCAGGTGTTCCTGTTATTCTTTCGAAAACAATCGCAATTGCGGATTTGCTAAAAGATTGCGTCATGACGTTTGATCCTTTTGATGCAGAAGAGCTAAGCGAAAAAATTGCATTCATAATCAGCAATCAAGAATATGCAAAAAAACTTGTTCAAAAAGGTTATGTGTTAACAAGATCGTTTTCGTGGCTATCAACTGCCAGGGCTACTTTAGAATTATACAATCGGGTTTATGGAGGGAAAAAATAATTGCTTGGAATTTGACGCAGGTAGTTTGGGGAAATGCAAGAAATTTTTCATAGTTGCATTGGAAAATTTAGAACTATATAGGTTATTTCAAACGTTTTCCGGATGTATAAACTTTAACTGAATTTTTATTATCTTTAGTGTTTCATTACACGACACGCTTTCAGATTTTTAAATGCACCGCCACCTAACATTTTCTCATAAATCTCGCCCTCAATAATACCATAGATTATTCGCGGTTTTCAACCTGGATACATTGTTTTTTACACGCGGTAGGTAGTTATTGAAAAATAACTCAGAATTTCAATAATCCATCTGTCTTAAACTGTTTCTCCCTTTAAAGATATTTTGTTTCATTTTCTTGGACTACAAATGCAGGGATGTCCTGCCATTAATCGGCCCGTAAAAATCGCCTGCTACAACATAGCCATTATTCGCAATGTCAACCACTGTATGATTGAACTGTCTTTTTGTATAAATAATGTTGCCGTGCGTGTCAGTCAGGGTGAATGTTTCAATGGGAATGAATTCAGGTGTGCCCGTGCCTAATTCAAGTATTCCGCAGTATTGCCTGTTCGGCGAATAGCACTTAAATGGGTCACTCTGATACGGCTGTTTACTGACAAGTACTGGCTCAAGTGCGAAAATGAACACAGGAAATAGCAAAAGCAATTTCTTCATAATTTCCTCCTTTAGAGAGATTCTGTATAAGTCTAACGATAATGCTGAGGAAGTCAAGGTGCAATCACAAAGTTACCGTATTGTGAATTGTGAAGATTTGACCCCGTAGCTAAAAAAGGTCTTTGATGCGTTCTGCTACTTTTTCAAGAAATTCCCTGTCTTCTTTTGTAAATGGTGAGATTTGATGCGAATCAATATCAATCTCGGCAACCACATTATCTTCTTTAAACACCGGCACCACAATTTCTGATTTTACAGTCGGACTGCAGGCAAGATAATTGGTTTCTTTTGATACATCCGGTACAACAAAAGTTTCTCTTTTTTCTGCTGCCTGACCGCAAATACCCCTGCCAAAAGAAATCTTCACATGCTCGGTTGGAGCACCAACATAAGGTCCGAGGGTCAGTTCCTTTTTTGAACAGTCCGCAACATAAAAACCAACCCAATTATAATACGGCACACTATCCTTCAGTAGTTGACAGATTTGTAGTAATTTTTCCTTGTTATCCTGCGAACTTTCTGTAATCCCTTTAATCTTTTTTAATAGGTCATCAAATAAAGGTTTCTTGTCCATCAGGGCTTATATCGTAAAGGACAGACAAGGCAGCGCCTTGCTTCTTGTTTCAATTCTGCAATTTCCGGAATGCTTTCCACAGTATCAAAATCTTTAATTCGTTCCTGTATGTTTCTGTGCGGAACTTTAATTCTCGGTGTATTTACAATCTGCCAGATTATCGGTTCAGTCTGAAATTCTATCAATTTTCGCGCAGGGAAAATACTGCCGCTTAAAAATTTATCAATCTGTCTTGCAATACTGATTCCATGCCCCACAGCATGGGCAAGTGTTTGTGGTCCCAATACTGCATCGCCACCCGCAAAGATTTTAGGATTACTTGTCCTGCCATTCTTTGTCACAATCCTACCTGATTTGTCAACCGCAATATATTCGCTCAAAAAACCAGTATCCGAAGTCTGTCCGATCGCTGATATAACACTATTAACATCAATTTCAAATTCAGTATTGGGAACTATTTCCACCTTTGTATGTCTACCCTCTGCACAATGCGTCTTTGCCATTACTACTTTGTCCTTTGTGATCCTCACCGGTGTTGTGAAAAGGTAAATCTTTATTCCCTCTTCATCGGCTTCTATTTTATTCTCTTTTTCAGCAGGCATATATTCTATGGCACGACGATAATATATTGCCACCTCATTACCAAAACGCAGTAGACTCCGTGCCACATCAAATGCAGTATTGCCACCACCAATAACTGCAACCTTGCCCAGTTTTATTCTTTCACCCTGCTTGATTTTACGCAGAATATCAAGACCTGAAAGGGCAAGTTCTTCTCCCTCAACATGCAATGTTTCAGATTTACCCGCACCAGTTGCAATGAATATTGCATTGTGCTCAGCAATCAATTCTGCAAGGTTAATATCGCTACCAACTGCAATACCGGTTTTTATTACAATTCCAGATTTCTTGATCTGCTCAATCTCTTCTTCAACAACTGTCTTGGGCAGACGAAATTCAGGAATATAATGGACAAGCACACCACCAGGAGATTTATCCTTTTCATAAATAGTAACCTGGTAGCCCATTTTACGCAGTTCATACCCGGCAGTCAGACCGCATGGACCAGCACCAATGATCGCAACTTTTTCTTTTCGTTCTTCCTCGGGTTTTGCTGGTGGTTCAGTCTCAACTGCATGTTTCAGAATACTAATTGATACTGCTTCGTCAATTGCCCTTCTTGTGCAATTATCCTCACAGGGCGCAGGACAGATCAAACCGAGGATTTTGAAAAATGGAATAAACGGATATTTCTGCCCATTTGAGGCAATGTGATTGATATAATACCACGGTGCAACTCCAGCAGGACATTTCTTTTGACAGGGTGGCACAGCATAATTCAAGCCGCGATAGGCATCATAGATATTGAACAACCAGAACACAATCCAGGCACCAAACAGCACCCAGAAGCCAGGCGTCAGCGCGATCCAGAGGATTTTCGTCACAAGAATCGTACCATAGAAAACTATGATGAACCACAAGCCGGTTATTATTCTTCCCTGAAATAGCTGACCTCCACCAACCACAAATATGGAGATAATTGCTGATATGAGTTTTTTTCTATTATGTTCCATAGGTTATCGCCTTTGCTGGACATTTTTTAACACAATCAAGACACCTGATACAATCAATATCTGAAGGTGAATTATGTATGGGCACATTCATGGGACAGACTGCCTGACATGAATCGCAGTCAATGCATTTATTCTTATCAATCTTTATCCGGAACAGACTGAATTTGTTGAAGATTGAATAGATTGCACCAATCGGACAGAATGCCCGGCAGAAAAATCTTTTGATAAAAATAGAAAACTGTATGACAAGAATAAGAATACCAAGTTTGATCAGAAATAACCAGCCCACAAGTGCCTTGATATCGCCGGTCCTGTCAGCCAGCACCAATGGGATACCTGCCTCAATAATACCTGCAGGACAGAGTTTGCAAAACCAGGGTTCAAGTGTTATCCAGGCGATTATGCCCGCGACGCCAATAAGAATCACATATTTAATAAAAGAAAAGAACTTTGGCATTTTCATTTTGTAGGTTTTGAGTTTGTATAATAAATCCTGGAAAAGCCCGAATGGACAGAGCCAGCCACACGCCATTCTGCCGACAACTGTGCCGATAGTTCCGAAGAATCCAGCAATGTAGAAAGGAAACAGGTGGAGATTGAAAAAATGCTGAAGTCCACCAATCGGACAGGAAAATAGTGAAAGTGGACAACCCCAGCAATTCAGAATTGGCACACAAACCTGCTTTAGTGGCCCCTGATAAATTCCGCCCTTCCAGATTGCGGGATAATTTCCCAGGGTGATTGCTGATGCTACAAACTGGATAATTCGCTTGAAGCTCATTGTTGCAACCCCATGCAGGATAGACACATTACCGAACCAACAGTCTCGGTTTCAGTAAAATCGCCGACCTTACCGCCATAGATAATGCCGGCAATGAAAATAACCAGAAGTATGATAACCAGTATAAATCGCTTCATTTCAACCCCCTCAGATTTAATTTCCAAAATCTGAATCCCAAATAATCATTGAATTTCAATTATAAAAACTCTATTCTGAAAATAAAAACTTCGCTCAAACTTTGATTTTGAAAATTGAAATTTAATTGGGATTTGGCATTTGGTACTTGTGATTTATACGCAGTCATCAGAAGATACTGGTCAATACCAGTTTTACACCACGGAATGGTTCTTCAAATCTGCACACACCACCAGAACACACAAGACCACCTTTTTCACCACCCATGCGGACTCTCAGGTTATGCCTCGTTGTCAGGTCAAGACTAAGCTCAAGCATGGGCCAGAATGTTTCTTCACCGAGTTTGGGAATCAACCATTCAGGCACTCTATCTCTTTTCTCCACACGCAGGCTGATAACAAATCTTTCAGGCCTACCAACAGAGACACTCACTGCACGGTCATTATATTTACTTGTATCGCTCTGAATCATTGTCTGCTCATAGCCCGCTTCAACAAAAAAACTGCCGAAATCATACTGTAGATCAAGATATGGTTTTGTCTCGGTCTTTTTCTGGATCGGCAGTTCAATCCTTTGTTTCACAAGATAATCCATGCCGATACTGACCTCAGAAAGCTCGCTCGGATGGGTAATTACCTTGAATGTTCTCTCAAGCACACCATCCATATTTTCCCGGAAAAAGAAGACCTGTTCAAATCTGCTCAAAACAGAATCATGTGTAGAGACTTTATTGTTATCAATCTCCAGAGAAATAAAATCAAAAGGCGATGTCACAATGGACAATCCATAGCCAATTTCATCAATGCCACGATTGACTGAAATCCCTGACTTGATTGGTGTTGGCGGTTCATTATAGCGATAACCTGCCCCCCCAAAACCAATGTCTTTATAGTCAATGTATTGCGCTGATATTCCAAAACCAGATAATGACAACCCCGTGGTAAATAAATATCCATCACCCCGCAATCTACCGCCTACAACAGGGACTGTTCCCAAGTGCCTGCCATATTCAAAATAATTTTCCCAGGCGCCGATTTTCAGATTAAGGTTACCGCCAAACAATTCAGTAAAAGCCTTGGGCGTTAAATCAGTAATGCGGTTTATCCGCACATACCTACCACCGATTGAAGTATTGATTCCCCAGTCATTTTCAAAATTCAGAAACCCTGTTTCAAAATTTGCACCGCGAATCTGGTCTGTTGTATCATTTTTAATATTGTATTTCAATTCTTCAAAGAAAATATTTCTTGGTTTACCGGTAAGCATTGTTAACTGACTTTTCAACATATTCAAATCAACCTTTAAGCCGTAGAGTGAGTTATCATTATTGAAATCTTCATCCAAAAACTGATTTAAACAGAGTCCTCTGCCAAAGGTGGTATAGTATCTGCCATAGAGGATAGTGATAGGTTCCTTTTTGTACTGGGCAGAATAATCAATATAGTACATCTTGCCCATGTTAAAGAGCGAAGGGTCCCAGAAAAAGAAAACTCCACGCAGGGTGATGTCTTTGTAATCAAGCGAAAGTTTTAGCTTTTCAGTAGTATGGTCTTTGTAATTTGCCGAATCAAGACGGTCATCAACAAAGAGCCAGTATTCAGCACGATTTGAACCAGTCATGCGAAAATCTTGAGCATAGGAAAGAGCGGGCACAACGAAAGCAATACTACAGAAAAGAATGATTAACTGCCTGATCTTCATTTTCCCCCGCACTTGTGATCACACGCTTTATTACCAATAAGGCAGCGAACTTTTTCTACTATCAATTCCTCGTCACCAGGTTTATATCCCTGATGCACAAATACGATCTTTTTATCCTGACTAATAATAAAACTCGTGGGCATTGCCTGGACATTGTATAACTCGCGCATAATATTATCCGGATCCAGCACCACTACATATCTCCATTTGTGACTCAGGGCAAATGGCTTAACTTTGGGCACGGCCCTTGCCTTGTCCTGACTTATTGCCAGCATATTCAATTTAAGAGAATCAAATTCATCGTAATATGGTTTTAAGGCATCCAGTTCTTTGATACACATCTTGCACCAGAGCGCCCAGAAGCTCATAAAAACCGGCCCTTTTTTGAGCAAAGAATCAAGACACACAACATTACCATCAACATCCTGTAAGGTGAAATCCGGTGCTGTGGGGAATTCCCCTTCTTCAGCCAAAACCATAGTGAGGGGAATTACCAAAACGATTAGCAATACTCCGAACAAAATTAATTGCGGATTGCGGATTGCGGATTGCGAAATTTTCTTCATTTTGCCTCCTCAAATTTTGTTGTGATTGACTGCATTATCTCCTTTGTGCCTATGTTCTGAACAAATACTGTTGCCCGCAGTTTTGAAACTGGAATATTATGATTGAATTCAAAATGATGGGTAACACTATCAGGATAGGTAAGATCAACTGGTATTTCATTAAGCGTACGACATACCCGATAAAATGTAGTATATGCACCTGGTAGACTATCTTCGGTAATCGCGATAAATGCCTTTATTTCTCCTTCAGGAATTGTATCAGCAGTCACAATCTTCAGATTAAAACTACCCTGGGATGGTTGAGTATAGGCACTGTCTATGTAAATATTGAATAAAGGCGTCTTTGTGCGCGCAAGGTCGTAAATATCCCTGTAGGCACTGACATAATTCTGCGGATTCTGCTCCCAGACCAGGTATGTGCCATCAAAGACAACAAACGGTGGAGCATAGCCTGTATTATAAAAATCTTCTCGCTCCTGCGACTTTGGTATTGCATAAGGTCCTGCAATATGATAGCAGACTACCACCAATGTATCTCCTGTTTTATTCGCAATACTATCAATCAATGCCCGCTCCGCGAGCATACAGAATCCTCAAGCATCCTCGGTGAACATTTCGGCAATGACAGTTCGTGTTGTCGGCTCAGGAAAAAAGACCTTTGGTGCATCTGAACAAAAAACAAAAAGTAATGGGAATAGCATGATTTTTTTCATAGGTGCAATTATATTGAAAACAAAAGCTAAGTCAAGATTTAATTGTTGCATCCAATATCTACTATTCTGAATTATGGTTGAAAAAGTTTATATAGCGATAGAGTTGAGCCCGTGACATATTCAACTGTCTGCAGGTTTTCTTAACATCTTTATCATTTGTTACAAATTGTTCATATACCAGCCTTGCTTTGTAGTATTTTACCCTTTCTTCTATTGAGGTTAATTTAGATGGTCTTATTCCCAGATCTTCAACATCAATATATTCTTTTTTACAACTCAAAAATGCCTGTTTCAAAATACCTTCAAGCTCACGGACATTTCCCGGAAATTCATAATTGACCAAACATTCTTTTGCCTTGTTGGTTAAGCCAACAATATATCCTTTGTGATTCTTTCTAATTCTGTCTATCAGAAAAACAATCAAATCTGGAATTTCCTGTTTACGCTCACGCAGCGGAGGAATCTTGATTACCGGAGAGTTTATTCTGTAGTATAGATCTTTGCGAAATTTTTCCTGTTCCACAAGTTGTTCAAGATTTTGATTCGTCGCAAAAATGAATCTTACATCCACAATTCTTCCCTCATTACTACCCAGCGGAATAACTTTTCTATCCTCAAGAACCCGCAGAAGTTTTGCCTGAACATCCAGTGGCAATTCAGCAATTTCGTCAAAGAAAACAGTGCCCTCATTTGCATATTCAATCTTACCTTGCTTATTATGTCGTGCATCAGTGAACGCACCTTTCATATAGCCGAATAACTCAGATTCAAATAGAGTCTCAGGAATCGCAGCACAATTGACCACAACAAACCGACCGCCTGATCGTGAACTCGCATTGTGGATTGCCGATGCAAGCAATTCTTTTCCAGTGCCACTTTCTCCCATAATCAGAAGGTTTATATTCTGAGCAGCTATTTTCTGGGCTTTGGCTTTTGTTCTATCAAGACCCACGATATCATCAAACGTATAAGGAGCACTACCCAGAAAGCCGCATTGCTTTTTCTTGGGAAACTCTTTTGCCATTTCAAGAACAAAAAGATATTTGTTATTACACTCTTTCCTCAATAACCAGAAGTCTGTATTTAGACGTTGCGATCTTACAACCTCATTGGTGATTTCTTTCTTCCTCAATATATCACCATCAAAATTCTTGGCAACATTCTCTCCAGGTTGAATATTCAGGATCTTCCCGGCCCGCTCACTTAACCAAAATATTGTGCCATCAGTATCGGTCGCCACTGCAGTAAAACCAAGAAGGTTTATAAGATTCAGGAAGAATTTGAATTCAGTAAATCGGGTATATTCCTGCTCAATCAGTTTTGCCAGAGTTTGAATCAAAGCAAAAGTATGGGGATGACCCTTTTTCTTAGGATGGACAATGACAATCGTTCCCACCAAAACCTTGTCGTGGACTATAGGAGCACAAAAGCAGGCACCCTGTCTGAGAATTTTCAGGTAATACTCATTGCCTTCAACATATATTGGCTTTCTGTGTTTGATTGTTAGGGCTACAGCATTGGTACCTGCATCTTCTTCGCGCAATGAAATACCTTCACCAAGTCCTATTTTTCTTCGGCTCTCAAGTATTATTTTCGGTCCCACTGCTTTTATAACATAACCATTACCATCTGTTAGAGCCAATATCGAACCACACAAATTGAATATTTCACTACAAATTTTCATGTAGGGAAGTGCTGACTCAATGAGATTCTCGTAATGTTTGTGGCGATGGACAAGTTCTAATTTTGATAAGGAAATATTAAGACGCTTGATATTAGGGTCAAGCCCCATTTTTCTACACCGCTTTTTGGATTCAATAATCAAGGTCTCTCGTTCTTGTGTTTCCTTCACTTTTCTAAGAAAACCTCCTGAAACTTTTATCAATTAACTTCCTATTATTCAGCCACCTCTATCCTTCCCCAGCAAAGGGCAGGAAACTCACCATTAAACAATTGCAATGCAACAAAAAAAGGTATAAAGCCAATCACATCTTTAAGGGACGGGCCTCATACCTTCTGTAGCGATTATATACAAAAATTTTGTTGTGTCAATAAAAACTTTACACTACACAAACCCCAGAATCCTGGCAATCTCTATCTTGAGTTCATCCCTCATAATTTCAGTGATTACATCAAGCGAACCAAGAAATGTTGTCTTCTCTTTCTTGATTACTAAACCACCGGAAAGATTATCATCGGCTTTTATCTGAAAATCATACCCCTCCTGATAGAGAAATTTTTCCAGCTGGTTACGGTATTTTTTCAAATCGCCTGATGAAAGATACAATTCACCATCTTTTACACCGCTGTTTTTTATCAAACCCTTGAGAAAATCAAAATATTTTTTATGTTCAGGTAATTTCTTTACCGCAGATTGCAGTACATCCTCAATGTATGCCTGCATCTCAGTGGTCAGTTTCTTGTTATATAAGAGCCTTGTCTGTGCAACTGTCTGCATTATCGTTTCTTTTTTTCGCTTATCAATTTCCTCGTTCAACCTGTTCTCTGCCTCGGCAATCTTCTCAGCATATTCCTTTCTTATCTTCTCCTCTTCGCTCTCATACATTCTGGCGATTGTCTCAGCTTCTTTCTTTGCCTCTTCAAGAATCTTGTCTATAACGCTCTGCATGTTACAGTTTCATTCCCATAAGACTGAGAATTGTGACAATCAATCCCAGCACTGCGTAGATCTCGACGAGAATACCATAAATCACTGCCTTTGCAGACTCCTGTGGCTTTTTCGCAACCATTTCCACACCTGCAGTGCAAACTTTTCCCTGCCAGATTGCTGAGACAAGACCAGCAAGGGCGATTGGCATACAGGCAAAGAACAATTGAAGCCCCTGCCATAGAGAAATTGCCGGTACTGTTCCACCAAGAAGACCAATCTTTATCATCAAAAGAAATGCGCCAAGAAAGCCATAAAATCCCTGTGTTCCTGGCAGAGCAACCAGAATCAATAATTGTCCAAACTTATCCGGGTCTTCGCTCAAAACTCCATTTGCTGCCTGTGCTGTATAACCAATTCCAATAGCTGAGCCAATGCCTGCCAGAATTGCAGCCAGAGCGCCACCAGCAATAGCAATTGCCAAACCTAATGGGTCAGTCATAAAACCTCCTTCCTATGATTTATCAATATGCCTATTTAACTTCCACATATTTTGTTTCAAGACCAAATGGCTTGAACTGCTTGCCACCGCCTGCATAAAATCTACCAAAAAATTCAATATAATGCAGACGCATTGTATGTATGAACCCACCCAGGGCATTTATCACAATATTAAAACTATGTCCACCAATAAGAACAATAATCGCAAGCACAATGCCCACAACAGGTATCTTCAATACCATCCAGGCGATCATGTTTACAGTTACTGCAATACCACCTGTCACCATACCCAGCGCCATCAACCTGATATATGAGAGTACATTGCTGACAAAGGATGTGATGCCATAGAGTGTATAAAGCCCCCAGGCAATTCTTATCAGAATTTTCTTGCTATACCGGAAACGGATAATGCTGAAAACAAGCAGTACAAGACAGAGGTATTTGAAAAATGGCGGGAAGACTTTCATCAATAGTCCGAGCGAAGAAACCACGAGTAATGACCATATTAGCTGGTCAAGAACCGGCGGATTACCTGTACGGTTGGAATAAAGAATAATTCCCGCAACCGAAAGCATTATCAGAATTTTTAGAACCGGTGATTTGAGGACAGTAAAATATGCAGGCAAACAGACGATCAATACAAACCAGGTAAGATTCTCAAATATTGCCCGGGCATATTCTCGGTTCCGTAGATCATCGAAAACCTCAATCAATACTCCAAGCAAAACATGGACATAGCCAATACCCAGAGAAAGATAGAAAAATGGCATGGGATTTGTGAGCGGATCAAAGAGCATCAATTTCTTGAAATTCTTCAGAAATCCAACACCAATCAGATCAAATAGATTTCCTGCCCAGCCACCTACCAGGCTGCCAGTAAAGATAGTGAGTATACCGCCGGCAAAAAGTATCCATAGCAGACTTTTATCACCCGGAACCCTGCGCATTAAATATAAAGAAAATAATGCAAGAAATATACCATAAATTGCATCAGTAAGACACAGGGCAAAGAAAATTGGAAAGAATACGGCAATAAACGGAGTCGGATCGTATTCTTTCTGTTCCGGCATGCTGTAGAGTCTAATAAGCATTTCATAAGGCGTGCTCCACCATGGATTCTTGATTGCTATTGGAGCTTTTTCACCGGGCTCGGGCAGCATTTTTTCAAATGTAGCATACTTGAATTCTTCACAGAGTTTTTTGAGTTTGCCGGTGTCCTGCTTCTTTATCCAGCCTGTAAGACAAATTGTAGCATTGGTTTCAGGTAGTGCTGACGTAACAACATCCCTTCTGGTTGTATTCTCAATCCAGTCAGAAACAATTTTTAGATTCATAATCTCGCGGGCGAGTTCCATTTCCCGCTGATTTATCTGCTTGAGCCGCTGTTTTGTTTGTTCAGATTGTTCGTAATAATTGCTTATTAGTTCTGCAGGGGTATCATTGCTATCAGGCAATTCAATAATCTCGCACCCGAGCTCAATCAATCTGCTTTTTAGTTTCTGGGCGTCTTGTTGGCGCACAAAGAACAAACAAAATATTCTTGAGCCAACTCTGTTTACCATCTCATAGGAAAAGGGAATACCATTTTCTGTTGTAGCAAGTGTTTTGAATATTTCTTCAGATTTTATCTGCGTAGCAATTGCCTCAACTTGTTTGAATTCTTTAAGTGCATGCAACTGGTATTTGAGCGGTTCAAAAGGTGTTAATAGCGCTATATTGTTATTCAAAGTCTGGAGTTGACCCACGATTTTTTCGCGTTCCCGCTTTATCTGTTCAAGTTCCTGGGCAATCTTCTTAAAATCATATTTGTGAGTAAGCTCTTCAAATTCTTCCATTTTCAGAGGAATTCGCGGTGTCACGAAATTGTCCAGCACGCCTTTTTTCTGATATCCCGCAATTTGTGCTATTGCCTCTTTGATTCTTTCCAGTTCTGCTGGCGTGTAAACAGGCATTTCTTTCAACTCAGTTATATGAATCATTTTAAGTTTATACAATCTATTGATAAACTCTTTCTTGATACTCTTGTGAATAACGAGAACTACTTTCTCTAAGGGGACTGTTGCCATTTAAGCAGCATCTCCTGGATTTGTTCAATCGCCTTGGTTTTTGCATCCTTAATTTTATTCTTTAATTCCTTGTTGTTTTTGGTATATTCTTTTTCTATTGCCTTTTTTCCCTCTGCCACAAGCTGTTCAATTTCAGCATACATTCTATTTATCAGTTCAGGCTTTTTCTGGGCAATACCATCCAGTTTTTTTTGAAGTTCCTGCTTTATTTTTTCAAGGGACTGCCTACCCTTTTGTTCTGCATGCTTCTTTATCTTTTCTGCCTCTAATTCGGCTTTTTTTATTTCCTCAATCAAATCCATGTTACCTACCTCTTGCCAAGAATTTCTTTTACCCTCATTAATCTTGTCAGGTCAGACCTTTCAATCTCAGCTAGTTTTAGATTGATATACTTAATGGTTTCCTCTATTGATGGAATCAGAATGAATTCCAGGGCATTTACCCGGCGCCTTGTTTTTTCAATTTCAATTGCAAGAATTTCCAGTGCCTTTTCCAGTTCAGCAATCTTGAGCAGACCTTCAAGCAGGGCATCGATCTTTCTCAATGCCAGGTCAAGGTCGCCTGAAGTGTTAAGAAATCCATAACTGAGCAGGGTGCCCGAAATTCTCTTTTCAAATCTTGGTATCCGCACGTTGAAAACCCGTTCTGTAATATACTCAATCTCAATCTTTTTGTCTGCTCCCAGCAATGCCTCTTCTGTAGCATTTGGTGCCTGCTTGCTTGATGCAAAATAGAAATAACTATAAGCAGTTCTCAATTCTTTCTCGATATTTAAACGCAATTCCTGAATCTGTTTTACAAGTTCCATAACCTTTCTAATCAACTCGTCCTGCTTGTCCTTGAGTAGTTTGTGTCCGCGACGGGCAATGACATTCCTGCGCTTGAGTTTCAAAAGTTGCATCCTTGTCGGTGGTATATCCAGTTTCACGATACTGCTTTGCCTGTTTTTTCTGGCTGGTCATAATATTTCTTCAGATACTCTTCTCGCACCCGCTTCATTTCAACCCTGGGCACAAGTCGCAATAATTCCCAGCCCAGATTAAGGGTTTGTTCAATTGTGCGATTTTCATATTCATCCTGATTAATATACCTCTGCTCAAATGTCGTGGCAAATTTCAAGAAAATCTTGTCCATATCAGATAATGCCGCCTCGCCAAGAATTATCGCAAGTTCCTGCGCCTCTTTACCGCGTGAATAACAGGCAATCAGCTGATTAAACAGGTCAGCATGGTCCTCACGGGTTTTGCCTTTTCCAATACCTTTGTCTTTTAATCGCGAAAGTGATTGCATTACATCCACTGGCGGCAGAATTTTCTTCCGATAAAGGGCACGGCTAAGTATGATCTGTCCCTCAGTAATGTATCCGGTGAGGTCAGGAATAGGATGGGTTTTATCATCCTCAGGCATGGTAAGAATTGGAATCAAGGTTATTGAACCTTTTTTCCCTTTTATTCTTCCGGAGCGCTCATAAACAGTTGCCAGGTCAGTATAAAGATACCCAGGATAACCACGCCTTCCTGGAATCTCTTTTCGTGCTGCAGAAATCTCCCTCAATGCCTCAGCATAATTTGTCATATCCGAGAGAATCACAAGAATGTGATACCCTTTAGTAAAGGCAAGGTATTCAGCCACAGTCAGCACAACCCTTGGGGTTGAGACCCGTTCAATTGCCGGATCATCAGTGAGGTTCAGGAATAATACAACTTTTTCCAGCGCACCAGTTGCAGTAAAATTGCTGATAAAGAAATTCGCCTCTTCAAAGGTTATACCCATGGCACCGAACACAATCGCGAATTCTTCACCCTTCTGCAACACAGTTGCCTGGCGTACAATCTGTGCAGCAAGTCGGTTATGGGGCAATCCAGAACCGGAAAATATCGGCAGTTTCTGACCACGCACCAGGGTGTTAATGCCATCAATCGCTGATATGCCAGTCTGAATAAATTCATTAGGATAATCCCGGGCTGTTGGATTGATCGGTGCACCATTAATATCAAGCAGTGCTTCAGGAACAATCTCCGGACCGTCATCAATTGGTCTGCCCAATCCATCAAAGACCCTGCCGAGCATTTTTGATGATACACCAATCTGCAAAGTCTTGGCCAGGAATCTCACCCGGCAGTTTGCTACATCAATGCCTGAAGAACCTTCAAATATCTGAACCAGCGCCTTGTCACCATCCACTTCCAGCACCCTTCCTCTTTTTCTTTCTCCGCTCCGGGTATAGATCTCAACAAGTTCTTCGTATTTTACACCCTGTGTGCCCTCAACGAGTAGCAGGGGACCACTTACATTCGCAATGCTTGTATATTCTTTTATCATTTTTCTACTCCGGTAAGACCATGCTTGCCTGCCCTGTTTTTTAATGTTTCAAAGGCAATAATAATCTCCCTTTTGATATCATCAATCTGTGCAAGATTTTTCTCTTCAATATATTTTGCACGGGCGATTTTTTCCCGAACCCGCATACTAATAATCTCGCTAAATGATACGCTATTCGCAAGGGCATCGCACGCCTGATTGTAATAGAACATGCAGAGCTCAAGCATTCTGTACTGTTTTAGTAACGAAGTATAAGTATCAATTTCATTGAATGCATTCTGGTGCAAAAAATCTTCACGAATTGATCGTGCGCCTTCAAGCAATAGTCGGTCCTGGGGTGATAATGCATCAATGCCAATGAGTCGAACAACCTCCTGAAGCTCAGCCTCTTCTTCCAGTATCCTCATCGCTTCTTTTGATAGAGCAGTGTATCCTGTAGCAACTCTATCAAGGTCATCGCTCATATCATCAACATAGAGCGAATATGAATTCAGCCAGCTGATCGCCGGAAAGTGTCGCTGATATGCAAGACGGTCTTCAAGACTCCAGAACACCTTTACCACCCGCAGGGTTGCCTGAACAACTGGATCTGAAAGATCACCGCCAGGTGGTGATACCGCACCAATCACACTCAGGGCACCTTCGCGCTCAGGACTACCAAAAGGTTTTACCCTGCCTGCTCTTTCATAAAACGAACTGATCCGTGCACCAAGATATGCCGGATAACCTTCTTCGCCAGGCATCTCTTCAAGCCGGCCCGAAATCTCTCTCATTGCCTCTGCCCATCTTGATGTTGAATCAGCCATCAATGCTACAGAATACCCCATATCCCTGAAATATTCAGCAATTGTTATGCCAGTATAAACAGATGCCTCCCTTGCAGCGACTGGCATATTTGAAGTATTTGCTACAAGCACAGTTCTTTTCATCAATGGCTCACCACTCTTTGGGTCCTTTAATTCAGGAAACTCAATCAACACATCAGTCATTTCATTGCCCCGTTCGCCACAACCAACATAAACAATAATCTCGGCATCAGCCCATTTTGCAAGCTGGTGCTGAATTACAGTCTTTCCTGATCCAAATGGACCCGGACAGCAGGCAGTTCCGCCACGGGCAATGGGAAAGAATGTATCAATCACCCTCTGACCGGTACTGAGCATTGTGCTGGGCGCCAGTCTATGTCCATATGGCCTTGGCATCCGCACCGGCCAGCGCTGGATAAGATTAAACTCTTTTGTGCCCTCTTCAGTTTCTATCACATATACCATATCAGAAACCTTGAATTTTCCGGACTTTATCTCCACCAATCTACCAGAAATTCCTGGTGGCACCATTATCTTATGGACAACAAGCACTGATTCTTTAATTTCACCAATGATATCACCCGGCGAAATTTTTATACCAGGTTTTACCAGTGGTGCGAATTCCCAGAGTTTTTCTCTATCAAGTGCCGGAACTTCAATACCCCGGGTAATATTTGCTCCACTCTTTTCCTTGATCAAATTCAAGGGTCGCTGGATACCATCATAGATAGATTCAATCAATCCAGGACCAAGTTCCACAAACAATGGCTGGTCAGTTAAAAATACTGGTTCTCCAGGACCAATACCTGATGTGTCTTCATAAACCTGAATTGAGGCACGGTCACTATCCAGACCAATGATTTCCCCGATCAACCTTTCATTGCTCACCCGCACCACATCATACATTTTTGCACCGGTTACATTCCGGGCAATGACAAGCGGCCCTGAGACTTTGACAATTTCACCCTGTCTCATAATTCCTCCAGAAAAATATCAGCACCAACTGCTTTCTTGATTATACCCTTAAGTCTTTTGATTGCAAATCTCTCTGGTGTGTCGCCGGTTGAAAATGGCATCAGGCACGGAAAAGTTTCTGTTTGATATTTCTTGAGAATTTCAGTAAGTTCTTCGGTAAACTCTTCGGCAAAAAGAATTACGCGGACACCATTATTGATAAGTTCAAGAACTTTTTTTCCTACCTCACCTTTTTCCACCGAATAAACATTTGCACCGGTTGCCAGGAATGGCAAGACATTCTGTTTTCTGCCAACAACTGCAAGGTCACCAAACATCAGGAATACTCTCTTTCAGTTGATTGACCGGAATATTGTACTCCTTACCCATATAGACCTGGCGTAGTCTCTTAATCTCTGCCATTTTGAATTGGTAATATCCAAACAGTGGTTCAACACCAAATGTGTAATATCGCGCCATTTTTAGAAATTGCAGTCTTGCCTCATCGCAAAAACGTTCCAGCCTGAGGAATGAACCTTGTGTTTCAAGATAACTACCACCGTTTTCAATAAGACTGCCATAACCTGTATTATGAAACTCCCTTGCCACAACACTCATATCCCGGTCAATATTTTCAAAGAATTTTTTCTCAGGTATGGTGCCATACGGTATAAAAACTTGTTTGAATATTTCTTTTGGGTTTTCAAATTTTCTTGCCCTGAAAAAACTGCGGATATTTTCAAGGTCAAAATAGAGTTGAAAATAACGACGAAAAAAATCAGATACCATTGATAATTCATTGAATTTTTTACATAGAAGTTTGTCCAGTTCAGTTGACATGATAAAGGCATTACGATGATTGTAAAAATCAGCGATAATCGCCTTCACTCCTTCTGAAGACTCAAACCCTTCTGCCCTGACATCATACAGAAGATTGGAATCCCCATTCTTCAACCTCACTTTTAGGTTATGGACCATTTCCGGTAATAATGCCATGTCCCTTATCTCTGAATGAAGACAAAATTTTTCAAAGAAGCTGCGCTCCTGTTTTTCAACATCACTCAAGGTATTGAGCAAATCACCCGCGCCAGTATAAGGGGTATCACTGAGAATCGATTTAAAACTTTCAATGCCAGCTTCAATCAACCGGTCAAAATGGCTCTTTTTTAATAACATTGCCTCTTTTGCGCGCACAATACCATTGACAAAGGCGTAATGCGTATCATTGGTTCCTTGGATCATTTTATAATAGATTATATCCGAAAAAACTACTGCTGTCAATCATATCAGGGGTTCTAATTGGCCAAAACTTGCCGGGTAAACAAGAATAGGGCAATTAAGAACGCTTCGCTGTAACAAAACGGCGCTATGCGCCTGTACTAAACGCTTCACTGTGACATAACGCCACTTCGTGGCTGTAACAAAACGCTTCGCTGTGTCTTTTTGGTTTATCTGGTTTCTATAGTTTGTTTTTTTGTTTTGAATTTGTTTCGGATTTCGATATTCGGATTTAATATTCATTATCTTCGTCCGGCTAAAACCAGACGCTACAGAACTGCCTGCCCTGTCAGATATGAAATATCTAAACGGGGTCATGCTGAACTTGTTTCAGCATCTCTTTCTTTCAACGTTTCTCAATCCGCAAACCGCAATTCGCAATTCTCCATCCCCGTTTCTCCGCTCCACTATTTGGCGGACTGCACTACAACTGCTTGTGTCATTCCTGCCTTCCTGTCATTCCTGCCTTCCTTCCTGTCATTCCTGCCTTCCTTCCTGTCATTCCTGCCTTCCTTCCTGTCATTCCTGCGAAAGCAGGAATCTAATTCCAGCCCACGCATCCACAAACCCACCACGCTCCTCTAAGTCCCGCAGGGACGATACTGCATTTCCTGCATATTCCGTTTTCGTGCTTCGGATTTAGGATTGAACCTCTATTATTCATAATTCAATGTCATTGCGCGCCGAAGGCGTGGCAAGCTCATCTTTTTCGCCAACAAATAAGATTGTTTCAGGACTTCGCCCTTCGCAATGACATTGCGACACAGCCTCTTTAGCCTTGAGAATACTTTTTGACTATGTTTGATAAATCAAACCGCTACAATCTCATAAAATGTTAAAATACGACACAGCCCACGCCATCTTTTTTCCTCCTCCTTCAAGGCGGAGAGTAAGAGCCTGCCCCGTACTTGATACCGGGGTAGGGATGAGGGAGATAAGACCATACTAGCTGTTCTACCCATAACCATATAACCAGAAAGACGAAATAAACCAGAGAGACTAGAATGTCGCGATTGGAAACTGCCCCTACATAATGATCATCTGTTCTTCGGTCAGCGCGAAAGTCTATAGTTTGCAAACAGAGTGAGTTTCGATTCAAGACCCAATCGTTCCAGGTTCTGAACAATCAAAGCTCAATTCAACACAAGTATTGACAAAAAAGTCTTTTCTGTTATAATTAAGTACATTCAGGAGGTGGTTATGAAAAGGTTATTAGTGATTTTGTGTCTTACATTCGGATTATGCCTTGCCCAGTACTATAAGACTTTAGTTTCAGGCACAAACTCATTTGACGCTACTGGTTACAACAATAGCCATAAGATAGCGGTCAAAAATCTCACCAAATTGAATGATACAATCTGTGTTGTATACTATTCGTCTGATAGCGTGTTCTATATCTATTCTACAGACGAAGGATATCACTGGCAGAATCCAGTATTTATCTCACCAGGCAGACACCCGGCAATTGACTTAGACAGAAATGGATACAGACACATTGTCTGGGAATTTCCTGATACAAGTGCCGGAACTATTGATATCTATTACGATTGTCTGAATGATACATTGGCGCCAATTAAAGTCAATCTCGCAAATAGACTTGCAACAATGCCTGATGTGGTTGTTGATTCTGCCCTTTGCGCCCATATTGTGTGGCTGGAAGATGTTAGCGGAAGAAGGCATATCTATTATCGCAAATACTCAAATGGTTCTTTGGGTGACACAATGAGATTATCAAATTATGGTAGCGCACTTGAAGATAACACAAGTCCGAGTATTAGCATTTTCAAACCCAATAAAAGAATTTATGTATTATGGTCATCAGTTGATTCAAGTTCTTATACACCATTTCGCATATCTTGTCGGTACAACGAAGCAGGGAATTGGTCGGAAATAAATCTGCTCTATGACCATTTTAGACCCTTGCGTAATACTTCCCTTGACTATAGCCACGGTAATGATAGTTTATCCGCATGCTGGGAAGACAGTTCATCAGGCAACCTTGAGGCAACCTTTTATGGAGGAACTCCTGGTGGTGGTTATCCAACTGCAGGTTTATCAAGGTATCCTGTTGTTTCAACTGTGAGCATAACCTGGAGTTATCTTTTCTGGGCAGAAGATTCGCTTGGATTTAAGGATATCCATTACCATCTGTATTATTGTATGACAGGATGGTATGGCAGGGGTTCTATAAGAAGTCTGTTTTCAATCAATGAACCAGTTCGTTTTCCCAGTGCCTGCGGCGCCTATGTTATTTGGACACAGGGTAATACCCCACCTTATGCAATCTATTTTGCCAATTTCGGTTATCCAATAGGCATTGAAGATAATCTGATACATAATACTACAGAAAAATCAATCTCGGCCTATCCCAATCCGTTCCAGCATGTTACTACCATAAAATTTGCAACCCGCAATCTCAAATCCGCAATTGCTTTAAAAATCTATGATGTTTCAGGTAAGTTAGTAAAGAACCTAATACCTGCTACATACTACTTGCTACCTTCAATCTCCGTGAGATGGGATGGAACTGATGAATCAGGTAAAATAGTTCCTGCGGGTGTCTATTTCATTAACCCTGAAGAGCTAAACCAACCCTCTTTTCTCAACATTGTAAAGATTAAATAAATATATAACAGAAATTCGCTACACATCAAAGATAATTGTGGCATAGTATTTATTCCCTGTCTTTCTTACACTGAGCTTGTGGTATGTAGCATTCTTTACTTCTATTTTTATCTTGTGTCTTTTTTCATCAAACTTATCGCCTTTGAGACGGGCGACTAAACTTAAATCTTTATTTATTGAAATATCATACTTTCCTGGTATAAATCCTTTTACTGAGAAATCATACAACAATTCTCTACACCATTCAATCAACAACTCATCAAGAGAACCAGCAGAGATTTCAAAACTCAAATCGTGTTTTGGCAATATCCTTCCTTTGATTTGTGTTTCAAAAATTGCTTTTGCTGTCGTGATAAAAAGTTCTTGCAAAGATCTTGCCACAATTTCTAAACCCAGATCAGCAGTGTGGTCAAAATACTTGTAGGGCATTGGCTGAAGTTAGCAGGTTATCAGAATATCAGGGTATCAGGATATCAGGCGGCAAGATACATAGAACTGATACCCTGATACCCTGAGTCTCATCAATAATACCAGACCAGATAAAAGGCAAATGGTTTGGCATTGCCGAGTTTTACTTCCATGTATGAATCACCCGCAACCGGTGGATTTGAAATGAAAGTAAAGCCACTCAGCGCAGCAAGATTAAGAGAAAAATGCTCGCTGACAAAATGCTCAAGCCCGAAACCAAATGGCAGGTTAAATCCAAATTCTGTCTCAGCGCCGCCACCAGGTGCATAAAACATAAAACCTATACCTGCTTTGGCATAGAGATTTGTCTTCTGGTGTCCTTTAAAAAGAAAATTACCCAGTGCTGAAAGGGCAAAATTCATGCTTGTATTGTCATTGGCATTTTTCAGCGTAAACTGAAAGATCGGCTCAAGAACAAGTTTTGGATTCATGCCAATTCTGGTAACTGCAAGGTCAATAACCGGCAATGCAAATGTCCCAGTTGATGATTCAAGATAAGTATCAGGTGTGAACCCCAAACCCATACCAATCCGGCCTGTAAGATCATAAGCACCCAGGATTGCAATGAGTGCAAATAGAGCGATTGCTCCTTTTTTCATTGTGCCTCCTTTCGCACGAAGTATAATTATGTTTCATTAATAGTCAAGTCTGTCATTTCCATACATTAGTATTACTATTTGCAGATGGCTTGTCATAATGTTTCGACTTAACCCCAATGAACACCTCGACATTTTTGGTTTAATGTTTAAACTTATGATGAAGCTCCAGGCGTTCTCGTTTTGTCTGGAAAAATTTTTTGACATAAGGAGGCATTATGAAATATATTTTATTGTCGGTCTTTATTGCTACTGCTGGATGGACAATCAGCAATCCGCTTACACCTAATATTAGCGGATACTACTATCCTGAACCGGCCGGTGATGGTAATGTTGTAGGAATAACTGATTATTGCTTTGACCCTCTTAAAGAATTCCCAGAACTTCCTGCAAATCTATCTATTGAACAATACCCAAAAGATGGTACAGGCTATTATCTTATCCAGCTGCGCGGTCCGGTGTATCAAATAATGCAAACTCACATAATAAATGCCGGTGCGACTCTACTGGGTTGCCACTCTCGCTATTGCTTCGTGGTAAAAATGAATGAAACAGTAAAGCATAACATTGAAAGACTACCGTTTGTTCGCTGGATTGGAATCTATCAACCCGCTTTCAAGTTGCACCAGGACCTGCTCAATGGCAGTAGTTATGGAAAATTTCTGGTCTACCTTTTCTACACTGAAGATCTGGTTTCTGCCCAACAAGAAATAGAAAAGCTGGGAATTGAAGTATTGAGCTACTCTGATACAGAGTCCATTAAATTCTTCTGGGTCAGCTGTTTGCGCAGCAAGTTGATAGCCGTTGCCAATTTGCCTTCGGTATACTGGATTGAAGAATGGTTTGCTTCAGAGCCCGAAAACGACCAGGCACAATGGGTCAATCAAAAGGGCTTGCCACCTAATGATACAACCCGCTCAATATGGCGACAGAATATCTTCGGTACGGATGAAATCCTCGGATATACTGATACCGGACTTGATGTTAATCATTATGCATTTCGTGACCCGGTTATTGCAATTACTGATACGGGCGAATTTCCCAATCATCGCAAAGTTGTCGTCTTCAAGAAATACCCTCCTGCCAGCGGGGTGGGCGATCCTAATGGACACGGCACGCATGTTGGCGGAACCATTGCCGGTAATGACTCCGCAATGGGTGGCACTGATCCAAGGGACGGACACTCAAAATCAGCACGCATTTCTCATTTGTGCCCGATACCGTCATCTTCATACAATTTCGTTACAGTTTTTGATATTTTAACCAATACTTTGAGGAATCCCCAGTTGCGCACACACACCATTTCAAACTCCTGGTGGACCGGCACAATGGGGCAGTATTCAGCAAAGAGTATGGAAACTGACCTCTTCTGTTGGCAAAACAAAGATGTTGTACTGATAAAATCATGTGGCAATCAAGGTCAGTCAAGCCAGTATCGTATAACCGAACCAGGAAATTCCAAATCTATCATTGCCGTTGCCGCACTGGGCAATGGCTCAAGTGCCACAACCTTGGCCTCTTTTTCAAGCCGAGGACCAGCACCTGATGGCCGTATCAAACCAGATTGTGCTACACCGGGAAATACTATCTATTCTGCCCAGAGAAATACCACGAATTCCTATGTTTCAATGTCTGGAACTTCAATGTCTGCACCTTCCTGCAATGCCTGCATTGGTTTGATGAGAGAATACTTGAGAAAAGGCTGGTACCCCAGCGGTATCAAAAATCCAGCAGACAGCATGGAATATGTAAGTGCTGCCCTGCTCAAGGCAATGGCATTAGTTTCAGCTGACCCCAATGTCGGAACCTATATCGTACCGAGCGAATATATTGGCTGGGGTAGAATTGATGTTGATTCAGTCCTCTATTTTGCCCAACCTACCCCAGAAAAGCGCCAATTGCTCCTTTATGATGACACATCTGGACTGGCAACAGGACAGTTTCAGGAATATATCTTTCCGGTCTATGACTCAACTGTGCCGCTTCGCGCTGTTGTTGCCTGGACCGATACTGCTGCAGCAGTAGGTGCAACGCGCGCCTTGATAAATGATCTGCATGTCAGAATCATATCACCGGTTGGTGATTCTTTTAAGGGGAATATTTACTCAAATGGCCAGTCAGTAAGAAATCCTACAGCACGCTACGACAGCTTAAACCCCTATGAGTGTTTTCGCATTCACAATCCAACAATCGGTACCTGGCGATTAAGAGTAATGGCCGCAAATGTAGTAACCAGACCACAGCCCTATGCTGTCGTATTAACTGGCTATTTCGGACTTGAAGTAATGGTGCATGAGGAAGCAAAACAGATAATGGAAAAACAGGAAATTACCTTCAACATATCATGTACTAATCCAGCACCTATCAGTAATATCAAGCTTAACTTTTCAGCACCGGCAGAGGAAAAGAGTATTACAATAAAGGTCTACAATATCTACGGTGGTCTGGTAAAAGAACTATTCTCGGGAAAATCTACTGGCAGATTGCAAACACTCACCTGGAACTGCCGAAACAAAAATAAAAATCTGGTGGTTCCGGGTATATATTTCATACAACTTCAGGCCGATGATATTAACATTACCAAGAAAATAATTCTGGTTGATTAGCATATAGCGATACCTCCTGAGCAAATAGTAAAAATGCAGTAGCCGCAGGATCGTTCCTGCGAACATTGCAGTATCACGGTACTTGAATTTTTTGTAGAAGAGGGAATTTATTCGCAGGGAAAATATAACATCTGCTTTTTGTCGTACATCTATTTATAGTGCAGCGTTAAGTTGTTATTTCATTTTGAGCAATTTTTGAAATTGATAACCTGAATTCCTGCCGTGCACCAACAATTCTTCTATCTTTAACAAATACTCGCGAAAATGCTTTAATGTGAATTTTCCTTTTATTTTTATATCCTCAATTAACATATATAAAAAGCACCAGGCGAGCATTAATTCAAATCTTTCTTTATTGAACCACTCAATACTTCCATATGTGTTTACCATCAGAAATTCTTTCACTGCTGGTTGATTGAAGAATTCCGCAATGCTGGAATACACCATCAACAAATCATTCCCTTTTTGAATGATATCAATTAGATTGGAATAAATGATTAAGGACTTGAATTCGTCAGTATGATTGATAATCCTTTCAAATAACTGATTCAACACAACATTGTCATTATACAAAACAGTAATTTCAGAAAAATCTCTAATCGCCTTTATGGATTCATAAATTTGCATTCCGACAAGTACTTTGTTTAGATCAACGAAACCCTGATTTTCAAGAAACTCATACAACCTCTTATAATCCTGTGACTGATTATCTTTGATTTCTCTAAAATCAGCAAAGACCTGGTATTTATATGCACCGAGCTTCACATACCAACCATTAGCACAGATCTTCACTGGATCTATTAAATAGCAGAGGTTATTCTTAAGGTCTTTACAGGAATAATATGTACCATTCTGACAATTCAACCGCAATCCCTGAGCTGGTTCAAGGGCATGGCGATACCGTGCTGATTTTCTTACCCAGCCCCGCGCCTCTTGATAGCGGTTATTGAATACAACAAGTATCCGATCGTTACGGCTACCATTTGAATAGACAAAGACATTATCATTTATTCTCTCATACTCATCATAGAAATCATAAAGTACAAAATTTTCCACGCCACTGAACAGGGCGCGGTTTTTCAACAATGGAAAGACTTCTCTTTCATGCCTTTTTATAAGATATTCATCAGGAATTTCATTCCAGTATGCCCGGCTGTATTCCATTCCATATTTTTCCTGAAAACCTTCAATCTGTCCGTGTGCGAACATGCATAATCCGGGCATTGTTACCATCATTACGCAAACACCAAAATATTTATCATCTTTACCAAACTGCTGGACTGCAGTCAGTTCATCAGGGTTACTCATAAAGTTTACATACCTGCGCAAAATCTCAGGATTATAGTCCAGCACATTCTTCAATACCTGATGATATTCTTTATTCTGTTCCATTTTCAGCATATTCATAAATGCACTATTATAAACACGATGCATTCCAAGATTGCGCACAAAATAACCTTCCATGAGCCAGAATGCCTCAGCAAGCAACAGTGTATCAGGTGACTCTACAGCAATACGGTCAACAACCTCACGCCAGAATTCCCTGGGAAAGAGTTTATTGAATTGAGAATGAGTCATACTATACTCAGTGCGTGAAGGAATGTCACCACCCTTTCCTGGCTCAGGAAACCATAACCTGTGATAGTGCCTCTTTGTGAGTGTCATTGCTGCATCAAGACGAATAATTGGGGATTTATGCGAAATATCAATGATTTTTTTTATCACTGCCTCACGGACTTCAGGCAACAGAAAATTGAGCTGGGCAGTATCATTCCAGGGTGTACCTGTACCGTCATTGCCGTGATAGATATACCTTATTCTGCCAGTATTATTCTCCACCAGTTTAAATACTACACCGGCATCGGCCCGGTTATAATAGCCATCTTCTATATATATCTCAACCCTCGGGTCAGAAGAAAGATCTGGACCATTGAATCGGTAACTGTAAAATGGCGGCTTGTCAGTTTGAATAAACCAATCAGGATGTTCAATTATCCATTTTGAATCTATGGCAGTATGATTGGGCACCATATCAACAGCTATTCTTATGTTGTATTTTAAGGCGCGATATTTCAAATTATTGAAAGCCTCCTCACCGCCAAGGTCCTGAGCAATCTCATAGTCAGAAACTGAATAGGCTGATGCAATTGCCTCAGGATTACCACACAATTGTTTGATTTTTGCCGATGCACGACTGCGTTCCCACACACCAATCAACCAGAGTGCATTAAACCCCCAGCTAAAGAGCAACTGCAACTCCTCATCAGGAATTTCATCAAGCCTTGAAATCTTCCTGTTATATTTAATACTCAATTGATGCAACCAGACATAGATATGTTTCGCAATCATCACAACACCAGGCATCCAGTCTGTATCAGGGCTGAATGTTGCCTCATCTGCACGCAGGTCCTGCACCATCTCTGATTGGGCAGTAAAATCAAGAACCTGTGCCGGGCCAGGTCCACCAGGTCTTTGTTTGCTCTCCTCTTTAATAAAGTCAAGCGAAAGAAGAATGCGCATTGTCAATTTGTCCATCATCTCTGCCGAAAGTATCACTCCCCAGTGCTCTTTTATGTATAATAACTGGCCGGCAAGTGAATGGGGCGAAGCCTTGCTCGGTGCGCGCAAAAGTTCAATCAGTGGCTGGTTGTATGGTCCATAACCCGGTTGTTTTTTAAAAAACTCTTCAATCCCATTGAAAAACTCAACATAGGCACTTTTCTTTCTCAAAATTGTATCATCAAACAATTCCTGGAATTCTGAAAATGCAGGATTTTCATTGGCAAGATACAAAAGCAATATCTCCTGGATTGTAATCATATCATTTCTTATCCCCGATGTTTTACCCTGGAGATATTCACTAACAGTTTCTTTTCCAGTATACACACTTACCGAAGGAAAAGTTTCAATAAATTTCTCCATTGTTTCAATGGTCTGCTTATCACCCAGAATTTTATTCAATTCTCTGCGTGCCTTTTGAAAAGCCCGTGGATTTTTCTCCTTTTGATATTTTTGTATCACAAAATGCAGAATTTCATCAATCAAACCCATGGCATTCAATTCTGAAGGTTTGATGGGAATTTTTCTCTTTTGATTTAGTTTCCCTGCAAATTCTTTTACTTTTCTAAATTCTGTGAGAATAACATTGCCATTCAATTGGAAGAGATTCAGGTTAAAATCATATCTTTCACGGCACTGCCGGGAAATGTGAAATTCAAACATATCTGATACTATTTATTGAATGGAAACAGGTTGAGGATATAACCGGAAATAATAGTGAGTTCTGATAATTTTATTGTCCTGTTACGATAATTAACTTCCTTTTTCTTCCTTCTTCTCATACTTGCTCAATTGTGCCTCAAGTTCCTGAATCTTTTCAACAAGTTTCTCTTTTTCTGCTTCTTTCTCTTTCTGGGCAATACGCGTGATCATGGCAAAAGCAATCGCCATTAGAATGATTGCCCAGAATGGTGTGAACCAATTAAAAACACCAAATATGTTAAACAACAATGTCAGCACACCTAGGATAAATACTACCAATGCCCATAGCGCCATAGCAACCCCCTTTTTCTCTCAATCAAGCTGCCTGCAAAAGTAAATAATTATAACCTGATATCATTACCTGTCAAGACCTGAACTTTATCAGAATAATATCTCCATCCTGGACAATATATTCCTTACCTTCAATTTTGGTTAATCCTTTTTCGTGTGCTGTAGCAAAACCACCGCATTTGATTAAATCATCATAGCTCAATATCTCAGCCTTGATAAAACCTTCCTTTAAATCAGTGTGAATTTTTCCTGCTGCATCAATAACCCTGGTGCCCGACTTTATCAACCAGGCGCGCGCCTCTTCACCCTTGATTGTGAAAAAAGAAATCATTGATAGTCTTTCAAGACAGATCTTCAATAAACCGGAAATCCCCTCGGGTTCAAAATTTGCCCCTTTTCTCATTTCAATTTTTTCTTCTTCGGTGAATTCTGCAATATCCTGTTCCAATTTCACTGAAAGCCTGAATCCTAAGAAATCAGTCTGAAATACGCCATCCTCATCACAATTCAGGACGATTATCTCAGGAATAACAGAAAGTAAAGGAAGGTCAGGCAGTGTTTCTCTGGGAATTTCTCCCCTGCTCAATGAGGCTTTTATTCTCGTTAATATTTCAAATTCCTCTTTTGCTTCAAATTTCTTTTTTATTTTATCAAGCCTTCTTTCAACAATCTCCAGGTCGGCAAGAAAAAGTTCACTGCGCACAACATCATAGTCATTCTGGGGATTAATCTCTGTATCCGTATGAGGGATATCGGGTTCTGGAAAACATCGCAAGATATGCAGAACCAGGTCCACATCCCTGATATGGGATAAGAACTTGTTGCCCAGACCCTCACCCTTTGAGGCACCCTTTATCAATCCTGCAATATCAACAAAATCAATATGGGCATAGGTTTTTTTCGTTGATTTTATGATCTCCACAATCCTGTCCAGCCTTTCATCAGGGATGATTACAACACCGATATTCCTTTCAATTGTAGTAAATGGAAACTTTGCAACCTGGGCATTCGCGTTCGTCAGGAGATTGAACAAACTTGACTTCCCCACATTGGGCAGACCAACAATACCGATCTTCATATTTGATATTCAAATTATATGGAGATAGATTTTAAAGTCAATGATCTTTGATTTTTTTTCAATAGTTCAGAATTCGGTATCGCATTGTTGTTTGTTCTATCAGTTATCTGTTTTACCTAACACCTTGAGCAAGAAGAATTCAGGAGGTCTGGTTTTGTATACAATGTCATAGTTTTCTGGTGCCTGTCTGAGCACCGGTAAAAGATAGCGATATGTTGTGCCAGTCCACTGAAAGCCGTCAAGAATTATGTAATCGGCATTTCTAATTGCCTCTGTCACTTTCTTATTGTCAGCAGTGAATGGATAACAAAGGGATTTATGTCGGGAGAGCAAATAAACAAATTCTGGTTTGCGTGCCATAATAACCATATCCCCGGAAACATTTCTATCAATCCATTCAATCGTCTCAAAATAGTGACGCCAGTCAACTGGATAACCTGCATAGCGGTTGTTTTTCAGATATGCAAATTTATTCATCATTGAAACTCGCACCTGAGGAATGATTTCAAAGACATTCAGCATCGCTACTACTACAGTAAAAATCAGCACCAATTTCTTTGCCTTGATTCTTCCCTGAAACCAGAATAATGCCACAAATATGTAGATAATCATCAGGGGGATAATTGGCAAAAGAAATCGGTCTGATGACCAGACCACAGGCCATGCCAGAAGCACCCCCACTGCAAAAATAAAATATAGTTCAATCAATGAAATGTTGCTGAGCCGTCTGATAAATCCAATAATGCAGAGTATTACAAGTATTGCTCCGGTAATTGCCTGGAGCAATTCTGACTTCAGTAAGGGCAGAACAGTCTGGGGAAGAATCTTGAATGTATATAAAACAAAGTTATCCCATAATCTACCAATCAAGTCAATTAAACCAATTCTGCCTGCTTCCATTTGATAAGGATTCTTTGCAAGCAACTGTGCAAGATAACCGGTATTATCAGGAATATGGGCGTTTCTGACTTCCCAAGGGATAAACAAGGCAAGAAAAATGGTGCAATAAAGCAACAGGTGCAAATACCTCTTTTTTATGATAAGGTACACAGCAAATGCGATGATCAGAGAAATTCCTGCGGTTCTGATAAAAAAGGAGCCAACACTGAAAACAGATGAAACAAGAAAAAATACCAGATTATTACGCACTTCATTCTTTCGGGCAAAATATATCGCACCAAGTGAAAAACACAAAAAAGGAATTTCTGACAGAATCCAGTGATTGTAAATAATAAATATGGGAATGGAAACAAAGAATAACATAATTAATTTTGTTTTTTCTTTAAACACTTCACTGACAATGCCACTCATGAAAAACAAACCAGCAATACCAGTAAAGAATATCAGCATTTTCAATAAAATGATATTACTGTTAAAAATCAGAATCCCAAAAGAGAGCAGCAATGGAAAACCAGGTGGATATTGTGTGTGTGGAGGTTCATCAGGCTGATAGATATTTTTGTAGCCCTTGCCTGCAGCAATCGCCTCACCAAGAATGACATAGACTGCATTGTCACCACCCGTAAATAATTTTGGATCAAACAACAAGATTGAAAGTATTACATAAATCAAAAGAAATATGCGGAAAGAATGATCAACCTTTTTCTTCATAGCTGTTGAACAATTATAATGATAATAACCAGCGTGTCAATGAACGCCGCAAGATATCTTACCCCTTGACACTTGACAGAAAAGTGTTATAAAATCTTTAGATAGCTGGAGGTTCCTATGATTAAGTTAAAAATTACTATTTTTATAATGATAGCGATGAACCTCGCATCAGGAGGTGTCTGGACAACGAGTCACGCTGATGTAGATGGCGATAACATAGATGAGGGCATTGATTATGTAATTGGCGTGGAAGGAGAACACAATATACCTTATGTTTATGGTCCGCACAATCATTTTGTTGCCTGGAACACCACCAGAACAGCAATGAGCGTTTTTGCCTTGCAGCAGGTTGTTATGAATGATAACACGATAATTCTTGATACAGGTGAGCCGAAACTGATTGGTGAGGTCTTCTATTATGTGAATAAATTCTATGACACAATGAACTCATACTGGGAAGGCAATAACATAGTTACCAGATGGGTATCGCAGCACGCAATTCTTGAAAGACATGTGAAGCTAAACGATTCAAGGGGCATCAATCGTTACAAACTGTGGTCAAAAAACAGTGATGGCTCAACAACATATCTTGGCGAAACAGCCTTGATTGTTACCTGGAACGACGGAATGACCACCATTGATCAAGCACGCAATTATGTACTGACCCAATTACAGAACCTTAAGGCAGTCTATAACGATAGTTTTGCTGGATTGACTGCGTCCGGTAAGTTCACATTCAAGGTTATCTACAAGTTTGATGATTATGTAGCTCAACTTGATGAATATTCTGTGCTTTGCTGGGATGGATGGAATTGCCAACAACCTTCATCACCCGCAATCTGGGGGACATTGCATGTTCCAGGAGCGTGCAGTCTCTATTGTGAATATTTTTCATCTCCCTGCACAGAGCATGTCTATGCAATATGGAAATCACCCTCAGGCGTGCAGACATCAATCCAGATAAAACCAGAAGTAATAAACCTCAAGAGTCATGGTAAGTTCACCGCCTTCATCACTCTGCCATCAGGATATAAACCCTCTGATATAGACATATCAACTGTGCGCTGTGAAGGAGCACCAGCAGTTTCTGGTATCATTACACCCAATTCGCTCATTACCAAATTTAATGTGCAGGATCTCGTGGGAGTAGAACCTGGTCCAGCAGTGGCATTCCTGGTAACAGGATTGCTTCATGATGGCACACCATTTTTGGGATGTGATACAGTGTGCGTGATCTTACCTGAGATCATTGCATTATCAATTCACCCAAATCCCTGCCACATAGGTGCACCAGTCATAATCAAATACCTTTCTCCCCAATTAGATGTTTTGACCATTAATAGGTGGAACGCGCAGATCTATGATGAAGCAGGTAGAGCAATAAGAACCTTCAGCAATACAACTCAAGCTGACAATGAGTTTGTGTGGGACCTCAGGGATAACTCAGGAAAGACAGTTTGTCCTGGTGTCTATTTTTGCCGATTTGATGTCAAAGAAAGTGTGGTTACACAAAAGATAGTTGTGGTGCCCTAAATCTTTCTTGATATAATTGTCAGATGATGAGCAAATCTGGAAAGTGGGGTATGGAGCAAGAATTTGTTCAATGGTTTCAAGACCGGAAATAGCGGATTCACAATTTTGTACGGGTGATTGAACAGCATATCAACCTTCTCAAAATAAGTTACTTCAAAGCCCGCCCGATTTAGCAACTTCTTCATTGTCCTGTATTCCCAGAGATATTCATGGGATTCCATGCCGAGTTTTCTTGCTACATATTCAGTATAGGATGTTCGCTGGGGTAATTGAAAAATATAGAAGATACCATTGTTTTTTAAAACCCTTCTTATTTCGCTGATGATATTGTCCAGTTCAACAGGTGGTATGTGTTCAAGAACTGCATAGGTAAAAACAACATCAAAATATCCATCTGCAAACGGTATATACACGCCATCATAGAATTGAAACTTCACATGCACTTTCTGTTGAATTAACTCCCATACCTTTTTCATACTTTCATCGCGTGTTCGTTTATGCTCATCTGCATTACCTTTAAGAAAACCGTCCAGCGACTTATCCTCAACCGTCTCCAGACCATAAACATCATAACTCCGCTTTGCAAGCAAATACGATTGAAGCCCTATACCACAGCCAAAATCCAGAACTTTTTGCGGTGGCGGTGTAATCCCCTCAAATAATGCGAGGTCATCACTGACATTTGAAAGATGTGCCTTTGATGAGTAAGCGCGAAAGCATTTTCTTAAGAAGGTAAGTTCTTCTGTTGATACAAGATGTTGTAATTCACGCCAGATTTCAATGATTGGGTTTGACATTTTTTTATTATAAATAGATTGGGAACAAAGTCAATATTGCCAGGGATTGACATTAAAGAGCTGATACATATAATTGCGGAGTGAAATTCATACGCAGGTTAATCACCTTTGCTATTGTAATCATAATCTTCTATTTCCTGCTATCAAGCCTGCTTAAGAACTGGAATAGTATCCCTTTTGAAAATATCCATTTTAGCTTGTTTCACCTTTTTGTCTCTTTTATCTTTCTCTTGATCAATTACATTGTTTTCGTTGAAGCATGGCGCACAATAATTATCAAAATTGGTGGGCTGATTGATTTCAAAAATGCCTTCTGGGTTATGTCTGCATCGCAGACTGCAAAATATATACCAGGCGGAATATGGTTTGCGCTTGGCAGAATGCACCTCGGCAGAACTGAAGAGTTAACAGCCGAAACGATTGGGATAAGTGTCGTAATTGAAACCGGCCTGACATTTCTTGTTGGTATTCTTATCTGCATACTGTCGGTTTATGTTGGCGGGCTCAGAGACAAAATCAATTTTGCTTTCATTATACCAGTACTCATCTTTTTTGTTGTTATCCTGTATCCACCAATACTTAACAAACTTATAAATACAGGATTGAAGATAATAAAAAAGCCAGAAATCAATTTGAAAATACCCTATAGTCAGATTCTACAGATTTCTGTTTACTTTTTTGGACTCTGGATCGCCCAGATCATTGGTTTTTATTTCCTGATAAACGCCATCTATCCAACATCTCTCTCAAAAATTTTTCACATAAGTGCTGCATACACAATCTCCTGGATGAGTGGTTTCATTGTCATTTTTGCGCCTGGAGGTTTGGGCGTGAGAGAGGGGATGATGTCGCTTCTACTTTCTTCTTTTCTTCCTTCACCCCTGGCAATTGCGATCAGTTTCCTCTCACGGGTCTGGATCACACTATTTGAAATTGTGGTATTTTTTGTTGGCTTTGCCATACACAGATTTTGCCGTAAAAAATAGTCTCCAGTTGCTGGTCTTTCTTTTTTTCTAATTATTTCTTGTCTCAGTAACGACAAATTTTGCTACACAAAATAATTGTCTTTTCAGTCCCCATTTACTTTGCTTTTTCCAGAGTGAACTCACCAACTGCAGTGAATTGCTCACCACTTAAGAGGTCAGTATCACGCACGACAATTATATATTGACCTGCTGGCAAATCCATTGGATGGTATTTTGCAGCAATATAGGCAACATCACTATTATTGCTTTCAGTCTGGGTCATAATATCAACAATTTCTTTACGCATTCTTTCTTTATTATACACTTCGTAATCTATCTTCAACAAGTGCTGTCCTTCTTTTGTGGTCAGGTTGTACACCTCATGATAGATATAAAAAGGAACAGAAACAGGAAGCGATGGATTAACAAGGGGAATAACTCTGCCTGTCGGTTTGGAAAATTTTTCATCGACCATAGCATCATCTATTAGTTTTGCAAATACGAGGTCACTGATTTTCTTTGCATCATCCTTGTAATCAAGCAGGTCAACAGAGAATTTTTTCGTCGCTGATTTTCCATTCTTTAGATTATGATATTCCAAAGTCACAAAAAATTTCTGGGGTGGTTGCCAGACATTTATTTCATCATAGAAAATGCCCTTATCGCTATTTACCGGGATAAGCATATTTTTCTTTTCCAAAACAAGGCTATCAGATTTGTCGCGTATCTGGATAGAACGTAGAATCCCGCAGTCAACAGTATCATCAATGGAGACATCGGCATATATTTCAAGTCTTACGAGATTTTTTTTCTGCCTGAATCTACCAAAAGCAGCATTAAAATTAAGCCCCTCAGATTTCGCAATATTCTGTTCTTGTGTGCCCAATGTATCATCTTTCAAGTACGGCATAATTACTTTATCACCAAAATGGCTTGTGTTGACAAGCTGATACGCCCGGGTCAATCTAACAAAATCAAATTCAATTCCTTCATCAGTATAGGTCCATATCTCTGCGGGTCTGACATATTCTTTGCTAATAATTCCAACTTTTCTTTCGGGTGCTATTGTGTACCGTCTACTCGGATTACCATATCTTACATAGACAGGTATTCGCTCATCAGTTAATGGTGCATATTTGCCAAATTCTCTGAAAGCATAATCAGCCCGTTCCTCAAATATTACCTTCTCCTGTTCTTTTCCCTGCCAGTATTGATCATAGAAGTATCTTCTCTCGGTTGGTGATGGGAGATTCACATATTTCGTGGCTGCGACTGAATCAATGCCTTTCAATGCGACGTATAATTTTCTCTCTTTTTCCAGCAGGCGGTAATATCCAACGGTAAATACATTCTTTGTGCACACCACAACAACCAACGCAAGCAACATTAACAGCTTGTGATTTTTCATAACAACTCCTTGATATAAGATACTTCAAATAATAACAAAAGTATTATCAATGTCAAGTTCAATCAAAGAAATCTTGATTTGCGATTGTTTTTGACTATATTATTAGCTTATGAAGATTGACCTAAGAAAAAATACTATACTGGTGACTGGCGCGACTGGCGGTATCGGCCAAGCAATAGTAAAAGTCCTCGCTGAATATGGTGCAACAATCGCCATACATTATCACCGAAATAGAAAAAAGGCATCAAACCTCGCAAGAATTACTGGGAACAACTCACAAATATTCTCAGCTGACCTTTCATCGGCAAGCGCAAGTTTCGCACTTTTCAGAAATGTTTTAAGAAATTATGGCAGGGTTCATACTGTTATTAATAATGCCGGAATTTATGAGGCATCGCCAATAGAAAAAGACCCTAAGTCCTGGTTCAGAGACTGGAAGCGAACCATGGCCATTAATCTGACTGCGCCTGCAGTTTTATGTCGTGAGGCAGTAAGACATTTTCTCAAATCCGGTGGTGGCAGAATCATAAATATTGCCTCACGTGCAGCATTTCGTGGTGAGGATAAGAACCACTGGGCTTATGGCGCAGCAAAAGGTGGTATGGTTACACTAAGCCGGACTATTGCCAGGGAATACGGTAAAAACAATATCAAATGTTTTGTCGTTGCCCCGGGTTTTGTGAAAACAAGGATGATTGATAACTACATAAAGAGATTCGGCACAAGGGAACTGATTGATAAACTCGCATTGAGCCAATTAACCACACCAGAAGATGTTGCACCTGCAGTGCTGTTTCTCGCAAGCGGTCTAATGGATCATGCTACTGGCTGCACAATTGATATAAATGCGGGTAGTTATATCAGGTAGTATCAGTTATCTGCCCGAGTGTTACGCCCGAAATAATCTGTTTTGAGTCAAGGTGAAACAAATTAAATCCCGAAGGTATGATACAATTCTTACCAATGACCATATTATCAGGGATGATTGCATTCTTGCCAATCACCGTGATACCTGTTGCCAGATTAATACCCCGCGTTTTGTTCGGCTTTAAAGCACCAAAACCAATCTTCACATTTGAACCGATCTTCACATTTTTATCAATTATTGCCTTTCTTATGATACTTTTTTTCTTGATGATTGTACTGTGAAAAACAATTGAATCAATGACCTGCGCGTCCTTTTCAACAACCACCCCTGGTGAGAGTATTGAGTTTTCTGCTCTGCCTTCAACAATACAACCAGAAGATACCAGGGCATTTATTACACTTCCATTGCTGGAAATATAGGCAGAAGGTTTTACGCCAACCTCGCCACGAATAAAGAGATTGGTTCGGACATTCCAAGCTTCAATATTCAAATCCGCACTGGGTCTCAGTAAATCCATATTACAATTCCAGTAGGCGTCAATCGTGCCAACATCACGCCAGTAACCATCAAATTCATAGCCAAAAACTTTTCTTCGTTTCTCCAATAATAGTGGAATAATGTCGCGGGCAAAATCAACACCACCTTTTTTTGCTGACTCCCTGAGTGCAATCTTGAGTATCTGTGCATTAAATACATATATCCCCATTGAAGCAAGATTGGATTTCGGCTTTTTTGGTTTTTCTGTCCACTCAATAATCCTGCCATTCCTATCTGTGCAGGCAATACCAAAATGATGTGCCTGGGCAACAGGAACTTTGATCAATCCCACCGTGACATCTGCACTTTTATCTTGGTGATACCGTCTTAATAGATTGTAGTCCATATAATAGATATGGTCGCCGGATACGATCAAAACCATTTCAGGAGCAAAATCCTCAATAAAACCGATATTCTGGTATACCGCATCTGAAGTTCCCCTATACCAGTCAGAAATTTCCTCACCGGTCTTGGGTGGCAGAATCTCTACAAGTCTTGTCTTGCCAAACAGGTCCCATGGCCTACCATTATCAAGATGCTCCATTAAGGAAAGTGGTTTGTATTGGGTAAGCACACCAGCAACATCAATACCTGAATTGGCGATGTTACTCATTGTAAAATCAATAATTCTGTAGATTCCACCAAAAGGTATTGCCGGCTTTGCGCGTAACTTAGCCAGGATGCTCAAACGAGAACCAACACCACCTGCCAGGAGCAATGCAATCAAATCTTTCTTCATCTTATTGTACTTCCCGGTTTAATTTCGCTTGCTTTTACTGATTTTCCCGCGTAAATCACAGTATTAGCACCAATCTTCACTCCTGAAGCAATCTCTGTTTCTTTGCCAATGAGAGTTATACCTGTGTTAAGTAGGTTTTCAAATTCCTTTGAGAAAATTTCCTGTCCAAAAGTACCAATTTCAGTATTTTCACCAATTTCGCATTGTTTGTCGCAGATCACTTTTTGCAAACGAGCATTTCGTTTGATTATGGTACCATGAAAAACAATAGAATCAATTACCTCTGTCCCTTTTTCAACAACAACATCGGGAGAGAGGATAGAATTTATCACCGTTCCTTGTATCACACAACCATGGCTGATATATGAATTAGAAACCTCTCCGGTAATTCTTGCAGGAAGGCGATCTTTGAATGCGCAGCCTTCTATCAAATTGGTGCAAATCTGCCATCTTCTTAGCTTGATTTTACCTCTGAGTAATTCCATATTAGTTTGGTAGTACATATTAACGGTTCTTGCATACGCCCAGTAATCATCAAATTTATAACCATAAATTGCACATCTACCCGGTAATCGGGATATTATATCCCTGCCAAACTCGTGGGAATCAGCCCGGGCATTTTCTTTTAATAATTCGAAAAGAAACTCAGTTCGGAAAACATAGACCGTCATAGAAATCCAATTTGATATTGGCTTATCTGGCTTTTCCTGATATGCTACAAGTCTACAATCATTATCCATAACTCCATAGCCAAACCACGGTTTTCTAATTTTTGATTTTGTAAAACCAACAGTTACTTCGGCGTCTTTTTCTCTGTGAAAATCAAGAACATCTCGGTAATCAAGTTGATAGATATGATCAGCTGCGGCAACAATAACATAACGGGGTTTGAATTCTTCAATATAAGAAATATTCTGGTAGACAGCATCCGCTGTTCCGCGATACCAATCAGATTCTTTTAGACCTTTGTACGGTGGTAAAATTCGGACTCCGCGCTTTCTACCAATAAAATCCCAGTGTTCACCATTACCAAGATGACGCATCAAACTGTAAGGTCGGAACTGAGAGAGGACACCAACATTATCAATCCTCGAACGCATCATATTACTGAGTACGAAATCAATGAAACGATATATTCCAAATATTGGCACAGCAGCCTTTGGTCTCCTTTCAGTGAGGGTCAGGAGTTCATCTACACGGCCACCCGCCAGAATCATACCTACAATATCATTCATACTGGTCTTACGTGGAAAATGATTAAAAGAGAGTTCTAAATCTAATCAAAAACAATATTCTTGAAATCAATATAATTAACAGGATTAACTTTGATGCCTGCAACAATAACCTCGTAATGGAGATGGGAACAAACTGCCCGACCTGTTGCACCGACCCTGCCGATGATCTGTCCGCGTTTTACAGGTTCTCCTTCGCGCACCTGAATTTTTGATAAATGGGCATAGCGGCTCACAAAACCATACCCATGGTCAATGTCTACTGTATAACCATAACCCATGTTCCAATCGGCATACATAACCACTCCATCTGCAGTAGCATAGACAGGCGTCCCACGGGAGGCACTCAAATCCAGACCCTCGTGCATCCGAACTGTTTTGTCAAATGGATCAATACGATAGCCAAAACCAGAACTAATTTCCGAGCCTGGCACAGGGTTTGTAGAAGGGATATGTTTCCAGAGGTCAAAGTTTTGTGATAGTTTGGTTTCCAATTCTCTAATACTCATCATTCTCAGTTTTGTCTGCCCTTTCAAAATATCAATTGACTCAGAAAGTTCTTCAAGAATCTTTGAATCATACAGGGACAAAGAACTCATTCTTTTTGCACGATTGCTTCCACCAATACCCATTGACCAGATATCTTGATGGATAGCAGCAACCTGAAGGAAGTTACGCTGTTTGTTATCAATAACAATCTGGTTATGCAACCTCATTCTAATATCCTTAACAACTTCTTTCAACTGCTCTGTCCTCTTCAGGTTATTTCTGTACTGTTCTTCTGCCATGTTCTGCTTGATCTCGGTAATTGAAACATTGGCATTACGGATAAAGAGCCCAAGGGCGCTAATTGTTATCATGGCAAAAGATAGAAAAATAGCAATTAGATAACCTGTAGTAATGGATATACTCTTGAGAAAATTGTTTCTTCCAATAAGAATTATCGTATAATCGTGTTTCATAATCACAATAGTATAATCACAAATTAATAATTGTCAATACAGAAATCGCACAATATTGAAATTGCCCTCTGCGATTTTTTTCTTGATTCTTCTTTGTTTTGAATTATAATCCACCGTGAAAAAAGGTTGGTTGAAATCGCTAAAAAATGAGATTGAAAAAGCCGGAAAGATATGCGTTCTGGGCATTGGCAATACCCAGAGGGCAGATGATGCAACCGGACCTTTAGCCACAATTATGATTATGAGCAGAATGAAGAGTCAAAAATTTAAGAATCTTATTTTTATTAATGGCGGCGAAACCCCGGAGAATTATACCGGCGCGATCAGACAATTCTGTCCGACCCTTACGCTAATTGTGGATAGCTGTATCAGCGGCAAAAAACCGGGAACAATATCCATTATTAATACTGAGAAAATTAAGGAGGATGATATATCCACACACAAAATGCCCTTATCAATGCTTGTGAAATTCCTAAGTGAAACAATTCCAACAAAAGTAATTGTTATTGGCATTGAACCCAAATCCTTAGATGTTGGCGAAAATATCTCTCCGGAGGTCAACAAAGCAATTAATATGTTTGTTTTGAAAATATCTGCTATTCTTAATGCCTGGGAGCAAAAACAGAAATCATTATCGCAAAAATAATGATTGTGTTATTACCTTTTCTTTTACTTGAGTTTTGAACGAATTTCTTTCAATTCCTCCTTTAACTCCCTGACAATCTTCATTGTATCTTTCAATGGCAAAGAAAGTTGCTCAGGTCCTTCAGTAATCGTTGCAAGCTTCTTCTTTGCCCCGGCAATGGTATAACCTTGCTCATAGAGAATGACTTTTATCATTCGTGCAATATCAATATCCCTCTTTGAATAGAACCGCCTGCCTAATCTATTTCTGTGTGGTCTTAGCATGGGAAATTCCTTTTCCCAATAGCGTAATACATAGGCGGGAACACTGAGCATTTCTGCAACTTCTTTTATGGAATAAAAATCCTTATCATCCATCATTCCTCCTTATTGTGTTATTCATTTTTCAAGGGTCTCATCATTAGATCTTTTAACCCTTGTGCCACAGATTTATTCTTGTATAACACTTCATAAACAACCTTTGATATGGGCATATCAACATTGTATCTTTGCGCAAGTTTGATGACAGCCCTTGCAGTTGATACACCCTCAGCAACCATAACAAATTTCTTCTTGATTTGTTCAAAACTCCCTCCTTCACCAATCAATTTTCCAAACCTGTGATTTCTGGACTCTTCACTGAATGATGTGGTAATCAAATCACCAAGGCCTGATAATCCATAGAATGTCTTTGGATCTGCGCCCATTTTTGTGCCCAGGCGTTGTATTTCAACAATACCACGGCAAATCAAAGCGCCCTTGGCATTAGCACCAAATCCCAGTCCATCACTCATGCCACAGGCAAGTGCCAGAACATTTTTCACAGCACCACCAAGTTCAACACCAATGCGGTCACACGATAAATAGATCCGCAGATTTTCTGTGGCGAGTTGCTTTTGGAGTTCCTGTGCCTGTTCTATTTTTCCCCCGGCAATGACAACTGCTGTCGGTTCCCCCCTGATTATCTCATTGGCAATTGCAGGACCTGACAGAACAAAACAGTTATCGGTTCTTAGTGTGTTACTAACAATTACTGAAGGCAGTTGCAGGGTTTTTATTTCAATACCTTTTATCAAACTCAAAATTGTCCTGTGCTTTGTATCACATTTCTCAATCTCTTTTAGAACGGAAGTAAGTGTCTGGCAAGGTATGGCAAATACTAAAAGTTCACTACCTGTCAGAACATTTTCCAAGCGCCAGTCAATATGGATTGATTCAGGAATTTTGTAGCCGACAAGGAAAGGACGATTATCTCGGGTTCTCCTCACTCGCATTGCCCGTTCTCTGTCAAATTCCCAGATTCTAACCCTGTGTCCATTCTTAGCCTGAATTATACCAAAAACCGAACCCCAGTTACCGCAACCCAGTATTGCAATATTCATTTTTTCCTCCAGAAGATTGTTTTTGGTTCAGTCCTGTTGATTATTCGCTTGATGTTTGAACGATGTGCAATAATGATCAACAGGCTCACGACTATGACAAAAATTCTTTCACCTGAACCTGCAGGCATAAGAAATACAGTTAGGGGCAGGGTTATCGCAACACTCAGTGAGGCAATAGACACAACAAAGGTACTCATATAAACAATTACCCAGATAAAAATTGAAATCAGAAATTGCCGGGGAACAATTCCCAGCAGTGCACCAATCGTTGTGGAAACACCTTTGCCTCCTTTGAATTTGAAAAATGGATTGAAAATATGCCCGAAAATCGCACCTGCACCAGCAATGATTGGGAGCAGACAACAATGTCGTGCAATCAATACGGGCATAAATCCTTTTAAACCATCAAGCAAAAAACCAAGCATAAAAAATGGCAGACCTAAAGAACGTCCGAGGTTCGTGGCGCCAATATTACTGCTTCCGGTCTTTTTCAGATCCACGCCTTTTAAAATGCCTAATAGATAGGAAAATGGTATCACACCAAACACAAAACCAAGCAGAAATGACAACAACATAGTTTTAATATCCATCTATTTAATCTTTTTGGTTTTGATCAAAATCGGCACACCTGAAAAACCAAAATAGTTTCTGAGTGAATTGCGCAGGTACTTTATATAATTATCCTTGAGATTTACTGTAGTAATAACCTGGAACAATGGAGGATTTGTTCTCAACTGTGTTATCTTCAGTATTGCTCCATCTGGAGGTTGCCGGAACATTTTCAGAATATTTTTCAATGTATCCGAATCCGCCTTCTTGTTCATTTCAGCATAGACATTTATTACAGCTTGCATTAAATTTTGTACTCCGTTACTGTATTTCGCGGCGATTGGAATGATCGGCGCAAATTCCGCAAATCGAAAAGACTGGCTTGTGGCTTGCACAACACGATGATAATCACTTTTTCTCACCAGGTCAATCTTGTTGGGCGCAATTACAATGCCCTTTGCCTTTGATAATAAAAGGGACGCTATATGACAATCCTCGTGAACCACACCCTGACTTGCATCAAAAAGGACTATTCCGATATCAATCTCATCAATAATGTGCATCACGCGCATCATTGAATAAAATTCAATGGGTTCTTTTATGCGCGAGCGTTTTTTCAAACCATAGGTATCAACAATCTCTATGGTTTTATCTTTATACTGAACCCGCGCATTGACAATATCTCTTGTTGTTCCAGGTCTTTCATCAACAACAGCCCGTTCTTCATTTATAATAGTATTCAATAGCGTTGACTTACCAGCATTTGGCCTGCCCAGAATTGCCGTTCTTATTATCTTTTTGTGTGCAATATGCTTTGTTTTAGGCAGGTTCTTGATTGTCTGATCAAGCAGATCTCCAAAACCAATGCCGGCTTCAGCAGAAACTGCAAAGATATTATCAAAACCCAGTTTGAAAAATTCATTTACTGCTGATGACATTGATCGGTTATCAACCTTGTTCACAAGCAGGAAAACTGGCTTGTTCAGGCGCCGAAGAATACCTGCAATATCCTGGTCTGATGCCATTAGTCCTGAGCGTGCATCAACAACAAAATATATCAGGTCTGCCTGCTGTAATGCACACTCAATTTGATACATAATTTTTCCGGCAAGGATATTATCCTCTTCAGGAAAGAAACCGCCAGTATCAACCAGATTGAATATCATTGCCCGCCAGTTTACCTCGCCATAGATTCTGTCTCTGGTCACACCCGGTGTCTTGTGCACAATACTCAATCTCTTGCCCACCAGTCTATTGAAAATAGAAGACTTACCAACATTCTTTCTGCCGACAATTGCTACTGTAGCCATAGTATCAATTCTCTCACTGAGTATGGCGCAATTATATATTTCTCTGTTTTAAGTCGGTACTCATCAAGAAACCTGCCATTATCATTGACACAACTAGGGGGCAGGACTATCCGGTCATAGTTTTTGTTAAGCCCACTGATCGCAGCGCTGATATCCCTACCTGTGAGCAACCCTGAAACTGTGATTGAACTGCCAAGAAACTTATTTGTTACGGAGAGAACATTTATTTCGGTTCTTCTGCCCGATAATTTTTCCTTCAGATAACTGATATAGGGAAAGGCAATTTTACCTGTAACAAAAAGAATCTTTCCAGAAACTCTGATATTGTTCTTGAGTGAATCTATCTCATCAAGCAGTTGCCTGACCATACCAATACCATTTTCATATTGATAAAAGTCGTCATAATAGTCTTTTTCGGGAATGGCTAAACCTGACTTGATAAAAAATTCATCAGCAAGATAAACAAACCCTTTTCCTGTTCTTTTCTTGAAATGCCTGTGCAGCTTCATTGCCTGTTTTACAATCTCCAGAGCAAGTTTCTTTTTGACTGCTGGTATGCGGGATTGATATTTGGTCCTGGCCACAGGCACAATCCCGACCGAGCAAACACCCGGATACAAACCTGATAGATCTTCAATGGTTTTGACAAAACTTTCGCCATTGGTCAATCCCGGGATAATAATGACCTGGCAGTGAACTTGAATATTGTTGTTTACCAGGTTACTCAACTGGTTCATAATATAACAAGCATTTTGGTTTTTGAATAATCTGACGCGTAGCTCAGGGTTAGTAGTATGAACCGAGACATACAATGGCGACAACTTTAGTTTGCTAATGCGTTCAATATCTCTGTCAGTAATATTTGTGAGGCTTAAGAAATTACCGAACATGAACGAAAGACGATAATCATCATCACGAAAATACAATTCTTTCCTCAATCCTTTGGGCAAGCCTTTGATAAAGCAGTAATCGCAATTGTTTTCACAAACTTTGTACTCAGGTTCTTCAAGTGTTAGCTGAATATCATCACCCTGGTTAAGAAAAATAGTCTTTCTTCTTTCTCTGATTGATAATACAAATTTACGGGGTCTTGAAGAATCATTGAAAAAATGATAATCAAAAATGTCCAATATGGGTTGGTCATCAATTTTGAGCAACTCAGCACCTGCTGGAATTCTTGAATCATTTGAACTTACAACTACTGGCATATAAAATTATAGAAATTTTTGCCTTTATTTCAAGTGTTTTCTAACAACTTCTTACTATTGCATTATATTTGATTGAGTATTGAAATTCTACCAGAAAAGAGGCAATTGAGGGCAATTTATCAGGGAATATCAAGGGAGAGGTTTCGGACAGGGATAAACCCTGTCCCTACATTTGCTTCGCTGCTTGTGTCATTCCTGCCTTCCCTCCTGTCATTCCTGCCTTCCCTCCTGTCATTCCTGCCTTCCCTCCTGTCATTCCTGCGAAAGCAGGAATCTAATTCCAGCCCGCGCATCCACAAACCCACCACGCTCCTTTAAGTCCCGCGGGGACACTCCTGCGTTTCCTGCATATTCTATTTTCGCGCCTCGGATTTGGAATTTTTTTTGCCAGCGCCATGATATGTGTACCTATTCGCAGCTTCTGGTTGACAATAGCACATAATGGAGTATCATTTGTTATGCGTAAGAGGTATGATAGGATCGCTTGTTTCTTTTTACTTCCTTCTTTGATTGTTATCCTGATCTTCAGATTATATCCGATCATTCAGGCAATTTCTATGAGTTTCTACAACTGGTCTATTGCCGGACCATTGAAATTCATTTGGTTCAAGAATTACTATCGCCTCTTGGTTGACCCCAAGTTCTATCAATCACTCACAAATACATTCTGGTATGTGCTCGGTGTTGTACCGCTTACGATTATCATTTCAATCATCGTAGCATATCTTTTGAATCAGAAAATCGCAGGAAGGGGAATATACCGAACTATTTACTATCTTCCTGTGGTTACCTCAATCGTTGCGATTAGCGTTGTCTGGCGTTGGATATTCAATCCCGACCGAGGTATATTTAGTGCGTTTGTTAGTTTATTCGGGCTAAATGGCATTAAATGGCTTAATGACTCGAGAGGCATCTTTGAGTTGCTCTTCAACACAAAATTATCAGGCCTGCTTGCAGGTCCATCAATTACCCTCTGCTGTTTAATGATAATGGCAATATGGCATGGACTTGGTTATTGTATCATTATCTGCCTTGCTGGACTTCAGAACATTCCTTCTCAATACTACGAGGCGGCAAAGATTGACGGCGCCAAAGGCTGGCGCTTATTCTGGAATATCACGATTCCAATTCTCTCGCCCACAATCTTTTATCTTTTGATAACACAATCAATCATTGCATTCAATACATTTACTCCCGTCTATGTGATGACACAACCACCAGGAGGTCCTCTGGGAACAACGAGTTTATTAGTATATTACCTTTATGAACAATCATTCCGTTTGTGGAACCTCGGTTATGCCAATGCCATTGCTTTTGTTGTATTTATGATCATTTTCAGCCTAACAAAGCTTCAGCAAAGGTTCTTTGAACAAAGGGTGTACTATGAATAATACGTTCCGGCACGAAAAGTATCATATGCATCTAGTACTTATTCTTGGTGCGATCTGGATGATTCTGCCTTTTTTCTGGATGATAGCAACCTCACTCAAAAACCAGGATGAAGCACTGAGATTTCCACCAACAATCATCCCTGCAAGGCTTGTATTCAGCAATTTTGTTGAAGCGTTCAAACAGGTTGATTTTACGAGATATTTTATTAATACAATCATTATGACAACAGGGGCAGTCCTGCTTGTGTATTTCACGACAATACTATCCGCTTATGCCTTTGCCCGTCTTGAATTTCCTGGGAAGAACGCGATCTTTATGCTATTTCTGGCAATGATGATGATACCGATGCCTGTGTATCTTGCACCGTCTTATGTAATTCTGAGCAAATTCAAGTTTATTGATACCTTTTTTGCTTTGATTATTCCTTGGGGTGTAAATATCTTTGCCATTTTCTTGCTCAGGCAACACTTCAAGACCCTGCCCCAGGAACTCTTTGACGCAGCAAAGATTGACGGATTGAATCACTGGCAGATTATCAGATACATTGTTCTACCTCTTTCAAAACCGATTCTTGTCACTATTGGCATTTTTGAAATTATTACAAATTGGAACTCATTTCTATGGCCCTTGATTGTAACACATTCTGATTCCATGCGCACAATCCAAACTGGTCTTGCCTATTTTGCACAGGCAGAATCAACAAACTATCCATTACTCTGCGCTGCTTCCACATTTACAACCATGCCATTAATAATTCTTTACTTCTTTGTCCAGCGCCAGATCATGGAATCATATGCAAGAAGCGGATTGAAAGAATAGTATGTAGTAATTGGTTATGGAGAAATAATGAAGCTTATAGAAGAAAAAGATGTGGAATGGTGCTCAGGAAGGGATAACAAGACCAGCCCCAAAAAGGTAAAAGTTGATGATATTTGGCGTGAAGTGCTTATTTTTGAGAAACGGGTTTTTGAAGATTTCTTAACCAGAAAGAGAAAAACGATATTTTTGTGTCATATTGGTGATAATGAATTCGTAAAGGTCGAAATACCTGGATATTGACATTTAACCCAATTTTGATAGAATAAGCTATGCACGAATTTGGGCGGTTAGCTCAGCCTTGGTTAGAGCGTCTGCTTGACATGCAGGAGGCCACCCGTTCAAGTCGGGTACCGCCCATGTTTCATTTGCACCACAGACAAACGCCGGTTATCAAATACCAATACTTGAATCTGAAAAAGGTATCCGGAGTTGGGTGTATCAACCGAGCAAATGCGAGGGCTGACTGATGGAAGAGGTCCTGGAGAGGCTGATTCGCATCAAGGACCTTGACGAGGACATAAAAAAGAATGAGCAACTCTTAAAAAACATCCCTGTGGAAATCAGTAACTTGAATAAAGCAATTGAAAAGTCAATCAGCCAGTTGAATCAGGTAAAAGACCGCATTGCGGAGCTCAAAAAGCAATACAAGATAAGAGAAGGCGATATCGCTGAGATCGAATCAAAAATGCAGAAATTAAATCAGCAGATCCATTCCGTAAAGACAAATGAAGAATATCGTGCTATTCTGAAAGAAATTGAATACCTGAAAAACTCTCGACTTGCGACTGAAGAACAGATGATCAATATGCTTGAAGAAGAAGAAAAATTGAAAAATTAGAGGGGTAGTCTTGAAAAGACTACCACTGAATTTGTAGAAAAAAAACGGCGCGAAATCAATGCATTAAAGCAACAGAAAACGAGCATTGCCGATGATCAAGACAGAAAAATTTTCATGTTTCAGGATGAAATCAATAAACTCCCCGCGGATATAAAAGAGATCTACGAAAGGATAAAGAACGCAAGGGACCGAGCGATCTGTATCGTTTCAGATAACGGAATATGCACCGGATGCTTCTCAAACATTACACCACAAACACTTAATGAATTGAAATTGAAAAACAAGGTTCTATTGTGTGATTCATGTGGCAGAATGCTCATCTATGAAAAATGAAAAAATTATTGTCTATGTTGATGGCTCCTCCCGGGGCAATCCAGGACCTGCGGGAATTGGCGTTGCTGTATTCTGTAAAAACAACCTTCAAAGACCGATCACTGAAATTTCACAGTATATTGGTATAACTACAAACAATGTCGCCGAATATGAAGCGTTGATTCATGCATTGACATGGCTAAGCAATAATCAATTTTGTGATGCAGAAATATGTCTTGATTCCGAACTCGTCTATAAACAGCTTATGGGTGACTACCGGATCAAAAACCCTCACCTTCAGACGCTCGTGAAACAGGCAAGAGTATTACTGAATCAATTTAGTAGAATTGATCTTTTGCTTGTTCCGCGTCAGAAAAATCGCTGCGCAAATAAACTCGCACAAAAAAGTTCGGCAGCGGGGTTGAGCAACAGTAATAACATAGCAAAGTGAATCATAAGAGAGAAATAAATCCCGCAAGGATATTAATTTCGGGCTATCTGAGTATCATTACCATAGGCGCAGTATTATTACTACTACCGTTTTCAACAGTTAACGGTATATCTGTTATTGACTCGTTCTTCACTGCTACATCTGCTTTATGCGTAACAGGGCTGATTGTAAGAGACACTGCGGTTGATTTTACAATCTGGGGAAAACTTATTATTCTATCACTAATTCAGATTGGCGGGCTTGGCTATATGACATTATCAACATCATTCTTCTTCTTCCTCGGTAAAAAAATTGGCTTGCGAGACCGTTTACTTTTCAAAGAATCAGTAAATGTGCTGACATATGACAATTTGATGCGTTTTGCCTGGCGAATTCTTAGAATAACAATTGTTGTTGAGCTTATTGGCGCAATCTTATTGTACTTCAGTTTTGCGAAAAAATTTAGCCCGGTTAGTGCAATTGGTCATTCGTTGTTTCATTCAGTATCAGCATTTTGTAATGCTGGATTTTCTTCATTTTCGGAAAATCTATCGCTCTTTAGTGATTCATGGACAGTGCCTTTGATTGTATCCTGTCTATTAATAACCGGTGGATTGGGATTTGTTGTAATATCAGATATCTATTATGTCTTTATCAAAAAAGCAAAAAAGAGCATCTCCCTTCATTCAAAAATTGTTCTGAAAACAACATTAATATTAATATTCACTGGAACCGCATTTATTTTTCTCTATGAGAGCACAAAAGGTCTTTACGATTACTCACTTGGGCAAAAAATAATCCATTCTTTTTTCCATGCGGTCACACCAAGGACCGCCGGGTTCAACACCGTCAATATTTCATTGTTTTCACCTGTTACGATCGTTGTCATTATGTTATTCATGTTCATTGGTGCATCACCTGGTGGTACTGGTGGAGGTATTAAAACTACAACTTTTGCTACACTGTTGATATGGACAAAAGAACTATTATTAGGAAGATACGGCAATGATATCACAACGATGAAAAGAAGAATCCCTGTGGAACAAGCAATGAGGGCATTTCTTCTCGTATTTGTTTCGGCTATGCTAATTTTTGTTGCATTCTTTCTCATTATGTTGATTGACAAACCTCCTGCCTTCAAGCTGATTTTTGAACTATTTTCTTCATTTGGAACAGTGGGGTTATCCCTGGGTTCTGATATGAACCATAGTTGTAGTTTTGCGTGTGATTTATCTTTCATTGGGAAACTGCTAATAATAATCATTATGCTGATAGGAAGGGTCGGGCCTTTAACCCTTGGTAGCGCTTTAATAAGACCCCATTCCCTGGATTACTCTTATACTGAAGAATCAATACTTATTGGTTAGCAATCTGGGGGTATTGACTTCTATGCAAATTTGGATATAATTGCATAATATGATTACAAGAACTATGTTATTTGGGTTATTCAGAGAACAACCCCAGTTTGCAGGTAAAAAGAACAAGAAACTGGATCAGCGGCATTCTTTTTCTAAATAAAGACTAACATGAAACAGTTCGTTGTAATTGGTTTAGGTCGATTTGGTACCAGTATTGCCCGGACACTAATTGATAAGAATTTTGAAGTACTTGCGATAGATCGAAGCGAAGAAAAAGTTAAGGAAGTGGAAGCATTTGTCTCCCAGGCAGTAGTTGTTGATGCCACAGATGAGAAGGCGTTGAAAGAACTCGGCATAAAGGAATTTGATACGGCAATTGTGAGTATCGGTGAAAATATTGAAGATAGTATTATGGTAACACTGCTTCTAAAGGAATTCGGCGTAAAACAGGTTATTGTGAAAGCAGACAGTGACCTACATGCCAAGATTCTCCAGAAGGTTGGTGCGGATCGGATTGTTTTTCCGGAAAAGGAAATGGGCGAGAGGCTTGCAGAAAATCTTGCCAGTCCAAAGATCTTTGACCATATTGAATTGTCAACAGAATACGGGATTTTAGAACTCATAACCCCGAGAAAATTCTGCGATAAAACACTAACCGAGCTGAAACTGAGAGAAAAATTTGGTGTAAGCGTTATTGCAATAAGAAGAAAAGTACCTTATACCAAACCTGATGGTTCACCAGACTTCAAGGAAGAGATTATCATTGGACCGGGTGGTTCTGATGAAATTCTACAGGGAGATATTCTTGTTCTGCTGGGCAAGTACAAAGACCTCAATCGTATAGAAAAAATATGAATGATGACTACAAAGATATATTAGAACTTGCTGAATTCTATATTATCAGCCAGAAATATGATGAGGCGATAAACCTCCTTAAAAAAGCCAAGAAAATCAATGATCGTGATCCCAAGCTATATTACAACCTTGGAATCGCCCATGAAGCACTCAATGAAAGAGAAAAAGCAATAAATTTCTACCGACAGGCGTTGTCCCTTGATCCGAAGTTTGAATTAGCTCAAGAGCACCTGGATAGGTTAATTAAGGGATGAATGCCTGCAAGGCTTCTGCAAAATCTTAACTTAGTTGATACAAGAAAAAATACAACAAGTTGTAGTAATATCTTAATTGTCGACAACAAAATATTCAAAATCTTTTTCAACACGACAGCATCAATAAAGACCATAAGATATTTTCAGCACAATTTTTCGGATTTTCAGACGCTTGATTTAAGCGGTGGATATGCAATCCCTGGTTTTACTGATTCTCACACTCATTTTCTTGCCTATGGTATAGGAAAGCAACGCATTGACCTCAGCGCTTGTAGATCACTGGACGAGTGCCTGCAGAAACTAATGGCAAATAAGACAAAGGACATCATATTCGGTGTTGACTGGGATGAGTCAATCTGGAAGAAGGGAGAAAAACAAGAACTTGATAAAAGATGTCTTGACAGAATATCAAAAGACAAACCAGTAATTTTGCGTCGGATCTGCGGACACTTTGCAGTATGTAATACCAAAGCACTTGAGTTAATCAATAAACAATGGAGCATTGTTGATAGGAAAAACGGCCTGTTATATGAAGATGCCGCACTCTATTTAAATCAAATCTTCAAACCAGACCTGAAAACATATAGCGCGGGCTTTGACCTGGCGTTGAGAAAAGCGCTATCATTGGGGATTACTGCCATTCATGAAATCACTGATATCAATGGCTTCGGAATCTATCAGTTGTTAAAAAATAGATTAAAATTGCGCGTTTCTCTTTACTTGCAGACCAAATTTGAAAATGTGGTTAATGCTGGTTTGCACTCAAATTTCGGTGATGATTTTTTGAAATTTGCCGGGCTAAAGATATTTATGGATGGTGCAATAGGTGCCTTGACTGCCGCGTTGAGAAAACCATACAGTAATAGTCGAAATTACGGTAAACTCCTTTTTTCATGCAATGAGCTGAAGAAGATTATTGAAAAGGCAGAAACACATTGTCTCCAATTAATGATACATTCAATTGGAGACCGTGCAACAGACACTGTCTTAGAGGCTTTCCACCTGGCAGGAATCAAAAACAATAGACTAAGGCATCGTGTTGAGCACCTTGAAATTCTGCATGACGAGCAAATAAGAAAAATTGCCCGTCTGGACATTATCGCCTCAATGCAGCCTAATTTCTTGCGCTGGCAAATACCTGGTAATATGTATGAGAAAAATCTCGGTCCACGCTACAAGGAAATGAATTGTTTCAAAAAACTAAAAAAGGCGGGGATAAAATTGATATTCGGTTCTGATTGTATGCCACCCGGACCGCTGTATGGCATTGACTTCGCCATTAAAAGCCCTTTCTTGACTACACAATTGAGTCCGGCTGAAGCTATTCGTTGCTATACAGAAAATCCAACCTATGCTACATTTGACGAAAACAAGAAAGGTAGAATTGAAGAAGGAAAACTTGCAGATATGGTGATTTTGGACAAAGATCCATTATGTACGAAGGATTGTGGTAAGATAAAGATATCCATGGTTTTGGTGAACGGCAAGATTGTCTATCAGGCAAGCAGAACCAAAATAGACTCATGAATTACTGCAGAAATAATCTATTGATGAAACAGATATAGAACTGCAGTTATTGAAATGAAGGATTTATTATGGTTGTTTAGCAAAGCATACAATAAATTCAATGCAGATCGCTGCTCTTTGCTTGCTTCAGCACTTGTAAATGCCGCTATTTTCAGTTTGTTTCCTTTAATCCTGGGAATACTTTCTTTCTCGTTTTTCATTCTTGGTTCGTCTCAGGGTTTGGTTGAAAGAATAATGCCGCTGCTTAAGCAGATCGTACCCATAGGCATTGAGGACATTGTCAAGAATATCCGGGCAATAAAGCAGACCTCTATGCTTATTGCCCTTATCGGTATAGTTGGATTCTTATGGGGTTCGTCGAGCATCTTTAATGCTATTGAATCAAGCCTAAATCTTATATGGAAGGCAAAAAAAGACCGTCCGTTCTTGAAAAAGAGCTTGATAACAATGGCTTGGGCTTTTCTGGTCTGGATTGTTCTTATTGGTTCAGTAGGTATTACGCTATGGGCAAGTGCAATCGGACTGAAGGGTATTGTGAAGTTCCTACCTTTTGTCAATTTTGTGATAAGTGTTTTTGTCTTTGGTTTTATCTACTGGTTCTTTCCAAATCGCAAGGTGAAATTAAAAGACGCTTACTTTGGTGCATTATTCACTGGAGTACTGTGGGAACTGGCAAAAGTCTTGTTTTCTTTCTATGTCACAAGGGTTGTTGACTACTCAAAAATCTTCGGCTCTTTGTCGGCGATTATCTTGCTATTATTATGGTTCTATTATTCTGCTTACATCTTCCTGTTTGGCGCAGAATTAAGTTATGTATATGCCCGGCAGAAATTCTTAAAAAGGAATGCAAAGAAGACTACTGAATGATGATGGCTTACAAATGCTGTTTGGAACTCTCTAACGGCCATTGGCATAACACCCGTATACCGCCCAACAGACTTGTGGCTCATGCCCGAGCCAAGGAGTAACAAAATATTCCTTGACTTCTATCTAAGAATACATAGAATTGGATGATGATTGCAAACGTGCTTGGCTTGATGATATTTGCAGTAAGAATAAGCTCTGCTAATGGTGCATATGTAGGAGACATAATCTATTCGGGGGGTGCAGATTTAATCGCCACCTCATTCAAACTCTATGACCAGAAGGGCGATATGCTTTATCACATCATTAATCCGGAGGCAATTACTTTCTTCATTAGCAATTCTGGAGAGGTATTCGCCACCAATGAGCAGATATTGTTCTTGTATAATCTGAGTGGCAAAATTACCTTTATCAAGAGGTTGAATTATCCCAACGGCTTTGGATTTTCTCCTGATAATACATTGTTTTTTGCTTCAGATCAAGACGGGATATATGCATATTCAATGTCTGGTGGACTTGTTTTCCAATTTAATGCTGGACGTTTGTTTGTAAGCACCAATCAGGCAAGAAAATTTGCTGTTGTTTCCAATGATACATTATCATACTACGAAGAAGGTAGATTGAAATTTCAAACATTGCTCAGCACGCCATTTGTCCGTAAAATCTACTTCTCGGAAAACGAAAAAACAATTCATGTCGCGTTACCTGATACTACAGAAACAATTACAATTCCTGAACATACAATGGAGAGACCATGATTATATTGTTTTTGTTAGGTATTGGCTGGCCCCTGTCACCCCAGAATCAAACACATGCGCTGGGCAATAACTGGGGCGAGTTTCAAGATTATGGCGGTAGTCCTTATATGCATCCTGGTATTGATGTAATGGGGATTACCGTAGGTAGACCGGTATATGCGGTTCAGCGCGGGATTGTCAAGGCATGGCTGACAACCCAGGCACAATATCACTGGCGTCTGGCAATTGCTGATACTAATCTTTCAACAGATTCGGTTGAAGCCTGGCTTTATGCGCATATTGATCCCAATCAGTATCACAGGAATGTGGGAGACATTGTCAATGAAGGTGATCTCATAGGTTATCTGGTGCAGTGGCCCGTCACTGGATTTGACCACTGTCATTTTGCCCGGATAAAGGATATTGGTGGAGTCTGGAATACTGCTGACTGGGCTTTTGTTCAAAATCCGTTGATGATGATATTCCCTTACAACGATACAGTGAAACCAGTATTTGAGAACGCTTATGGTAGTTATAAATTCGCCATCTGTCAGAATAACACCAGTACATATTTGAATCCACCAACAACCGTTACTGGAAATGTGGACATCATTGCTAAAATCTATGATAAAACCGGTTATCCGCTTTCAACAAATCCTGTCTGGGAAAAGATGATTCCTTTGCGCATAAGCTACGAAATTCACGGACCTCAGAATGTTCCGCTTAAACTATCGTTTGTATTCAAAGGGTATTTGTACTATACAAGCAATGTTAATGTCGTATACAAGGATGATGCTACATGCAATACACGTGGTGATTATGATTATCGCGACTATTACTTTATTATTACAAATACTGATGGTGATAGTCTTATTGAAGCAGCTGATGCGAATTACTCATGGAACACAACTGGATTTCCACCAGGTAACTACTGGATAGTTGTAACAGCATCTGATGCTGCAGGCAATACTACAAAAGACAGCATGATGGTCACAATTCCTGGACAGTATGTAACAGAAACCAATACTTACATTATATCAGCACAAAACTTTTCGAGTCTGCTCAAGGAATTTGGCGATTTGTTTAGAAACAGTGAAGCAAAAATATGTGATATCAATGGCAGGGTGATTGATAAGTCTTTAAACATTTCTTCAGGCATCTATTTTCTGATCTACAAGAACGAGAATAAATACATAAGCAAGAAGCTAGTAGTAATAAAGTAATCCTTTGATTGCTCAGATTACAGGGAATTTTTGTAGTGCATTAGAATAACTCATTACGACCTTCCACCAGGGTCAAAATAGTTACACGTTCTTTTGACTGTTGACGACGCACCAATATTGGATAGAATAGTCACAGGAATAGTACTAGCGTGTGTCTGTGGGTAAATGGGGGATCGTCTAATGGTAGGACGATTGGCTCTGGACCAATTGATCGGGGTTCGAATCCCTGTCCCCCAGTTTGATTTTTTCAGATATGCTATCCCTGAATTTTTTTAGTATTGTCAACTACATATTGTATGTGTAATATTATATTATATTATATTAAATTCAAATTCAGGAGGATTCTTGACCGTTGCAAGTACTGAACAGTATTTGTCGCGAGACAGTTCAAAAGCACGATGGAGGATCTCATTTTTGTAATCACCCTTACAATTGATTTCGTATTCAATACGTACATACCTCTTTGGATGTTCAGGATTTTTTTCACCTTTTAAAACCATTTGAAAATCATCAATCTTACCACCTTTTTTCTGCAGTATCGCCACAATATCCATACTCATACAGCCTGCCAGTGCCACAAGCAAAAGATCCATAGGTGCAAGACCTTGATCAAAACCACCTGATTCTGAGGCAGTATCTACAACAATACTATGATTTTTTTCATCATGGGCAGTAAATTGCAATCCCTTTTTGTTCCATTTTAGAATTATCATAGACCCCATTTCAGCAACCATTTTTTATACTGTTTTTGCTCAATATCACTCGTTTACGAGTGTATCTATCAGGGCTTCAAACACAGGAAGCAGTTCATCAGCAAAACCAATTTGAGTTTTTCTTACATTTCCTTTTCTATCAATAAAAATTGTATGGGGAATTGATTTTACCCCAAATTTCTGAAAGATTTCATTAGTACCGAGAAGCACAGGATAGGTAATCTGGTTTTGTTTCTGAAAATTCTCAAGTGTGGCTTTTTCTTCTGTACTAACACCAATTACGATAAGGTTCTTTTCTTTGTATTTTTCATAGATTTCAACAAGATGTGGTATTTCCCTTCGACAAGGAGGACACCAGGTTGCCCAGAAATCAAGAATTACTACATTGCCTTTTAGCTTGGACAATGTATACTCCTGACCTTCAAGCGAAGTCAGAGTAAAATCCTTGACTGTGTCCGGGCTACTAACATTTTTTCCTCCGCACACAATACAAAAGAATATAAAAAAGAATGGAATTGCTGTCTTTATGTTCATGTTACCCCCTTTTTTCTTTTTGTTCTATAATTCAGATATTTATCAAGCTTTTTGAGCAAAACTTCTTTTGAAACACTACCTATTATTTTTTCTTTGATTTCTCCTGCGGTGTAGATGAGAATAGTCGGGATGTTTTGAATATCAAGATCATTTGCAGTCTTTATCTCATTGTCCACATTTACTTTACCGATCCTCATTTTGTCCGAAAGGGTATTATCTATCTCCTCAATATATTTCGTAATGGTAATACAAGATGGCGACCAAATTGCCCAGAAATAGACTAAATATACCAGGTCAGATTTCTCTACTTCCTGGTAATAATCCATATCTGTTAGTTCCTTTATCATGACAAACACCTCCTCAAATATTGCTGAATCATGAATTATCTCAATGTTTCACGTGAAACATTAGAAACTGCCCTTGTATCCGATCTTAATCATCCGATTAAGCTGGTTATCCCCGGCTGCGCTATTATTAAGAAGATCTCTTAGTGCAAATTCAAAAAACAAATCTTCAAAAAAGATAAATCTTATTCCCGTATTCAGATAACCTTTGTTCTGGTCTTCATTATCATTGAGATTTGGTGAATAATCCACGATAAGTTGAGTTGAACTAATTGCGAAAACCACCCCACCAAAAAGATCAACTCTTCCATCCTGTTCAAATGAATAATTAATAGCTAAACTCGGCACGATTTCAAAACCCGGATAATGAAAAACCTCGCCTGCCTGTAGATAGAGACCCTTAGACATGATATCATACCCCGAAGAATAGTAAGCTCCATAACCCTGGCTGTCAAAGCCAAAAATGACCTGAGGAACAACAAAACTCTGCTCAACAATCAGTATTTTTGCCTGAATACCTGGTTTTTGGTAGAAATCTGGATTGCCTGCGCCTATTAGATTTGATGCACCATAACTCAAGCCGAGCACAAGCCTATCCAGCAAACCGATTTGTGCATATCCGATAATCTCGCCTGTTGGTCCAAATCTCAGTTGCATTCCATACTCACCGTGCTTATGGAACTCAATATTAGGCTGGTCAATCATGTACATGGAAACAATAAAAATAGTCAAAACCATGCTACCTCCTTGAATATATTACTATCACCCATACCCTTTGGCAGTACTGTTTATTATCAGAAACATCTTGAATAGAACTGCCTTAACTTTGTGTTTTCTCATATCTTCCCCCTGATTCTTAGCGCGCTATCTCCGAATATTTCACGAATTTTTGACAATACCTCTGGCACTGGATTGATTTTCATTGTTCTTGATCTAATATTTCTGCAACCATTAGAATCCTGAACCACAAACCAGACCTCACACTCACCACGGTATTGGTTTATTAGAGATTGAAATTCTTTCAATTTACCGAGCAGAATCCCTTCATTCTTGCACTCAATAGTAAGCTGTTTATAGTGATTATAAATATCTTCCAATGGAAACAACTGCTCTGCCTTTAGTTTCTTCTTATCTTCCTCACCAAAAACAGAACCTCTGATAACAAGCAATCGATCAGGTTTCAGTAATTGAACAAATCTCTCGTACTGGTCAGCAAAAATGAAGACATCAACTGCTCCATCAAGATCTTCAAGTGTGATTATCGCATATTCCCGACCTTTCTTGTCTTTTTTTATTCTCTTGGTACTGAGTATACCGCCGATGGCAATGACTGCTCCGTTTTCCTGATTATTAATATGGGAACATGGCATTAATCCCATTGTCTTAAATTCTTCCCTGTACTTTTCCAGAGGATGTTCATTGAAATAGAACCCAAATGCTTCTTTTTCAATCGTAAAATGGTCAATTTTGGGTTTTTTTGATGATTTTGTGCTGGGTACACTTTGTTTGGCTACCCCAAATAGCGATTCTTGAACCTCGCAATTGTTGTTTTCTGATATTCTGTTAAGAAGTTTCTCCATATCCTTATCCATTGACATAAACGCACCTGATTTTATCAGAAATTCCACTGCCTTTTTATTCAAACCTTTATTTCTCATCTGAAAATCAGTGAATGACTTAAACAGACCCCGCGCTCTCTCTTTTACAATGGTATCAGCAACCGGCTTGCCAAGGTTCTTTATTGCGCCAAGTCCATATCTAATTGATTTATCTTCTATTGAAAAGAGATAGTAGCTCTTGTTTATATCAGGTGGAAGTATCTCTATACCCAGATTTCGCGCCTCTTTTATCAACACACTCAATCGGTCTGTATCGTCCATTTCACTATTCAGGGAAAAAAGCATAAACTCCAATTTGAAATGGCATTTCAAATATGCAGTCTGGTACGCAACAACCGCATAGGCTGTTGCATGCGACTTGTTGAACCCATAACCAGCAAATGGCGCGATATTGTCAAAAATCTTTTCTGCTACATCTACTGGAATATTGTTCTTACCAGCGCCATTCACGAATCTATCGCGAATATCCTGCATTAGTTCAAGGTTTTTCTTGGCCATTGCCCGTCTCAGATTATCCGCCTCTGCCAGAGAAAATCCCGCAATCTCCGAGGCAATCTGCATTACCTGTTCTTGATATAGAATGATTCCATAGGTTTCTTTGAGGATTTTTTCAAGTTTTGGGTGCAGGTAGATTATTCTTTCAGGATTAGTCTTGTTTTCAATCAATTTCTGAATATTTATATTGCCCATTGGACCTGGACGGTAAAGCGCAATAATCGCGATAATATCCTCAAAGATCTCAGGCTCCATACTTCTGAGCAATTCTTGCATTCCCTGACTTTCTAATTGGAAAATCCCTATGGTTTTTCCTTCTTTTAAAAGGCGATAGGTTTCTGCATCATCAAAAGGAATATCCTCTCTTTTCAGATGTACAGCACTCAGGCATTCGTCTATTACAGTAAGGGTTTTTAATCCCAGTATATCCATTTTTAGCAATCCTATTGATTCAAGGGCATTCTTTTCATATTGGGTTGAAACATCACCTCTTTCAGGATTTCTATACAGCGGTACATATTCTGTTAGTTCTCTTGGTGTAATGACCACTCCTGCTGCATGGATTGATGGATGCCGGGCAAGGCCCTCTAATTTTCTTGCTATCTGAATTAGTTCATTGTACTCTTTTTTTGAATCTATGAGTTTCTTGAATTCCTTATTCTCCTCAAGTACCTGTATAATCTTTTTATTAGGCGGGATTAACTTGGCAATTTGATCTACTTCATTATAAGGAATACCCAGCACCCGCGCCACATCCCTGACAACTGCCCTTGCCTGCATCGTGCCAAATGTAATGACCTGTGTTACATTATCACGACCATATCTATTCTTGATGTAATCTATCACTTCTTCCCTTCGGGTATCACTGAAGTCAATATCAACGTCAGGCAAGCTTATACGCTCAGGGTTCAAGAAACGCTCAAACAACAGATTAAACCTTAAAGGATTAACATCTGTGATGCCCAGGGCATACAGGACAAGGCTTCCAACTGCAGATCCCCTTCCCGGTCCAACAGGGATTCCCTTCTCTTTTGCATACTGTATTATGTCTCGCACAATCAAGAAATAACCCGCAAGTCCCATTTTCTTGATTACTCTCAATTCATAATTCAATCTTTCTTTAATCTCCTCAGTAACTGCGGAAAATCGCTTTTCTATGTTCTGGTATGTCATGTCCTTAAGATAATCATAATCTGTTTCATATCCTGGTGGTCTAGGGAAATTGGGTAATTTGACATCTTTTCCTGAGGTATCGATGAGCAGGTTACACCTTTCGCCAATCAAGCGGGTATTGGAAATTGCCTCAGGTAGATCTTCAAATAATTCTGCCATCTCTTTTGGCGAACGGAAATAGGCATAATGGGTCTCAAATCTAAGTCTCTCTCTATCATTGAGCATCTTCTTTGTACCAATGCAGAGTAATACATCGTGAGCCAGATAGTCTTCAGGAGAAAAATAGTGGCAATCATTTGTCGCAACGAGTGGTGCATCGAATTCTTTGCTCAATTCTATCAACTGTTCATTTGTATTTTTCTCGCTCTTCAAGCCCAATCGCATAATTTCAATGTAAAAATTGTCTTTACCAAAGATATCTTGATACTCGGCCAGCGCAGTCCGTGCCGCCTCTATGTCACCGGCATTGATCCAATAAGGAATTTCTCCCTTAAAACAACCAGATAGTCCGACAAGACCATGGTGATGGCTTCTCAATAATTCCTTATCAATACGCGGTTTGTAATAAAAACCTTCCAGAAAGGCAAGCGAAGATAATTTTACCAGATTTTTATAGCCAGTTTCATTTTCGCATAATAGCGTTAGATGGAAAGATGATTCAGGAATCTTGCTGTCTCTGGATTGATCTTTTCGCGATCCCGGGGCGATATATGTTTCCATTCCAATAATTGGTTTTATCCCCTTTTCCCTAGCCGTCTTGTAGAATTCAATCACACCATAAAGGTTACCATGATCCGTAATTGCCAATGCATCCATTTCATATTTGCGAGTCAATCTTACAAGATCCTCAATCCCCATCGCACCATCAAGCAAAGAATACTCTGTATGGTTGTGAAGATGAATAAAAGAATTCACATTAATCAAATGTACATAATTTTACTTTATATGCTTACATTATCAAACGGAAGATAAAGAGGATTTGCGCAATAGATTTCCTTACACCTTGGACAAAGGAGAAAACTAAACTCTTTGAATACCTCCTCCTCAAGAAGATCCTCGGGAATAGATTTCACTTTTTCAAATTCCTTTTCAACATCATATTTGCTGTCCTTAATATTGATGACACCATCAAAATCAGCAAATACCTTTATTAACACCCGGTAAAATAAATCTCCCGGATTGATTATTCTCTGACACCGACTACATCGCTGAGAAGACATATCAGGATAATGTTAATAGTACTTTTTTGCAGACTTCTTTTAGTGTCTCAAACACTCCTATGCCTTGCACGGCCACTGCCTCAAAATAAGGATACTTATTCTGAGGATTCAGCACTTTTTGAAGCTCTTCTACTGAGGTAATATTGGGAAGATCTCTCTTGTTATATTGAATAATAAGCGGCACCTTTTCAATGGCGATATTGTAAGTCTTTAGATTGTCCTCCATGTTCTGAAATGATTCTATATTCTCATCAAACCTTTCAATCTGGGAATCAGCCACAAAGATGATTCCATCAACTCCCTTTAGAATCAATTTTCTTGAGGCATTGTAGAAAACCTGACCAGGCACAGTATATAGATGAAATCTCGTCTTGAATCCTTTTATCGTCCCTAAATCAACAGGTAGAAAATCAAAAAATAGGGTCCGGTCAAGCTCAGTTGCCAAACTTATCAATTTTCCCTTAATTTCGGGATTAAGTTTCGTATAAATGAATTTAATATTGGTGGTCTTGCCACCTAAGCCAGGTCCATAGTAGACTATCTTACAATTTATTTCTCTTGAAGCGTAGTTTATTAATGCCATTTATTCAATTCAAAATCCAAACAATTTATCAAGCTCGTCTTCCGCAGCCTTTGTAAAATCAATATCAAAAGGCTTCTGAGAAATCTGGTCTTTACCAAGTTTTTTGAAAATATCTTCAAAGATTTTCTCTAATTCTTGCGCAGTATTCTTTGCCTTTACGCGCACCAAACCAAGGGTGGTTCTTTGATCAAATATCACTGCCAGAATTACTCGGTTTGCCACAAGACATACATATAGGTTTTCTTTTTCCCCCTGATGGAAAAGCGTAGAGAATTCCTTTTCACCGATCAATGTTGCCAGCTGACTTGTCGCAGCAAAATCTGCAGCTGAAAGTGTGGCAAACGATGATATATCCATCCTCGTCGTATCGCCAGCTGATGTTATCAACTGACCCGCTTTGTCAATGAGCAATATCGTTCGGGCGTTTGTTCCCTGGAGTAAACGATTTAAGGCTTCGGTTATCGCCCAAAAATCCTCTTCAAATATGTTTATGCCTTCCTGCATCATGACATTATAAATATTATTCAACAAAAGTCAAGCACTGATTTACCTATAAACCTTTGCACTGAATATGTATTATCCTTTGTTGAAGGATTAGTATCATTGCGGAAGCATCCTTGCGGGAGTTGCAAAATTGCTACGCGGGTACTTATCTCTTTCTAAAACAGAGCATATCTCTATCCGAAAAAACAGCGATAACGAGTAACTGAAAATCACCCGGGTGAACTTGTGATCTTGACTTATACAGGTTTTAGAATAGAATTAAACAGGAGGTTACATGAGATATTTCCATGCAATTCTTATTGTGGGAATTTTCGTGACTTGTGCCCAGAATGCTACAGTTGAAATTGGAATGAATGATGGACCAATCATTGCTGGCGCTTATGGTGATATGATTATAAGAGCCACAAAAATAGAGGCATTCCAGAATGGACAGTACACCACCATCTGGGAGAATAGTAGTATTGTCTCTGTACCAATCAACAGCAGTGATTTCTATAGTGTTTCCGGCAATTATGTTGCTATTGATCCCGGTACTTACAAAAAGCTTAGAATAACGATTGATTCACTGAACTACAAGGTTGATAATACTACAAATGTTCTGTTGCTTGATTCGGTATATGAGTTCATCGCAACAGCCTTCACCGATATAATTATTGAAGAAAATGATGAATACCGACTCGTCATCGGGATATGCAGTAGTAACTGGTTTGACAGTGAATCTATTAAGATCAAACAGGGGCATCAACCTTTTGAAGGTGCAAATCTGAAAATATATTATTAATGGAAAGACAATTACTGAAATTTAGACGGGTAACCTCTACCCAGAATATTCTGAAAAGAATGGTTAAAAACAGAAAAGAAATTGCAGTGTTCGCCTATGGTCAGACACAGGGTAGAGGGCGGCAGCAAAGAGTCTGGTTTTCACCATCAGGAGGTTTTTATCTATCAACCCTGGTTTTTCCGGAAAGCCGCATAAATGCTATTCCTCTAATCGCCGCGCTTGCCGTAATTGAAGGTCTTAGGAACCTTAAATTTGAAAACCTCTCAATTCATTGGCCTAACGATGTCATGCTCAATAACAGAAAAGTCTGTGGTGTATTATGTGAGAAACACAGCAATGCACTCATCTGTGGCATAGGTCTGAATGTGAATATCAAGCGATTTCCAGCAAAACTAACTAACGCCACATCATTGTTTCTTGAGACAGGCAGGATCTTTCAGGTTGACCAACTGCTCTGCTTAATATTGAAAAATTTCTGGGATCTATATGACAAACTCCAAAGCAATGAATTCAGAATGTCAGAAATCTACCAATATCTTAGTGGTATTGGAGAACCGGTTGAGGTAAAGCTCTCTTCTAAAGAAACCTTGAAAGGTATTATTCATAATATCGACGAAGATTGGGCTTTGCTTGTGCGTACTGAAGATGGACTCATCAGGAAGATCTATTATGGTGATGTAAAAAGGCTCACATGATACTCGCTCTTGATATTGGGAACACAAACATTCATGCTGGTCTCTATCAAAACGAAAGACTGACCGAATTGATTATCCTGCCAACAAAAAATGCTGTTAAGAGCAAATTCCTCACACCTATTTTTCGGAACCGTAACATTGAAGGGGTAGGTATTGCTTCAGTAGTTCCAATCCTGGATCAAAGAATAATAGGTTATATAAACAATCATTATGGGGTCAAAACAATTTTGGTAAATTCATCCTTGAAAATGCCTGTCAGGATGGCGTATAAGAATCTGGGGGCGGACCGTATAGCAAATATCGTTGCGGGATTTTACCGTTATCAACACGATATAATTATCTTTGCATTTGGCACGGCTACTGTCTATGATGTGGTGTTGAAGACCGGCATTCACTTGGGAGGAGCGATATTCCCGGGTATTGATACACAGTTACGGAGTTTAAACGAACAGACAGCACAGATAAAAACTTTTACTCTAAAAACCTCTTCACGATTGTTAGGTAAGAATACCGACGAATGTATCCAGACGGGTATCTTCAATAGCACAAAGTTCGCTGTTCAGGGTTTCATCCGTGCGACTATGAGACTTAGAAAACATAAATACAAGACAATTGCAACTGGCGGTTGGGGTAAAATAATGAGCAGATTGGTTCCTGAAATTAGCCGATATGATTCTGATCTTACTTTGTATGGTATTCTTAAACTTTTCTGCTATAATGGTTAAAAAATATTTGACAAAATCGCGCACCGAGACCATTGCTCTGGGAAAGAGATTTGCCCGAAGGCTAAGACCCGGAGATGTTGCCTACCTTACCGGCGAATTGGGCAGTGGCAAAACCACTTTCACCAAAGGCATTTGTATTGGCTTGGGTGTGCACGAACCTGTAACCAGTCCAAGCTTTGTTATTGTTACTGAGTACAAAGGGAGAATGCGTGTCAGTCACATAGATCTCTATCGTTTGAATGAAGACGATTTCTCCTCACTGCCTATTGAAGAGTATTACATTTCTGACGGCATTACGATTGTCGAATGGGCTGATAGATTGAAAAATCTTGCAAAGCGCAACTATGATGGATTTCATATTCAGTTCTCAGTAAAAGGCAAGAACAAAAGGGAGATTTCCATTAATGATCTTAGGCATTGATACCTCAACGGTTTTGTTCTCAGTTTGTTTGTGTGAGGATGAGAATATCCTGTATGAAATCAAACAACACCGTCTATTTTCTTCAGGAAACAGGGATGGCAATCTCTTCAATGTTGTAAATAACCTGACAAAATCTTTAGGAAATGCTGCTATCAAGGCGATTGCCCTTGCTCTTGGTCCTGGTTTGTATACATCGCTACGTGTGGGGCTTGCACTCGCCAAGGGCATTCATTTTAGTAGCAATATTCCCATTTTCGGCGTCAATACCCTTGATGTAGTTGCCGAATCCGCTACAACACTTGGTTTTACGGTTGCGAAGAAGAAAAAAGTCATTTTTACTGCGGTCATTGATGCATTTCAGAAAGAATTCTTTGTTGCATTTTACGATGCCTCCAAGAAAGTTTCTCATGACTTCATTCTTACTGCAGAAGGTTTCCTTGATTACCTTGAACGCAGCTTTAAGAAGGGTGAGTTGATTATTGTCGCTGGACCAGGTTCCAGGATTCTGAAAAAAAATGAGAAAGTAGAAGAGTTTGCGCGGACTTCTAAAAATATTATCTTTTTAGATTCAGATGCTTTCTTGCCATCAGCATCAAAGGTGGTCAGAGTTGCACTTCCCCGAATCAAATCAGGAAAATGCGATAATCCCGAATTTCTTGAGCCATACTACATAAGAAAATCCGATGCTGGAATGAAAAGCCTGAAATCATGAACTATTCTATTCGACCCATGAGATTTTCGGATATTGAACAGATATATCGGATTGAATGTCAGGTTTTTCCCAACCCCTGGCCAAGATCATTCTTTGAAAATGATCTTAATAACCATAATACCATTGCACTCGTAGCTGAAGAAAACGATAGAATTGTTGGTTATGGTATCGCCACCTGTGCTGCAATTGAACTACACATCACCAACATCGCAGTTGACCCCGAATATCAAAACCGAGGTATTGGCAAGAAGCTTCTTACAGATTTAGAAATGATAGGCGTGGAACGCGAGTGTCTGCACGCTTACCTTGAAGTAAGAGTGACAAACACTATTGCGATCGAGTTTTACAAAATGTTCCAATATAAGATTGTGCAGATAAGAAAAGGGTACTACCTTAATGGTACAGATGCATATGTCATGGCAAAGGAATTAAAGGAGGTTTTATGAACTCAATCATATTATTCGTCATAGTTGCGAATCTGAATCTTTACTTTCTGAAAGATTCGCCCAACCTGCTGGTAAAAGTAACGCCACCAGAGCCAACCGGTCGGTTAATCATATACTACAGTTTTGCGAACGAGAAATGGGATTCAGTTGAAGCTCAATCCTATACCACCTACTTTGGCGCAGTCATTGTACCCCCAGAGACAATCAATATTATCGGATGCTATTACAGCCATAATAACCAGATTAATGACAACCAAGGGGCACTCTTTCTATATGAAGTAAAACAGTCGCCACGAATGTTATTACCTCTCTCACTAAGTTACCTTGAGATAGTCCTCAAGCAGGCACGAAAAAAAATAATGGGTATGACTCATATTGATGAAGCAATTACGCTGATTGATTATGTAGAAAAAATATTGCAGAAGATGCCATATAGAAAAGGTTCTGAGCTGGAGATGAAGATCACCTTAATGTTAAGTGAGGTGAATGAGTTAAAAACACTAATTCCAAAATGAAATGCCCGAGATGCGGATTTGTTAATCTGGAAACAGCAAATTTCTGCAGCCGATGCGGCTTGCAACTCGTGCGAACAACAGGGCAACGTCGTCCGGTTGCTGTTATCTTTGCAGATATCTCAGGGTTCACCGCTCTTTCAGAGAAACTTGATCCTGAGGAGGTAAAGGATTTAATTGACGACTGCCTTCAACGGCTCGCCCGTATTATTCAAAATTATGAAGGTTATGTTGATAAATTCATAGGTGACTGCATAATGGCTTTGTTTGGCGCACCTGTCGCCCATGAAGACGACCCGTTGAGAGCAGTACTTGCTGGTCTGGATCTATTGGCAGAAATCAAAAAATTCAACAATGAACGACAGCAGAAGTTATCGCTCTCCATAGGCATAAACTACGGACTGGTTGCGACTGGTGATCTTGGTCGACCGGGTGGTTACACAGTTATGGGAGATGTGGTTAATCTTGCTCAACGCCTTCAACGTGCGGCACCTCGCGGGAAACTCTATGTAAGCGAAGAAGTCTACAAGAACACAAGCCGCGAGATCATTTATCAAGGTTTGGGAAAAATCGCAGTAAAAGGCAAAAGAGAAAAAGTGCTTGTCTTTACACCCGTAAAGGCAAAATCAAAGTATGGTCAACGAAAGATTCTGGAAATTCCCATGATTGGCAGAATTACTGAGTTGAACCATTTGAATAAGGTCCTTAAGGATGTAATAGCTGGAAAGGGGCGCATTGTTGCCATTGCTGGTGAAGCGGGAATTGGCAAAACCAAACTCGTGTATGAATTCAAAAAACAGTTAACTGAAAATGTATTTATTGCTGAAGGCAAGGGCGTTGAATATCATAGCAATTCTCCTTATTTTGTATTAAAAGAAATCTTGAAAGAAGTATTCAGTATTGCTGAAGCGGATACACCACAGGAAATTTCACATCGCATCATGGAATTCCTTGAGAAATTGAACGATCCTCTGATCAAGATAAAATCTTCATACTACAAATACTTCCTGTCAGCTGATCTGACAAAGTCAGAGCGGAATCATTTTGACTCAATGCAGGTTGAAGACCGACATAGATTGTTGCTCGAGGCAATACATTCCTTATTCACGAAATTAGCTCGCACAAAGGTACTGGTGATGATCTTCGATGACTGTCACTGGATAGATAAAGAAACCATGGATTTTGTTCGCAGTTTTACCGGTACGATTGGGTACAAACCGATTATGGTTATTACCCTTTACCGCCCTTATTTTAATATCGGATCAATCAAAAGGCATCCCTATTTCAGTATGCTTGAACTCAAACCCCTTGCAGTAAATGAAACAACTGCGCTGTTAAAGACGGTTCTACATTGCGATAGAATTGCCAATGATCTATTAAAACTACTGCTTGAAAAATCAGGTTCAATTCCGTTCTATGTTAGTGAACTTGCAATAAGCTTAGCCACCAACAGCAATATATATATAAGAGACGGCGTCGCCTTAATAAAAGAAAAAGCATCTTTTGTAGTTCCACGCAGTCTTGATGAACTTGTGATGACAAGGGTGGACAAGCTAACTCCAGAGCTGCGTTACATAGTCAATATTGCCGCGGTCATTGGTGAGCAGTTTTCAATCAAGCTCTTGAATGCTTTAATCCCGGGGAAAGAACGATTGCGCAAGAACCTTGCCCGCATCGTTCAATATAATATTTTGAAAATAATCGCTGATAAAAGCACATCTGATGAAGAAAAATTTGGTTTTGCACACAGTATCATTCGTGATGCAGTTTACAACTCCCTGCTAAAAAAGGAGCAACGAGAATACCACCAGAAGGTCGGTTATGTTATGGAGAGAATATTCAATCTAACAATTGAAGAGTATTTTGATGCCCTCGCCCACCATTTTTACCTAGGTGGCGAAAAAACAAAGGCAATAGAATATATGGAAAAAGCTGGGGATCAGAAAAAAGAATTATATCTGAATGACGCTGCTATTACGATGTATAAGAAATGCCTTGAAATGATTCCCGAATCAATGATTCAAGCATCAGCGCGTATATACGAAAAATTGGGTAACATATATGAACTTATTGGCGACTACAATAATGCACTTAATTCTTACATTAGCATTGAGAAGTATGCTGGTAGTAATGTCATTATGATTGCAAGAAGTCTGAGAGAACAGGCAAACGTTGTTAAGAATCAGGGTAATTATGACCAGGCATTAGATCTGCTGTCAAAGGCAAAAGAACGATTGAATTTGATAGACGAACGTACAAGCAAACCAGTGCTTATGGAATTATCAAACATCACGAGTTCGGAATGCTGGCTCTATCGCATTAAAGGCAAAATGGAGATTGCCGAGAAAAAAGGGTTGGAGGCAATCAATATTGTCAAAGGAATCAAGGACTGGCAATCAGATAATGATTTGAGGTTGACCTTGTCCAAGGCCTGTAATAACCTTTCTGTGGTATATTGTGTCAAAGGTGATTTTAATCGGGCACTTGATTTATCTGGCGAGGCACTGACAATCGCCGAAGAAATCGGTTACCTAAAGACCAAAGTTGACGCATACAATGTTATGGGAACGGTCTTCAAGGCACAGGGTGATTATGAGCGAGCAATTGATTCTTTTACAATGAATCTAAAAATTACTGAGGAACTCGGAGACAAGAAGGGTATGGGTGTTGCCTACTGTAATCTGGGTAATGTGTATCAACACAAAGGGGAACACGAAACTGCTCTTGACCTCTACAAGAAATTTCTGGAAATCTCTCAGGAATTGAATGACAAATCAAGCATTGGTATGGCTTCAAATAATATGGGAATAATATATTTCAATATTGGAGATTATGAAAAGGCATTGGATTCTTTTAGGAATTATCTCAAAACGAGTAAAGAGTTAGGTGATAAAAGGGGTGAAGCAATCGCCTGTGGTAATATGGGTGAAGTCATGATGAATCAATTTGAGTATCATAAGGCAAAAATGCTATTTGCTAAATACTTAAAAATAAGCCAGGAGATAGGCGATAAGAGGAGCATTGGTTCGGCTTCTTATAATCTCGGACAGGTACATATTGAAATGAACAAACTGAATCAGGCAAAGAAATTTCTCAGTAAGGCACAGAATATTTTCGAGAGTATGAGTAATAAAATCGGCATCGGCTTCGTAACTTGCAGCATTGCTTATTTGAACATACTCCAGGGCAAAACAGATTACGCCATTAAATTATTAGAAACCTCTCTTGATCTATCAGAATCTACGCATGCTGACGAATTGAAAGTACAATGTTTATTCAATCTTGGTAGGGCATACAGCCAGACCGACAAAGCCTCTGCCAGGAAGAACTTCTATGAAGCAATCAGGATATGTCAAAAGAATAATTATCATAAAATTCTGGCAGACATTTACTATGAATACGGAAAGTTCTTGAAATCAACTCATCAAAAACAAGAAGGAGAGAAATATTTGAATGAAGCAAGAAAAACATACCATACTCTGAAAATTAGGAGACCAAAAGAGTAAAAGGTGAGATGAAATGATTGTCAATTTGAATCGGGTTCTGCCAGAAGCAAGACGAAAGCATTATGCAGTCGGACATTTCAACACTTCAAATCTCGAAATCACACAGGCAATAATCAGAACCGCAGAAGAATTGGCATCACCGGTAATCATCGGTGTTAGCGAAAAGGCAATTAGATATGCGGGCATGAAAACGATCAGCGATATTGTAATTGAGCTTGGCAGAAAGACAAAATATTCTGTTGTGCTTCATCTCGACCATGGTTCATCATTTGAAATCGTGAAGGAATGTATTAAATCAGGGTTTTCTTCAGTGATGATAGATGGTTCGCATCTGCCCTATGACGAGAATTTGAATCTTACAAGACAGGTCGTTCGCTTTGCCCACAAATACCACATTTCAGTTGAGGCTGAAATCGGAAGTCTCGCCGGCATTGAAGATGATATCAAGTCAGAGAAAGCAGCATACACAGACCCCTGTGAAGCAAGAAGATTTGCCGAAGAATCAGGTTGTGATGCCCTGGCAATTGCGATTGGAACATCACATGGCGCGTATAAATTCAAAGGCAGACCACGATTGCGTGTTGATATTTTGAAAGAGATTGCCTCAATGGTAAAGATTCCTCTGGTGTTGCACGGTGCTTCAGGGGTGAAGAAAAAATGGGTGAACTATGCGAATAGATTTGGAGCACAAATAGAAAATGCCACTGGCATTCCAGACAGACTAATTAAACTCGTAATCAAAAACGGAATTTCAAAGGTGAATGTCGACACCGATATCAGGATTGCCTTTACAGCGGGTGTAAGAGAATATCTATCAAAAAACCCCAGGGACTTTGATCCGAGAAAAATTCTCGGTAATGCCCTGGAATTAATAAAGCGAGTAGTAAGAGAACACATCGCAGTGTTTGGTTCAACAGGTAAGAAAGATTAAAATACTTTCTATTCATACAATATTGCGAATAGTGTGCCGCAGCCGATTCACGATTTCTCCGGGAATTATCAAATTGCTCTTGCATGACTACTACATGAATGGACAATGCAAGGAAGTAGGGAAATTGCTTGTGTCATGTCAGTGAATGTTTTTGTAGAAAAAATTTGTTCTAAGATGTACTCGCTTGGAAATCTTTCAGTCTTTTAAAGAATTCGGCTGTTGGTCTTTTGTTCTCAATCTTTCGGGATAAATCAAGTAACTGGCGTCGTTGATTAACATCTTGAAGCCCATTTAATTTCGTCCAGTATTCAATCCACGCTTTATAATCCTGTTGAATTTCTGTATCATTCCACAGGAATCTAAGAAATTTCTGTGCTTCAATATGTTTATTCCATAATTCCAAATAACCTATCGGATAATCGTAGGCATAGTCAATTTCCATTAGATTATCTGAATGCCAGATTGGCAATATTTTAGGCTTTTCTTTTAGTATCACCGGAATAAGATAGGGATTAGCGAAAATTGTTGAACGAAATTTTACAATCGCTTTTTCATACTGCCTATCGAGAAAAAGAGCAAGCCCCCAATTGACTAAGTAGTAAGGATCAGGCATGTCCCCCCGATAATGTCGCCCATACCATTCAAACTCTTTAAGTGCGGTTTTTATCTCGCTTTTCAAGAGATAAATCGGGGCAATTAGATAACGAACCCCTTGATTATCACCGGGATTCCTTTTAAGCAGTTCCTTGAATTCAAAAATCGCTTCATCATATCGTCCAGTTTCAAAAAGAACAAGACCAAGTCCCTCTCGTGCTCTCATATAAGGACGAGTATCCAATTCTAACCACCATGCAAACGCTTTGGGTTCTTCGGTCTCGAGCTTAAGTTTTGCCTTTTCATACGCCTGTCGATAATATTCCTCTGCCAATTTCATATTGCCCGTTCGCCAGGCAATGTCTGCTAATCCATTATAGGCATCTGCCGCTATGGGATCAAGTTTTAGCGCCTTACTGAATAACCTTTTTGCTTCCTTAATATCGTTATCACCAAGTGCATCCCAAGCCTCATAAACCAGTTCTTGTGCCTGAGGAATATCCTCATGGAAAAATCGTATCGTTTCCTGTTCCATAGATCTTCTTGCATAAGTAAGGTCTATTTGATTTTCTTCTGCCAAACTGATTAGTTTTTTCTGATCTTTTTCCCAACAGCACTTCTTATATTTTTTACCGCTGCCACAAGGGCAGGGGTCATTTCGTCCAATTTCTGCCAATTGACACCTCCAATCTGTCTATCTTAAATTGCCGGCATTATTTTCTTTTCAACCTCTGGATAAATTTTACTTATTTTGTCTTGAAGTTCTATGGTCTCTTTTATTGCCACTGCAATTGTTAAGTAGTGGTCAATTTCGTCTAAGGAAAGTGCTCGGCTTCGCCGGTCTTTGAGCCATTTTTCTAAAACTTGATAACTACCAATATAGTATTTCCACAATTCTTTTGGAATACCTTCAAAATATTGATTTTCATTGATATAAACTTGTTTAGTCTTTTCTTCATAGATAACTTTATCAACCCGGTCAGTTCCTTTAATGGAAAATTTAACAAATGAATTCTTTAAAATTGGTGATTTTAAGAGGTGTAATTCAATAAGTTCATTACCCAGAGCACTCAATTTTTTAAACAATTTGTAGTCTTTCGTAAACGGAATTCTGGGGAAATCAATTTTCAAAAATTCATTGTATTCTTCACGAAATGAAGGTGCATAGAGAATTGCATATATGTAATTAAAAATTTCTTCGGGTGAAACTTGCTTTTTATACGTGTCATTTATGCGCCTCAGAATCTCTTGCCTGAAATTCGGAATTTTGATCTTGTATTTCTCCTTTTCATCAAAAATCAGCATATAATTACCTGGATTTGATTTTTTCTTGGATGTATTTGTCTCCTGATATAAGTAAAGCGGGAAATAATAATTCTGGTCACCAATTGAATGAATATCACCGATAGAATCAGCAACAAATGCTGAGAAATCCTGTGAGGCAGGAATTTTTCTGGTCGTAACCAAAGCAATATTCTCTTCAAGTAGATGCTTCATCAGAGGGAATCGGTCACACCCTCTATCTATCAATAAAGATGAATAACAAATGACTCTTTTATCAAAAGGTCTATAATTGTATGCTACTATAGCTTCACACAATTTTTTATAATCAGCATTTAGGCGAGCAATAGATAGTTTCCAATCACGAGTGTCTTTTAAATTTAGAGATTCAGCAATAATCTCATCATTTGTTTTCCCAGTAAAAGTAATTAATTTATTAATCAATTCTTCTCGTTTAAATGCAACTATGAAATGGTCTCTGTGGGTTTTAATCCCGCTACTATATTTATGGAAAATATTGGTGAGTGACCAGAAATTTTGATAATCCCTCTTTCCTTTAAATTCTGTCTTGATAAAGAAGTAATAGGGCTTAACTGGTTTAATTTTATTCCATTTGGTAGATTCTATATCATTTGTTTTAAGCCATTGATATTTGAATTCCCTTGTGCCATAAAGGTTTGCATATCTAATCGTTTTTTTATTTTTCTTTTGTTTTACAAATATTGCAATTGCAACGCCCTGCATTATATCAAAAACATTCTCATCTTTTGACCCATCAGGTGATTTTTCACCGAGCCTTGAACTACCATGTAGATTGAGAATATAAATATCATCAAATACATCCAATAACTGCCTTCGCATGCCACGATGAATCAAACCATAAAGATAAGAATTATTGCTGATAATCCCGACCACTCCGTTGCCAGTCTGTTCAATTTTCCACTGGGCAAATCTGATAAACTTTATATAGTCATCACTGAGTGGCTGAATATTTCTTTCGTCACGCACTTCCTTTTTATAATCTCCCATAAGCTTCTCAATAAATTCCGATTTATTTTCTGAACTGACTGAATATGGAGGATTACCAACAACTACCAATACCGGTATTTTTTCCTTTATCTCTTTCGCTTTTTTGCCTTCAATCGCTAAATCAGGGAGAAAGGGTAGTTCATGTAATTCTTTTGTTTCCAGTGTATTTGTAAGATAAAACTGAAACCTCTCGTCGTCTTTCATTTTATAACCAAAGTCTTCAAGAACCATTGAAATTTTAAGATGGCCTATTGCATAAGGCGCAATGAGAAGTTCAAAGGCATAAAAATTTTTAAGGATATGTTCACCAACAATTGCATTAAATAACCCATCCTTGCCCTTCTGTTTCAATTCGTCATTTATTTGATGGACAGCAATGGTAGGGAAGGTTAAAGTCCCTGCTGCCGGGTCAAGCAAAATAACAGTTCTGTCTGCCAAACCATCGTTTTTAGCAAAATCTTCTTTTAAAATCCTATGAATAGAGCGAATTATATAAGAAACAACCGGCACCGGTGTGTAATAGACACCAAGTTTTTTTCTTTCCTTGGGATTAAGAACCATCAAAAATGTTTCATAAAAATGGATTATCGGGTCATCTTTCACACCAAAAAGGTCGTGAAATTCTGTTAAAATTGATGAGATATCAGCATTTGCAAGGACATTTGTAATATCATCAACAATCCAGGATAGAGATTCAGGAAGTTCGGGCCCGGTCAAAAAATAGAATAATTTTCTTAATAAAGGAATTGTTGAAGGAATATATTTATAGGCGGTATCTCTGCTGAAATCATTCTTCTTTGCCTTAACCCTTGCTGCAAATAAACCATACGCAAGTGTCTGGGCATACATATCGGCAAATTTTTCAAAAGTGAGCGATTCTATCAATTCTTCTTTGAATGCATTATAGAAATCTATTAAGGACTTTGTGTTGTGTGCAAGTTCTTCTTTGATTATCGCAGTCATAAACTTCGTCCGTTTTGCGAGTTCGGTAGCAAGATTTTTTGCCTTATATACGTTGGGTGTAGCGAATGAAAAGAACTCAGCAAGCAATTCCATAAATTTCTCAGTATTTTGGGGAATAAGAATTGGCGCTTTAAATAATTTTAAAAATACCGGATTAGCTAACTCAACGCCTGCAATCTGCAGACCATTTCTGTAAAGCCTGAATTCATAGAAATTAGTTAAAATGAGATTAGGCAATGAATCCCGGTATCGCTTCAATTGTTCAGTGTCTTCAATATAACTCAGATTTTTTTCAACTATATCTTTTGCTTCGATATAGCCGATAATCTGTGTTTTCTTGGTTTTCAAAAGAAAGTCCGGGATACCGATTGTGGTCTTTCTTGGTTGGATTGTTATATCTGTTTGTTGCGCAGAAAGGGCAAGGTATTTTTCTAAAAAGTTCTTAAGATGTAGATAATAGGAAGCCTCGGTTGCCTCACCAGAACGGTAGGTTTGAAATATATCATTCAAGTATGACTCAATAACTGTTTTAAATCTCTCACTGGTATTTTTGTCCATAGTTAGTTATGTTTTCTGATTTTGTGATATTAAGCTAACAATTGGATTCAATGCTAACATATTTATAAACAATTTGTGGAGTTGTTTTCACTACTCTTTCTGTATCTTCAATGTAATCAATTAAACATCTTGCGCAGATCGCTGAACCTTCTTTGATCAATTTGAGCACTTTTTCGTTGGAGTCCCAATCCTCAATGTCTTCTTCCAAGAAAAATACGCTATTCCAAAGAGATACCCTTTCTTCACAAAGAGAACATTGGTGTAATTGCGTCTTAGAATTTACATTAATATGGCATTTTAATCTTCTTTTAACCCTTACCATAATTTATTATAGCAAATTCAAAAGCAACGTCAAGCATTCGCTCAGCTGAGAATCTGTTCTCCCTTCCCCTCAATGACTGTCCTGGGATGAGACGAAGCCCAGGAGGATTCCAGTAACATATTGCCTGCGCGGTCTTATCATCAAAACAAAACCGGTCTATTTGTGCGCTGATTCCCACAGAAGCATTTATTGCCATTGATCAACTGTTCAATATCTGATATTCAGGGCGTTGGTAGCAAAATGATTGGGAAAACATCCATTACGACTTCCTCTAAAAATATACACTTTTTGCCCTGTCCGCAAAATGTAAAATTTGAGCGTTCTTTCAACCACAACATCCTTATTGAGGCAAAGACCTTGTCACTCCAATCTTGACATTATGCAAAATATATGTATCATTTTAATATGGCAAAGTGGGTTAAGGCAAAGAAATTGAGCGTTTTCACCTCAATCCCCTATGGTGGAAATCCTGCATGGGTTGTAATGGGTGCTGAGGGTGTAAAAGACGAAGACCTCAGGAATCTTGCCAATGATTTGAACCCGGTTTCAGATACCGTGTTTGTTCTGCCTGAAACAACGAGTGAAGCAGATATAAATCTGCGATTCTTCACCGGTACGGGTGAGATAAATTTCTCCGGGCATGCCTCCATCGCAACCTATTTTGCCCTGAGCGGTGAGAACATTCTGAATTTGAAGGAACCAGAGGTTACCATAAAACAAAGAACAAAATCTGGCATACAACTTGTTGAACTGCGGGTTAAGGAAAACAAAATAACCCGTGCCACAATGACCCTTACAAAACCAAATTACCTTGATATTGAAATAAATCCTGTTCAACTTTCAAGGATATTGGGAATCAGTCAGCATGATCTCACTGCGGCAAATTTACCCTTTGATATTATTTCAACGGGTTTCTATGACCTCATTGTGCCCATAAAATCAATTGAAATTATGAGACACTTGAATCCCGACTATACATTTATGAACAATTTCTGCATAAGACTGGGTATCCATGGTATCATTGCCTTTACCCAGGAAATATTTGAAACTGGCGATACAGCATTCATGAGACACTTTGCACCGGTGGTTGGAATTAATGAAGACCCAATTTCTGGTGCGGCTGCAGGTAGTTTGGGTTGTTATCTTATCAGGAAAAAACTAATTGAACCAAGCAATTTTTCCCGAATTATTGTGGAACAGGGTTACCTGCAGAACAGACAGGGCAAGGTCTATGTCCATGTAGAATGCAGTCGTGATCAAATCTTTCGCGTAAAGGTCGGAGGCAATGCAGTTTTGACTTTCACCGGATATATCCTCACGCCATGAAAACAGTGCGCAGTGGGTATTAGATCATAAATAGCCCGCAAACCAATTCTTCTCAACACCTGCTTGTGGTTCAAGTCATCGGAGGGGAATTTCTGCCAAAGATTAGACAGTATTGCGATTTGTGTTCTTTTGTTTTTTCCCGCTAATATATTTTATAAAGATTCTAACTATTGCCGGGTCAAATTGGGTACCGGCATTTGCCTTTAATTCTCTTATTGCATCTTCTTTTGATAAAGCCTTGCGATAAGGCCTCGCTGAAGTCATTGCATCATAGGCGTCAGCTACTGCAATAATACGGGCAATAATCGGAATTTCACCTTTTCTCAAGCCCTCCGGGTAGCCAGAACCATTAAAATGTTCATGATGACTCTTCACGCCACTCAAGGCTTCAATAAGTTCATTAAAACCAGCAAGCATGTAGTAACCGCGCATGACATGCAGATCAACTTCTTCTTTTTCCTCTCTTGTTAGTATGCGTGGTTGCAACAATATGCTTTCATCAATACCGATTTTGCCAAAATCATGCAGTAATGCAGCGACCTCAAGCACAACTTTTTCCTCTTCAGTAAAACCGATCTCTTCGGCTATTGCCATAGAATATTCAGTAACCCGAAGAATATGGCCATCACGATATGGAATCTGGGCATCAATTTGTTTACCAATGTCTCTTAAATCCTCTAATGCCTTTTTCGGATTCTCCCTTAGTGTCAGTGCAACGATACTTAGAGTACGAATAATCTCATCAAGATTGATCTTTGAATAAATCTTGTTGTCATTATGCTTATCATTCTTTCTCATACTTAAGTATAATCATGTAATAGATTTTGTCAATAGGGAAAACAACACTAATAACTGTATAATTCCATACCCTTGAAATCAAGAAACATTCTGAGTATAATTAGCTTATGCCAGAACTTAGATTGATAAGAAATATCGGGCTTGCCGCTCACATTGATGCCGGAAAGACAACGACAACCGAAAGGATGCTATTCTACACGGGCAAAATCCGTAAGATTGGCGAAGTAGACGAAGGTTCTGCAACAATGGATTGGATGCCGCAGGAAAGAGAAAGAGGTATCACAATCACGGCAGCAGCAACAACGGTCTACTGGAAAGATCACCGCATCAATATCATTGATACACCAGGGCATGTGGATTTCACCATGGAGGTTGAGAGATCAATGAAGGTACTTGACGGCCTCATTGTCGTCTTCTGTGCAGTAGGTGGTGTTCAGCCCCAGACCGAAACTGTCTGGCATCAAGCTGACCGATATCATGTGCCGCGAATTGCGTTTATCAACAAAATGGATCGGCTGGGCGCTGATTTCTACCGCGTAATCAAACAGCTGAAGGATAAACTTTCTCTCCGTCCCCTGATTTTGCAGATCCCAATTGGTGCTGAAGACAGATTCAATGGCGTTATTGACATTATTGAACAACAGGCAATCTACTGGGATGATGAGAAGGGAATGAATTACCACCAGGAGTCAGTCCCTACAGAATACCAGAATGAATTGAAAACACTGCGGACTGAACTTCTGGAAACACTTGCGGAATTTGATGAAGATATTTTTGAAAGCTACTTTGGCAATATCCCAATAAGTAACGAAAAGATAAGAGAAGTTATTCGTAAAGGAACATTGAATTTGCATTTCTTCCCGGTATTTTGTGGTACTGCACTGCGTAACCGAGGAATCCAACCACTTATTGATGCAGTTTTGAGTTATCTACCATCACCCATTGATTTACCGCCGGCAAAAGGTATTAATCCTGAAACGGGCAAGGAAGAAAAACGTGCACCGCAAGAGAATGAACCCTTTTCTGCACTGCTCTTTAAAACCCAGACTGATCAACATCTCGGTTTGTTGTATTACATTCGCGTATATTCTGGAGTTATTAATGCCGGAGACAAAGTCAAAATCTTCCCGCCAGACCGCATTGACCGCATTGGCAGACTATATCTCATGCATGCCAATAAAAGAGAAGAAGTATCAAAATTAGGAATCGGTGAAATTGGCGTAGTGGGCGGTATCCGTGAATCAAAGACCGGCTACACACTTTGCGCGCCAAAATATCCGATAACCTTTGAACCCATGAAATTTCCTGAACCAGTAATTTTCGTCTCGCTTGAACCCAAAACCAAAATGGATGATGAAAAACTTGATAATGCCCTGCGCTATCTCCAGGTTGAAGATCCAACATTCAGGGTGAGAACCGATGAAGAAACCGCACAGCGCATAATTTCAGGCATGGGTGAACTGCATCTTGAGATTATTACTGACCGCCTGAAAAGGGAGTATGGCGTTGAATGCTATGTTAGCAAACCCCAGGTTTCGTATCGGGAGACAATCACTGAAAGTTCCACAGCTGAAGGTAGATTTATCAAACAGACAGGTGGCAAAGGACAGTATGGTGTTGTCAAACTGAAAATGGGTCCATTGGAAAACGAAGGATTAATTATTATTAATAAGATAAAAGAGGGAACAATTCCGAAACAATTTATACCCGCGATAGAAAAGGGAATTCGTGACCAGTGTGAAACTGGAATATTTATGGGTTATCCTATTGTTAACATCATGGTTACAATCCTTGACGGCGCATACCATCCTGTTGATTCATCAGAACTTGCCTTTCAAATTGCTGCGCAGATGGCTATGCGTGAAGCATTTATGAATGGTAAACCCATTTTATTAGAACCGATAATGTCCTTAGAAATAGTCGTGCCAGAACAGTATCTTGGCGAGGTACTGAATGACTTGAATGCCCGAAGATCGCAGATTCTTAATATAGAGACAAACAAGAAAGAAAAAATTGTTACTGCTACTCTTGCCCTTGCAAAATCATTCGGATATGCAACTGATTTAAGATCAGTCACCCAGGGTCATGGTATCTACACAATGCAGTTCTCACATTATGCTCCAAAAGAGGATTAGTTTCCTTGATTCCGTCTTGCGGCATGAATTTCTATGAAAACAGATCTTGAAATAACGCGCGAAACAAAACTAATCCATATTTCCACGCTTGCAGAGACACTGAATATTCCTTCTGATTTTGTATTACCTTATGGTCATTATAAGGCAAAAATCTCTTTAAGATTCTTTGAACAGATAAAAAATAATCCTTCAGGAAAATTGATTCTTGTAAGCGCCATCACACCGACTGCCCATGGTGAGGGTAAAACCACAGTGGCGATTGGATTGAGCATGGCAATAAACCGCCTCGGGAAAAAATCAATTGTTACCTTGCGCGAACCATCATTAGGCCCGGTTTTCGGCATAAAAGGTGGTGCTGCAGGTGGTGGTTATTCACAGGTTCTACCCATGGAAGATATTAACCTTCATTTCACCGGTGATATCCATGCAGTAAGTGCTGCGCATAATCTATTATCTGCAGCCCTTGATAACCACATTCATTTTGGAAATCAGTTACAGATTGATGAAAGAGAAATCCTTTTTCCCAGAACAATGGATATGAATGACCGCTCATTGAGAAATATTGTGGTAGGATTGGGTGGTAAACCAAATGGACCAGCAAGGGAGGATAATTTTATAATAACTGCCGCGAGTGAGGTAATGGCAATATTGGGGCTATCAGGATCACTGGATGAATTGAGAAAAAGATTATGTCAAATTCTGGTCGCCCTGGATATGAAAAGCAACCCTGTCTGTGCAGAAAAACTTGGCGTGTGTGGAGCAATGACAGCACTATTAAAAGATGCAATTAAACCAAATCTTGTTCAAACCATTGAACATACTCCAGCATTTATTCACACCGGACCATTTGCAAATATCGCCCACGGTACAAATAGTATTATTGCCACAAGAATGGCGCTTAGACTTTGCGATTATGTTGTAACTGAAGCAGGGTTTGGCACAGACCTTGGTGCTGAGAAATTTTTTGATATTGTGTGTCGTGGGAGTGGATTTAAAGTAAATGCAGCAGTTGTTGTAGCAACAATTCGGGCACTGAAATTGCACGGTGGTGCACTAGAAAAAGACCTGAAATCGGGCACAATTGAACACCTGAGAAAAGGTCTGCCCAACCTTGAAAAGCATATTGAAAATATCAGGTTGTTTAATGTTCCGGTCGTGGTCGGGTTAAATCTCTTTGCTGATGATACAGAACAGGAAATTGAACTAATCAGATCGTTCTGCAATGAAAAAAATGTCGTATGTGCTGAGGTGAGGGCTTTTGAAAAAGGCAGTGAAGGCACAATTGAACTTGCCCAGGAAGTATTGAAATGTGCCGACAATGGTCAGGCTGGATCAAATCCAAGCTATGAACTTGATGAATCAATTGAAGGGAAAATCAACAAAGTTGCATATAAAATATATGGTGCAGAACGCGTGGTTTTTACGCCAAAAGCAGAAAAAGATATGAGCCGCTTAGAAAAACTTGGCTTTGATAAACTGCCTATATGCATTGCCAAAACCAACCGTTCACTTTCTGACAACCCGCAATTATTTGGCAGGCCAGAAAAATTTAAGATCACAATAACTGAGATAAAGGTTGCTGCAGGTGCTGGATTTATTATTCCGCTTGCAGGTGAGATCATGCTAATGCCTGGTCTTGCAAAGACACCCAATGCAACAAAGATTGATATTGATGATAAGGGCAACATAACTGGTCTTTCCTGACCCACCAATCAGCTAACCAATTCCGAAAAATAATACAAAATGTAGGGCTGTGTCATAATTCAACACACCATAGAATTGTAGCGGTTTGATTTGTCTTTAATGTAACTCAACCCTTTAGGGTTGACCAATCAAGACTAACATGTTCTGAAAGAACCATTGGTTCTTGAAGAAAGCCTTGAGTTACGAAATCAGTGAGCAAGAGCAGGGAATCTATTCCCGTGAAGAATATAAACCTGATATTCTAATATTCTGGTGTCCTGATCCCCTGATCTCACCCACATCTGCCCTTTATTACCCTGTATTGCCTTTATTGCCCCCAATTGCCTTTCATTACTCTCTCTGTTTCTTTCCCCCTTGACGATTATGGGATTCTGGTTA
>FWPU01001060.1_pt1 | contig 83324 bp, 71 predicted proteins | sample 2228361 | NCBI WGS metagenome assembly FWPU01 (sample SAMEA103939777, study PRJEB20133) | metagenome | reverse complement strand
CCCGGCAACCGATTTGTGGATAAGGGGTAGCCCCCCAAGACCCTCGGCAGGGGGGTGTATCCTCTGCACCCCCGTCGCGAATGCCGGGTTCATAAAAACTGTCCGCCCCTTCCTTACGAATCCGGGAGGGGCGGGGCCTCTCTTTGGCACATTGCGCCCATTTCTGCTATAATCTCCTCTGCGTGCGGGCCCCACATTCCTTGAAAGGACATGGCTTGCTTTGGAACCGACCCCTTCTTCTCAAAGCCGTCCTGCACATCTGCTTATTCTGCTAGTCGCCTCTCTGGGTCTGGTGTTGCTGATGCGGGGAAGCATGGCAACTGCTCGTTCTACATTCCAGACCCCTCTAGATACACCGACACCGCTACCTACCGCTACCGAAGCGCCCGCGGCGACCGATACGCCGTTGCCCCTGCCCACCGACACGGCGACGCCTCCGCCTACGGATGAGGGGCCTGACCTGCCCACTCCTTCTGCTACGTTGCCGCCGCCGGAGGAGACGCCAGCGGCCTCGCCGACTCCTCAACCCAGCCCGACGAGTGGGGTTACCCCTGCTACCGCGACGCCAGTGCCGCCGACGGCTCCCGTGACGCAACCCGTGCCGACAACCGCGGTGCCTACGGCCGGCCCCGTCTCTACCCCGTCGCCGCAGCCCACCGGCTCTCAATTCCAGGAGCCGGAGACTCTGATTGCACCGGAACCTGCGCCATCGGGCATCACTCCGACGGAACTGGCCGTGCTGATTGATAGCCTCATCGTAGCGGGGGGATATATCTGGCTTTGCTGCGGCGTCTTGCTGGTCCTTTTCATCCCGGTCGCGCTCCTGTGGTTGAACCGACGTGGTAAGCGTCGGGCGCGCGAGCGCTAGATGGGCGGATGTCCAGGAGGCAGGATGATCAGAGGGACGCGCGTCCTGCTACGGCCAATTCGGGATGAGGACTGGCCCACCATTGAGGAGTGGGGGTACAGCCGAGAGGCTCTGTGGGGACCTTTTCAACGATTTCAATTGGATCATTTGCCTCTGCTAAGGGAGGCCTATCGTCAGACCGGCCTTCTGAAGCGGGGGTCTGGCATTTTGCTTATTGAGGCCACTACAGCCCAACGTGTGATTGGGTTTGTACGCTACACCCTGTTGAAATTCCCGGATGCCGATCTTCCCTATCCGGAGATCGGCTTCGCGATCGCCGACACAGGCGCGCGGGGACAGGGGTTTGCGAAAGAGGCGGTTGGGCTTCTCGTGGATTACCTCTTTTCAGGCTATCCGACAGAACGGGTAGCCGCTTTCACCGACGTAGAAAATCTGCCTGCGCAAAGGGTGCTTGAGGGGTTAGGCTTTCAGCGGGAAGGAATCTTGAGACGGGCTATGTTCCGCGATGGTCGTTGGTGTGATATAGCCGTTTACGGCGTCCTCCGAGATGAGTGGAAGCCGGGGCACATCGCCGAGAAGGAGAGCCCGGAGTAAGATCGGCTTTGGCCCCTCCCCTGACTGAGGATCTTCCCGTGTGATTTCCGGATGCGAACCCATGACGCCAGACGCGCCGGCCTCTCAAAGGTGGCGATTCGCTCTTCTGCCGATCGTCCTCTTGGCCTGCGCGCTGCGGGCCATGGGCCTGACCGCGCAAAGCCTCTGGCGCGATGAGGTGGACGCGATCCGCTTCGCGTCTCGCGATCTTCCCGCGCTCCTCTCCAATTTTCTTCGCTCCGGCGAGAACGGCCCTCTCTATTTCCTGATCCTGCGTTATTGGTGGCCCCTCTTTCCGGCCTATGGTCAGCCCGTCTCTCCACCGGCGAGCGACTACGCGCTCCGCTTTTTCTCGGTCATTCCCGGCATCGCGGCGGTGCCGTTGGCCGCGGCCCTGGCGCGGCGGCTCTTCTCCTGGCAGGCCGGCCTGTTGGCCGCGCTCCTGGTGGCGACCGCGCCTTATCTGGTCTGGTATAGCCAGGAGGGGAAGATGTACGCGCTGGTCACGACACTGGTGCTCGCGGCCCTCCTGGCGCTGGAAGCGGCCATTCGCCGTGGCGGGGCCGCGCGCTGGCTTTTGGTCTGGGCCTTTGTCACCATCGCCGCCTATGTCCACATCATGGCGCTCCTGCTGATCCCGGTCAGCATCGTCTGGTTCTTGCTGGCCTGGCCGCGCGCCCGCGGCCGTTGGATAGGCGGATTGATAACTCTGGCGGGACTGGCGCTTCCCTACATTCCTATCGCGCTCTGGCAGGTGCGCCTCCTTTTTTGGCCTCGCTTTCGCCCCGGCTTTCCTTACGTGCCGCTGCCGGATATGGCGCAGGTGTTGCTCATTGCCTTCAGCCGTGGCGTGCCGCCCGCGTCCCTATGGACGCTGACGCCCTTTCTCTTTCTATTCCTGGCGGGGCTGGGGTTAGAGTGGACAACAGAAGCGCAACGTCTCACTTCTTCCCGGTCTCCCCAATCCGATCGGGTCTGGCCCGGCTGGCGGGCCACCGCGGCGCTGGCAGTTTGGCTGGCATTGCCGGTAGTTGGGCTTTGGCTCATCTCGCTGCGCGTTCCCCTCTTTGTGGAGCGCTACCTCATCTGGACGGCCCCGGCTTTCCTTATCTTGATGGCGAAAGGGCTGGTCGCGGTCCGACGACGCTCGCGCCCGATAGGTGCTATCGTCCTGGCTATAGTCTTGCTTCTGAACGGTCAGGCCCTCTGGACGCAAGCGACGACGCCCATCAAGTCGGACTTCCGGGCCGCGGCCGCCTTCGTCGCCGCGCACAGGCAACCTGGTGACCTGATCATCTTCCTGATCCCCTACGCGCGTTTTACCTTCGCGCACTACTACGGCGACCCGGCTCCCTGGGGCGATGCGCCCTTTACCAACGATGGGGTGAGCGCAGAGGAAACCGGCGCGCGGCTGGCTCGTCTGACGAACGGTTACGCTGCGGCCTGGCTGGTGACGTCGGAGGGCGAGATGTGGGACCGCCGAGGGCTCGCAGCGGCCTGGCTGGCAGCCCACGGCAAGGCCGGCGCGCGGGCAGATTTTACCGGCGTGTGGGTCGCCCGCTATGATTTGCGATAGGGTCGGCGGGTCATGTTATAATTGGGAACTCGTGGGGCTACGATGACCAAACAGATTGATGCCGTAGAAGCGAGTTTGCGTCGGGCCTGGCGCCAGTTTGTGCGAGAAGGGCGGGTCAGTTCCTTTTACGAAAACTGGGCCCAGAAGAGGCGCGGCCGTGACCGCTACCTGACGGTCATGATGCCGGTGCGAGACGAGAAGGTCGTGGCGCGGGTGCAGGCCTTGCAAGAGCGGCTACGCGCCATCCCCTATCTTGACCTGCACCCTCCGTCCAGCCTCCACCTGACGATCCGCGGGTTGGGGTTCCGTGTGGCGAAGCGCGCCGCGCCCGACGAGGTGGACGATGCCCTCCTCCCCGAAGTGTTGGAGGGTATCGCCGCGGTCGCCCGCGCGACGCCACCCTTTGAAGTGAGGTTGCGTCGCGTCAACTCGTGGGATACGGCCCCCTTCATTGAGGCCCGTTCCGGTGGGCGCATCACGGCCATTCGCGCGGCCCTGGCCGCGCGGCTTCCCTTCTTGCAAGATTTCACCTACGAGGGTGGTTTTCTCCCCCATCTCACCGTGGGTTATTATCATGCCAACGGCAGCAACGAGATAGCAGTAGCCGTGCTCCGGCCCCTGCGCTACCGGCAGTTCGGTCGCATTATCTCGCCCTGTTTGTGCGTCATTGAAGGCCCGGCGGATGATTTGTACGCGCCTTACGATGTGGTGGCAGAGTTTAAGTTGGCAGGGAACGCGTGAACCGATAACCAACATGACGGCGGTCATAGGCATTTGGCAGAGAACGGATATGATGGTAAAATGGGCTTGTGCGAGAAGGCCCGCATATATATTTACGTCTCTTCCATCTCATACGGGAGGTGCGTTCGCATGGATGAAAAGTTTATCGAGCAAATGAGAGAAGCCATCGTTCAAGGTCAGGTAGGTGAAGTCACCACCATGACCAACAAAGCATTAGAGACGATGGCCCCGCTCGATATCGTCACGAAGATCGTTGCTCCGGCGATGGGGCGCGTCGGCGACCTATATTCCTGCGGGGAATTCTACGTGCCGGAGATGCTTCTGGCCGCGCGCGCGGCGAAGGCCGCTCTCGGCATCGTCAGGCCGATGTTGGCTAAGGGCAACGTCAAGCCGATGGCGACGGTCGTCATCGGCACGGTGCGCGGCGACCTGCACGACATCGGCAAGAACCTGGTCTCTATGATGCTGGAAGGGGCCGGCTTCCAGGTCATTGATCTGGGGATTGACGTCCCGCCGGAGAAGTTCATCCAGGCCGTGCTTGAGAACAAGGCCGACCTGATGGGCATGTCTGCCCTCATCAGCACCACCATGCCGCAGATGGGCGTCACCATCAAGGAGATGGAAAAGGCGGGCGTGCGCAACCAGGTCAAGGTGATCGTGGGCGGTGCGCCGGTCACGGATGACTACGCCAAGAGCATCGGCGCGGACGGCTTCGCGCCCGACGCAGCCCAGGCCGTCACCGTGTCCAAACGCTTGCTAGGCTTGAATTAGCAGAAGGGAGGCCGATCGCGGCTACGATCGGCCTCAGCAAGAGTTGGCCCGCTGCGGCCCGGCCCTTTTTCCCCAAGAGGGAAAGGACGTTATCAACCCCTTAGGAGCGATCTCCCGCTAGGGGCCGTCGGCTTTGAGGGCAAGGGCCCGGCTTGGGTCCGTTGATTGTGGTGGGATGCGCCCCTCGGCGTTACGGTGGGCGCATCTCGCCGCTTCTTGAGGTTGCCGTAACCCCTCTTCTCTCACCACGTCTTTCATTTCAGAGGGCCTCAAACAAAGTGCGCACCCTAAATCGGGTGCGCACTCGCTATCCAGGCGGGAGCGAGGGGATTCGAACCCCCGGTCTTCGGCTTGACAGGCCGACGTGTTAACCGCTACACCACGCCCCCAGGCCCTCACGCGGATCAAATTTGAGCATTGCGCATCATATCACAGCCGTTGCATCTCGTCAAATTATTCGGGGCCCTGCTGACGACTCCATGCGGCTGAATCTATCCTGAGTACCTGCCTACTCATCATGCCCAACCATCGTCGCACCGTCGTCCGCTTCATTCTGCTCTTACTCATGATCTGGAGCATCGTTGGCATCGCGGGGGATGCGCCTTTGATCGCAGAACCGCTGCCCCCTGCTCTCCTCGCGCGCGATGTGCAGGCGCATCTCCTGGCCTGGTCTCCGGACCGCCAGGCCGTCGCCGTTGTCGTCGCCCGCGAGCCGGCCCTCTCCGACGCCGACCTCTGGCTCGTGCGAACCGATGGCACGCGTCGCCTGATAGATGCGCACGGCCCGCGTCATTGGGTCACGAATCCCCTCTGGTCGCCCGACGGTGCTCGGCTGGCCTACGTGCGCGCGGTCTATGACGAGCGCGGCTACGGCCCTCTTCCCCAGTTGTGGCTTTACGACCCTGCCTCCGGCAGCACGACGCTTCTTACCGATGCGCCCGTCTTCCGCCCGCGCTTCTATTTCGGCCAGACGCAAGGGCTTGCCTGGAGCCCCGATGGAAGCAGCCTGCAATTTGTGGATGAGCCGGGCGCGGGGCAGGTGTATCAGGTGGAAGTCGCGAGGGGCCGCATCATGCCCCTGCATGACGGCATCCAACCAACGTTACTGGCTTACGTGCGGGAAGTGCAACGTTCGCCTGTGCGTGCCGCCAATGGCGACATGGTAAAGCCCCTAGATGTGCGGAACTACGACGGGACAGTCGGGCAGGGCTACACAACGGCCTATCTGGGGGACTATCGGGGAAACAACGAGGGAAGCGGCAGTCATCCGGGGGTGGACATCTCCTGGTATCGCATCTGTGGGACGCCCATCGTGGCAGTCGCGACGGGGGTGGTGACCTGGCGACGAGACGGCTCCGGCGACGACCCGGACCGCTGCGATCCCTTTTCAGGAACCGGCGGCGGGAACGCGCTCGTCATCCGCCACGACAATATTCCGGAACGAGGCGGTTACGGCGGAACCGTTTATTCCATCTACCTCCATCTACGGGATGCGCCCACGGTCAGCGGCACGGTGCGAATGGGAGATGCGGTGGGGCTGGTCGGCTCTACCGGATACTCTACAGGGGCACATCTGCACTTCCAGTTAGACCGGGACACCTCCCTCTTTCATCCCTGGTGGTGGAGCAGCGGCATGGGATGTGACGTAAACACCACGTCCTGCCAGGAACTGGTAGAATATTACACCTGGAACCCGATGCGCTTTGTGCAGGCGCACCTGGCTACCGAGACCTCTACGCGCACGCCGACTCCCACATCGGCAGGCGCGCGCACGGCTACGCCCACCGCCACGCCCGCCGAACTCACACCTACAGCCTCCCCTGCCCCGCCGACGGGCACACGCCCGGCACGGGTTTTCGTGCCCTTGTTCTGGAAGTGGGGGCCGCCCTCCTAAATCCGCAGGAAGTTGCTCGCCTCCAACACAAAGACTGTGGCGCTGTACATCGGCATACCTTTGGTGATCGGGCTCGGCTCCGGGCGATATTTGCACGCCTTCTGCATGATCTCCAGCACCTGGTTCACCTTCCCTGCTTCCACGCCGATCAGGAGCGTCGCATTCCCCCGACGGAGAAAGCCACCCGCCGTATTGATGCGCGTGACCCGCTGGCCCGCCTCTAGCAGCGCCTGGATGACGGGCCCGGCATCTTCGTCTTGCACAATGGCGATAATGAGGTTCATCAGGTCATCCTCTCTGCTGGGTGTTGATGGAGTCTCCTCCCAGCGCGCGGTCGGGTCGCCTGCCCCGCGCAGGCGTAGGAACCGCTTCACCGGGAAGGCAAAGACCGTGGCCCCACCGATGACGACTTCCATCGGGTTCATCATCGTGACGTGAGTGGGCTCTGCCACCGGCGGCATGGGGTTCATGAAAACGCGGCGCGTGTGACAGGTGGCGCGCAGAGCGGCAAAGACCTCTTCCAGGCGTTCCTCTTCTACGCCGATGAGAAGGGTCGCGTTGCCGCGGACGAGAAAGGCCCCCACGGTATTGATTCGGGTCGAGCGGATGTTGAGAGATGCCAACCGATCTTGCAGGCTGTTCGCATCTTCGTCCTGTACTATTGCGATGAGGAGTTGCATGGCTTTCCTCCCGTAGTGGGATATGTGCCGGAACCACAGGTTGATCAGGTCAGACGGAACAGCGATCGGCGACTTGCGAGGGCGGTGACCCTATTATAAGGGAACGGGCATCCCTGTCAAATGTGGTGTCCTCAGCCTCGCAGACCTCTCGCTTGCCATCGGGCCGGGGTGCCCAAGGCAGCGACGGCTTCCGCGACGGTATTGACCACCTGCACCAGCGACTGCTCCTCCGGGCGCAGGTAGGTTGTCTCTGCCAATACTTCCAGGAGGCGGCGGTAACTTTCTCCCAGCAGAACCAAGGGGCGCGGGGGCAAGGCACCTGTGTAAATCAGGCTCCAGGCCAGGGTCAATTCCGAGAGCGTGCCGATGCTGCCGCGCAAAGCCAGAAAACCGTCGGCCTCGCGGGTCATGACCATCAGCCGCTCATAGAGGGTTGCCGTCCGTCGCTCTTCCGTCAGCCAAGGGTTGGGGCGCAGACGGGAAAAGAGGTTGCAGGTGACACCCACTACATGCCCGCCGGCCTCGCGCGCCCCTTTGCTGACCGCGGTCATGGTGCCGTCGTAGCCGCCGTTCATGACGACGAAGCCGGCCTCGGCCAGCAACTTGCCGGCGCGATAGGCCTCATCCCAGGCAGGTGTCCCTTCTTCCACCCGACTCCCGCCGAAGACGGCGACAATTTTGCCTTTATTCACGACCATTCAATGATCCTGTGCCCGTAAGCATTGATGATAGTAGTCTCGCCATATTGGGTCATCGTCGGCATCTTGTGGTTATAGACGTGCTGATGACCATGAATGAGGTAGCGAGGCCGGAACCAGCGCATGAAGTGGAGGAACGAGCGAAATCCCTGATGTGGGCGGTCGGGCCCGTCGTGGATGCCGAGAGGGGGCGAGTGGGTAAGAAGGATGTCAAGGTAGCGACCATAGCGTAAGCGGTTGAGGAAAAGGCGCGGGGCCAATCCCAGCACCTTCATCAGCATTTCGCCTTGAGTGTATTGGTAAGGAGAAGAATCGTTGTAGCGGATAGAGCCTTCCAGGCCGGCAAGGAGAAGCCCTTGCACCCGTACTACCCGACCATCCAGGTTGCGACAGCCGGCAACATGCTCATTCCTGGCCTCACCATCTGCCGTTCCTTCCGCGCCGTGATTACCATAGACAAAGTAGCCCGGGGCGTTCAACATGGTGATAAGATAGTCCAGATAGTAGAAGGGGAGATCGCCCGCGCTCAATATTAGGTCCACGCGCCCGACGTTGCTGCGGACGTGGGGCCCATACAGGGTTTCATCAATCTTATCGCTGACCGTCAGGATCCTCATTGCATCCTGGCATCCTTGGAGATAAAAACTCTCCAGGCCATAAACCTGGAGAGGAGCGGACGACATATAGCGGCCCGTTATTGATGAAAGCCCAGGCAGTTCACCAGGCTGAAAGTCACCCCTCAAACGAGCAGGCCATCTACGGCGCAGGCATTACAGCATCACACCGCATCTCTCAGGTTAAAACGGCTTAACACAAGTATAACACGAACACGCCGGGCTGTCAACGCAATCACAATAGATCGCCCCTTTCAGGAGGGCCGGGCTTTGCCATCCCCTTGCATCGCCAGCCACACCTTCTCCGAGGTGATCGGCATGGAGTCTATCTCCACTCCCACCGCATCGCGAACGGCGTTGGCGATGGCCGGTGCGGTGGGAACCATCGCGTGCTCGCCGATGCCGCGTGCCCCGAAGGGCCCATCGTCCTGGGGAACCTCCACGATGATGGTCTCAATATCGGGCGGCGCGTCCACTGCCGTCGCGATGCGATAGTCGGTGAAGGTGGGGTTGAGGGGCTTCCCCTCTTTGAGGATGAGTTGCTCCAGCAAGGCCGTGCTCATACCCTGCACCGCGCCCCCTTCCATCTGTGTGCGCACCATGTCGGGATTGATGGCGCGGCCCACGTCAAAAGCGGCGACGATGCGGAGCACCTGCACTTCGCCCGTCTCGGTATCTACCTCTACCTCTACCGCCTGCGCGCCGGTGGTGAAGTGGACGACGGCGCGCGGCCCCTGGCCTGTCTCCTTGTCCAACGGCGTGACATAGGTCGGCATGAACTTCCCCTTGCCCACCACCGGCCCACCGACCCACGTGCCGTCGGGCTTCTGGATGCCATAGACGGCGATGTCCTTCAGCGAGATCTCTCGTTCCGTAGCGTAGGACACGACCTTTCCCTCAACGATGTCCATATCTTCGGGTTTCTCGCCCCAGGCATCGGCTACCGCTGCTAGAATCTGTTGCTTCGCCTCGCGTGCCGCGTTGAGGATGGCGTTTCCCATGCTCCAGGTGAGGCGACTTGCCACCGTCTGCCATTCGTAAGGGCTGTAATCGGTGTCCACCGTGTTCACTTTAACCCATTCGATCGGCACGCCCAAGCCCTCTGCGGCCAGTTGCGCGGCGATGGTCAGCGTGCCCTGGCCCATGTCCACGCCGCCGATGCCGACGGAGCAGGTCCCGTCCTCGTTCATGCGGATGATAGCCGACGAGCCGGGGTTGGGCGGCATGGCCGGAGCCTTCCACATGGCCGCGATGCCTTTGCCGCGCCGCTTGTGAGGTGCAGAGGGCCGTGACGGCTTGCCCCAACCGATGGCCTCCGCCACCTTCTGGATGCATTCGGCCAGGCCGGTGGGATGCATGATCATGCCGGTCACCGTCTCATCTCCCCCGCGCAGACAGTTCTGGAGCCGCACCTGCACCGGGTCCAGATGCAGTTGTTGCGCCATGCGGTCTATGTGCTGTTCAATGGCCCAGTGGATCTCGGCCATGCCGAAGCCGCGCATGGGGCCGCCGATAGGATGATTCGTATAGACGCAAAGGGAATCGGCATGGACGTTGGGCACCTTGTAGGGGCCGGTGGAAGAATAGCCGGCCGCGCGGGTGATGTTCACGCCGTACTCGGTGTACGCGCCGCCGTCCCAATAATAGGTGTTCTGCATGGCGGTAATGCGGCCATCCTTCGTCATGCCCATCTTGATTTTGGCGACGAGCCCCTGGCGCACAAAGGTCGTGTAAAACTCCTCCTTGCGAGACATCCGCAACTTCACAGGCCTCCCTCTGGCCTTCATCGCCAAGGCCACGCACGCGCCTTCCATGCTGACGCCCGCCTTGGAACCGAAGCCGCCGCCCACGTAAGGCGTGATGACCCGCAGCATGCTATGGCTGATGCCAAGAGCCTTAGAGATGAGGTTGCGCTGAGCGAAGGGCGATTGGGACGAAGACCACAGGGTGATCTTGCCGTTGCCATCCATCTGCGCGACCGTGACATGGGTCTCCAGAGGCACATGCTGCACATGGGGCACGCGGTAGGTGTGCTCGTAGATGAGGTCAGCCTGGGCCCACCCTTCGTCCATGTTCCCCTTGCGCACTTTGAAATGGTTGGAGATGTTCGTGCCCGGCCTGGGGAAGATGAAAGGGGCCACTGCATAGTTGCCCAAGTCAGGGTGCACCAAGGGCGCGTCGGGGCTGGCCCCATATTCGGGGTCAAAGACGCCCGGCAGCGGCTCGTATTCCACCTCAATTAGGTCTAGTGCCTGCTCTGCGATCTCCTCCGTCTCGGCGGCGACGCCAACCACCGGCTCGCCCACGAAGCGCACACGGTCCACCGCGAAGATGGGACGATCCGACAGGTAAAGGCCCGTCAGGCCGGGGTAATCCTTGCCTGTGACGATGACGCGCACGCCGGGGAGGGCCGCGGCCTTGCTTGTATCCAACCGCTTAATGAGGCCGTGAGGGATGGGGCTGCGCAGCAGCCGCGCGTGGAGGAGGTTTGGCCCGAACTGGATGTCGTCCACATATTGCGCCGCGCCGGTCACCTTTGCCCGGCTTTCCACACGGGGGAAGTCCTTACCGACAATTGTTGTTTTCTTTTTCATAACTGCCACCTCTTGCTCATTTCCCCAACCGACTGAAAGATGATCATCCTAAAGACCCATGCCTACCTCCGCCGCTTCTCGGTTGAAGGGCGGACGGTTTTCGCTTTGATGGGGGCGGCGGGGGCTTCGCCCCATATAACCTCTCTCCACCCCCTCCCCCTTCTCTCCCCGATTCGGGGAGAGAAGGGGGGACAAAGGGGGGGAGAAGAGGGGTCTTGGCGGTAGGAAGTCCGCTTGGGTACAGAGGACACCCTCAAGGCCCCCGGCAGGGGGATTGTACCCCCCTGCATCCCCGTCGCGAGTGCCGGGTTTACAAAACCATCCGCCCCTGAACGCTTCTCGGAGGAGGGAAAGAGAGGAGGTTATCGGCATCCTCTCAGTTATCCCGACGCGGGCGTTTCTTGCGCGCGGCCTCCTGCACCGCGGCGATGATGCGGGTGTAGCCGGTGCAACGGCAGAGATTCCCCACCAATCCGACGCGTATCTCTTCCTCCGTCGGGTTGGGGTTGCGGTCCAGGAGGGCGCGGGCCGCGATCAGGAACCCCGGCGTGCAGAAGCCGCATTGCGTGCCGCCCAGATCCATAAACGCCTGTTGGATGGGGTCCAACTGGTCGTCGTGAGCCAGACCTTCCACCGTGGTGATGTGATGGCCGTCGGCCTCCACCGCCAGCATCAGGCAAGAGTTTACCGGTTCGTTATCCACAAGGACGGTGCATGCGCCGCACTCGCCCTCGGAGCAGCCGTTTTTCGTTCCCGTCAACACCAACTGATCGCGTAACACCTGTAACAGGGTATGGTGCGATTGCACCTCAATGTCGTACTGCTCACCGTTGACCCACATTGTGATCTGGTGCTTCATATCCGCCTATCCTTCTCTGTCCCTTGCCGTTAAGACGCTCAATATCTCGTTCACGCCGCGACGCGTGAGGGCGCGCACCATCGCACGCCGGTAAGCTGCGCTGGCCCGAATGTCGTCAATAGGGCGCGCCGTTTCCATCGCCGCCAGCGCCGCGGCCTCCACGGCAGCCTCGTCCGTCGCCTCGGCGAGGACCGCCTCGGCACGAGGGGCGCGGATCGGTGTGGGCGCGACCGCGCCCAACGCGATGCGCCACGCCGTGCCTGACGGATTCGCCCGGTAGGGATAACCCAACACAGCCACGCCGATCACCGCGATATCGCCGATGCGCGTGCGGCCCAGTTTCAGATAGCGGCCCGCGCTGCCGGACGGAGGCAGTGGCACGTGCACCGAGGTCAAGATTTCGCCGGGCTCCAACACGGTCTTGCCGGGGCCGATAAAGAACTCGGCCAAGGGCACGGTGCGGCGCCCGCGCGGCCCGAAGATGATCGCCTCTGCCTCCAGCACCAGGAGCGCAGGCGCGGTGTCTGCCGCAGGCGAGGCGTTGCACAGGTTACCACCGAGCGTCGCGCGGTTGCGCAATTGGTACGAGCCGACGGTGGCCGCGCTCTCGGCCAGGATCGTATAATGTTGCTGAACCACCGGCGAGTCGGCTACCTGATTCATCGTGGCCGCCGCGCCGATGGTCAGGCCGTTTTCGTTGTAAACGATCTCCCGCATCCCGTCCAGGTTTTTCACATCCACCACATACCTGGGCCGGATGAACTTCCCTTCAATGCGAATCAGGAGATCGGTGCCGCCCTGAAAGAGGCGCGCTTCTGCCGCATGGGCGGCCAGGAAACGGCTGGCCTCTTCCAGAGACTTGGGCTTGATGTAATCAAACGGTTGCAAGAGCCTCACCTCCGAGGGTATAGACGACCCTTCGCTCTCTCCCGACCCTCCCCCGCCACGCTTGACACAAGGGTATGGGGAGTGCCCCCTATAACCTCTCTCCACCCCCTACCCTCCTCTCCCCGATTCGGGGAGAGGAGGGGGACAAAGGGGGGGAGAAGAGAGGCCTTGGCGGTGGAAAGCCTGCATGGGTACAGGGGACACCCCCAAGACCCCCGGCAATGGGTTGTACCCTCTACACCCCCGTCGCGAGTGCCGGGCTCATAAAACTGTCCGCCTCCGAACCCGCCACGCGGGAGAGGGTCGAGGGAAGGAGCTCAATCAGCCTATCTGGGTTGAGAGCCTCGCTAGACCTCAATCTGCAGTTGGTCAATCTTGACTTCCTCAAACTCCTTGTCAATCTCAGGAGCAGGGAAGATCAAGAAGATCAGATTGAGGATGATGCCGACAAAGGCCGACGTGGCAATGGAGGGCAGTTTCATGCCCCAGATGGGGATCAAGCCGCCTTCAAAGCCGATCGCGCCGCCGATGCCGATCACTAACACCGTCGCGATCACCGCCAGCTTGCGCGGGTCAAAGAAATTGACCCGGCGTGCCACCTGGAGTGCGATCCCTTGCGCGCCGATCACGCCAAACAGGTAGATCGCCAGGCCCCCGGTGACCGCCACAGGCAGCGTGCCGATCAACGCCGCCAACTTGCCGATGAAGCCGAGCAATATGGCGATCGCTCCGGCCGTAATCAAGGATGGGCCGGAATAATTGCGGGTGATCGCCATGAGGGAGTTGTTCTCGCCGTAGTTTGTTCCGGCGCAGCCTCCGAGCAGCCCGTTGATGCTGTCGCCCACGCCATCGCAGATCAGGTTGTAGCCGATGAAACGGCTCAGTTTGATCGGCGGCCTCTTCAGTTCTGCCGCCAGCTGATCCACATACAGGCTGATCTGGTACAGGTGAGCGGTGGATTCCGGGATGGTCGCGATGGCTATGGGGGCGATCGCCAGCACCGCACTGCCCCAGAAGACGGGCAAGGTGAAGTTGGGAACGCGGAACCAGGCCGCCTCCGCTAACGGCTTGAAATCCACCAGTCCCAGCGGGATGGAGACGATGTAGCCGACGATCCCGCCCAACAGCACGGGGAGCATACCGATCAGGCCCCGACCGCGCAGGTACACCGAGAAGAGGATGGTCACCAACAAGGTGATGAGGGCCACCGTCCAATGGGCTCTCGCCATGTCCAGCGCGGCGAAGGCCAAGGCGATGCCGATGACGGTAGCAACCGACCCCGTGACCTCCGGCGGCAGAATCTTGTCCAGGGCTTCTTTACCCACATAGCGGATCAAGATGCCGACGAGGATATTGACCACACCGGTCAACATGATGCCGCCTTGAGCAACCCGAATCCGCATGACCGGGTCATCAATGCCGTAGACATTGGTGACAGTGATGGCGACTACCGGTGCGATGTAGGAGAAGCTAGATCCGTAGTAGAGGGGGATGAAACTCTTGGTCAGCCAAGACGAGAGCAGCAGGGCAACGATGGTCGCCAAGCCGGAAGCGAAGAGGGTAACCCCGACATCAAACTTCGTCAGGATGGCTACCAGCACAGTGGCCGGGAACATAGTAAGGACGTGTTGGAAACCGAGGCTCAGCATGGCACCGATGGGCGGTGCGTCATTGGGCATGTAACCGATGAGCCTCTTCTCTGCCGTGATTGCTGCCATCAGTGTGCTCCTTTCGTGGTGACTGCTAAAGAATAAAGACGCACCTCTCCTCCTGAACGAAAGCCCTGCACCGGTGTCAGGGCCGGCAGCCTATGCGGTTGTAAAGATCACACCTCCTTTCCGGGCCGGCGTATTGTTAACTCCCTCTGTCCCCCTCCCTCTTCTCTCCCCCAACGGGAGAGGAGAGGGAGGGCAGGGGGAGAAGAGGGATCAGGGAAGGTTCAGATTCGCCGCGAGTTGATCACGCTGCTCGGTCCCCCAGGTACTCGCTCCGCTCGGCGGGTTCAAACGCGCTGCGGGCCGGATTCAGGAGCCCTTCGTAGGCAGCCAGGTTGCGGTCTTGCAGATGATCAAAGCGCATGGGCGTCATCGCGCCGTAGGTCAGACGCTTGATGGGGTCGGGGTCTAACTCGGCAAAGATGATCTCCTCCGTCCCACGAGCCTGGGCCAACTTCTGCGCGATGGGCGAGACGATCATGCTGTGGCCGAAGTAGTAATTGCCTCCCGCGTCGGGGCCGACGGCGTTGCAGGCAACGATGTAAAGGTGGTTATCGTAAGCCCGCGCCTTGTTCGTGACCTCCCATATCTCGTAACTGCGCAAGAGGGCCGACGGGCGCACTACCACCTCGGCCCCTTTGATGGCAAGGACACGATAGAGTTCAGGGAAGTCGCCGTCATAGCAAATGGTCAGGCCGATGACGGCACATGACGTCGCAAAGACCGGCGCGGCCCGGCCCGGCGTGGACCATCCTCCTGTAGAACGGCGTTCCGTGGGGAAGAGGTGGGTCTTGCGATAGACGCCTGCCACCTCCCCACGCGGGTTCACCAACGCCGCCGAATTATAGACGATGCCGCGCTCCGGTCCTCTTTCATAGGTAGGAAACACCACCCAGACCCCCAAGTTGCGCGCGGCGCGCTGGATGGCCTCCGTTGTGTGGCCGGGGATGGCATCCACGATGTCCCAGAGTTCCTCCGGCGGCATGTTGGGCGTGAAGCCCGTCGTCACCGCCTCCGGCAAGACGACCAAGGACGCGCCGTTCTCTTTCACGGCGCGGGCCGTCCACTCTGCTGCCTTCTCGGCGTTGATCCGCACCTGGTTGGGCTCGCTGGCGATCTGCACCGCCGCCGCCACAAAACGTTTCATTGTGTCTCTCGCGGCCCCCGACAGCCGATGGCGTCGCCGAACTTCGTCTTGGGCATCTTCGCCTTGGCGGCCATCAATGCCTCGTACTCCGCATCCTCCACAAAGGCGACGATGCGGCTGATGCACGATTCGCCATCCACGAAGCGCCAGGGGAAGCAACCGATGGTCGTTCTGCGGTTAAGGAGGAGGTCAATGTCGCCGCCGACGCACTCGGCATGGATGATGCCGTGGGGGAAAAGTTCAATGTGCATCAACTGGTATTTGTCGTCGGTGAAGACCTCGGCCAAGGGCTTACCGTACTTGCGCTGGAAATGCGCCTCGGCTTCTTTGGCCTGGCGCGGCATCCACTGGCGGATGATGGTGTTCATGGGATGGTCGGCGCTGCCGCAATCCACCGCCAACCACTTCAGTTTCTTGGCCTTGCACCACTCGGCAAATTCCCGGTCGGGGCCTGGGTGCTTAACCATATAGCGCACCTCGTCCGCGGTCGGCTGATCCCATCCAAAGCGATGGTAACCTGTGTGGATGATGAGGATATCTCCCTCTCGCACCTCCACCCGCTCTTCCACCATTTTGGAGGTATAGATGTCGTAGTCGCCCGCAGCATCGCTGAGGTCCACGATCGCGCCGGGCCCGCAGAGAAAATCAAGGCTCAAGGCGGCGATGTCCTTGCCGGGGGTGTAGAAATGGATTTCGCCATCCAGGTGCGTGCCGAGATGGTTGGAATGGGTGAGGAGCTGGCCGTTGGCCCCGTTGGGAGCGAGGCGTTTGAAGTACTTGATTTGTAGCGGTTCGTAGGTGGGCCAGGCCGGCGTCTGGACGCTGAGAGGAATGGAGAGGTCAACGAGCTTCATAATGAGCCACCTCCTTGTGCGCTCGTTGTTTAGAAAAAACATGCAGTTGGGGCCGACCAGGCTGGGAAGCGATGAGAGAACATTGCTGTGCCTGGGTGCTCGGGGGATAACGAGGCGGCGGCAATGACGTCCCGAACACCCCGGCCGAGTCAGTCCCAACTGCTCGCGAGTAGCATACCACGCTTCTGCCTATCTGTATATGATGTATGTCAGGTTTTCGGTCAAGGTATTTTTTACGAAAATGATCGTTCACTCAAGTTAGCATGAAAAGCACGCCCGCAGCATCCCGTTATCGGCGCAATTATAGCATAAACAGGACACAAAGCGCAACCCCCGTCACTGCGACGCGAGTTCGGCAATGGTGACGCCGTCGCCTCCTTCCTGAGGATCGCCCAGGCGTTGCCTCTTCACCAGAGGATGGCCGCTGAGCTTCTGGCTCACGACCTGGCGCAGCACACCCGTGCCCTTGCCGTGAATGATGCGCACCCAGGGGAGGCCGGCGCGGAAAGCAGCGTCCAGATATTTATCCAGACGAGGCGGCACCTCCTCGGCGCGCCAGCCGCGCAGGTCCAACTCCATCCCCGGCGACGGAGCCAAAGGCAGATCGCGCGGGCCGATGTCTCTCGCGGCGACGGCAGGGCCAGGCCGCTGCCGCAGTTCCAAGCGGTCTTGCGGCAGGCGCAGCCGCAGCGCACCCAGCTGTATCTCTGCCTCGTCGCCGTCCAGGGCGGTGATCTCGCCGGAGGCTTGCAGGCTGGGAACCCAGACCAGGTCACCCACCTGCAGTGGGCCGGTCGGCGTCGGCGCGGGCGGAGGAGGAGGTGGCTCCAGCACAGGTAAGGCCTCGGCCTGGCGCGCCAGGGCGGCCTGAGCATCGGCCAGTTCTCGCGCCTGATCGCGCTGCTCCAGCGCGGACAGGCGCGCCCGCACGCGCGCGATCTCCGCCCTCGCCGCCGCCAACTCCTCTTGCGCCTGCGTGCGCGCTGCGTTCAAAATAGCAAGGCGCTCTTCTTCTATGTTCACCAGGCGAATCGCCAGTTCCCGCCGCAGCACCTCCACATCGTGCCGTGCCTGCTCTGCCTCGGCCTGGGCCGCGAGCGCGGCCTCGCGCGCCGCCTTGATCTCGGCCAGGAGGCTCTCGGCCTGTAGGCTCTCCGGATTAATCAATGCTTGGGCCGCGGCGATGATAGATGCATCCAGGCCCAGCCGCCGGGCGATGGCAAGCGCGTTGGAGCGCCCCGGCAGGCCGATGGTCAATTCATAGGTCGGCGACAAGGTCTCCAGGTCAAACTCTACGCTGGCGTTGCGGATGCCGGGCGTGGCGTGGGCATAGACCTTGAGTTCCGAGTAGTGGGTCGTTGCCAGCGTAGTGATGCGCCGCGCCCGCAGGTGCGACAGGAGCGCGCGGGCCAGAGCAGAGCCTTCCTCCGGATCGGTGCCCGCGCCCAGTTCATCCAACAACACCAGCGAGCGTTCATCGGCCTCGCTCAGGATGCCGATGATGTTCTTCATGTGCGACGAGAACGTAGAGAGCGATTGCTCAATGGATTGCTCGTCGCCGATGTCGGCGTAAATGCCCGCAAAGACCGAGAGGCGAGAGCCTTCGGCCACAGGGATGGCGAGGCCCGCTTGGGCCATGCAGGCCAGCAGGCCGACGGTCTTCAGGCTGACGGTCTTGCCGCCGGTATTCGGGCCGGTGATGACCAGGATGAAGTAGTCGTCGCCCAGGTGCACATCAATGGGCACGACGGTTTCAGGGTTCAGAAGAGGATGACGGGCACGGCGCAGGTCAATGGTGGAGCCGGGATGATATACAAACGCTTCGCCGTCAATGGCTTCCTTCTTGTTCTTCGGTGCCTGGAAGGCCACCAGTTCCGGTTCTACGGCATGGATGGCCTCGGCGTAGAGGGCCTTGGCGAAGGCCAAGTCCAATTCAGCCAGTGCCTCCACCGTGCGCTCAATGTAAAGGGCTTCGTCGGCCACCAGGTCGGTCAGTTCGGCCAGGATGCGCCGGATCTCCCGCTCTTCTTCCAATTGCCGTTCGCGCCAGGCGTTGTTGAGTTCTACCGTCGCCAGAGGCTCAATGAAGAGGGTCGCGCCGCTGGCCGATTGGTCGTGCACCAGGCCGGGGATGCGGCCCTTGTATTCTGCCTTCAGAGGGATGACATAGCGTCCGCCCCGCTGGGTGACGATAGGCTCCTGTAGATAGGGCATGTTGGCCGTGTTGGTGACCAGGCGTTCTAAGGTGGACATCAGGCGGTCGTGGGCCTCGCGCAGTTCGCGGCGGATGCGCGCCAATGCCTCCGAGGCGGAATCCAGCACTTCGCCACGCTCGTTCAGGCAGCGGCCAATCTCGGCAATCAGATGATTGCACGGCTCAATGCGCGCGGCGATACCGGCCAGGCGCGGGAACTGGCTTCCCAGGCGGCCTAAGGTATTCCGCAAGGTGCGGCCTGCCTGAAGCGTGGCGCGGATGTCCAAGAGCTCTTGAGGCAACAATGACTCACCGCGCCGGGCGCGCGGGAGGAGTGGCCGCACATCGTGCGCGCCGCCCACGGTGAGCGTCCCTCTGGTGGCGAAGAGGGCACGCGCCTCCGCCGTCTGTGCCAGGCGCTCCTGCGCCTCGCGCAGGTCGTTCGTGGGCGTCAGCGCCAAGGCCAACTCGCGGCTGGCCGAGAAGTTAGTATATCCGGCCAGCCGCTCCAGTATTTTCGGAAACTCCAGCGTTTGCAGCGACTTCGGATTCATGATCGCCTGTAAGTCTATCACAAAGGCGCGAAGTCACCAAGATGCGAGCAGGCTCTTAGGACTTTCTCCGGTGCGTGACTTGCGGGCTGGGCCACGTTTGGTATAATGATGGGGCGTGCGGCTCGTGTTTCTAATCTAGCCCCGCACGCCGTATAACTATGACCAATGCTTTGCATGGCCGTGCGGCCGTTTCTGATCTTTTTGGCGACCGGGTGATATATCGGAATCTGGCTCCCTGCGACTCTTGCCTTCCCAGCCTGCGCGATGCCTGGCGAGAGATCGGTTTGGGTTCTTCCCGCATCCCTCGCAAGGCAGAGCCTGCCTACGGTCAGGTGGTGGCTTGGCTGCTCCGGCGTGCGCAGGATATGGATAACCCCGCCGTGCCGCTCCGAGAGATGATTTACCTGGGCGATACAAAACTCCTGGATGGAACCGCCTTTGCCAACCTGAAACAGGCATTGGGGCTCCCTGCCTGGGCGTTCATCGCCAGCGAGAATCTCGCAACACCTCCTCAAATGGCGTTGGAGGGCGACCGGGCGTTGGCGAATCGCTGGGGCGCGCTCCCGGAGTTCGTGGCTTGGGTGCGCGATCAGGGCGGACGTTTGGATAAGAGCACGGCCTTTGTGGTGGACCTGGATAAGACGGTCATCGGGGCGCGAGGCCGTAACGACAAGCCCATTGACCAGGCCCGTATTGAGGGGGTTGAACGCACCGTGTCCGATGTGCTGGGCGCGGCTTTCAACCGCGACGCCTTCCTAGAGGCGTATCGCACCCTGAATCAACCCGCGTTTCATCCTTTCACCGCCGACAATCAGGATTATCTGGCCTACATCTGTCTCATCATCAGCGCCGGCCTCATAGGGCTGTCGGAACTGGTGAACGATGTGGAAAGCGGGCGGATGCAGGATTTTGCCCAGTTCATCCGCTGGGCCGACATGGTGGTGCCTTTTGCCAGGCAGAACGGGCTGATAGAGATACACCAGTCGGTCTATGCCCGCGTACAACTGGACGACCCCACACCGTTCAAGACCTTCCGTCGTAACGAGTACCTGTGTACCGTCGCCCGCCTGGGTTGCCTGCCCGACGACGCGCCGCTGGCCGAACGTCTGGCTACGGAAATATGCATCACCTACGAGGTCTGGCAGGCCGTCACCTGGATGCGGGAGCGAGGCGCGCTCCTACTGGCGCTATCCGACAAGCCAGATGAGGCATCCTTGCCGACGGAGGAGTTGGCGGAACAAGGCCACCAACCGTTGCATCGCACGCCGACGCACATCGTCGGCGAAGAGGTACGCTTCTCCTGATAAGACGCCCAAAGCGCAGACCCCGGCAGCAGAAGGCCGGGGCTTTGCTGTCATCCGATAGAAGTGGAGCATCAAACCGAATGACTTCAGCATTGGCACGGGAAATTGCCGAGCAACCTCAAGTGCTGACCGCGCTGTGGGAGCAGGAACGGGCCGGCATAGAGAGGATCGCCGAAGCCATCCGCGACTACGGCCCACGTTACGTCGTCATCGCCGCGCGCGGCACCTCCGACAACGCGGCCCGCTATGGGCAATACCTGTTCGGTGCGCACAACCATCTCTCGGTTGCCTTGGCGACCCCTTCCCTTTTTACCCTCTACCGGTCGCCCCCGCGGCTGGAGGGCGCGCTGGTGCTCGGTATCTCCCAATCGGGCCAGTCGCCCGACATCGTCGCCGTGCTGGATGAGGCGCGGCGGCAAGGCGCGCTCACCTTGGCCGTGACGAACGACCCGACCTCGCCGCTGGCGGGCGCGGCTGCCTACCTTCTGCCGCTCCACGCAGGCCAAGAGACAAGCCTCGCGGCCACCAAGACCTACACGGCTCAACTCTACGCGCTCGCGCTCCTGAGCGCAAGGCTGGCCCAAGACGAAGAGCGCACGCGCCAGACGGCTGCGCTTCCCCAGGTGGTAGCGCGCGTCCTGGACGAGAGCCGGGCGACGGCCCACGCCGAGCGTTACCGCTTCATGACGGCGTGCGTTGTCATCGGGCGCGGGTACAATTATGCGACGGCCTTTGAATTGGCCTTGAAGATGAAGGAATTGACCTACGTTCTGGCCGAACCTTACTCGCCTGCCGATTTTCTGCATGGCCCTGTGGCGATGGTGGAGCACGGTTTTCCGGTCATTGCCTTTGCGTTGAGCGGCGCGATCGCAGGGGAAATGCGCGCCTTCCTGTCGCAGGTGCGGGCGCGCGAGGCCGAGCTGGTGGTCATCTCCGACCAGGCGGATGCCCTGGCTCTGGCGCATACGCCGCTCCCTATCCCATCCGGCGTTCCCGAGTGGCTCTCGCCTATCGTCGCCATCGTGCCGGGGCAGTTGTTTGCCCTGGGCCTGACACTCGCCAAAGGGTACGATCCCGACCATCCGCGCGGTCTGCGCAAGGTGACGCTGACGGTGTGAGGTTGTTGGTGAGATTGCCATGAACCTCTCCGGTTTGCATCTCCTTCTAACGTACCAGTGCACCTTTGAGTGCGACCACTGCTTCGTTTGGGGAAGTCCCTGGCAAAGCGGCACAATGACGTTGGAGAATATCCGGGAGATCCTGCACCAGGCCCAAGACCTCGGTACGGTGAGATCCATCTACTTTGAAGGTGGCGAGCCTTTTCTCTATTATGCCGTTCTCCTTAAAGGTGCGCGGGAGGCAGCACATCTCGGCTTTCGCGTTGGCATCGTCTCCAACGCTTACTGGGCGACCGACGTAGCCGACGCCCTCGCCTGGTTGAGTCCTTTTGCCGGTCTGATCCAAGACCTTTCCATCAGCAGCGACCTGTACCATTATAGCGAGAAGATCAGCCGCCAGGCAAGGAACGCCCACGCCGCCGCGCAGAGGCTGAACATTCCCATCGGCTTCATCAGCGTGGCTCAGCCGGAAGAGGTGAATGCGGGCTTCGCATCCGGACAACTTCCGGAGGGCGAATCGGCGGTCATGTATCGCGGACGGGCGGCAACGAAATTGGCTGGGCGAGCCGCGCCGCGTCTCTGGTTGGGATTCACAACCTGCCCCCACGAAGACCTGCGCGAGCCGAGGCGGGTGCACGTGGACCCCTTTGGGAACCTGCATGTTTGCCAGGGGATCTCGCTGGGCAATATGTTTCGCACGCCGCTACGGGAGATCTGCAAGACCTATGATCCTGAGACGCACCCTATCACCGGCGCGCTACTGGCGGGCGGCCCGGCGGAGTTGGTACGTCGCTACGGCGTGCCTCATGCGGAGGGCTACGCCGATGCCTGCCATCTGTGTTACGAAGCCCGCCGCGCGCTGCGTGCCCGCTTTCCGGAGATTCTGACGCCGGAGCAGATGTACGGGGTGCCGGAGAATACATCTGCTGTTTGACAAAACCTGCCTTCTACGGCATAATATCGCCATTACCGAGCCAAAGGCTGCGACGGAGAGGAGTAAGCGAAGGGAAGCCCTCAGGGAGGTGAGGCCACCGACTGCAAGCCTCGCCGGGCGGAATCTCGCCGAAGTTCGCTCCTGAGCCGACGGTTGAACGCCGGTCACGTTACCGGCCAGTAGGCCGCTCCGGAAGCCCCCCGTTACCAGGGCAGCCGGTACGTCATAGACCGCCGGCGCTGAGGGGCCCCGCCGCAAGGCAGGGCAAGCAGGGTGGTACCGCGAAATGCGACGGTCGCGCTTCGTCCCTGACGAGCACGACCGTTTTGTGTTGTGGGGCAGAATCAGAGGTTCTTATAGGTGCGTTCCGTGCGTTTCGCGACTTTGGTGATAATGACTTTTTGTTCAGCGTCGTTCACGGCATAGATGACGCGATAGCGCCCAACCCGGATGCGGTAGAAAATTCCATCTAGCTCCTGTACACCGACAGGCCGTGGTAACGTTGCCGGAGCCTGAATGGCTGCCAAGACGCGAGGGTATATTGTCACAGGCAGGCGGTCCAGTTGGCGTTGTACCTGTTTATTTATTGGCTAGCTCCACCTGGTAAGCCATCTCGCTGCTGCCGTTCGGCCAGATAGTCGTTCAATGAGATCCCTGCGCCTGCTTCGTACTCTTTCAAGGCTGCCAGGGAGTCAGCGATGTCTTCCAGGTCCTCAATACGTTGGACCAAAGACTGATAGGCTTCCAGGGACAGGATGACTGCCTGCCGGCTACCGATCTCTGACACTGTCTTTTCCGGGCCCGTTATTGTGATCCTGGCCGGGCGACTCATCTATTGCCCTCCTAAATAGACTACAAAAATTATACCATACTTGTCAAAGATGAGAAATGTTCTTGCTAAATTTTAAGGAGGCATCCGCATGACCGAAGATCTGCATCGGTTGGCCGCAGAAGCACAGGCAGCCCTCCACGCGGCGAAAGATGCCGCCGCGCTGGAGGCGTGGCGAGTTCGCTATTTCGGACGCAAAGGCATCCTCAGCGACGTGATGGCGCGCTTGTCCACCCTGCCCAAAGAGGAGCGCCCCGCCTATGGCAAGGCGGCCAACGAGTTCCGCCAGATGTTGGAAGCGGCCTTCGCAGCCCGTCAGGAGGCGCTGCGCCAGGCAGAGCTGGCGGAGGCCTTGGCCGCAGAAAAGGTGGATGTGACGCTCCCCGGTCGCCCGGTCAGCTTGGGGCGCATGCATCCCAGCCATCGCACGCTGCGCGAGATATACGCCATCTTCGCCGAGATGGGTTTCCAGGTCTTTGATGCGCCCGACGTGGAGACAGATGAATATAACTTTCAACTCCTGAATATGCCGCCGGGCCATCCGGCCCGCGACATGTGGGATACCTTCTACACCACAACACCCGGTGTCATCCTGCGCACCCATACCTCGCCGGGGCAGATTCGCGTGATGCGCAAGTATTGCCCGGAGCCTATCCGTGTCATCCTCCCCGGCATGTGCTATCGCTACGAACAGGTGACGGCACGCTCGGAGATGATGTTCCATCAGGTGGAAGGGTTGGCCGTAGGCCGCAACATCACCATGGCCGACCTCAAAGGTGTAGTGGTCTCTTTCGCACGCAAGATGTACGGCGAAGGACGCAAAGTGCGCTTCCGGTGCAGCCATTTCCCTTTCACGGAGCCGAGCGCCGAGGTGGACATGGATTGCATCATCTGCGGCGGGCAGGGATGCCGCGTCTGCAAATACACCGGCTGGCTAGAGATCATGGGTTGCGGCATGGTGCATCCCGTCGTCCTTCGCAACGGCGGCTACGACCCCGATATCTATTCCGGTTTTGCCTTCGGCATGGGTGTGGAACGCCCAGCCATGCTCAAGTACCGGATCAACGATATTCGCTACTTCTTCGCCAACGACGCGCGCTTCCTGGAGCAGTTTGGATGAGAACCATCTTGGCCCCCATCCCGACCCTTCCCCCTGAAACAGGGGAGGGTGGCCGTAGGCCGGGAGGGGGCCTCGCGTCACGAAACTCGCGCAATCAGAATGAGAGAGCCTGATTATGAAAATCCCCATCTCCTGGCTAAAAGAGTACGTGGACATCACCCTGCCCATCCCCGCGCTGGCCGAGCGCATGACGCTGGCCGGGCTGGAGGTATCGGGCATTGACTATATCGGCATAGAGCCGCCGGCGGGGGCCGAGAAAGCGGCCAAAGGCAAAGCCCAGCGTATCCCTTGGGATCGCGAGCGCGTCTGGGTGGGCCAGATTCTGGAGGTGCGTCCTCACCCTAACGCTGACCGCCTGACGCTGGCGACGGTGGAGTTCGGCCAAGGCGCGCCGCTGACCGTAGTCACAGGCGCGCCCAACATCCGCCCTGGCGAGAAGGGACAGAAAGTTCCCTTCGCTCAGGTCGGCGCGAAGCTGATAGATGGGCATTACGACGACGGTCGCATCCTGACGCTGAAGGCAGGGAAAATACGCGGCGTCACGTCAGAAGGGATGGTCTGCTCCGAGAAGGAACTGGGCCTCTCCGACGATCATGAGGGCATCCTTATCCTGCCCGATGATGCGCCGGTAGGCGTGCCACTGGCCGACTACCTGGGCGACGCGGTGTTGGAAGTGGAGATCACGCCCAACATGGCGCGCTGCATGTCCGTCATCGGCGTCGCGCGCGAGGTCGCCGCGCTGACCGGCCAGAAACTGCGCCTGTCGGAGCCGACGATGCAGGCCACCGGCGCGCCCATCGCTGGCCAGGTCGCCGTTGAAATCGCCGACCCCGACCTCTGCAACCGCTACTCCGCCACCCTCATCTACGGCGTCACCGTTGGCCCTTCACCCTTCTGGCTGTGCCATCGCCTGCGCCTGGCCGGGATGCGCCCCATCAACAACATAGTGGATGTCACCAACTATGTGATGCTGGAATGGGGCCAGCCGCTGCACGCGTTTGACTATGATAAACTGGTGGAGCGGGCAGGCGGGCGCACGCCTACCATCATCATCCGCCGCGCCCGCGCCGGCGAGAAAATCATAACGTTGGACGGTGTGACGCGCGATCTGACAACCGACATGCTCCTCATTACGGATACGGCAGGCCCCATCGCCGTCGCAGGCGTCATGGGCGGCGCGGAGACCGAAGTGACGGAGCAGACCCGCAACATCTTGTTGGAATCGGCCAACTTCCACAACATCAACAATCGGCGCACCTCGCAGACTCTCAAACTCCCCAGCGAGGCCTCGCAGCGCTTCGGGCGCGGCGTGCCCGCGAGAATGACCATCCCTGCCGCGACGCGCGCTACCGAACTGATGCGCGTCCTTGCCGGTGGCGTCATCGCCCAGGGCTACGCCGATGCGTACCCCGTGCCGCAAGAGACACGCGTGGTAGAGATCACACCGAAGCAGGTAGAGCGCATCCTCGGCATGAAGGTCACGGCGGAATGCATCACCGAAATCTTAGAGAGCCTGGAGTTTCGCGTGGAAACGACCGCGCCGGATGTTCTTCGCTGCACCGTCCCCTGGCAACGGCTGGACGTCAGCATCGCGGCAGACCTGATTGAAGAAATCGCCCGCGTCATCGGCTATGAGCAGATTCCGACGACGCTGTTGGATGACGTCTTGCCGCCACAGCGTCGCAACCTGGAATTGGAGGCCGAAGAACGCATCCGCGACATCCTCATCGGTTGCGGCTTGCAAGACATCATCGCCTACTCGCTGGTCGGCCAGGACGCGAATCGCCGTCTCCTTGTCGCTCTGGAGACCCCCGATTCCGGCTACACCGCTCCTGGTGTGATTCCTTGCCTCTTGCCGCCGACGGCGTGCATTCGCCTGGCCAATCCCCTGACGCCGGAACACGACACCATGCGTTCATCCCTTGCTCCCAGCGCGCTCATGGTCCTGCGAGATAACCTGCGCTTTCGCGACCGTGTAGCCCAGTTTGAGATCGGGCGCGTCTATTGGCCGCGCGAGGGTGAACTCCTGCCCGACGAACCGCGACATCTTTCCCTGGCGCTGACCGGCCCGCGCGAGCCTCTCTCGTGGCACGGCAGTTCCGGTCAAATGATGGATTTCTACGACCTCAAAGGCATCGTAGAAGCGTTGTTGGATCGCCTGGGCATTAATGATGCACGCTTCATCGCGACGACGCATCCGGCCTTCGGGCCGCGCGTCGCCCGCCTGATCATCAACGGGGCCGACGCGGGCATCCTGGGCGAGGTGCATCCGAAGGTACGCGAGGCGTTTGATCTGCCGGCGCAGCGCGTCTGCCTGGCCGAACTTGCGCTCGCGCCCTTCGTGGCCGCGTTCAACCGCCCGCAGATGGTGATGCCGCTTTCTGCCTTTCCTGCCGTGCGGGAGGACCTGGCCTTCATCGTGGACGAGAGCGTGACGGCGGAACAGGTGTTGGTTGCGATGCGCGCTGCGGGCGGCGACCTGCTGCGTGCCGTAGAACTGTTTGACGTCTATCGCGGCGCGCCTATCCCCGCGGGACGCAAGAGCCTGGCGTACCGCCTCACCTATCAGGCCGACGATCGCACCTTGAGCGCCGATGCGGTAGCGCGTCTGCGCAACCGCATCGTCAAGCGCGTGCAACAGGATTTGGGAGCAGAACTGCGAGGATAGCATCAAAGATGTTTCGTTCGTCCAAACCCCAGAATCCGCAACAGCCTCCGGCATCCTTTTCCGGCGCGACGGGGCGATCGGATGCGCTCTATCTCCTGGAGATCTATCGCATCATCAGCGGCGACGAGTTTGACACCGCGTATCATTGGCTACGCACGCAGTTCGGCGTGAAAACTTGGCACGACGTCAAGACCAAGTATCCACGCGGCAGCGTGGAACTGCGTTACATGCAGCGGGTCTATCTCTTCTGTGAGACGCTGGGCGCGCTGGTGCGCCGTGGCCTGGTGGATGAGAACCTGGTCTTTGCAGTGGTCGGCGAGATACCCCTGAATGCCTGGGAGACGATGATGCCTTGGATCGCAGACTGCCGCGCCGAGTTAGGGGCCGACTTTTACGCCAACGTGGAGTGGCTCGCCAACCGCCTCTTTGAGTGGCAGCGTAGCCGGTAACCTGCTCTAAATCATACCCCATGGCGGCAGGGTTGTGCTAAACTGAAGGGTGACCGTCGTTTTCTAACCGATGGCCGAAATACGTGGTCGCGGAGGGTCACATGTTGGAGCAGATTGCCGTCTTCCGCCATCTGGGGACCCTATCCGACGGGACGCGGGTTCTCTTGCGGCCTCTCATGAAAGAAGACCGTGAGCGGCTGCGGGAGTTCTTCGCACCGGTCTCCAAAGAGGATTTGCAATACTTTCGCAGCGACGTGACCAAGCCAGAGGTGATAAACGGCTGGATAGACAACCTAGACTATTCCAAGGTCCTGCCCATCGTCGCCATCGTCAACGACCGTATCGTGGGGCAGGCCACACTTCATTTTGGCGTGGGGCCCTATCGCCATCTGGCCGAGATGCGCATCTTTCTGAGCAAAGACTTTAGGCGACGGGGCCTGGGTACGATGGTCATCCGCACCATGAACGACCTGGCGCGCAAGATGGGATTGCAGCGGGTGATGGTACAGATCGTGGCCGACCAACGCCAGGTCATCAAAGCCTTCCAGAGCCAAGGCTACGTTCTGGAGGCGATACTGCCAGATCACTTCATGATGCCCGACGGCGAGACCCGTGACCTGGCGATTCTGATTCTGCGCCTGACGCCCAAACGCGAGGAGTTCTGATCGTCAAACTACCGCCGAGGAGAGAGTGCCCATGTCCACCCTGACACCCGGCATGACCCGCACCAGGTCTGCACCGCAGGTGAACCCGGCGCGTTGCCATGTCTGCAAGGAATGCCAAGCAAGCATCGTTTGCTTCGGCGAGGCCTTTGTGCGCTCGCGTCCCGACCGTCCGCCGGTGATTGACGCCGAGCATTGTTTCGGCTGCTACGTCTGCGCATCCTCCTGCCCGTGGGAGGCGGTTGTCGTGCGCTAGGGGAACTTCAAAAGCGTAACCGACGTTCCTGCCCAACGGCATATCGCTCCGGCTCTGCGCCAAAACCAGGATAGACGCCCCCTCCAATCTCCGCGCGTGGAATCCTCGCCATCCCCCAAGGCCGGCAGGCAGAAAGCCTGTCAACCATTTTCGCTAACCTCGTTAATGAGATATTTGGCCGCCACTGTTTGCAGGGTACAGGGAGCCGGTAAGCCCCGCTGAATCAAATGCAGGGCTTCCAGATCCGATTCCCACGCCGTATCGCCCGGCGCGAGCAGGCAGGTGCTTCCCGGTTCATAGGTCGTGGAAAGTTTGCCGTCTTTATAATAGAAATGTTCCCGACTCGGCCGGGTTGGAAATATGCGCATGAAGGGGGGGATGTCGTTGGGCTTGAACCAGAGCTTGATCTCGCGCTCGGCCTCCTGGGGCGTGGCCGAAGCCATGGATCAATTGTCCATGCGTTGGCCGATAACTTCTCCCGCCTCATTTACCAGAGGCACAACGGTCCCCAACGACCGGATACATCCCGGTTTCTTCTCTCTGGCAACGTGGGGGTTTGTCGGCCCTGCTATCTCGCGCGCCTTCTCTACTGCATCCGGGCCTTGATACACGATGGCTATCACCCTCTGCCTATCAGGTTCACCGGGGAAATGGGCGAGCCCCATGATGTATTCAATGAGGGCAGGATAAAAGGGTTTTCCTTTATGTTCTGCGTAATGTTCCTCGGCAAGCATCCTGGAAACATGAACTACTTTCGTACCGGCGAAACGCAGGCCGGTGTGGAACTCGGAAAACTGCGATAGCAGGTAGCCTGTTAATGAATTTTTGAGAGCATCCGGCTTAATCAGGACAAGCGTTTGATCAACTCCTTTGTTGCTCACGTTGGATCTCCTTTGTGTGCTGTGCCGAATGATTATGCTCTTCCCTTGCCGAAAAGTCAATTTGTGTTGGGTGGCAAAGGGAAGCCGGTTATACCATGAGCGCGGCCTGAGCCGCGGCGACACCCGCGCCACGGTCAAAGCGATAACCTACGGCGGCCAAGCCCGTTTCCAACGCGCCCAGAGTCGCCAGGATGTCTGCCGGGCGCACCGTACCCATGTGGCCGATGCGGAAGTAACGATCGCGAATCTCTTTGTGCAGGCCACCGGCCAGGATGACGCCCGCAGCAGCAACTTTGGGCAGAAGCGAGGCATCCACACCATCGGGGTAATAGACCGCGCTGAGGGTCGTGGCGGCCAGTTCCGGGTGCAGAGGAACCTGGTTCAGCCCCAAGGCGGCGATGCCGGCTTTCAGTGCATCGCTTAAGCGACGGTGACGGGCAATGCGCGCCTCCATCCCCTCGGCCACGATTTGCGCCAGGCTCACTTCCAGGGCGTGCACCAGGTTGACCGCGGGCGTGGCGAAATAGGCGGGCCTGCGTGCTTCATACGCCTGCATGATCGGCAACCACAGGCTCCAATCGGAATAGTAACTGGCGACGGGCGTCTTGCGGGCACGGAAGGCCGCGAGCGCGCGCGGCCCGGCAACGGCCAGGGCGAGGCCGGGTGGCACGGCCAGTGCCTTCTGCGACGCGGTCAAGGCCGCATCCACGCCCCAGTTTGCCATATCCAACGCCTCGCCGCCGACGGAGCAGACGCCGTCCACCAGGCAGAGAACATCATGGCGACGGGCTACCGCAGCGATGCCTTGCACGTCGGCCCGCACGCCGGTAGAAGTGTCCACGTGGGTGACGGTGAGGAGATGGTAGCGCTGGAGGGAAAGGGCCGCGTCCACCTCTGCCGGGGTAGGCGCACCGCCTATCGGCGCGCGCAGGTGGGTTACCTCTGCCCCGTAGCGGGTGAGCATATCGCCGAAGCGATCGCCGAAATAGCCGGTGTTGACCACCAGCGCGCGCGTTCCCGGCTCGGTCAGGTTCGCCGCCAACAGGTCCATGGCCAGCGTGCCGGAACCCGCGACGATAAAAGGCTGCCCATCAGGGCAACCGAACACGACGCGCAGCCGCTCCAGAGCGCGGCCGAATATCTCTATAAACGCCGGGGCGACGTGGCTGGTAGCAGGGTCGGCCAGCGCTGCCAAAACTTCAGGCTCCGATTCTACGGGCCCGGGGATCATGAGAAGGCTGCGACCTTTCATAGAGGGCACCTCATACAGGATGCGTTTTCAGAGATTGTCAGAATCTCTCTTTTCCCCTTGTGCCTCCTCCTCTTCCCCGGTGGAAAAAGAAGGGGGCGAGAAGGTGGAGAGAGATTAGGGGGTGAGGGCTTAGGAGCGACGACGATGGCGACGACGCTGCACAGCCCAGACGACGAGAGGCACCGCGGCGGCTAAAGCCGCGCCACCGCCGATAAGAGCCTCGCGCAAAGTAAAGGCCGGCCGGAAGAGGGCCTGATAACTGTTATCGGGACGGAAGTAAGTCTGCGCCACACGCTGCACGTCCTCGCGCGAGACGGCCTCAATCGCCGCGAAGTGGTCAGGTATCGGCTCATCGGGCCGCAGGTAGAGCGCGGGCTCGGTGAACATGGCGGCCAGCTCATAGTTGGAATCAAGGCCAAGCATGGCACGCCCACGCAACACCTGCTTGGCGCGGGCCAGCAGCTCGTCTGTGAAGCGGCCTTCCTTCAAGTCATCCAGGTCTTTCTTAATGCTGGTGACGATGGTCTCCAGCTGCTCGCCGTCAAAGTCGGTCTCCACGGTGAAGTAGCCGCCGTCGGTATATTCGTGGTTGTACGCGCCCACGCCATAGACCAACCCCTTTTGTTCTCGCAATTCCGTCCAGAGGCGATCGGCCAGCATCCAGCCGAGGACGGCCAGGGGATAACGGTCTTTGTCGCGCAGGCCGACGGTCCGCGCGCCCAGGCGCACCAACGCGCGGTCAATCCAATAAGGCCAGCGCACGCGCACCTCTATGAAGCGGCCGGGTGGCGGGCCGGAAGCGGGTGGGGGCGCGGGGAGTTCTCCTGGGGGAAAGCCGCCAAAGTGGCGTTCGGCCTCCGCAAAGACTTGGGCCGAAGGTACATCGCCTACCACGATCAGAACCATGTTGTTGGGCACGTAATAACGACGGTAGTGCTCCAACAGTTGCGCACGGCTGATGCGGCTGAGGGAACGATCGCGACCGATGACATATTCCTCCAGCCGCGAGCCGGGGAAAAGGCGACGCACTACCTCGCGCCGCATATCATAGACGATGCCCAGCCGCTCACATACATCAAAAAAGAGGTTGATGAGGACTCCCAGTCGCCCTCCCTTCTCCTGGAAGAGGATGTTCCGCTCCTTGTATATCTTATCTGGTGGCAGGGTGGAACGAAAGACGACCTCGGCCAACCATTCAAACGCGGTAGCCAGATGGGATGCCTCTACCTCAACCTCAAAGCCGGTCCCTTCATGACCTGTCCAACCGTTGAAAGAGCCGCCGACGCGCTCAATGACCTGACGTATTTCGCCTTCATCCCAACGTTCGGTGCCATCAAACAGGAGGTGTTCCAGGAAATGAGAGAGGCCAGAGGTGCTGCGGTCTTCCACGCGCGCGCCAACGCGCACCACCAGGATGGCGGTCACCGTGCCTGTGCCGGGGCGTTCTTTCGCCCATACCTGGAGGCCGTTGGGCAGCGTAATTCTATCTATCTGTTGCAAAGAGTGATATATGGACACTATACCTTGCTTGAATCCGTAATACGAAAAATTATAGCGCAAGTTGGGGGCCTTGTCCATTAATCACGTGAGCACCCGCAGCGCGCCCGCCACCGCATACACGATTAGGGCCTGCCCTGGGCCATAGGTGAGCCAGACCACATCGCCGATCAGATAGAAGCGGGCGCCGCTGAAGAGCTGAGCCGCCAAGATCAGGTCGCTGAGGAGGAAAAGGGCACCGCCGATGGCGAGAGATACAAAGGCTGATGCCTGCAAGGCCAGGCCCGTAGCAAAGCCCGCGGTGCTCGCCAGCAAGAGCGCATAGGGGAGAGCGGCCCAATGCAGCGCGGTGGCTCGTTGGCCCCGATAAACGATGAGATACCAGCCGATCAGCCCCACCAGCAGCCAGGCTATCCACCCCAGCCAGCGCGGACCGGCGGCGGCCAATCCGGCCTGATCCCCCAGGCGCAGGAAAGCGACGATATAGACGATGTGACCCAGGCCGAACGCGCCGATCCCACCTAGAATGTACTGGGGAACCGGCAGCAAACGGGCCATGAAAAGATCGCCCACAAAGCCGAGGGTCATGCCGGCGGCGATCAGCAGAGCGAAGGAATTGGCCGCTCTATCCCGTGTCACCCAGAACCAACTCCAGCCGGCCACAACCAGCACAGCCGACGAGGCGAGGCGCGTCCAGACGGGCATGCGCCGGGTTCGCTCGGCATCCGCTTTGCCGAACACGAAGCCGCCAAAGAGCAATGCCGCCCACGCGAGAAGGAGGCCGGTTAACCAAAGAGATTGAGAGGAAGAGACGACGTTGGCGAACATTTTTACGGCTCCCTTTTACCTGGTGTCAAGTCGCAAGGATGCTGCCTGTCGATAGAATTCCACAATGCGCGCACCGACGCCTTCCCAGGTGTAACGTTGCACGTGTTGTAGCCCCCATGCGCTCAATTGACGACGCCAGCCGCCGTCGGAGGTGAGCCGCTCCAAGATTCCGGCGAGAGTTTCTACATCGCCCGGCGGCGCGAGGACCTCTTGCGCAGGGCCGGTGAGGACGGTCAGATAGCCCGCGTTGGCGTAGCCCGCGATGGGGAGGCCCGCGGCCATCGCTTCCAGCAAGACGACGCCGAACGATTCGTTCTCGTAGGCGGGGGAGCAGAAGATGTGCGCCGAACGATAATAGGTCGGAAGTTCCGCCCCGGAGACTGGGCCCGCGAAGACGACGTCGGGCAGAGCCCGTTGGGCCACGAAGGCGCGCGCCGCAGAAGATTCCGGCCCATCCCCTACCAGGATCAGGCGCACATCGTTACGCCGCGCTCGCAACGCGGCGTAAGCCTCCAGCAGGTGCGGCACGCCCTTGCGCCGATCCAGACGGCCCACGAAGAGGATGTTCACTTTGCCGTCATCGTAGCGTCGCGGCGCGTTCGGTGTGGGCGCGAAGCGGGCCCGGTTGATGCCCGCCGGGATGATGGTATAAGGGCCGGGGAACCAAAGAGAGCCATAGCGTTGCGCGGGCGGCGAGAGGGCGATGCGCCCGTGCAGACGCGCGTTGAGACGGCCCCTCTCCAGGGCACGGAAGATGGGAGCAATAACCCCCCAGAGGCCAAAGCGGTCCTTGGCGACCAGGAAGGTTGCCACATTGGTCGTCTCCGATGCAGCCAGGATTTGCAGGGCCAAGAGCCCCATCGGAGCCATGAAGTGGAGGACATCAAACCGTTCCTGCCGCAGGAAAGCACGCAAAGCACGGCCCGAGGCCCAAGTAATGGACCCAGGGGCCGATTGCCCGCCTAAACCGCGAATATCTATGCGCCGTCCCACGGCGAGAATCCGCCGCGCGGCGTCCTCTGCCGCGGGGCAGGCCGGCGCGCTGACGATGGCCGGATCGTGGCCGGATGTGTGCAGATAATCATAAAGGCCACGCACGTATTCCTGCACGCCCCCGGGCATGGCCATGTTGGCATCAATGACGAGGCCGACGCGCATTGTGCTGTGACGACGTTCCTTTATCCGTTCTTGCGCACCAATGGCATGAAAACATGCCGGTTGCTGATGAAGAAGTCGTAGGTCGCGCCGCAACTGGAGCCAGGGCCGAAGAAGGTGCCGGGCCTGATCTGGACATAATAGGTGCCCGCGGCCTCAAAACGCCAACGAATCTGCGCCGGAAGAGGGTCGCCGTAATCGCCCGCGGTCACCAACGCGGTGAAGCCATCGGTATCGTAAAGGGTCAGAATGGTATCGCCGAGGGGACCGTTATTGAACGTCTGAATGATGTACAACTTGCCCACATCCGCCGCGCCAACGGTGAACTTCACCCAATCCTCGTCCAAGAACATCTCCGTGTCAAAGGTGTGATGTTGCAGGCCCGTGTAAGCCTTAGCCGTGGCCCTGCTATCGTCTTGTTCGTAGGCGTCGGGTGTCACGTCGGGTGGGGGCGCGGACTGGCGGCTGACGCTGTGTTCTTCCGGAGTGCGGATGCTGGCCGTGGCCTTGCTGCACACTCCCACCTGAACCGGCAGACAATCAAAGGCGATTTTGCCTGCGAAAGAGGCCGAATAATTCCCCGCCCCATCGCTTGTGGCGGATTCACTTCCCAGGAATCTGAAACCCTGATACAGGTTTACCACTACAGGGGTATTGGGCAAGGTCTGGCCATAGACGCGGTTGTTGGGCGGATCAAGGGCCACGGTCAGGTTAGGGACATTCAGGTTGATCAGGGTGCTTCCGCGCGGTTGCACTTCAATCTTATCGGATACCGCGACGGTAGCGCTGCCGAAATTGACGGTGTAAAAATCGTTCGCGGTGGAGGTTACGACCTGCGTCGCTTTGACACTGCCTGCCTGGCTGCGCAGGGTGACGGTGACGGGCGTGTTGGCCTCGCGGATGTAGCCGTTGACGCTTCCCGTGCCGATAGTTGTGTTGATCCACGGCACATGGGTATCCACCACGTTCTGGTGGCCGTTGCCGTCGGTATAATAGGTGCTCACGCTGTAGCCGGCCTTAAGATCTACATCTGTGTTCGTGGCGGTTTTCAGCCTGGCATTATAAGTTGTGCCGGAGGCGTTTCCCTGCCAACAGCCCGGCAATGCCTGCACGACCAGAGGCCCGTTGTTAGGGGCCTGGCCGGAAACGAAATCGGTCACCTCGTTGGCGAAGACCGTGAGATTGACCACCGGCACGGTGTAGGTGAAGACGCCGTTGCCCACTTCAAATTGATCGCCGACGGCGATGTCGCTGGCACTGAAAGTCGTGAAGAAAGAGCCGTCGGCTTCTATGGAGATGGTCGTTTTGCTCGCCTTGACCGTGCCGCCGGAACCCCGGAGGAGGATGTTCAAGTTCGCTTTAGCCTGCTCCCAGAAGCCGGAGAGCGATTTATCCTGCCGGGCGACTTGAACATAGCCGGGATGCCGTTCGCCCTCTTGCCAGTTCCCTTCGGCGTCGTAAATGCTCGCCCTGATCTCGTCGCCGCGGCCCAGGTCAAGGCTGCTGCCCAGGTTAACGTTGACGTTCCCCGCGCCGTCGCTGGTCACGATGCGACAGTCAGAGTCGCCTGTGCAGAACCGCGAAGGGAGGGTGCGGGTGGATACCTGCACGCGGCGGTTGCCTGCCGTTTGCAGGGTAAATTGGTTCGCTCCCAGATTAACCTGGGTCAGGCTGAAAGGCACCATCTGATAGACGATGGTCATGCCTCCATCGGTCACCTGGATCGTGTTCCCAGGTGCCGGGTCGGGGGAGAAACTGAAGGAGGCATCGCCCCACCGATCCGCCCTCTCCGTTTCTGTGGCGATCACGGTGCTGCCGGACCTGAGGGTGGCGGTGATGGTGCGGTCAGGGCGCAAGGTAACGTCCACGCCACCGTATGTGGAGACGCTGATATGAGGCGCGAAGATCGTCAGCAACGTAGCGTTGCGGTTTCCATCATAGACCCATATCTCCGCGCTGGCATAGCGTTTGATATCCACCGCGCCCGCGAAATTGGCGGTGTATGCGCCGGAGGCATTAGAAGTGACGGCGCGGATGGTTTCCACCGCATCGCAGGAGTTCTGTTCCTGGCGGAGTCTCACGTCCACAGAGCGCGAGGCAGCGGTGTAGCCGAAGACGGTATCTGCCGTGGGGTTGATCTCGACCGTGATAGGCACAACGGTGGTGGAAGCCCTGCGCGAGGCTCCGGCCCGCACTTCCACGGTATCGCCGGGCACCGGATTGGTGCATAACAGCGCGTCGTAGGAATAATAATGACCATCGCCAAGACTGACGGTAGAACGGGTGCCTTTTACCACGCCGCTTGCGTTCTTGATCGTCACCGTGACCGGCACAGTGGGATCGGTGGTTCCGAAGACGTAGCCATAGCGCAAATTCACGAAGATGGTGGGGTTCGTAGCTCCCAAGGCGGCAGGCACGGCAGCAAGGCTGTTGCGTTCTTCCATCCTCTTTACCGCAGCGAAACTGGCGACGGCGCGCCGCGCGCAGGAGAGAATCTGCGTCGTTGCAGGCCGCACCTCTAACACACCATCCAATCCCCGCAACGTGTCCAACGTCTCTGCCGCAGCCCCGCGCACACGGATGGCATGGGCATCGGGCAGCCATGTGAAATCTTCTATGGCGCCGGAGGCTTGCAAACCAAGAAGGCGCGGATGCAGAGCGCGGAAGATATCACCGGCTTCCTCTGCGGCCTTCGTCGCGCGGCCGTCGCCGGCAAAGGGCGCGACGCGGAGGATGAGGAAGACATCGTAGCGAGACACAATGTTAACGGAAGCTACGGATAGGGCAGGAACGAAGGAGAAAATCAGCAGGAAAATCCCGACGAGAAGTAGCGTGCGGCGAGCCGTCATGAGATGCCTCCTGGGCACGGTCACCCTGAAGGAGCGCGCAGAAAGTCAGACCAGGAGTAGGCGAAAGGGAAGGTCGCGCGGATTGTAACATAGGGGCAGGAGGCTGTCAAACAAAGTTCAACCCTAAATGTCTCGGAGACCTTTAGGATAGAGAGGCACCTCCTCCTCGCCGATGGGCTCGCCGATATCCTCTGCATCGCCGACCGCGCCGCCCAGGCTGGCCGCGCCGCCTCTCCCTGCGCCGCCTATAAAGCGCACCTCGCGCGCGGTCACCTCATAACTGGCCCGCCAGTTGCCCTCTTTATCCTGCCATAATCGCGGCCCGCCCGTCTGAGGGTCCGGCTCCAACTCGCCTTCCACCAGGACCTGACGCCCCTTGCTTAGATACTGGTTGCACGTCTCGGCCATTTTCCGCCAGGCCGTCACCCGGAACCAGACCGTTTTCTCCTGGGCGTTGCCGTTGGCGTCGGTCCATCTTCGGTTCGTGGCAACCGAGAAAGAGGTGACAGGAACCCCGTCGGGCGTGTACCGCAGTTGGGGGTCTCCGCCCAGGTTCCCGGCAATGATGACTCTCTGGAACATATGCTTATCCCTTTCTATCGTGCCATCTAGCCCATCCCTGCGAATGGGCTCCCGCGATTATCTGAGAAGAGTGTAATGGAGAAGAGGGGCTTTGTCAAATGATTCGCAGCCGACGCCCCCTATCCACCGGCGATAAACGCCACCGCCGAGCGCGCGGCCAATTGCAGCCACGGCGCAGACCAGAGCCCCAGGAACACCGTGCCCAACGCCGTCAAGGCCAAGGCCAACGTCAGGCCGAAACCCTGCGCGGACGCAACGGCGGGCTCACCCTCCGGTGCCTCTTGCATGTACATGCCGACGGTGACGCCCAGGTAATAGTAGGCGGAGATGACGCTGTTCAAAACGCCGACGACGGCGAGCCAGGTCCAGCCTCCCTGCACCGCCGCGGAGAAGACATACAGTTTGCCGAAGAAGCCGGCCAGCGGCGGGATGCCCGCCAGCGAAAGCATGAAGAGGGCCATCAACGCGGCCAGGACGGGTTGCCGCGCGGCCAGCCCATGCATCCGATTGGCATCCACATCGCCTTCGCCCGCGCGCTCCAGCGCGACGAGCACGGCAAACGCGCCGATGTTCATGAAACCGTAGGCCAGAAGGTAGAAGAAGACCGCGCGCATGGCCGCTTCCATCGCCATGCTCTCTATCGCCGTGACACCTACCAGCACATAGCCCGCATGAGCGATGGAGGAGTAGGCCAGCATTCGCTTCAGGCTCGCCTGGCGCAGCGCGGCCAGGTTCCCCACCGTCATCGTGAGGACAGCCAGCGCGGCCAAGGCATAAACCCAGCCGTTTTGAATGCCGGGCAAGACGATCACGATCACACGAACGAAGGCGGCGAAACCCGCGGCCTTCGTCCCTACCGACATGAACGCGGTGACCGGTGTCGGCGCGCCCTGATAGACGTCAGGCGTCCATTGTTGGAAGGGAACCAGCGCCACCTTGAAGCCAAAGCCGACGGTCAGAAGGCCTGCGCCCATCCATAGCATGGGGCCGTCGGGACGAAATGAGCGAAGCATCAGAGCCACGAGGTTCGTCGTCCCCATGGCGGCATAGACCAACGTCACGCCATAGAGGAAGAAGGCACTGGCGAAAGCCCCCAAAAGGAAGTATTTCAGGGCGGCCTCGCCGGAACGGGCATCGGCCTGGTTGAACCCCGCCAGGATGTAGAGGCTCAGAGAGAGGATTTCCAGCGCCAGGAAGATGGTCACCAGGTCGGTGGCCGCGCCCATCGTCATCATTCCCGTCACGGCAAAGAGCATCAGCGCATAGTATGCGCCTTGTTGCTGCGTCACGGTGGGGATGTAATCTAACGAAAGCAGGATGCCCAGGCCGGCGGCGATCAAGATGATGACATCTACCAGGAGGGCATAATGATCGGCCACGGCCATGTTTTGCAAGGGGGGCGCGGAGCCCAGCCACCAGAGCCAGGCGACGGCAGCCAGCGCGCCGGCCAGCCCCACGAAACTGAGGATGCCCAGGACGCGCTTCTCGCGCAGGACCAGATCGGCCATCAGCACCAGCAGCGCCGCACCAACGACGATGATCTGCGGCAGAAGTGCCATCAGGTTCACGGAAGGGATCGTCAAAGTCATGCGTTTAGCCCCTTGTCGTTTTACACTAAGGATTCACGTTCCATCGGCACACCACCGCCGATGAAAACGGGCAACGTGTCTATGGACCTGCACGAGGCCCCACCCCACCCTCCCCCGCTTCGCGAGTTCAGGGGCGGACAATTGCCGGGGGTCTTGGGGGTGTCCCCTGTACCCATGCGGGCTTCTCACCGCGAGAGGTCATACGGGGCACATCCCCATAACTCCTGTGCGGGGACGCCCCCCCGCCGCCCCCATCAAAGCGGAAACTGTCCGCCCTTCAAGCTCTGCAAAACGAAAGCCTTGTGCCTTGGTGGTTAGACGGCCTCTTACTCCTTCGCGCTGGGAAGAGCCGGTGTGGGTGACGGCTGCGGCGTCGGCTGCGCCACCACCGAGATCGTCGGGCGCGTCAGGCGCGAGTGCAATTCCCGCACCGACATGTCCATCCTGTCAAAGAAGATGTTCGGGAAAAGACCGATGACGAAAAACAGAACGACGATGGGCAAGAGTACCGCCCACTCGCGCCGCGTCAGGTCGGTCAGCTTCTGATTGGCGGGCTTGTCCAGCGGCCCCTGCATCATCTGGCGGAAGGCGGTCAGGAGATACCAGGCGGCCAGGATGACGCCCAAGGTTCCGATGATGGCGAAGGCCTTGTTCGCCTGGAAGACGCCGGCCAGGATGGTGAACTCGCCCACGAAGCCGTTGAGCCCCGGCAGCCCCACGCTGGAGAGCATGACGATCAGGAACATCGCGCCGTAGAAGGGGATCACGTTCCACAGCCCACCGAAGTCGCTCAGAAGCCGCGTGTGCCTTCGTTCATAGATCATCCCCACCAGCAAGAAGAGCGCGCCTGTGCTCAAGCCGTGATTCACCATTTGTAAGATGGCTCCCGCCATCCCTTGCGGGTTGAGGGCGAAGATGCCCAGGACGACAAAGCCCAGGTGTGCCACGCTGGAATAGGCGACCAGGCTCTTGACGTCCTTCTGCACCAAGGCCACCAGCGCGCCGTAGAGGATGCCGACAAGGGCCAAGATGGAAAGGAGCGGCACGAACTCCCGCGTCGCCTGGGGGAAGAGCGGTAGGCAGAAACGCAAAAAACCATATGTCCCCATCTTCAGCAGGACGCCCGCCAGGATCACGCTGCCGGCGGTAGGAGCCTCCACGTGGGCATCAGGGAGCCAGGTATGGAAGGGAAAAAGCGGCACCTTGATAGCGAAGGCGAGCGCAAAGGCCAGGAAGCCAAGGGTCTGCGGAAGGCCCGCAGGCAGGCCCTTATCGTAGAGCACAAGGAGGTCAAAGGTTCCATGCTGCCAGTAGAGAACCAGGATGGCGACCAACATCAGCGCGCTGCCTGCCGCCGTATAAAGGAAGAACTTGAGCGCGGCATAGATGCGGCGCGGCCCGCCCCACCGCCCGATGAGAAAGTACATGGGAACCAGCATCGCATCCCAGAAGACGTAAAACAAGATCAAATCCAGGCTCAAAAAGACGCCCAGCATCCCCGTTTCCAACGCCAGGAGGAAGAAATAATAGGCGCGCACCCGCTCGTGTATCGTATCCCACGAGAAGAGGATGACAAGGGGCGATAGAAAGGTGGTGAGAAGGACGAGAAAGAGGCTGATGCCATCTACCCCCAGGAAATACTGGACGTTGAACTCCGGCACCCACGGCCAACGCTCCACGAATTGCATCCCCTGGGCGCGGGCGTCAAAGTAGATGAAGAGGGGGAGCGAGGCGATGAAGGTCGCGATAGAGACGACGAAGGCCCAGACCTTCTGGGCGCGCTCGTCGCGCAGCGCCAGGAGAACGATGGCCCCTGCGAGGGGGAGAAAGATGATAAGGGTAAGAAGAGGAAAGCCCAATTGGTTCTGAGTCATGAAGAGCGACTCCATATTTATCTGACAGCACTCGTAGGGAGCGAAGCCCCATCCCATAACCCCTCTTCTCCCCCATCCCCTCCTCTTCCCCACTGGGGGAGAGGAGGGGATGCAGGGGGGGAGAGAGGTCAGAGAGGTTCGGCCCCATTAGTTACCGCAACAAGAAATACCACACCAACACCACCGCCCCCACCAGGAGGGAGAGGGCATAGTTTCCCACCAAGCCCGTCTGCATGCGGCGCACTTGCTCGCCCGACAGGCCAATGGCCGCGGCCAAACCGTTCACCAATCCCTCAAGGATGCGTCCGTCCGCCACCTGAGAGAACCAATTCGCCAGGTCGCGCAGGGGGTTAACGATCAGGGCGGTGTATATCTCATCCACATAGTACTTGTTGCTGACAAGTTGGTGCAACCAGCCGAACTGCGCCCGCAGGCGTGCGGGCCATGCCGTATCGGCTACGTAAGCCCGATACGCCACATAGATGCCTGCAAGGGCGACGACGGCGGAGAAGCCGAGAAGGGCGAATTCTAAGGCCTGGTGCGGCTTCTCTGCGGTGTGGAACACCGGTTCCAGCCAACCCTCTATCAGAGAGAGGCGCGGAAGGCCCAGCAACCCGCCGAGGAGCGCAAGCACCGCCAAGATAATGAGCGGCGTCGTCATGACCCGCGGCGACTCGTGGATGTCGCCGTGCTCATCGCCATGTTTCGCCTTGCCGCGCTTCTTGCCCGTGTCGCCGCCGCGATACTCGCCCCAGAAAGGAACGAAGACGACCCGAAAACTGTATATCGCGGTCAGCAGCGCCGTGGTGATGCCCACCAGCCACAGGAGCGGCGACCGCTGCCAGGTGAACCAGAGGATTTCATCCTTGCTGAAGAAGCCGGAGAGGAGGGGGAAACCCGCCAATGCCGCCGCGCCGACGAGGAAGGTGCGATAGGTCGTGGGTATCTTCTCCCGCAGGCCGCCCATGCGCCGGATGTCCAATTCGCCGTGCAGCGCGTGCATCACACTCCCCGCACCCAGGAAGAGGAGCGCTTTGAAGAAGGCATGGGTCGTCAGGTGGAAGATGCCGCTGGCGTAGGCCCCCACGCCCACGCCCAGAAACATGTAGCCCAACTGGCTGATGGTGGAATAGGCCAGGATGCGCTTCAGGTCGGTCTGCGTCAGGGCGATGGTGGCCGCCATGAAGGCCGTCGCCGCGCCGATGACGGCAACCCAGGTCAACGCGGTGGGGGCCAGCGCGAAGAGAGGCCACGAGCGGGCAATCATGTAAACGCCCGCGGTCACCATCGTCGCCGCATGGATGAGCGCGCTGACCGGCGTAGGGCCTTCCATCGCGTCGGGAAGCCAGACGTAAAGCGGAATCTGGGCCGACTTGCCGGTCGCCGCCAGAAGCATCAGGAGGCAGATGGCGTTCAGCACCTCTGCCCCTCGCTGCGCGACGATGGTGCTTGCCTGGGGGAAGAGGGTCTGAAAGTGGGTCGTCCGCACCAGGCTGAAGAGCCAGAAGATGGCGATGAGCATGCCGAAATCGCCGATGCGGTTGAGGAGGAAAGCCTTCTTGCCCGCGTCGGCAGCGGCCTTTCGCTCAAACCAGAAGCCGATGAGGAGATAACTGGCAAGGCCGACCCCTTCCCAACCGACGAACAGGAGTATGTAGTCGCTGCTGAGGACCAGCAGGAGCATCATGAAAACGAAGCCGTTGAGGAAGGCAAAATAGCGCGCATAGCGGGCGTCATCGGCCATGTAACCTACGGAATAGACGTGGATGAGGAAGCCGACGCCGCTGACGACGAGGGCCATCCAGGCCGAAAGGGGGTCCCACAGGAGCCGGACGTCCACCCGCAGTTGTTCCACGCTGATCCAACGCCAGAGCGTCACCTCTACGGCGCGCTCTTCCGCCGGTCGTTGGGCCAGAGCCGCGAACAGGATCGCGGCGAAGATGAAGGTCAGCCCCACCGCGCCGCAGGCAATCCAGCCGATGGCCTTTCGCCCCAGCCGCGCCCCGGCCAGCGCGTTGACGGTTGCCCCGGCCAACGGTAGCGCCAGCAATACCCAGACGAAATCAATGAGCATACATCCCCCGTTACTTGGGAAACAGTTGATAGGCCCAGTAAAATCCCAGGTCGCCCTTCAAGCGGAAAAGTGGCTCCAGGCGATAGCGATGATAAAATGCCTCTACCTCGGCCTGCGAGAAAGTCAGCCCGCGCGCCGCGCGAATAAGCCCCAGGTCGTGAGCATCGTATTCCATCGTGACGACGGTGTGGCCTGCGGCCAACGCGCCATCAATGGCGGTAGCCAAGGCTTGCATCGCCTCTTCCCTTTCTGCCGGTGAACCTCCTCGCGCCAACTTGAGCCCGGCCTGTACACGCGGCTCGCCGCCGAAGAAATAGCGCAGGTTAAACTGCCATTCGTAGTCATCCACCACCAGCAGGTCATCGGGCTTCAGGTAGCGGCTGATTTCCACCGCTGCCCTGTACGCGCCGTTGTTGGCGAGGTCGCTGGCCGGCAGCACCCGCCCCAAAAAGTTGTTCAAGAACAGGGCCGCGACCGCCGCGGCCAGGAGCGCGGGGTGGGCGCGATTCTCAGAACCTCTCTCCACCCCCCGGCCTTCTCCTCTCCCTGCATCGGGGAGAGGAGAGGGAGAAGAGAGGTCTGAGCGGGAGGACTCCCCCTCACCCCCGTCCCCTCTCCCTCTTAGGGAGAGGGGAGTAGAGGCGCGATTCATCACGCTCCTGCCAACAAACGCCACCATCCCCACTGCCCAGAAGGGGAGCAGGAGCGGCAAGACGAACTCCACGTTCCCAGGCTGCCACCAGAAGGTGAAGCCGCCGTAGAGGGCAAACCAGATGGCTGCCGCGCCTACCAGCGCGCCCTCATGCCGCAACGCATCCAGAGCAAACCGCCCGCGCCTGAGCAGCAAGATCGCCAACGAACCGGCGAAGACCAGGCCCAGCAGAACGGCAACGGCGCGCCCCACGACGTCCGCCAGCAATGCCTTAGGTAGCGCCCACACCGCTCGCGCCAGCGTGCTTATCAGCACGGGGATGCTGCGCCAGGTGAGCCCTTGCCCCCACAGCCCCCGATGGGCATAGGACGTGAGCCAGTAGGTGAACGCATCCAACGAGCCCGATTGCCCTTCCAAGGCCGCAGCCGACAGGTAGCCCAGCGTCACCAGCCCGCCGGTGACCAACAGGTAAGTGAGCAAGAACCGCCGTCGTGCCCGCAGCCGCCCCCACAGCCACAGCGCCAACCCCGGCACGAAGAAGATGTGCGACTGGTGATAGAGGCAGGCCAGGGCCGAAAGGACGGCCAATTGCCACGCCAAGGCTCGCGGCGGCCCCGATACCGATAACGGCTGGCGTGCGATCAGGTAGAGCGCGACGACCAGGAACAGGATCGGGATGGTATAGGTTTCTACGCTGATCGCATAGAGCCACCAGCCAAACGAAAGGCCAAAGAGGGCCGCTCCGCCTGCCGCCCATCCGCGCTCTCCCGTCAGGTGCTTGAGCAGCAGGTAGAAAAAGCCGATTGCCAGCGCGCCCGCCACGCTATTGAGGAGCGTCAACGGCCCCAAGACGCGACCGACGCCCAGAGGGCGCAGCAGCGTGAGGAGCAGGTAGCCTGTAGCATTGTAAAGTACATGGTGCGGGTGAAAAAGCCCCTGGCCCCGCTCTATGTCATAGGCATACAAAAGCCCATCGCCAAGAAAATCTCGGTTAGGAAAGAGCCCGAAGAGGAACAACGCGCCGCCGGTCAGGACGATAAAGAGAACGTCCAAGGTCTGCGCCGGTCGTTTCACCTTATCAATTCCCGTCATGGCCTGAACCTCTCTTCACGCTGCTCTTGGACAGGCCCCCACCCGACCCTTCGGGTCACCCTCCCCCGTTTCACGGGGGAGGGCCGGGGTGAGGGCTTTTCATGCTCTTAACGCAACGAAGAGAAGAGAGGGGTGCTACTCTATCCCTTCAACAGGTTGATCTGATCCACGTTGGTTGTATCCTTGTGGCGGACGACGGCCATCACGATTGCCAGGCCGACCGCGACCTCTGCCGCGGCCACGGCCATGACCAGGAAGACGAAAATCTGCCCATCCAACTGGTGAAACTGGCGGGCCAACGCAACCAGGCTGAGGTTGACCGCGTTCATCATCATCTCCACACACATGAAGATGACAAGGACGTTGCGGCGTATCAGCACGCCCACCGCGCCGATGGCGAAGATGATCGCGCTCAGGATCAGGTAGGATGACGTATTTATCATGGCGATATTTCCCGACCGTTTGCAATCAATTGTTGTTGGGGGGCGCAATGAATTGCGCCCCTACATCGGGTCAAGTCATTGTAGGGGCGTGATGAATCACGCCCCGTTGTAAAACCGAAGGTTCATGCTCTGGGCCTCTTGGCCAATACCACCGCGCCTACCATGGCGACCAGCAGCAGCACCGCCACCAATTGTACGGGCAGGAGGTAATCGGTATAAAGGGTCTGCCCCAATGCCTGCACGTTCCCTATACGGGCGATAACATCCTCGCCGGCGGGGCCTCGTGCGCCCGACAGCGTGCCGCTGGCAATGCCGTAGGCCAAAGCAACCAGAAAGATCAGGCTCAGCATGGCCGCGGAGATGGGCACGATGGGACGCCCCGGCGCGGTCAGCCGCCCGGTCTCGCCACCGATGAGCATGATGACGAACAGAAAAAGGACGACGATGGCCCCGGCATAGACGATGACCTGCGCGACGGCAAGGAATTGCGCGTTCAGCACCACGTAGAAGACGGCCAGCGAGACGAAGTTGAGCAAGAGGAAAAGCGCGCTGTGCACCGCGTTTCTGCTCAACACCACCGCGACTGCCGCAGCCACGGCCACAGTTCCGAAAGCGATGAACAAGAGGGTTTCCACCGGCTCTTTTCACTCCTCTGCGCGAATGACGACGTTGGATTCGGCTCCTGCCAGGAGTTGCTCTTTGGTCAGGATGAGGCTTCGGCGATCATACGCGGCCTGAGGGATGTTGTGGGTCAGGACGATGGCTTCTACCGGGCACGCCTCTTCGCAATCGCCGCAGAAGACGCAGCGGAGGAGGTTGATCTCGTAAACCTTCGCGTAGCGCTCGCCGGGCGAGACCGGATGTTCCGGATCGTTCTCCGCCGCCTCCACGAAGATCGCGCCCGTGGGGCAGGCTGCCTCGCATAACTGGCAACCGATGCAGCGTTCCAGGCCGTTCTCGTAGCGCCGCAGTTCGTGCCGCCCGCGATAACGGGGGTACACGGCGACCGGCTCTTCGGGGAACTCCACCGTCACCGGCTTCTGCGCCAGGTGCTTGAGGGTAACCCCCATCGCCTTGCCGATTTCTATCGCGCCTTTGACTACATCACCAACACCGGACATGACAGACTCCTTCTAAATCTATGCCAATACGAAGACGATCCGCAGAAAATAGAACCTATACTGGCCCCCTCCCGGCCCTTCGGGCCACCTCCCCCGCGCAGCGGGGGAGGGCAGGGTGGGGGCCGACGCGTTTCCTACACCACCCCCGCGGCCACGATGACCGCGGTCACCGCCATATAGATCAGCCCAATCTCAAACAGATACTTCCAGCAGAAACTCATCAACTGGTCGTAGCGCACGCGAGGGATGCTTGAGCGCACCCAGATGAAGAGAAACAGGATCAGAATAATTTTGATCGTAATATAGGCCACGCCCAAGAGCGGGAAGCGATCCACGAACGGCCCGCGCCAGCCGCCGAAGAAAAGGGTCGCCATCACCGCGCTGGAGGTGATCATGTTGATGTACTCGGCCATGTAGAAAAGGGCGAACTTGATGCCGCCGTATTCGGTCTGGTAACCGGCCACCAGTTCGTTCTCCGTCTCCGGCAGGTCGAAGGGCGAGCGATTCGTCTCGGCCAGCGCGCAGATGAAAAAGAAAGGGAACGCCAGCCACACCCAGAGCCAGACATACCAAGGCCGCGCCGTGTTCACGATCTCCGTCAGGCTCAGACTACCGGTAAGGAGGACAATGCTCGCCAGGATCGTGCCCATCGGCAGTTCGTAACTCACCATCTGGGCGCTGGTGCGCAACGCGCCCAGCATAGAATATTTGTTGTTAGACGACCATCCGGCCAGGACGATGCCATACGTCCCCATGCCGGCGACGGCGAGGATGTACAGGAGCCCCACATTCACATCGGCGATGTGCAGGGCGATCTCACGCCCGAAGATGCGGATGCTGGGGCCGACCGGCACGACGGCGAAGGCGATGAGCGCGGGGATCAACGAGAGGGCCGGGGCCAGCACGTACACCACCTTATCCACGTGGTGGGGGATGATCTCTTCTTTGAAGATGGCTTTGATGGCATCGGCCACCGGCTGCAGCAGGCCCAGAGGGCCGGCGCGGTTGGGGCCATAGCGCACCTGGAAACGGGCAACCAACTTGCGCTCGTAGTACGTCAGATAGGCGAAACCGGTCAATAGAGCCACGATCAGGATGACGCTCTTGACCAGAGGAATCACCAGGTTGGTAATCCAATCCATTTCCTATTTCTCCAACCGCACTTTCGTTGCCGTGCCTGTGTCGTCCAGCAGCGTCTCCGCCGGCGCGTCCTCCAGGCTCTCCGCCATCCACAGGATGCCCGCGCGCACCTTATCGCTCACTTTTGCCCGCACCCGCACCTGCCCGTTGGGCGAGACCAACGTCACTTCCTGCCCTTCGGCTATACCCAATCGCTCCGCATCGGCCGGGTTTATCAGGACGTGGGGGCCGGGGATGACCTGTTTGAACTGCTCGTGGGTGTGATACAGAAGGTTCCCCGCATCGTAAAGGAGCGAGCCGACCGCCAAGGCAAAGGGATAATCGCCATCGGTCGTGAGGGTTTGCGTTTCAACCCGTTGGAAGCGGCGCGGCGCGCGCGGCAGCGCGTCGGCAGGCCATTGTCGCCCTTCGGGGCCCAGGTTCTCCCACGAGAGGCCGCCGTAAATCGGCATCGCCTTCGCCATCTCCATCAGGATGGCCGCAGCATTGGCGTAATTCCAGGCCGCGCGCTGTTTTTTCTCCTTGCTCTTCTTTCCCTTCTCCTCCGGCGCAGGCCAGCGGTTCGCCAGGTTCATCAGGATCGTCCAATCGGGGAGCGACTCGCCCAATGGGCGCAACGCCTTGTCCAAGCGTTGCACGCGCCGTTCCAGGTTGGTGAAGGTGCCTTCCCCTTCGGCGAAACTGGCAGCGGGGAGGACAACATGGGCCAGCGCGGCCGTCTCGGTCATGAAGAGGTCTTGCACCACCAGGAAAGGTATCTTCTCTAAGGCGGCTGCGGCCATGGCGTTGTCGCCTGCGGGGTCTGCACCCAAGATGTAAAGCCCTGCCAGACGGCCCTCCAGCACGGCGTTGAGCATCGCCTTGTAACCGAGACCGGGCTCCGCCGGCAATTCCGCGCCCCACAAGCGTCCCAATCGCTCCCGCGCGCCCGCGTCGGTTACAGGCTGATAGCCGGGGAGCATGTCGGGCAACAAGCCCGCATCGCGCACGCCCTGGAAGTTAGCATCTATACCGATATAGCCTAGCCCCGCGCCGGGCTTATCCAACTGGCCCGCGATGAGCGCTAAGTTCGTCAGCGCGGCCAGGCGCGCGGCTCTCTCCGATCCTTGGACCGCGAAGGGGCCGAACAGCAGGATGCCGCGCTGGGCCTGTGCCCACATCTGCGCCGCCTGCCGCAGCGTCGCCCCATCCACGCCCGTCAGCGCGGCGGTCTGCTGCGGCGTCGCCTCCGCCACCCAGTCAGATAGGTTGCCGAAGCCCGCGACGCGCGTGGCCGCTTCCGCCGCCCAGCCCTCTTTCAGGATGATGTGGATGAGGCTGTTCAAGAGCGCGACCTCGCTACCGGGCCGGTAGGCCAGGTAAGGCCCGCCATAGCGGGTCAACTCTATCCGGCGTGGGTGGGCGATGATGAGTTTCGCGCCCTTGCGCCGCACCGCCCGTTTCAGGAAAAGTTCCAGAACCGGCGTTTCCTCCGACGGATCGCTGCCGAAGAGGAAAACCGCGTCCGCTTTTTGCAGGTCTTGAATTGACGGCAAGCCCACAGGCGGAGCCTGCACCGCGGAGCCGAGGCGGTGATCCACGTTGTTCGTGCCGACGACGGCCCGCATGAATTTCTGGAAGAGGTAGGCGGCCTCGTTGGTGATCTTGGCCGAGCCGAGACCGCCGATGGCATGTGGGCCTTGCTCGGCGACCAAGCGCGAGAACCCCTCCACCACCGCGGCCAGCGCCTCGTCCCAGGTGACGGCCTGCAATTCGCCATCTTTGCGCACCATGGGGTGCGTTAATCGCTCGGCATGATCCGCGAAGCCGTGGGCGAAGCGGCCTTTGTCGCACAGCCACTCGTCGTTGACCGCCATGTTCTCGCGGGCGACGATGCGGCGCAGTTGGTTCGTGCGCACGTCTAACCGGATGTTGCAACCCACCGGGCAATGGGGGCAGACGCTGGCGACGCCTTTGACCTCCCAAGGCCGGAAACGGAAGCGGGCGACGCGGTTCGTCAGCGCGCCGACCGGGCAGAGTTCAATGATGTTGCCGGAGGTCTTGCTGGTCACCGGCTGGCCGGGAAAGATGTCAATGACGGTCTGGCCACCCCGCTCAAAAAGCCCCAACTGCGGGTCGTCGGCCCACTCTTCCAGATAGCGGGTGCAGCGCCAGCAGAGGATGCAGCGCTCCTGATCCAGCATGATGAGCGGGCTGATGGGATAACGCTTCTCTTTGCGGGTTTTGCGCTCCTCAAAATGGCTGACCGCCGGGCCATAGTGCAGGGTATTGTTCTGCAGAGGGCATTCGCCGCCCTTGTCGCAGATGGGACAATCCAGCGGATGGTTGGTCAGGATGAATGCCAACGTGCTTTTACGTGTCTCTATCACGGTCGGCGTATTGGTGCGCACGACCATCCCCTCGGTCACCGGCACGGTGCAGGCGGTCTGCAACATGGGCCCGCGCGGGCCCATGACCTCTACGATGCACATGCGACACGCGCCCAGGGGGTCTAACTTGGGGTGGGAACAGAAGACGGGGATTTCTATGCCCGCCTTTGCCGCGGCTTGCGTCAATAACGTCCCTGCCGGGACGGTCACTTTCTTGTCGTCAATCGTCAGTGTCACATCCGCCATGCAGTTATGTCCTTGTCAGGAATACACAATCCGTAAGTGCGCCCATAGACCTCGCGTTTGGTCTATCCCTGCTCCCGCGCCGGGTTGGGCCGGTAGTTTGCCCATACCGGCACTTCCGGCTTCTTGCCGTTGGGATTTGTGCGTCGGATATGCTCTGCGAATTCGTCCCTGAACTTGGTCAGGTTGCTTTGCAGGCCCCAGACCGCGGCATCGCCGAAGGGGCAGAAGGAGCGCCCCCCCGCGATGCCTTGGGTGATCCGCATCATCAAATCCAAATCTTCTAGCGTGCCGCCCCCCCCCTCTACCCGTTTCAGAATCTTCTCCAGCCAGGTCGTACCCTCGCGGCAGGGAGTGCATTTGCCGCACGACTCCTCCCGATAGAAGGCAATGGTGCGCAGGGCCACTTCCACCATAGACTGGTTCTGGCCGATAACGATGACGCCGGCAGAGCCGAGCAAAGAACCGGCCGCAGCCACCGCCTCAAAATCAAGGGGTGTATCCAATTGCTCCGCCGAGAGGAACTTCATGGAGAGCCCGCCCGGAACGACCGCCTTGACCGGCTGATCGTCCGGCGGCCCGCCGCCGTATTCGTAGATGAGGGTGCGCAGCGGCACGCCGTGGGGCAACTCATAAAGGCCGGGGCGTTTGACGTGCCCGCTCAGGCAGAAGATGCGGAAACCGGGGCTTTTCTCCGTGCCGAAGGTCTTATACCAGGCCGCGCCGTGGTTGATGATGTGGGGCACGTTGCAGAGGGTCTCCACGTTGTTGATGACCGTCGGCTTGCGGTATAAGCCCTCCACCGCCGGGAAGGGCGGCTTCAGGCGCGGGTGGCCGCGATAGCCTTCTAATGAAGTGAGAAGGGCAGTTTCTTCGCCGCAGATGTACGCGCCCGCGCCTTGGTGCAACGTCAGTTCCAGGCTGTAGTTCGTGCCCAGGATGTTCCTGCCCAGGTAACCTTTGGCATAGGCATCTGCAATGGCCTGCTTCAACCGTGCGTGGGCAAAGGTGTATTCGCCGCGAATGTAGATGAACGCGTGGCTGACCTCGCACGCGTAGCTGCTGAGGATGATGCCCTCTAACACCTGGTGCGGGTCGTACTCCATCAGCATCCGGTCTTTGAAGGTTCCGGGCTCGCTTTCGTCGGCGTTGCAAACCAGGTAGCGGGGATAGACCCCCTTGGGCAGAAATCCCCACTTCATGCCGGCGGGGAAGCCCGCGCCGCCGCGCCCGCGCAGGCCGGAGTTCTTCACCTCGTCCAGCACCTGCTGCGGCGACATCGTCTTCAGGGCTTTCTCCAGCGCCTGGTAGCCACCGTCGGCCAGATAGGTCTCAATCTTGTGGGAATCGGGCTTGCGGACGCGCGCCAGAAGGATTAACGGCTCCATGCCGCCGAAGTGCGCGGGGCCGGGCGGGTCCGGCGTCAACGGCAAATCGGCACTGTTGGCCCGCAGGTCGGCCAGGATGGCGTCGCATCGTTCCGGTGTCAAGCTCTCGTAATAGCGACCGCCGACGCCGCGCCGTCGCACGAACATCGTCGGGCCGGTGCCGCAGGAGCCGAGACATTCCATGTGTTTGAGGGTGAATTTGCCGTCGGGGGTCGTCTCGCCCCAGCTGATGCCGAGCCGCTTTTGCAGGTGCTCGGCGATTGCGCCTGCGCCGCGGAGCATGCAGGGGACGTTAGTGCAAAGCTCCAGGACGTATTCCCCCTGCGGCTTTTTGTAAAGCATGTTGTAGAAGGTGGCGACCGCGTCCACCTCAGCGGGGTCCAGGCCCATCATCCGGGCGATTTCGGCCATCCCTTCCGGTGGGAGCCAGCCCGCCTCTCGCTGTAAAACGTAGAGCGCGGGCACCAACGCCGAGCGGGCCTGGGGATATTGCGCCATCAGTTGGCGGATTTCGTTCTTAGCGGCGTCTGAAAGCACAAAACCTCCTGACAGCATACAACGATATTGCCTTTGTACTCATCTTAGTAGCAGTTCAAAGAACAACTTGTTGAGGGACTCAAGTAGGGTTATGTTTGGATGGTTTTGCACCACTCCTAGGCGATAGCAACTATATAGCTCAGTAATCTCGCCTTCAACTTCTGTTGGGATTGATAGCAAGTCTATAACCTTTGCTTGGTTCAAATCATTCGGCTCAAATTTCTCCAAACCATCGCCGTACTCACGCCGGTTATCATTGAAAATCTCCCTGGCAACATCTGTGATAAAGTAGGCCATCAATATGTCAATCTTATCCATACTAAACATATCCAAATAGAGGCAATGGAAACAAGTGAGATTTCTAACTCCCGCCTCGTTTCTCACAAATCGGAGCCCATTACGATTAAAAACCGTGATCAGAATTGGTGCGGGAGGGCGGTTTTCTATAGCGTACCAAGGCGTTCTATGACTTGTGAGATATTTCTTGTTTACCCCCAATTTTTCGCCCAATTGGATATACCGCTTTATTGCCGGATCGGTAATATCATTAGCGTTTAGAAGATAGACGTTCTTACCCTTAGCTCTTAATTCTTCAAAATCCTCTGACGTAAAGAAATAGGAAGTCGCTTGGTTAGCTTTAGTAAGACAAGGTAACAGAAATCTATCTTCAATCCCAAAGTCCCTTTTCTTCTGTTCGCTGAATGTAAAATAGTCGTTGTCGCCTGTCGCAATTCCCCTAACCACCTTGCCATAGACAGACAGTGGCACTAGATTCTTATATTTGCTTCCGTTCTGCTTCTGATAATAGACCCGCCACTTGACGTTTTCGTCCAATTCCTCATACAAGACCGATTTACCCTTTATCTTGACATTGGGGTAAAGAGCCAATTGCGCCTTAAGAGCAGCCAGGTCGTCAAGGGATTCTACCGAGATGAATTCTACTGATTGGGGCGCAAGGGAATTGTCAAAGAGAAGAATGCACGAAGTGGTAATAACGTTATCAAACACATTCTCGTTGAAGTCAATAATTATGACATATCTTAGACTCCCGTGCTTGATGAGATGCCTCTTTATAAAGACCCCGTAATCTGCATTTAAGAACTCGGACGGCAGTATGTACGCGGCTCTGCCATTTTCTGAGAGCTGATTTACAGACTTGAGTAGGAACAGAGTGTGCAAACTGGTTAGCCCACTCAGCGACACACCCAATCGCCCTTGGAACTCCGCAAGAATCTCGTTCCGATTCTTATAGTTCTGAAATCTGTGATAGGGTGGATTACAAATTATACCATCGTACCTGCTATCCCAATCGTTGAACATGTAATCCCTGTTTATGAGGCTGACGCGGCATTCTCCGTGACTTTGGAACAATAACTTGGCCTCACTCAATACTTGCGGATCAACGTCATAGCCAATTAACGTTTGTGATCTGTTATCAGACTCTTTAAGGATCGCGCGAAAGAAAATGCCCAAACCCACGGCGGGATCGAGCACTGTTTTGCAGTGCGGATTATTGATAACCCATCTTGCCATGAAACAGGCGACGGAAAATGGTGTAAAGAACTGCCCTAGCATCTTCACATGCTCAGGATCAGCCCTAGCTGCGTACGCTTGTTCGGGTGAGTCTGAGTAGAAGATGCTATCTTGAATCTGTAAGGTTGCTGTCATTGCTTGCTACCTCCTTAAGACAATCCAAGCAGACCGAACAAATTCTTCGTGTCTAGAAACGCCTCTCCACCCTCAAAAGTAACATGGTATAGCAAGCGCCCCCTATCCAACTCTCGTAAGATACTCCTATGTTCTGGCATCTGGATCCTATAGGCGATTTCCCAACCTTCTCTAACATTGATTTTGATGGTTGTCTTCTGCTGATTCTTGGTGTCCCTCTCAAGGTAGAACCTGGTGTCCCTATTCTTCTTGTCTCCTAACAACTCAAGAATAGCCTCAAACGATATGCCGAAAACTTTGTCAAAGAAGACCTGGAAGTAAAAATAAGGAACATTGTAGGTCTGTATCCACTTATGGACAATCAGAATATCCTCAACCTTTGGGGTAAAACTCAAGAAATCACGCTTCTGAGTCTTCTCAATAAGTTCTTTCAGGTCTTTTAGTCTCTCTTTAAGCTGAACTTGGCGGTTACCGCTTCTCCAAGTCGGCAGACGGAAAACGGTCTCAAACGCGTTATCAGCGGTAATGCTCTTGACTACCTTGCGCCACTGATCTGTCAATATATCTTGATAGTTATCAAGGATGTCTTGTCTTACCCTGAGTATCTCTGCCTTCAGTGAGTTCAATTCCTGTTGAACATAGGAATCGTATTTCTCTATAAGAAATGAACTTGAGCGAATCTCTATGCCAGCAACAGCCTTGGGGACGATGCCCGCGAGTTCATTGGTAGAAAGAAGGCTTATGTCAAACCGCCATGCTGGATCGTAGTCTCGGATATTGAAGATTAAAATGTCCGGACGCTTACCAATGGCATCCAGCTCGTCTTGATATCTCTCGTAGAACTCATTAAAGCCTTGCTCACCGGCAACGATATTATCAGATCTACCATATTGGACCGCTACATATTGCTTGTTGATCTTGTTAATGGCTGTACGGACAACCCTCTCTGCCCAGTCTCCTTGCTCTCTATTAGTGAGAAACTCCGAAAAGGCTTGCGTAGGCGGCTTGCTACGCTGCCTCGGACGGCTGAAATCAACGATGTCTATAGGGATCTTTTGAGACAGTGCTTGAATACGGTCTTTATAGTCCATAGTTAAACTATCTCCAATAGTTCTCCACCTTGTCTTCCAATCTCCGCGCTTCCACCTCGCTCCGAGAAGTTGTCATAATAAAGAGACCATCGGGACCGACCGCGTCTAGCAGCGGCACGACTTCCTCCGGCTTCACCCCGATGGCCTGGACGCTCTTGCCCGCCTTCAAGATTCGGCGATACAGGTCATACCACATCGGATCGCCACCCTGAGGCAAGCTCACCTGTGGCGTCCACTCAACGGCATCCAACTCGTCAATGGCGAGAAGATGCTCCAGATGGACGATGCACTGCGTCCCATCCAGGTGAAACAGGGAGTAATCCAGCCAACGGCACTGCTCCGTCAGAGGCGGCACGACGAACTCGGCGAACATCTTTGGCGAGAACATGGCCGAGGCGTCGCATTGCACCTTGGCGGTCTTGCCGGGGCCCCAGATGCGAAAGCCTGCGAAAGCATTGCCGCCCCAGGGCGTCTTGACCCGCTCGTAGATCGCGTCAAAGGCGGCGAAGAAAGCCTGGTTGATTTCCATCAGCCTCTCTTTGACAAAAGCGGGGCGCACTTTCATATCCATCATCAGGGTCTGCGCACCGCGGAGGGAGGCCAGGATGTCTATATTCTCAATCAGGTCGGGCACGCCGACCAGGAAGCGGCCACAACTGATCCGCAGCCCCTCCTCAATCATCGCCATCTGCCGTTTGAACCAGATGTTATCCGGGTCAAACTTCAGCGGCGGGTGGCGTTCCGGGTCGGTTATGCACGGGTTATACCAGACCGTATCCGGCGCGAAGGTCGGCTCTGACCCCAGGAAGGTGGCGAGGTTCCCCGGCCCGATCTGGGTATCAAAATAGGGAAACGCTTCGCCGCCAAAGTAGGTATGGGCCAGTTCATATTCGGCCTGGCGCGCCCGATAGACAGGATCGGTCCACGCCTGTTCTGGGTCGTCAGGCTTCTGCGGTTTGGGAATATCCTCCCAGGGCCTGTCGCGCGGGGCCGTGACGCACAAGGCCAACCCCTTGCGCTGCCACCAGGCGGTGAGCCGCGCCCTGGCCGTGTCCCAGTCTTCTTTCCAGGCAAGAGTCATGATGATCCCTTATGGCCCCCACCCTGGCCCTTCCCCATGAAACGGGGGAGGGCCAGGGTGGGGCCAATGATCTTCTACCTATCCACCTCGCCCAGCACGATGTCAATGGAACCGACGATCGCCACCAGGTCTGAGATCAGGTGGCCGCGAGCCATCGTGTTCGTGGCCTGCAAGTTCACGAAGGAGGGACCGCGAATATGCAGGCGATAGGGTTTGGGCGTGCCGTCGCTGTAGATGTAGAAGCCCAGTTCGCCTTTTGACGACTCTATGCCGTGATAGACCTCCCCCTGCGGCGGGAAGAAACCCTCCGTCACCAGTTTAAAATGATGAATCAGCGCCTCCATGCTGGTATCCAGTTCCTCGCGCGGCGGCAGCGCCACCTTGCGGTCAGAGGTCATCGTCGGGCCGTCGGGCAATGTGTCCAAGGCCTGCTGAATGATGCGCAAGGATTGGCGCATCTCGGCCATGCGCACGCGATAGCGGGCGTAGCAATCTCCCTCGGTGGCCGTGGGAATCTCAAACTCGTACTTGTCGTAGCCGGAATAGGGGAAGACCTTGCGCACGTCGTAGGGGATGCCCGTCGCCCGCAACATCGGGCCTGTGCAACCCAGCGCGATGGCCTGCTCCGGCGTCAGTTTGCCGATGCCTTCCAGCCGCCCGCGCAGGATGGGGTTGTCGGTTAACATTCGCTCGTATTCGTCGATGCGCGCGGGGAAGTAATCCAGCACCTCGCGCACACGGCCTTCAAACGCGGGCGGCACATCGCGCCAAAGCCCGCCGATGCGAACGTAGGAGGTGGTCAGCCGCGCCCCGCAGATCAACTCAAAGATGTCCATGATTTGCTCGCGCTCGCGGAAGGCGTACATCAGGAGGCTCATGATGGTGCCGCTGATGTCCAGAATGTGCGTCGCGAGCCAGACGAGGTGAGAGGCGAGGCGTTGCAACTCGGCCACGATGACGCGGATGGCTTGCGCGCGCGGGGGAACCTCAATCCCCAACAGCTTCTCCACTGCCAGGCAATAGCCCAGATTGTTGGACATGCCGGAGACATAATCCATGCGATCCGTATAGGGCACGAAATCCTTGTAGCGCTTGGATTCGCCCGATTTCTCAAAGCCGGAGTGGAGATAGCCCAGATCGGGATGGACGGCAACGATCTCTTCTCCGTCCAACTCCACCAGGAGGCGTAGGACGCCGTGGGTGGCGGGGTGCTGTGGCCCCATGTTCAGCACCATGTAGCGCGTCGTATCCACGCTTTTGGGAAGTTCGGGTTGCACCGGATCGGCGGGAAGGATCTGTTGGCCCAGGCTGGCAAACTCCGGGTCGCCCCAGGTGACGGTGAAAGGGACGTTCTCGCCCCCCACCGGCTCGTTCTTGCGCAGGGGGTGGCCCTGCCAGTTGTCGGGCATCAGGATACGCCGCAGGTCGGGATGGCCCTGAAAACGGATGCCCATGAGGTCATAGACTTCGCGTTCGTGCCAGTTAGCCGTGGGCCACACGCTCACCACGCTGGGCACGACCGGCTCCTCGCCGCCGGGGCAGGGCACGCTCAGGCGTAACCGCCTTTTATGGGGCACGGAGAGAAGCTGATAGACCGTGTTGAAGCGCGCGCCCGCGAAGGGCGAGTCGCCGTTGCCTTTATCGGGAAGCAACAGTCGGTCCACCGAGGTCAAGTCGGTCAGCATGTCATATCGCAAATCGGCCTCATCCCGCAGAAAACGGCCCACGGCCAACAAGTCTTCCGGGCGAATGACAAGCGTCGTCTCGCCGCGGAACTCCTTGCTGCCGAGGACCGCCTGGGGGAACTGGCCCTGCAACCGTTCAACCAGTTCGCTCATTGTCCTCTAACCTGCCTGCTGGACAGGCTTCATCGCAGATGCATGATCGGAAAACTTCTCTCGCTTGATCTTCTCCTGCAACTTGGTCAAGGCGTATAGCAGTGCTTCCGGGCGAGGCGGACAACCGGGGACATAGACATCCACCGGGATGATCTTATCCACCCCTTGGACGATGGCATAGTTATTGAAGGGCCCACCGGCAGAGGCACAGATACCCATGGCGATAACCCATTTGGGTTCCGGCATCTGATCGTAGAGCCGTTTGACGACCGGCGCCATCTTGTTGGAGACGCGTCCGGAGACGATCATTAAATCTGCCTGTCGCGGCGTGGCCCGAAACAGTTCGCTACCGAAGCGGGCGATGTCGTGGCGCGACACGCCCGACGTGATCATTTCAATGGCGCAGCAGGCCAGGCCGAAGAGGAGCGGCCACACCGAGTTGGCCCGCGCCCAATTCACCGCCTGCTCCAACGTCGTCGTGATCACACTATCGTGAGACAGCCGTTCTTCTAAACCCATGACGCAACACCCCGCATACAACGCTTATGCTCAACGATGCCAATATGCTCCGCACCCTGTTGCCAACATCTCTACCCACGTGGAGGCGTTGAGCCTCGTCTTTGCCTTATCTCGGAAACGATGTCGTCCAAGGTCATATCTGCGAATAACTGCTCACGCTCCTGGGTATAGTCGCCGTATCCTGTCGTGAACTGACCGATAAAGCGCACTGTGTTCACAATTCCTATCTCTTTATACAACACCCTGAGCGCGTCTCGGGTGATTTCTGCCAATGGTCGTGCTTCTTTCATAGCTCCAGCTCCCTTATCAATTCCACAGGTGAGATTACCCTTGTCTTTAGACCAAGCAAAGCTTTCGCCTGCTTGAGTAATCGGTCATCACAGGTACAGAAGTAATCTGCTTGGCTTTCTTCTGCTGAAGCCAAATGCAAGGCGTCTAACGGTTTAAGGCCGGCCATATTGAATTCTCTAGCCCGATTCACTATTTGTTCGTTCAGCACGATAAAGGTCTCTGCCTTTGACAGTACCTCTAAGCCGAAATCCCGTCGTGCCGCGGTGGGATTGCGGCTTATTTCAAATGCCAAGACCTCGGATGAAACCATCTCAATTTCACCCGATTCACATAAGGCTAAGACTCCGAGAACGGCCTCAGCTTCCAGAACAATCCGAACCTGGGTTCTGCTATCCAGTGGACGCTGTATGCTGCATGTATCCAAGTATATCTTTACGTTCAGAGGGAGCCTCCCCACTACCTCCAATCCAATGCTCCCTTCTTCCACACATAGACAAAGCCAACCAGCAAAATCCCCACGAAGACGGCCATCTGGATCAGGCCGAACACCCTCAACTGCCGGAGCATCACCGCCCAGGGATAGAAGAAGATGACCTCTATATCAAAGAGGATGAAAAGGACGGCGACCACATAGTAATGCACCGGGAAGCGCCGCCGCGCGTCGCCATAGGGAAGCATGCCCGATTCATAGACGTCCAGTTTGGCGGGCGTCGGCCGGCGGGGCCCGAAGAGCGCAGGCACGGCCAGGGCCAGAAAGGCAAAGACGGTAGCGACAACGATCAGGATGAGGATGGGCAGGTAATCCAAAGGACGCATCGGCCACTCCCCCTTTACGGCGATTGTGCGGATTGTATCATGCGCCCCCTATTTTGTCAACCTATTTTTGTGAAACTCACCACTTCCCGCGCGACACAGCCAAAGACTTTGCATTTTATTCAGGCTGTGATACAATCCACGCACGGTGGCCGCCCAGGGCCGCTTTCTTGGTGGTTTGTACCTGTGGGCGCAACGGAGCATCATAAGAAAAACGGCAGAGGAGAGCGGTTATGTTGAGAGATTATGGCTTCATTGCCCTGTATTCCGTCCTCGTGCTCATCTTCCCCTTCCTCGGCATGTTGACTGCCTGGATCCTACGTCCCAAGAAACCTAACCCGATCAAGAATTCTGCCTATGAATGTGGCATGGAAACCATCGGCGATACGTGGGTCCAGTTCAAGGCTCAATATTACCTTTTCGCTTTGCTATTTGTCGTCTTTGATATTGAGGCGGTGTTCCTCTTCCCGTGGGCCGTGGCCTACGGCCAACTGGGACTCTACGCGCTGGTAGAGATGGCGATCTTCCTTCTGATCTTGCTGGGTGGACTCCTTTACGCCTGGCGCAAGAAAGCCCTGGAGTGGCAATAACATGATCCGATTCATCGGCGACCTGTTCCTCAACATCGGTGAGGCTTGGACGAACTTTCTCAGCCGGTATCTGGCCGCGTGGCTGGTGACCCTCATCAATTGGGTCATCGGTGCGACCATCCTGCTCATCATCGGCCTCGGCACGGTCATTTTCCTCGTCTGGCTGGAACGCAAACTGATCGCCCGCATACAGGATCGGCCCGGCCCCAATCGCGTCGGCCCCTACGGCATCCTACAGACGGTGGCCGACGCGGCCAAACTCCTGACCAAAGAGGACATCACCCCGGCAGGGGCCGACCGCATCGTTTACAACTTGGCGCCCGCGCTGGCGACCTTCTCCGCGCTCATGCTCCTGGCCGTCCTTCCTTGGGGACGGAACATGATCGCCGCGGACCTTAACATCGGCGTGCTCTATCTGGTGGCACTCGGCTCCATCGCCACCCTGGCGATTCTCATGGCCGGCTGGGGAAGCAATAACAAATATGCCCTTTTGGGTGGCTTCCGGGTGGTAGCGCAACTCCTCAGTTACGAAATACCCATGATCCTGGCCATGGCGAGCGTCGTCCTTCTCGCGGGGTCTATGTCCACCCATACTATCGTTGAAAAGCAATCGCCTCTGCCCTATGCCGTGTTCACGCCCCTTGCCCTTCTCATTTACTTTTTGGCCGCCGTTGCCGAAGTGGGGCGCTCTCCCTTTGATCTGCTAGAGGCCGAGTCGGAGATCGTAGCCGGGTACAACATTGAGTACAGCGGCATGAAGTTTGCCTTCTTCTTTCTGGCCGAGTTCATCAACACCTTTATCGTTTGCGTCATCGCCGCGACCCTCTTCCTGGGCGGTTGGCAAGGTCCTTTCGTGGGCCAATTCCCTATCCTGGGCGTCTTCTACCTGGGCGTCAAGGTTTTCGTCCTTCTCTTCGTGATGTCGTGGTTCCGGGGGACTCTGCCGCGCTTTCGCATTGACCAGATGCAGTCCTTCGCCTGGAAGGTGCTGGTGCCGGTGGCGCTGGTCAACCTTTTCATCGTCGCGGTCGCCCTCAAGGTCTCCGACAACGTGTTGGTGCAGGCAGCGTTCTCTCTCGGCGGGAACATCGTCACGCTGGGGGTGACGTTAGGGCTTCTGGGCCGTGCGGCCCGCCGCTTTGCCGAGCAAAGGGGCGGGCGTCTGCCCATCGCTGCTTGAGTTGAACCGTCATCATCTCATTCAAGAGGAGCCGCCATGCTGCCTCTCGTCTTCATCGCAATCAGTGCCGTGACGCTGGTGGGGGCCATCGGCGTCGTCACCGCCCGCAACCTTTTCCATGCTGCTCTCTTTCTCATCCTTTGCTTCTTCGGGGTTGCGGGCATCTTCATCACGCTGGAGGCGGAGTTCCTGGCTGTCGCCCAGGTTCTCATCTACGTAGGGGCCATCAGCATCCTCATCATTTTCGCCATCATGCTCAGCCGGGGCATCGCCCGCACCGAAGGTTCCGCGCTCAACGCGCAATGGGCCGTCGTTGCCATCGGCGCGATGCTTTTCTTCGTTCTCCTGATCATCTTACTTCTCCAGGTCAACTGGCCGGTGGTGCAGGCCAATGTCCCGCCCAACGCCATCGCCGAGATGGGCCGGGCCTTCATTGGTAACTACGTTATCCCCTTTGAGGTCGCGTCGGTCTTGCTGGTCGTCGCCCTCATCGGGGCTATCATCGTGGCGCGTGAGCGCGAGGCGTAGGGAGGTGTCATGGTACCGTTGAGCTGGTATCTCTTCATGTCCGCGGCGCTTTTTAGCATCGGCCTCTACGGCGCGCTGGCCCGCCGCAATGCCATTGCCGTCCTCATGGGCATTGAGTTGATGCTGAACGCGGTCAACATCAACTTGGTCGCCTTCTGGCGGCACGTCGCGCCGCAGAACCTGACGGGCCAGGTCTTCGCCATTTTCGTCATCACCGTGGCCGCGGCGGAGGCTGCCGTGGGCCTCGCGCTCATCATCGCCATCTATCGCACCCGCCGCACGGTGAACGTGGAAGAACTGGATACGTTGAAAGGCTAGTGAGCACGGAGACAAGAGGGACGACAACCGCTCTGGACGGGCGGATAGAGGAAGCATATCAGAGGGCGCAGGAGTATCTGGGCAAGGGGAGTTACGCGCGGGCGCTGAAACTGTTGCGTCAGATCGATCGGCTGCGTCCCGGCTATGGAGAGGTGGCGACGCTCATCCCTCAGGCGGAGGAGGGGAAACGGGCACAGACCTTCGTGCAGTGGACGGCTGTGCTGGTCGGGATGTTTGCCCTAATAGCAGCGTGGTTCCTGGGATTACGCAATGATTTAGCTCTCCTGGCCGTGGGCGCGGCGGGGATTGTGGTCGGAGTTTTCGTGGGGAACGTGGTGTATGCGGCGCGCGCCGAGCGGCATTCGCGGTCGGACGGTAGGACGCTCTCATGAGTAACCATTGTCGGTTCTAGCATCGGAGGTCAGTCCAAGATACCAGTATGAAGTGTGCCAGATTGAATCTGCTGCTGAGAACGCCAGGCAGGACCAGATGGCACACGGCTATGTAGTTGGACAACTTGCAGCTGCAGGATGGGAGCCAGCAGGTACTAATGAGGCTGGATTCGTCACGGCGATGAAACGTGTAAAGTCGTAAACCGGCCACGCGTTTGTATCATCAAACTGATAAGGAGCTACTTATATCTGGCGACGGTAAGAAAGAGTCGCGATCCTTTGCTGAATACATCGCTGTGTGAGGAAGCAAGTGATGGTGGTTCGTTTTCACCCACATGCCCGGGAGCGGATGGAGGAGCGTAACGCTACTGAGGATGAGGTAAGGGCCACGGTTGAGCAGGGAGAGGAGTTTCCGGCGAAGTTTGGACGCACAGGCTTCCGGCGGAACTTCTTGTTTGAGGGTGAGTGGCGTGGTCGGCCTTACAAGACCAAACAGGTGGAAGTCTATGCCGTTCAAGAGGATGATGACTGGCTGGTTATTACGGTCATCACACGCTTTTTTTAGTCGTGAGATTTGAGGAGAGTGTGCTATGAGACTCACCTATGATCCCCGTTACAACATTGCATACATTCGGTTTCAAGAGAAACATGCGGAGGTAGAAACCATCCGGCTGAGTGACGAATTGGTCGTGGACATGGCCCCTGACGGCACGGTGTACGGCATTGAATTGCTGAACGCGAACGAACAACTGCGACGTGAGGACGGCGGCAAGTTGTTGCTCATCAACGAGGCTACGAACGAACGCGCTGAGTTGCCGCTGGCTATTGGATAGCGAAAAGGTTTCCCAATGACAACATACCAATTTACCGTCGTGATAGACCCAGACGAGGATGGATTCCACGCTTACGTCCCGGCCTTGCCGGGCTGCCATACGTTTGGAGCGACGATAGACGAGGCACGCGCCAATATCGCCGAGGCGGTTGAACTTCACATTGAGAGTATATTACAAGATGGTGAACCAACGAGGTCATCATGTTCAATCTGATCTGGCTCATTCCGCTCTTTCCGTTGCTCGCCTTCGCGGCCATCGTCCTTTTCGCCCATCGCAGCAACCGCCTCAGCCATAGCCTCGCCATCGGTGCGGTTGCGCTTTCCTGGCTCCTCGGTTGGGGCGTCTTCTTCCAGGCGTGGGGCACAGAGCACATGGGCGAGGAGCCACCCGCCGTTTCGCTGTGGGGCATCCCCGGCGGCCAGACTACGCTCCAACTCGGCTTCATGGCCGACCGCCTGACCGGGCTCCTCCTCTTCATGGTTCCCTTCGTCTGTTTGATGATCTTCATCTACAGCGTGGGCTACATGCAGGGCGACCCGCGCTACGCGCGCTTCTTCGCCTACATCTCCCTCTTCGCCGCCGGCATGCTCGGCCTCGTCGTCTCCGATAACCTGGTGACGCTTTTCATCTTCTGGGAGATCATGGGCCTCTGCTCGTATCTCCTGATCAGTTTCTGGTTTGAGAAGGAATACGCCAACCCCAAGCGCATCACGCCTAAGGAAGCGGGCCTCAAGGCTTTCCTCACCACGCGCGTCGGCGACGTCCTCTTCCTTGCTGGGATGCTTCTTCTTTACGCGCGCTCAGGCTCTCTCACCTTCACAGAGATTCTCTCAGAACACAACCTGGAGATGCTGGCGCAGCGTACCGTGTGGTTGCCCATCGTGGGCACGATGCCCTGGGCCACCCTCATCGCCATCCTGATCTTCGGCGGCGCGGTGGGCAAGAGCGCGCAGTTCCCGCTGCACGTCTGGCTTCCCGACGCGATGGAAGGCCCGACGCCGGTGAGCGCGCTCATCCATGCCGCCACGATGGTTTCCGCCGGCGTCTTCTTGGTTGCCCGCATGTTCCCCCTCTTCACGGTGGTGGAGGGCGGCGCGCAGTTGGGCACGGTCGCCTTCATCGGCGCTTTCTCTGCCTTGATGACCGCTACCATCGGCTTGGCCCAGAACGACATCAAACGGGTACTGGCCTATTCTACCATCAGCCAACTCGGTTACATGTTCGCCGCGCTGGGCATCGGCGCGTATGTGGCAGCGGTCTTCCACCTCATCACCCATGCCTTCTTCAAGGCGCTCCTCTTCCTCGGCTCCGGCTCCGTGATTCACGGTGTTGAGCACGGCCATCACGCGACGGCTCATCTTGCAAAGGGCCACCAGGAGCACGGCCACGAGGAGAAGCACGAAGAGGAGTTTGACGCCAACGACATGATGAACATGGGCGGCCTGCGCAGCCGTATGCCGTGGACCTTCCGCACTTTCCTCATCGGCACGCTGGCCTTGGCGGGCATCGTCCCCTTCGCGGGCTTCTGGAGCAAGGATGAAATCCTGGCCGACGCCTGGCAGGAGTTCCTGCACGAAGGGATCGTCTCCTGGCCCTTCTTCGTGTGGCTCCTCCTGACGGTAGCTGCTTTCCTCACGGCCTTCTACATGGGCCGCCAGGTCTTCTTGACCTTCGGGGGCGAGCCGCGCACCGAGGCCGCACGCCACGCCCACGAAAGCCCATACACAATGACCGTGCCGCTCATCATCTTGGCCGTCTTCGCCGCTCTTCTGGGGTTGGCGGGCACACCATGGGCCAACCTCTTCCACCAATACGTAGGCGAGGAGGGCGCGGTCGGCATCGGTGCGAAAGCAGGCACACCTTTCATCCTGCCCGTCGCGCTCATCTCTACCGTTATGGCGGTCGGCGGCCTCTTCCTGGGCTGGCTCCTCTATGGTCGTCAGCCGTTGCAGGCAGGCCAGCCCGATCCGCTGGTGAAGGCGTTGGGGCCGATACATACGCTGCTGCGCAACAAGTACTACTTTGATGAACTCTACGCCGCCACGGTGATCCGCTTCGCGCGCTGGCTGGCCGAGTTCTTCTATCGCTTTGACGACCATTGGATCATAGACCCCATCGTGGATGCGGTGGGCGCGTTCGGGCGCTCCCTCTCCGCCTTCGGTGGTCGTTTTGATGTGCGCATCGTAGATGGCATCGTCAACGGCGTGGCCGAGGTCTCCGACCGGGCCGCGGGCGTGTTGCGCCTGGTGCAAACCGGCAGGGTGCAGAACTACCTGCTGGCCGCGATGTTGGCCGTGATGGCGCTGTTGGGATTCTATCTGGCATTCTGAGCGGCAAGGGATGGACGCGGTACTGGAGCGCAAGCAGCGCGCGGTGGATGATTTTTTACGACGGCTCCTGGCGAGCCAAGCCCGCAAGCGTATCGCGAAGGTCATTTTACATGGTAGTGTCGCTCAGGGCACGGCGCAGCCCGATAGCGACATTGACCTGCTGGTCTTCGGTACGGGCGAGCCAGAACTGGTGCGAGATGCCGTGCTGGCTGCCGGTCTGGAGACTTCTGAAGTCGGCGGTGAGAGCATTGAGCCGCTGGTCTATCCTTTCGGCGAATATCAGCAGCCTTCAACCTATTTCGTCTTCAACGCCCTGCGCAAAGGACGGGAGTTGTACTCAATGGACGCGGCAGAATTGAAGCGCGCGGCAATGGAATCCGCCTACGCCTTGGGCCAGGAGTATCTCGCCGGCGCACGCCAGAACGAGGCGGAGGGCAGACATCGCATCGCTGTGGACGCTGCCTACAACGCAGCCGAACTGGCGATCAAGGGCCTGCTTCTCTTGCGCATGGATGATCTGCCGTCCAGCCATAGCGGCATCGTCAATCGTTTTGGCGAACTATACATCAAAAGCGGCAGGCTACCGATTGAATTGAGCGACCGTCTGCGCCGTTCTCTGGCGTTCCGCAACCAGGCTCGCTACGAGTGGGGCGCTATCATTGGCTCGGCGGAAGCCTCGTTCATCCTGCAAACGGCTGAGGAGTTGCTGCACATCTTAAGAGATGCGTTGACCAAGTCTGAGGAGGAATCCTAAATGCCCATTCTCACCCTCATCACCTTCATCCCTTTGCTCGGCTCCATCCTGGTTTTGCTGATACCCAAAGAACGGGAGAGCCTCATCAAGCGGGTCAGCGTCCTGGTTAGCCTCATCCCCCTGGCGCTCAGCATCTACGTCGTCTTCGCCTATGACCGCGTCATGGGGGGTATGCAATTCCGGGATGAGGCTCCCTGGATACCGGCCTTGGGCGCGTCTTATCATCTGGGGGTAGATGGCTTGAGCGTGCCCTTGGTCTTCCTGACAACGTTGCTCACGGCCCTCTCGCTCTATTATTCCAGCTTCACCATCACCCATCGCGTCAAGGAGTTCTTCTTTCTGTTCCTTTTGCTGGAAACGGGGATGCTGGGCGTCTTCGTGGCGTTGGATTTCGTCCTCTTCTACGTCTTCTGGGAAGTCGGCTTGGTGCCGATGTACTTCCTCATCGCCATTTGGGGCCAAGAGAAGGATAGGCCACAATACTCGGCCATCAAGTTCTTCCTCTACACGCTGGCGGGCAGCGTATTGATGCTCCTTGCCATCCTGGGTGTTTATTTCACCACCGGCACGTTTGACATTATCTTGGCTGCGGAGCGGCAGCCCTTCGCCGGTAATCTCACCCTCGCCAGCCTGGCGCTTTGGGGCTTCTCTCTCGCCTTTCTCATCAAGGTCCCATCCTGGCCCTTCCATACCTGGCTCCCCGATGCCCACACCGCCGCGCCTACGGCGGGAAGCGTCATTCTGGCGGGCATCCTGCTGAAGCTGGGCGCGTATGGCCTCATGCGCATCGTCCTCCCTCTCTTCCCGGAGGCGCTACGCTATTGGTGGTGGGCCTTCGTCGCGCTGGGCGTCATCAGTATCGTCTATGGGGCCTTCGTCTGTATGGCGCAGACCGACCTCAAGCGGCTCATCGCCTATTCTTCCGTCAGCCACATGGGCTTTGTGACATTGGGCTTCGGCGCGGCGGCTGCTTCGCTGGTGATCGGTTCTTCCCTGCGGGATAGCGCGGCAATGGCCTTGAATGGCGCGGCCTTGCAGATGTTCAATCACGGCATCATCACGGGCGGGCTCTTCTTCCTGGTCGGTGTCATCTATGAGCGGGCGCACACGCGCGACCTGGCGGCTTTCGGCGGCTTCAGCAGCAAACTTCCCTATTATTATGGCATCATGGCCGTTACCGGCTTCGCCAGCCTGGGGCTGCCGGGGCTGGCAGGCTTTTGGAGCGAGTTCTTCGTCTTCCGGGGCGCGTTTGACATCGTGCCCCTGTGGGCGGCCATCGGCGTCATCGGCGTCGTCGTGACGGCGGGTTACATCCTCTGGCGCATCATGCAGAGTATGTTCCTGGGGAAGTTTGACGAGCATAGGTGGCACGGCCTGACCGACATGGTGGACTTTGAGAAGGTGACGATGTGGCCGCTGGTTGCCTTCATGGTCTTCTTCGGCATCTATCCGACGCCGCTGGTGAACTTCTTCAACCAGGCGTTCACCGCGCTGATGGGGCAGTTTTAGTCGCCGAGGCTATGCGCCTGGGGAGGTTCCATTGACCATAACAGACCTCATCTCCCTCTCTCCGGAACTGATCCTGCTCGTCGCAGGGACGGCGGTGCTGGCGGTTGACCTCATCATGGGCCGCGAGCGTAGCCGTCGCTTGGTCCCCCTGCTGGCCCTGGCCGGTCTCCTGATCGCGCTGGTGGCCGTCTTCCTGATCCGGGGCAGCGACGCTCCCGTGGCGACGATGCTCACGATGGACAACTTCGCGCGTTTCTTCAAGGTCATCGCGCTGGCTGGCATGGCGATGGTCGTCTTGGCAACGATGGGCTACATTGAGAAACGGACGCGCTACTCCGGCGAGTTCTACGCGTTTCTCCTGGCCGCAGCCCTGGCGATGACCGTTGCCGTCAGCGCCAACAATCTGGTCCTCATCTATCTGGGCCTGGAGTTTCTGAGCATCACCTCGTACATCCTGGCCGGGTTTTTGCGCGCGGACAGACGCAGCAACGAGGCGGCAATGAAGTATTTCCTCTACGGCTCCACCGCCTCGGCCATCATGCTCTACGGCTTCTCGCTCCTGTACGGCATCGCGGGCACGACAGACCTGGCAGGCATCGGACGCGCCCTCGCCATCCAGGGGCCGAACTCGCTGCGGGTTCTCACCTTTCCGGCCATCGTCTTGATGTTGGCAGGGCTCGGCTTCAAGGCTTCTCTCGTCCCCTTCCACCAGTGGGCACCCGACACCTACGATGGGGCGCCGACGCCGGTGGCAGCCTTCCTCTCCACCGCTTCTAAGGCTACAGGGTTCGCCATCCTGGTACGGCTTCTCCTGACCGCGCTCCCCATGCAGCCCGCGCAGGGCGATTGGGTGGCGATACTGTCCGCCGTCAGCATGGTGACGATGACCTTGGGCAATCTCATTGCCATCCGCCAGACGAACATCAAACGGCTCCTGGCCTATTCCTCTATCGCGCAGGCAGGCTATATCCTCATCGGCCTGGTGGCCATCTATCTCACCAGCGGCACCAGCGTCAACGGCGTCAACGGCCTCATGCTCTACCTCTTCGCCTATCTCTTCACCAATGTGGGCGCGTTCGTGGCCGTCCTCGCGGTGGAGGAATACACCGGCTCCATTGAGATCAAGGACTACGCCGGTATGATCCGACGCTCGCCTTGGCTGGCTACGGTGTTGGTCATCTTCTTCCTCTCGCTGGCAGGCATCCCGCCGACGGGCGGCTTCCTGGGCAAGTTCTTCGTCTTCGGCGCGGCGGTGCAGGTACAACTTCTGGTCCTGGCCGTGGTGGGAGCCATCAACAGCGCCATCTCCGCCTGGTATTATCTAAACGTCGTCCGCGTCATGTTCATGACCTCCGGCAACGACGAGAGCCCGATCCGCATCACGCCGCCGGTGCAGGCGGTCCTGGCCATCACGGTTATAGCCACGCTTCTCATCGGCCTCTATCCGCAACCTTTCATCAATTGGGCCACCTGGGCCACGCAGACGGTACAGTTCCTGGCGGCGCGATAGTTTACCAGTGCCGCATGATAAAGTCCCACCGCCGGGGTGCTGTGGGACTTTTTGTTTTTGGTACGTTTGCAGCCGCCAATGATATGCGCTACAATAGCAATGAGGAGATAAGGCTATGACGCTCTCAATTGTTGCGGAACCTATTCCTTTAATAGTGGATGCTGACGGCGCTGTGCGGGTAGGGCATACCAGGGTTACGCTGGATACCGTCGTGACGGCGTTCAAGGAGGGCGCGACGGCTGAGGAAATCGTCCACCAGTACCCCGCACTGGACTTGAGCGATGTGTATGCTGTCATCGCCTACTACCTGCGGCGGCGTTCGGATGTGGAAGAGTATCTACGCCAGCGCCAACAACGGGCAGATGAGGTGCGCAAGAGGAACGAAATTCGCTTTGACCCCCGCGGTGTGCGCGACCGCCTGTTGGCGCGCCGGGTCGCCAAAGGGTCATGAACCATGCTTCTAATGGCTGCCGACGAGAATTTCAACAACGACATCTTACGCGGCTTGTCCCGTCGAAAGCCTGATATGGACATAGTTCGTATTCAAGACGTCGGTCTATCAGGGGCGGACGACCCGACGGTTCTTGAATGGGCTGCCCGAGAGGGACGGATACTGCTTACCCACGATGTTACAACAATGACACGCCACGTCTATGAGCGTGTTGGGGCAGGTAAATCTATGCCTGGCGTCTTCGTAGTCAGCCGGGATATTCCCATCGGTTCCGTGATAGAAGACCTTCTGTTGTTGGCGGAGTGTAGCCTTGAAGAAGAGTGGGAAGGTAAGGTGCTTTACTTGCCGCTGTGTTGAATCGTCTTCTACTCTCCCCAGCCGAGGCTCGCGAGGTCATTCGTCGGGAGCGCGGCAAAGCGTGGCTTCATTTCCTTGAGGCTGTCACCGCCGATCTTCTCCATCAGCGCGTCCGCCAGTACCCAGGCGACCATTGCCTCGCCTACCACGGCGGCACGGGGCACGGCGCAAAAGTCCGAGCGCTCATATTTCGTCGTCGTCGCTTCACCTGTTGCCAGGTCCACCGAGCGAAGCGGGTTCAAGGTGGTGGAGATGGGCTTCATTGCCGCGCGCAGGACGAGGGGTTCGCCCGTGGTGATGCCTCCTTCCAGGCCGCCGGCGCGGTTCGTGCGGCGGATGATGTGCCCTTCCTCCAGAAAAATCTCGTCGTGCACCTCCGTCCCCGGACGGCGCGCGTTGGCAAACGCCTCACCGATCTCAACCCCTTTGATGGCGTGGATGCTCATCACCGCTGCAGCCAGACGGCTCCCCAGTCGCCGATCCCAATGGACGTGGCTCCCAAGGCCGGGCGGCAGGCCCGTAGCCACGACGACGAAGCAGCCGCCCAGCGTATCCTTTGCCCGCATCGCCTCCCAGATGCGCGCCTCCATGCGGGCCGCGCCGGCGGGGTCGGGGCAGCGTACATCGTTCTCTTCGGCTCGTGCCCATAACTCTGCGTAAGGGAGAGGGGGAATGGTTGCCTCGACACCGCCGATCTCGGTCACATAACTCCCCACAAGGATGCCGAACTCGGCCAGGAACTTCTTGGCGATCGCGCCTACGGCGACGCGGGCTGCCGTCTCGCGAGCGCTCGCGCGCTCCAGCGACAGGCGTAAATCGTGATAGCCGTATTTGATCGCGCCGGTCAGGTCGGCATGGCCGGGGCGCGGGATCGTCATGCGCGGAATCCGGCGATCTTTCCAGTTCTTGTAGTCCAGGTTCTCAATGCGCAGAGCCAGCGGCGCACCGGTGGTCAGGCCATCGGCAACGCCGCTCAGGAACTCAACCTCGTCTTTCTCAATCTTCATGCGCCCGCCGGAACCGAACCCCCGTTGGCGACGCGCCAGGTCACTATTGATGTCCTCAGGGGTCAACGGCAGCCCTGCCGGTAAACCCTCCACGATAGCCACAAGGCACGGCCCATGCGATTCTCCCGCCGTCAGAAAGCGCAACATATTATCTGCGACTCCTCAGCCCTATTTCACACGCCCGCCTCATCACCCTGATAGGAGGCTCCACGCCGGTCCACAAGCGGAACGCGGCCGCGCCCTGGTGTACCAGCATCCCCAACCCTCCGACGGCGCGCGCGCCCGCGGCACGTGCCTGGCGAAGAAAGAGGGTTTCTGCGGGGGTATAGACCAGGTCATAAACGATCATCTCACGGCGCAACGGCACGTCCTCCGGCCAAGGCGAAGCGGCGACGTGGGGAGCCATACCCACAGAGGTTGCATTGATGATGAGGTCGGCCCCTCGCGCCAACTCGGCGAGGTCATCGGACAATCGCCTAACGGCGAACGCCTTGCCCGTGGCCTGATGCAATTCATCGGCCAGACGTTGGGCCTTCGTGCCGTCTCGCGCCACAAGGATGACCGGCTCCACACCGCTCTGGCTCAGGGCATAGGCCACCGCGCGCGCCGCGCCGCCCGCCCCCAGGATGATCGGATTATGCCGGCTGGGGTCTATCTCTTCTTCGCGCAGCGCGGCCAGAAAGCCCGCGGCATCGGTATTGTCGCCCGTCAGGTGCCCTTCCCCATCCACGATGATCGTGTTGACCGCGCCGATGGCCTTCGCCGCGGGCGTCAACCGGTCTAAGAAGGGGATAACCGCTCCTTTGTGCGGCACGGTGACGTTGGCCCCTACGAAGCCGAGCGCGACGAGGCCGCGCACCGCTTCGCCCACGCGCTCCGGCGATACCGGCAGGGGCACATACGCCCAGGGCAGCCTCAACGCGGCGAAGGCCGCGTTGTGCATAGCCGGGCTCAGGCTGTGGCTCACCGGCCAACCCATCACGCCGACGAGGCGCGTCTTGCCGTCAATCAACCTTGCAGACCCTCCAGGATCGCCTCAAATCCCGGGAATGAGTCGGCGATGCACTCCGTTCCTTGGATCACCGTCTCGCCTTCGGCCAATAGCCCGGCGACCGCCAGGGCCATCGCCAGGCGGTGGTCGTTGTGGCTCTGCACCACCGCGCCGCGCAGCCTTATCGGTCCGGAGACGACGAAGCCGTCGGGCCGCTCTTCAATCTCGGCCCCCATCTTCCGCAGTTCTCCCGCGACGGTGGCGATGCGATCGGTCTCTTTGACGCGCAGCTCTTCGGCATCGCGCACCACCGTCACACCACTGGCCTGCGTCGCGGCCACGGCCAAGACGGGGAGTTCATCTATCAGACGCGGGATCAGAGGCCCTGCGACTTCTACCGCCTTCAGTCCCTCGCTCGCGCAGACTCGCAGGTCACCCACCGGTTCCCCCCCGGCCTCTCGTTGATCCAGAACTTCCACGCGCGCGCCCATCGCTTCCAGTGTCTCCAAAAGGCCGACGCGCGTCGGGTTGAGGCCGACGTTCTCCACGATGACCTCAGAGCCAGGGACAAGGCTGGCGGCCACCAACAGAAACGCGGCAGAGGAGGGATCGCCCGGCACGGTAATATCCAACGGCATCAACAGAGAGGTGCGCGGCGCCAGGGCGACAACGTTTCCCGCTCTGGTCAGGTCTGCGCCCATTGCCGCCAGCATCCGCTCGGTGTGATCGCGCGCGGGGCCCGGCTCCCGCACGATGACGCTGGCATGGGCATAGAGCCCCGCCAGGAGTATGGCCGATTTGACTTGGGCGCTGGCGACGGGCAGCGTGTAGTCAATCCCCTCCAGGTCGCCCCCTTGGATGGCGAGAGGAAGGAGCCGTCCCTTGTCCCTCCCAAGCACGGTCGCTCCCATCCAGCGCAACGGGTCGGCCACGCGCCCCATCGGGCGACGACGCAGCTGTTCGTTGCCATCCAGGATGCTGAAGAAGGGCTGCCCGGCCAGAATCCCGGCCAGGAGCCGTGCCGTCGTGCCGGAACCGCCGCAATACAACGCATCCCTCGGCTCTCGCAGGCCATGCAATCCTTTCCCTTGCACGACAAGATCGGCCGAAGCGGCGCGAGGGACAGACGCTTCATATGAATCGGCTGAATCGGCCGGCGGGCCGACCTCAACGCCGAGGGCCTGCACGCAGCGGAGCGTCGCCTGGCAATCGGCAGCCGGAAGCCAACCCCGGACGCGGGTTGTGCCGTCGGCCAGCGCGCCCAGAAGGAGCGCGCGATGCGAGATAGATTTATCGCCCGGAACGCGGGTCCGCCCGCGCAGAGGCCGACCGGAGGTAATCCGCAATTCCATGATCAGGCTCCCATAGGCACGACGAAAGATACCGATAGAGTACCACAATGGCACAAAGATACCAAAACCGCTCTCATCTTCAACTCTGCCACCTCAATTCTGCCATGCCGCGAGCACGCCCGGCAACTCCCGCAACGAGGTAATCCGTGCATCGGGCACGATCGTGTCGTCGCGCTCCTCACGGAAGGGGACTTCTACCAGTACGGCGCGCAGGCCCAGGGCCTGGGGCCCCGCTACATCCTCTTTCAGCCGATCGCCGACGAAAACCGCTTCTTCCGGTTGCACGCCGACCTCGGCCAGGGCGCGGCGATATATCTCCGGATGTGGCTTGACATAACCGACAGCGGAGGAATAAACTCGCTTTGGCACCAGGTCCAGAAGGCCAAAAGCGGCCATGTCGGCATCGTGCACATCGCCGGGCCAAAAGGTATTGGAGACGAGCCCCAGACGCAGGCCACGCGCCTGCAAGGCGAGCAGCGTCTCTACCGCGCCCTCAACAGGCCGGAGGATGGCGCGGATGGGCGCGTAGTAGGCCGCGCGACAGGCCGCCCAGACGTTGTCGGGCAGAGATAGCCCCAGGCTCGCCAATCCTTCCTGTAACACGCGGTCCGTGGAATCACCTCGCAACGTTTCCTGGATGGTGCGATAGGCGAGGGCGAAACGCTCGCGGTAAACCGCGGCGAACGCCTCGGGCGCGGGAGCAAGACCAAAACGCTGCAATGTAGCGTAGAAACCGCGCAGTCCCTCCTGGCCCAAGGCCGCGAAATCCACGTCTGGGCTTTCGTAGTGAATGAGCGTCCCACCCAGATCAAAGAGAACGGCTTTGAGCATATCACTCCTCGTCATGAATATTTTCTACATCTTGCTTCGCCGTGCACGGGCTGCCTCCAGGAATGCTCGCAGCCCTGCCTCGTCATTTGTTCGCAAACGCTCTGCCAGGTTGCACAAATGCCCCTGGAAAGCCTCTACCATCGCCAGCACCGCCTCGCGATTCGTCAGCAGGATGTCCAGCATCATCGTCACGTCGCTGGCCGCCAGACGCGAGGTGTCGCGGAAGCCGCTCGCGGCCACCTCCCACACCGCATCGTCGGCCTGCCCTACCCCTTCCGCCGTTGCCACCAAAGCCGCGGAGAGGAGGTAGGGGAGATGGCTGATGGCGGCCACCAGGCGATCATGGCGCTCCGGTTCCAGGAAGATGACGCGGGAACCGACGGCGGTCGCCAGCGATGCGGCCAGCGCGACGGCCTGCGCGCCGGTACGCGACAGGGGCGTCAGGACGAAAGTTTTGCCCTCATACAATGTCGCCTCGGCCACCTCAATGCCTGCGCTTTCCTTGCCGCACATGGGATGCCCACCGACAGGTTGCAGGCCATCGGGGAGCGCAGCCAGCGCGCGGCAGATGGCGCTCTTGGTGCTCCCCATATCCAGCACGACACACGGAGGAGACAAGAGGCTGCCCAATAGAGGAATCTGGCGAAGAATGGTGCGGACGGGCGTGGCGAGGACGACGATGTCCGCATCCGTCACGCCCGCAGCCAGATCGGTCGTCGCGCGGTCCACCGCGCCCATTGCCAAGGCCAGTTGCACCGTCTCCTGGCGGCGCGCGATGCCTATCACCTCTCGGCAGGCGCGCCGACCCCGTAGAGCCAGACCCAACGAACCGCCCATGAGTCCCAGGCCGACGATGGCGACGCGGGCCTCGCGCAGAGTTTGGGGGATCGCTTCCATCCCTGCCTGAGCAGGATTTGTAGGGGCGTTCAATTGAACACCCCCACAAGGCCCGCGAGGGGCAGGTTTGTATTGCCAGCGCAAGGTAAAACGGGCATCTTGTTCTCCTGGATGTCATCACCTGGCCCGTCTTGTCGCGCGAGGAAGGGCTTCCGGCCGGCAGGACATTCTGCGATCATCCTCATTCACGAGGCGGACAGGGTGAGGATCATCGGGTGTTTAGAGCGAGGGATTCTCTGTGGTCGGCCTTATACGGCCCGATTTATGACACATGACCGCCGATTTGTCAAAGCACGATGCTGTGCTGCTACGATGTGGTGGTCACCCCTGAGCAGCGGCCTCCCCTTGCTCCTGGTTCAAAGTGGAGGTGGCCTCTTCCAGAAGGGCCGGCAGATGCACGCTGAAACAGGAGCCGACACCCAGTTGGCTGGTCACCCCCACTTTGCCCCCATGAGCCTCCACGATCCGTTTCACGATGGCAAGCCCCAGGCCGGTGCCTCCGTAGCGGCGGGTGCTGGAGCCATCCACCTGATAGAAGCGTTCCCATATCTTGTTCTGCTTATCTTCCGGGATGCCGATACCGTGATCTTCCACCTCTACCGTGACCCAACCGTTTTGAGAGCGAACGCGCACTTCAACGGTTTTCCCCGTCGCGCCGAACTTAAGGGCATTGCCCAAGAGATTATCAAACACCTGCCCCAGACGTCTTTCATCGCCAAAGACCAGGTGCTGTCCGGGTTCCGACTCTAGTTGAATGGTCAGGCTCCTGCGCTCTGCTTCGGCCCGTGCCGCCCCGACGGCCGTTTGCACCACCTTCAACACGGAGACGGGTTCCCGGTCTATGCGCTCCCGGTCGGCATTCTGAAAGGACAGGATGTCGTTGACCAGATGGATCACGGCGTCGGTGCGTTGTTGCACGACCCGCAGCGCTTCCATTTGTTCTTTCGGCAGTTGGGGGCCAATGACGCCGTCCAGAAGCATCTCAATGTAGCCTTTGACGAACGTCAGAGGGGTTCGCAACTCGTGAGAGACGTTTTGCACAAATTCATCTTTCAGCCGGTCCAGTTCTCGCAATTCCTCATAGGCCTGCTGGAGTTCGCGCAGATGTCTCTGGGTAACCTCGTAGAGGCTGGCATTCTCCATAACAACGGCCAACTGGGCAGACAACGTCTCCAACAGCCGCTGGTCGGCCAAGGAATATATCTTCCTGCCTGCCTTAGGGCCGAGTGCGAAAAGGCCGATCAGCCTATCGTTCCGTAGGACGGGCTGAAAGTAATCACAGTGCAAGGCCTCCAGTTGTTTTTGTTCACTGCTCCACATCCCTTTGAGTTGAGGGAGGCTGGGGATTTGGAGACCCTCCAGGCCTTGCCGCGTCTCTTGCAGATAGAGGATAAGGGGATGATCGGCCCGGAAGGTGAGGTCTTTAACGCCGGGCGGTTCTCCGATGGTGGCTATGGGATGAAACTTGCCCTCTTCCGCGCTGGGGATGAGAAACGTGCCGTAGCGAATGTTCAGATAGCTGCGCAGACGTTCCAACACCAACGTCGCGAGTTCGGAGATGGGGCGTAATTGCTGGCTGGCGCTTCCTATTTCTGCCAACAAGGCTTGCGCGTCGTACCGCTGAGGGAAGAGAAGGCGGTCTATCCGCAATTGCACCGACTGTTGCAAGCCGGGGACGAAACGCAGGAGAAAATATGTGCCTGCGGATGAGAGGACGAAGAGCACGATGGGCCAGTTAGGTCCGGCCAAGAGCAAGATAACCAGAGCAGCGGTGAAGGAAGCAGCCAGGATCAAGACGACGGAAGCGAAACTGAGGCCGATCCGGACGGCGAGCCCCACATCCAGGAGGCGATAACGGAGGATGGCATAGGTCAGAAGTATGGCGCTAAGCAGGTTCGCGGTGACATCCACAGGGAGACGTCTGAGGGCCGGGAGGCCGTTGGTCATCGCGCCCAGGAAGATAAGCGCGACGGCGATCAAAGGATAGCGCAGGCGATTACGGCGGACGTCATCCGTTGCCTGGCGATAGGCGATCGCCAGGTCGCCGGCCGACATCCCGATGAAGAGAATCCAATAGGCTCCAAGGATGTTCATCGTGGGAAGGTAAACGACTTCAATGAGCCCCTCGCGCGTCACGGTAGCCGACTCAATAGTGCCTTCCATCATGGTGATTAAGGCAGCGATCAGGCCGACGACGCCGATGACACTCCACCACCGCGTGCGCTCCTGCCCCGTGAATCGCCGCACAAAATTGAAGGTGGCGAGAGGAAGGCCCAGGCTGTTGCCCACCTGGGCAAAGATGATCCACTCGCGGGCATGAGAGGGGTCAAGGCGGGCAAACAATGAGCCAAGGGTCCATACCGTCATGCAGATGAGAAAGACAATAAAGGCTCGCCGCAAGGCGCCCACTGCAGACCGCCTGAGCACCAGCTGGAGCAGGAATATGTAACTGAGTACGGCCAGGATGGCAACAACTAACGGTAAAGTCGGCATCTCATGTCCCCAGACTTTTCCTCCTCTGTTGGCCGGCCTTTCCTAACCATCATCCGCCATGTCTGTTAAGCAGAAACTGGATGGCCTCATCGGACGCGTTCATGTGCGGGGGCTTTAGATGAGCCAAATCGGCACCCTGCGCAGCCATGTGCTTCATGTAGGACATAAAGGAGCCCTGAGGCAGGAGCGTAACCCGCAAGGGATGGAACCCCAAGAGGTTCTCAATATCGCCGTAGTCGGGGTTCGCTTCTTTGAGAGCCTGGTGAATCCGTTGGCGGGCTTCTTCCTCGTCTATGTTTATCCCTTTAGGTTCAAGATAAAGGTGCAATACGGGGTGACCATCGGCCACTTCTTTGCGCGCGGCCCAATCCTCGTGAGGGATGCCGCTCTTGACAATGGCAGCCCAGATCTGCCTCTCGTCCATCGGCCCGCTGAAGGAAGCCAGATCAATGAGGTCCTTGTCGCGCGCCTCAAAGACTATGGAAGGAAGGCGGATGCCGGCCTTTGGCTCTCCATCGGCCACCACGCGAATCAGGTCGTGCATCCGATAGCGTAGGAGGGGGCCGCCATGCAGTTGTGTGATAACGACTTCGTAACGCTTTCCCACCTGCAGTTCGTTGAGGAGAACGGTCTGTGGCACGTAGGTAGGATCATCGCGGGAGCGAGCCCATTCGTCCTCGGGGATGAACTCATAAAAGGCGACGTCGGGCAGGAAGTAGAGTCCCTTGCGCGTCCAGGCCTGGGTAGCCATGTTGGAGGCTTCCGTCGCGCCGTAAGACTCGTGGGGTTCCACTCCCCAATAATCAGTTAATTTATCCCTATAAATGGAGGTGTCCATACCGCCGACAACCATGCCCTTGAGTTTCCACAAGTCTCTCGGCTTGATGACCTTTCTCCCTTGCAGGCGGCTGGTCAGCCATCCGCGCCCGATCCGCAGGAGTGTGGCCAGGTGAAGGGCATCTCTGTTGAGGGTGAGGCCACGGCTGCTCTCGGCAAAGCCGTCGCCGACCCTTATAAGAACAGAACTGAGAGAACCGATCACATCAATCCCTTCGTGGAGGGCCATGTTGAAACTGGTGCGAATCCGCTCGGCGAAGGTCATCTGCTCGCTGACTTCCAAGGGAGGGAGGAAGCGAAAATCTGTGCAGTCGGCCAGGCTCCGGATGGACCAGCCGCTGGCATAGGGGCGGGCAGGGGTGTTATGTAGCATGACATCCCGGGGCTCAATCCGCACGTCACCCCGCCAGCGGGCCGTGCTGAGGATGATGACAGTAAGATTGCCTGCCGCGAGGAGTTCTATGGCGCGCGCGGTGTAGGGCAGCCATTTGGGCTTGCCGGAACGTCCGGAAGTACGGGTCCAGCCGACCGGTTTCTCCGGCAGATATTCATCGTTCTGGTCCTTCAGATAAGGTTCATAATCTTCGTAGGTGGTCAGTCGCATACGCCGGCGAAACTCTGCCATGTCTTTGGGGGGCTCGTCGTCCATGAAGACCCGCCACAGGCGCGACTTACTGAGATAGTTGAGTTGTTCCAATAGCAGGCGTTCCTGGATTGCCATGAACCCTTTTGTGTCCAGGTCCAGGAAACCACAGTACCGATGCCAGATTTCCTCAATCCGGCCCTGGCGGAGAAGTTCGGCGAAGGTTTCCATGTGCCCTCCTGAGACGTGGTGGATATGGGAAAATGCTTCTGACGCAACGAAAAGGATGGCCCTGACCGACAGAACCTACAGGATGAGGCGGCACACATGGCCCGAAGTGGTTTCACCGAGCCCATTAAGCGGGAAAAAGGAGCCAGGCACGAGGTACAAGTAGCAAGGTGCTTTTCCATCTGTTCCGATTTACACTCTCATCGCTTTGATGAGCATATCACAAAGTTTCGTGCGCGTCAATGGGATATGATAGATGATGGGGCCATTTCGTTCTCGTGTAGATGGGTCGCGAACGGTTTCGTCGCGATGCGATTTAGGGTATCGGAGTCAGATGCATCCCGGTTTCAGGGGGTGGAAGGCAAGGCCCCTACCCTGCCCCCTCGCTTCGCGGGGGTTGAAGGGCGGACGGTTTTCGCTTTGATGGGGGCGGCCCGTACCCCCATCGCAAGTGCCGGGTTCATAAAACCGTCCGCCCCTGAACTTCGCGGGGGAGGGTGTCTGTCCCTTCGCCCTCCCTTGTAGAGTGAAGGGGGAGGGTTGGGACGGGGGCCAAGGGGGACTACAGGAGCCTGCCCGATTTCTGAAACGCACCCTCAGAAGTCCAAGTTTGACTTTCTCCCCCATCTGTGTTAGAATAAAACCAACCTGCTAGACGAAGGACGTACAGCAGTGGATACGATCGCCTCCTGGCGTGGCTATCGCTTTTTTGCCTACTACGCCTACTTTGCGGTAGGTGTGTCGCGCCACGCCCGGAGCCGGACGATAGCCTGACCATAGGCTATCTAGATAGCAACCTCAGGAGCGTGGTGCGCAAGCCCACGCTCCTTCGTTTTAGGGAGGGATTATGCCCTGTCGCGGCGTACGCGGTGCCACCACAGCCGATGCCAACACGCCGGAGGCCATCCTGGAGGCCACACGCCAGCTCCTGGCGCTGATGATTCGTGCCAACGGCATCCAGCCGGAGGACGTCGCCAGTGTCATCTTCACCACCACGCCTGACCTGAATGCCGAGTTTCCTGCCCTGGCCGCGCGCCAACTGGGCTGGAACGACCTTGCCCTCCTGTGCGGCCACGAGATGGCCGTGCCGGGGGCCTTGCCGCGCTGCGTGCGCATCCTCATCCACTGGAATACGGAAAAGCCTGCCCGCGACATCGTCCACGTTTATATCAAAGGTGCAACCGGCCTGCGCCCCGACCGTGCCAGCCTCCCGCCCGTGAACTGGCAAGAACTGGAAGGATGGATTCACGAACAAATGGCGAACGGAAGCCGGCCCGACGCCAAAAGTGAGGCATGACATGACCATCGTTGCGTATCAAGGTGTTGAGGGTGCATACTCTCAGGAGGCAATCCGCCAGCACTTCGGCGACGAGGCGGAAACCCTCTCCTGCCGCACGTTGGCCGACCTCTTCGCCGCAGTGGAAACCCAGCGCGCCCAATGGGGCGTGGTGCCGGTGGAAAATTCTGTCGCCGGCTCCATCAATCAGGCGTATGATCTCCTGCTGGAGCGAGACTTGAAAGTAACAGGCGAGATCGTGTTGCGAGTGCGCCATTGCCTTCTCGCGCCGGAAGGGACACGCGTGCAAGATATCCGCCAGGTGCGCTCTCATCCCCAAGCTTTGGCCCAGTGCGAGCGCTACCTGGTCGAGCGCGGCTGGGAGCCCATCCCTGCTTACGACACGGCAGGGAGCGCACAAGAGTTGGCAGCCCAGCCTGAGCCGGGCGTTGCCGTCATTGCCAGCGCGCTGGCAGCGCAGCGCTATGGCCTCGCCATCCTCGCGAGCGGCATTGAAGACCAGAGTTGGAACTATACCCGCTTCTTCGTGATCGGCCAGGAGGCGCCGCCGCGCGCCGCGCGCAACAAGACTTCCCTTGTTTTTGCAACGGCCCATGCGCCGGGGGCCCTCTACGCCTGTCTGGGCGAGTTCGCCCAACGAGGCATCAACCTGACCAAGTTGGAATCGCGTCCACGGCGTAACCGTCCTTGGCACTACGTCTTTTATCTGGATTTTGAGGGCCACTGGCAAGACCCGCCCTGCGCCGAGGCGCTGGTCGCGCTCCTAACGCGTGCGGCCTTCGTCAAACTGCTGGGTTCTTACCCTGCCGCCCCCCAGCCCGGTCCAGAGAATGGAGGAGGATAACCATGATCATCGTCATGAAAGCAGGCGCGACGTCAGCCGAGATCGGGGCCGTCATCAGCCGAGTGGAAGCCATTGGCCTCCATCCCCATCCTATCGTCGGCACGGAACGCACCGTCGTCGCGGTGGTGGGCGACGAGCGGCCGGTGGACCCGGAGAGTTTCCAGGTGATGGCCGGCGTGGAAAAGGTGATGGCCGTCCTGCACCCCTTCAAGCTCGCCAGCCGCGAGACGAAAGCAGAAGATACGGTCATCACCCTCAACGGGATTCAGATCGGTGGGCCGCGCGTGGTGGTGATGGCAGGCCCATGTTCGGTGGAGAGCCGCGAGCAACTGATGGAGACGGCCTTCGCGGTCAAAGAGGCAGGCGCGACCATCCTGCGCGGCGGCGCGTACAAGCCCCGCACCTCGCCCTACAGTTTCCAAGGCCTTGGCCTCAAGGGTCTGGAGCTCCTGGCCGAGGCGCGCGAGGCCACCGGCCTGCGCATCATCACCGAGGCGATGACGCCCGAAGCCGTGCCGCTGGTCAGCCAATATGCCGACATCCTGCAAATCGGCGCGCGCAACATGCAGAACTACGGGCTCCTTCACGCCGTCGGCGAATCTCAGAAGCCGGTGCTCCTCAAGCGCGGCATGATGTCCACCGTAGAAGAGCTCCTCATGTCCGCCGAGTACATCCTCTCCCATGGCAACTATCGCGTCATGCTCTGCGAGCGGGGCATCCGCACCTTTGAGAAATATACCCGCAACACCTTTGACCTGAGCGCCGTTCCCGTCCTCAAACAACTCTCCCATCTCCCCGTCATTGCCGACCCCAGCCACGGCACAGGTCGTTGGGAATTGGTTGCCAGCATGTCTAAGGCGGCGGTGGCCGCGGGCGCGGATGGTCTCCTTATAGAGGTACATCCGCACCCGGAACAGGCCGTTTCCGACGGCGCGCAGTCTCTCAAGCCGGAGAAATTCGCCGCGCTGGTCGCCGACCTGCGACGCGTCGCCCAGGCGGTAGATCGGACGTTGTAAGGGGGTTAATCATGATCATCGTCATGAAGCGAGACGCGACGACCCAAGAGATTTCGTCCGTCGTCGCGCGGGTGGAAAGCCTCGGTTTCCGCGTTCATCTCTCTCAGGGCGAGGAGCGCACCATCATCGGCGTCATTGGCGACGAACGGCCTGTGGACCGCACGCTCTTTGAACTGATGGACGGCGTTGAGAAGACCGTCCCCATCCTCCAGCCCTTCAAGCTGGCAAGCCGCGACTTCAAAAAAGAGAAGACGGTCATTGCCGTCAACGGCACACGCATTGGCGGCGATAAGATCGCCGTCATGGCCGGACCTTGCGCGGTAGAGAGTCGCGAGCAAATTTTGGAGACGGCCCAGGCCGTCAAAGAGGCAGGTGCGACCATCCTGCGCGGCGGCGCGTACAAGCCTCGCACCTCGCCCTACAGTTTCCAAGGTCTTGGCCTCAAGGGTCTGGAGCTCCTGGCCGAGGCGCGACAGGCGACGGGCCTCGCCATTGTGACCGAGGTCATGGCTCCTGAAGCCGTGCCGCTGGTCAGCCAATATGCCGACATCCTGCAAATCGGCGCGCGCAACATGCAGAACTACGCGCTCCTTCACGCCGTCGGCGAATCTCAGAAGCCGGTGCTCCTCAAGCGCGGCATGATGTCCACCTTGGAAGAACTTCTCATGTCCGCCGAGTACATCCTCTCCCATGGCAACTATCGCGTCATGCTCTGCGAGCGGGGCATCCGCACCTTTGAGAAATATAC
>FWPU01001115.1_pt1 | contig 83338 bp, 59 predicted proteins | sample 2228361 | NCBI WGS metagenome assembly FWPU01 (sample SAMEA103939777, study PRJEB20133) | metagenome | reverse complement strand
TTTTATTTATATTTGCACCATCAAAAAGTTGCATTTGTGACTTGAATTCACCTTTTATTTTCTGCGGTGTATGATGGTATTTTTTTAGAAATTATTTTGGACAACAGTGATTTATTACAGTAAATACGAGCAGAAATCAAATAAATGGTCAAACGCAAAATTATTGCCTTATCCTGTGAACGTACCGGGAAGGTTTAATTCGGCCGTGGCTCTATCCAATGACGGACAACGGCTATTTATATACCGTGATGATGATTCCGGAAATGGAGACATTTATGAAAGCCAAAAAAGAGGTGATGTTTGGACCGAACCTCAGAGATTGCCTGAACCGATTAATAGTCAATACCACGAATCTACCATAAGTTTATCGCCTGATGGAAATACAATTTATTTCACCAGCAATCGTCCCGGTGGCAAAGGGGGAATGGACATCTGGTATTGTAAGAAGCAAAAAAACGGCCTGTGGGGAGAAGCAAAAAATCTTGAAGAAATCAATACTGATAAAGATGAAGAAGGGGTCTTTATGCATCCTGATGGCAAAACATTGTATTTCAGCTCAAGAGGGCATAATACCCTTGGTGGATATGATATATTTTACACACAATGGATAGATGGGAAATGGATAAAACCGATAAATCTTGGTAAAGAAGTCAATACAAAAGATGATGATGTGTATTTTGTTGTAGAAGCCAATGGGCAGAATGCATATTTTTCCACCATCAGAAAGGATGGAATGGGGGAAAAAGATATTTATAAATTGACTTTTGTATATTCGGAGGATCAGAAGAAAAAAACGGCACAGCTGACGTTGTTCAAAGGAAATGTAGTAGATAAGCAGAACCAACATCCTTTAGAGGCAGAAATAGAATTGTTTGATCTTGAAAAAGACGAAAAAATAACTACATTAAAATCGGAAGCAACAACGGGAGCATTTATGATTTCTTTGCCTGCAGGAAAAAATTACGCCATCAATGTTAAGAAAGAAGGATATTTGTTTTATTCCGAAAATTTCAATATACCGGCAGGTGATGTATACAAGGAGGTGCAAAAAACCATCATGCTGGACAAGCTAAAAGCAGGTGCGAAAGTTGTTTTAAGAAACATATTTTATGATTACAATCAGGCCACGTTAAGACCCGAATCCAAAATCGAATTGGACAAAGTGTACGATCTTTTGATACAAAATCCAAATCTAAAAATTGAGTTTTCTGCCCATACAGATAGCAGAGGAAGTGACGATTATAATTTGAAGTTATCACAACAAAGGGCGCAAAGTTGTGTGGATTATCTGATCAAAAAAGGAATCGCTCCTGATAGGATAAAAGTCGTTGGATATTGAGAAAAATTTCCGGTAATCAGTGATGCCGAGATTGAAAAATTGCCCACAGAAGCAGAAAAAGAAGCTGCCCATCAGCAAAACAGGAGGACGGAAATTAAAATACTTGAAAATTAATATTATGCGATCAATAAACAAAACTAAAATCAAACTAACAACTATGAAAACACTTTCTCTTATGACTGCTGCCTGTTTTTTCATTTGCAGTATATATGCTGACAATAGAAAAGACCTAAATCTGCAAGAGGCAAAAAAGATGCTGAACCAACAGAAGCAGGAAGTGGTTTTCCTTGAGAACAAGGGGCAGATGATGGACATGAACGGCAAGCCCGTGCCCTTTGTGCTGTTTAAGACAGTAGCCCCGGGATTAAATGTATGGATTACAGAAAAAGGGATTACCTATCAAACGATAAAGATAGAAGAAGAGGAATACGAGAAAGAGAGGGAAAGCAAAAAGGAGAATGAAGCCAATTTTATAGGGGGAAAGGAGGAGGAAGTGAAAATTTATTGGGAACGGATAGACATGGAGCTCAAAGGTGCCAACATAAAAAGGGATAACATCATAGCAGAGGGAGCGGAACAGGGGCACTTCAATTACTTTTATCCCCATTGCCCTGATGGGATTTATGGGGTGAAGGCATATAAGAAGATTACGATAAAGGAGGTGTATCCCGGTATTGACTGGGTGTTGTACAACAGCAGTGAGAAAGGGATGAAATATGATTTTGTGGTGCATCCGGGAGCGGACTATAAGCAGATACAACTCGTGTATAAAAGCAAAAAGCCATTGAAAATAAACAAAAAAGACGAAGTGGAAATAAATACACATTATGGTGATATAAAAGAAAACATGCCTGTAAGTTTTTATGAAGGCAAAGAAATAACAACGAAGTTTAAGCAAGTGTATCAGAAGCCGATTTTGATAAATGGAGACAGGGGGTATGAGACGGCAATTGAGTTTGAAGTTGCAATAGCGGATAATAGAGAGATAAATGCTGATTTAATAATTGATCCGCAACTATATTGGGCAACTTTTTATGGGGGAAGTACAAATTATGAAGGAGCTATGAATATTACTGCAGATGGAAGTGGAAATGTGTTTATCACTGGTTATGTTCGCTCTACAGACTTTCCTTTGTTTAATCCCGGAGGCGTGGTATATTTTCAAGGTACAAATGCAGGAGGATTGGCAGATGCATTTATTTTGAAATTTAATAATACCGGAACGCTGTTGTGGGCAACTTATTATGGAGGAAATGGAAATGAAATAGGTTATTCAATAGCAATTAATGGATTAGGATATGTTTTTATTACAGGACGAACTTCCTCAACAAATTTACCAATGTTGAATCCTGGAGGAGGAGTATATTTTCAGGGAACTAATGCTGGAGATTATGATATTTTTATTTTGAAATTTAGTAATAATGGAGTGCTACAATGGGCAACATACTATGGAGGAAGTAGTGGTGACTGGGGATTTTCTATTTCCTCTGATGGCAGTGGCAATTTATTTGTTATTGGGCGCACTTTCTCTGCGAATTTTCCGGTCTTAAATCCCGGTGGTGGTGTTTATTATCAAGGCATAAAATCAAATGACTTTGATGTGTTTATTGTGAAATTTAATAATACTGGAGTTCTGCTATGGGCAACTTATTATGGAGGAAATGGAAGTGACATGGGGTATTCCTTAACCACAGATGTAAATGGAAATGTATTTGTAGTAGGTATAACAAATTCTGGTAATTTCCCTGTTTTTAATCCGGGAGGTGGAGTATATTTTCAGAATACCAATGGAGGTCAAATTGATGCTTTTATATTAAAGTTTAGTAATATTGGAGTGTTATTATGGGCTACTTACTATGGAGGAGGAGGAGATGATTGGGGATACTCGATTGTTACTGACGATATTAGTAATCTGTTTGTATCTGGATATACGTCTTCTCCCAATTTCCCTGTATTAAATCCCGGAGGAGGAGTTTATTTTCAAGGTTCAAATGCAGGAGGTGTTTCCGATGCTTATATATTGAAGTTTAGCAACACAGGGATTTTGCTATGGGCAACCTATTTTGGTGGAAGTGGAGATGAAGGTTATGTTGATGATTTGAATACATATGATAATCTTGCTATTGATAAATGTGGCAACGTTTACATGAGTTTTAATACTAATTCTACTTTATTGCCTTTTCAAAATTCATGTGATTTACAATATTTTGATAACACATATAATGGAGATGTTAGAGATGTTTTTCTTGTTTTATTTTCAAATATTGGTAATATATTATGAAGTACTTATATTGGTGGGAATGGAAAAGATTTTCGTGAAGCACTTGCAATTGACTCCAGTAATGCTCTATTTATGACGGGTGAATGGGTTGGGGGCACTTCTTCTTCATATCCAGTTGTAAATCCTGGTAGTGGAGCATATTTTGATGGTACATATAATGGAGGGAATAATGGTGGTGATGATTTATTTGTTTTAAAATTTATAAGTGATAATTGTATATGTTCATTATGTCCTTCCACTACTGATACTATAAATACAGATATTTGTCAGGGAGATAGTATTTTTGTCGGTAACGGATGGCAGACAACGAGCGGTACATATTACGATACATTGGTAAATATTTGTGGAAGTGACAGCATTATCATTACTATCCTGACAGTTCATCCATTGCCATCGGTCACAGCGACATCTAATTCGCCGTTATGTGAAGGAGGCACATTAAATTTAAGTTGCATGCCCGGGGGCATGAGCAGTTATGCATGGAGCGGACCGGGAGGATTTTTGTCAACGCACAGAATCCGTCGATAACCAACGTAACGCTGTCGGCTGCGGGCACCTATACGGTAACGGTAACCGATGCCAACGGATGTTCGGATACGGCGAGCGTGAATGTGACCATCCATCCATTACCATCAGTCACCGCCACTTCTAATTCACCGTTATGTGAAGGGGATACATTAAATTTGACTTGCATGCCCGGGAGCATGAGTAGTTATGCATGGAGTGGACCGGGAGGATTTTTGTCAACGCAGCAGAATCCGTCGATAACCAACGTAACGCTGTCGGCTGCGGGCACCTATACGGTAATGGTAACCGATACCAATGGTTGTTCGGATATGGCGAGCGTGAATGTGACCATCCATCCATTACCATCGGTCACCGCCGCTTCTAATTCGCCGTTATGTGAAGGGGACACATTAAATTTGAGTTGCATGCCCGGGGGCATGAGCAGTTATGCATGGAGCGGACCGGGAGGATTTTTGTCAACGCAACAGAATCCGTCGATAACCAACGTAACGCTGTCGGCTGCGGGCACCTATACGGTAACGGTAACCGATGCCAACGGTTGTTCGGATACGGCGAGCGTGAATGTGACCATCCATCCATTACCATCGGTCACCGCCACTTCTAATTCACCGTTATGTGAAGGAGATACACTGAAATTGTTTTCGGCCGGCGGTATGGGCACATATGCCTGGATGGGACCGAATGGATATACATCAAACGTGCAGAATCCTGTCATTCCGGGTGCCACGGTGGGAATGTCCGGGACGTATAAGATAACGGTGACAGATGGAAACGGCTGTGTTGGAGAAGATAGTGTGGAAGTGACGGTAAATCCGAAGCCGGTTATTACGATCGCTTCCAATTCACCTGTATGCGAAGGCAAGACACTTCAACTGAGTGCCGGAGGCGGGACTGCCTATAGCTGGATCGGGCCAAACGGATTTAGTTCCACACAACAGAATCCTGTCATCGCCAATGTTGGTCAGGGGGCAGCAGGGACCTATTATGCGATGGTGAGTAATGGAGGTTGCACGGCTATGGATTCCATTGAAGTAACGATCAATCCTTCACCGGAGATAACACTAAAATATAGCAACGACACATGCGATAAAGGCAAGGGGCGGATACAGGCATTAGTGAGTGGAGGAACAGAGCCTTATCAGTATCAATGGAACACCGGGAGTGTCGGGTCGGAGATAGGGAATTTGCATGGGGGTTACTATTATGTGGTGGTGACGGACGGGAATGGATGCAGTCGTATGGATAGTGTGACGATTTTGAATTGGGCAGAGGATTGTCCGTATTTTGTGTATGTACCCGGTGCATTCAGTCCCAACGGCGATGGTCGTAATGATGTATTGCATTTGAAAGGAGAGGGGGTGGTATGGATTCAATTTGAGATATACAATCGATGGGGGAACAAGGTGTTTGAGAGCAATGACTTGAGTATGGGTTGGGACGGAACATATAAAGGTCAGATGCAGAATACGGGGGTATTTGTGTATATATTGGAAGCGGAGTTTGAGAACGGGGAACGGATAAAGAAAAGTGGGGATATAACCTTATTGCGTTAGAAGAATTGATAGCAAAACGAAAAACCGGGAAAAAATGATACAAACAAAACAATCATTCAGGAAACCGCAATTGGTTTTGATATGCATCATGATGATAGTATTGAAGATGCGATCGCAGGACATACATTTCACACAATGGAATATGTTACCGTCGTATGTAGAGCCATCGCAGACGGGGAAGTTTAATGGGAACTTCAGGGGTGTGACCGGATATCGGAGTCAATGGGGCAGGGTGACGAGTTATCCATACAGGACGTATGGATTGGTGGCAGATGCGCCGATAGGGAAGAAGCGGGATAAAGGATTTATGGGGATTGGGATAAATGTATTTGCGGACAAAGCGGGAGAAGGGAATTTAGGGACGACCTTGGCCAATGTAACGATGGCGTATCATGTACGGTTGACAGAGAATAGTTTTTTGAGTGGCGGGTTGATGGGAGGGATAATACAGCGGAGCATAGACATGGACAGGTTAAGGTTTGAGAATCAATTTGACGGACAGGGACATAATCCTGCGATAAGCAGTGGAGAGATATTTGGGAATCAAAGTATTGTGAAGCCGTCGGTGGGGATAGGTTTATCGTATGCCTGGGGAGACGATCAATCGGTGAATGTAATCAGTAACAACAATTACAAGGGGAAGAAATTGAACATAGGGATAGGCATCTTTCATGCCAACCGGCCGGGATATACATTTATGGAGAATTCGAATGATAGATTGGCATTGAGATACACCGGTATGATGATGGGGTCGGTAGGGATCAATAATACGAACATGGCAGTCATACCGGGGATGTATGTGAACATACAGAACAAAGCGAGCGAGATACTGATAGGAGGGATGTTACGATATACATTAAAGGAGCAGTCGAAATACACACAAATGGTGAAGGGAGCGGCATTGAGTGCCGGGGGGTATTACAGAATGGGGGATGCATTTTCCCCTGCGTTGATGATAGAAACGGGGTCATTGGCAATAGGGATCAGTTATGATGTGAATGTATCGGGTTTAAAGAGTGTAAGCCGGGGCATGGGCGGTCCGGAGATCATGATAAAATATATCAATCCTAATCCATTTGGGTATAAAACAAGGTCTCAATCAAGGTTTTTTTAACTCCATTGTTTAATTTCGATAATTTCGTCATAAACCGGCAATTCCATAGAAGGGTGGTTGGTGCAAACCAATATGGTTTTTTGTTTGTGGAATTTTTGCAACATATTTTGATACCAACCGGTATTGATTTGATCAAGATTTGATGTCGGTTCGTCCAACAATATCAAACTTGCATCTGAAAAAAAAGCCAATCCTATTTTTAATCTTTGAATCATCCCGGAAGAAAATTCACCGATTTTTTTCCTTCGGTGTTCAGTCAAATTGCACCATTCCATCCAATCATCGATGTTTTGAACCAAAAGTGAAGGTTTTAGTGTGTAATGGATATTCAAAAAAACATCCAGTTCCAAATCGAGAGGCAGCTGCATGTATGGAGCGGCAATACTCAAATGTTTGTGCAAAACTCCGGCATCGAGGTTTTGATTATGAAGAGTATAAATGACCATGCCTTTGCTGGGAAGAAGATAAGAAGCAATGATTTTCAACAATGTGGATTTGCCTGAGCCATTCTCACCGATGATTCCGTATGTGTGATTCGAGGAAAAAACAAAATTGACATTTTTAAATAAATACCGACGATTGTATTGTTTGGCAATATCGTGTAAGGTAACCTGCATGCATTAAACCAGTCCTTTAATGATTCCTTCGGGAGAATCGACAATAAACTGGGTGATTTCTTTTGCATAAACACTATCCGGAAATTCTGATTTGATTTTTTCTATAGCTTTTGATGTGTTGAATCCTTTCACAAATAATGTCCTGTAGATATTTTCTATTTCAAGAATATCTTCTTGAGGGAATTGACGACGTTTTAAACCTATACTGTTAATGCCGATATACGACAAGGGCTCTTTTGCAGCTCTGACGTATGGAGGTACATTTTTTCGCACCAACGAACCACCTGCGATAAAACTATGTTTGCCGATACGGACAAATTGTTGCACTGCCACAATTCCTTCCAGAATGGCATAATCCTCAATGACCACATGTCCGGCAATTTGTACGGAGTTGGCCAAAATGACATTATTGCCGACAATGGTATCGTGGGCAACATGCACATAAGCCATCAAGAGGCAATTGTTTCCCACTTTTGTGATAAATCTATCTGCCGTGCCTCGGTTGATGGTAACATATTCCCTGATGGTCGTATTATCTCCAACTTCGACGGTGGTGTATTCTCCTTTGAATTTGAGATCTTGAGGTATTGCTGCAATGACCGCACCGGGAAAAATTTTGCAATTTTTTCCGATACGGGCTCCATTCATAATCGTAACATTTGGGCCAATCCATGTACCTTCTCCTATTTCTACGTCTTCATAAATGGTGGTAAAACCTTCAATGACGACGTTATCTCCTATTTTTGCTTTGGGAGAAACATCCGCAAATTTGTGTATATTGATACTCATGTGTTTTTTACTTTGACAATCTGAGCCATTAAATTACCTTCAGAAACAATTTTATCTCCAACGTAGGCAGTTCCTCGCATATAAGAAATGCCTCTTTTGACCGGTTCAAGCATTTCCATTTTCAATATCAAGGTGTCACCGGGGACAACTTTATTTTTAAAACGAAAATTTTCAACTTTCAGAAAGTACGTGCTGTAATTTTCCGGATCCGGGATGTTCTTCATCACTAAAACGCCACCGGTTTGTGCCAATGCTTCAATCTGCAAAACTCCCGGCATGATGGGCTCGTCCGGAAAATGTCCTTGAAAAAAGGCCTCGTTATAGGTGACATTTTTTACGCCTATTACATAATTGTCGGTCAGTTCAATGATTTTATCCACAAGTAAGAATGGGAATCTGTGGGGCAGGCGTTTTTTGATATCTTCCACTGTCAGTATTGAAGGTTGGTTTACATCGATTACGGGAGCTTTCTTTTTCTCTTCTTTAATAGTTTTTTTGATAATTTTTGAAAAAGCCACATTTCCGTAATGCCCGGGTCTTGCGGCAAGTATGTGTGCTTTGATGGGTTGTCCGATCAGGGCAAAATCACCAACAATGTCAAGTAATTTATGACGGGCGGGTTCGTTGTAAAAATGAGGTTGAACATTGTTGAGGATGCCTATGCCTTTGATTTCTACTTTGGGTTTATTTAAGAGTTTTGATAATTCGTCCAATTCTTCTTGCGACACGGGCTTGTCAACAAGAACAATGGCATTGGATAAATCTCCTCCTTTGATTAAGCCACGTTTAGCCAATTGTTCAAGTTCTCTGAAAAACACAAAAGTCCTGCATCGGGATATTTCGGGCACAAATTCACGAATATTATACATTGATGCGTGTTGAGTGCCCAGGATAGGAGAGTTGTAGTCGACCATCACCGTGATCCTGAATTCATCTTGAGGCACGGCAAGCATTTCAATTTTTCTTTCGGTATCTTCGTATGTGATGTTTTCTTTGAGAATCCAATAATTTTTAGGCATCTTTTGTTCTTGAATGCCGGCTTTTTGAATGGCTTCGACAAATGGATATGCACTTCCGTCGAGAATGGGAATTTCCGGGCCGTCAATTTCAATGAGTGCATTGTCAATCTCAAGTCCAAGGAGTGCGGCCAAAAGATGTTCGGTAGTATGCACGGTGGCATCTCCGATGCCAAGAGTTGTCCCACGTGAAGTATCAATCACATAATCAGCATCGGCGGGAATAATAGGTTTATCAGGCAAATCGACACGTTGAAATTTGAACCAATGATTTTCCGGAGCAGGTTTTATTCTTATAGTGGATTTTTTGCCGGTATGTAATCCAATTCCTTCTATGACAACTTCAGATTTTAGTGTTTTTTGTAAATCAGCCATAATGGTTATTTCAAGTTTGTTTTTTTCTTTATTTCTTCAATGGTTTCTGCAAGTTTGGGCAGATTTTTAAACAAAACATAACTTTTTTTGTATTCGCCTATACCAAATGCAGGGGAGCCCTGCACTATGGCTCCTTTTTCTTTGATGGATGATCCGATGCCAGATTGGGCAGCAATTTTAACCTCGTCGGCAATGCTTATATGCCCGACAATTCCAACTTGCCCGCCAATCATGCAATTTTTACCTATTTTTGTCGATCCGGCAATGCCTGTCTGAGCAGCAATGACAGTATTTTCTCCAATCTCTACATTGTGGGCAATTTGAATGAGGTTGTCAAGTTTGACGCCTTTACGTATGATGGTAGATCCTATAGTGGCACGGTCAATGCTGACATTTGATCCGATTTCTACATTATCTTCAATAATCACATTGCCGATTTGTGGTACTTTTTCACGTTGATGGTCACTATTGGGAATAAATCCAAAACCATCCGAACCGATGACAGTCCCGGAGTGAATAATACAATTTTGTCCAATCCGGCAATCATGATAAATTTTTACTCCGGGGTATAATATGGTATTGTCTCCAATGGTAACGCGGTCGCCAATATATACATGGGGATAAATCTTGACATTATTGCCGATAGTGCAATTATTTCCGATGTACGCAAACGAACCGATGTAAATATCTTTTCCAAGAGTTACATTTTTGCCAAGATGATGGGGTTGTTCGAGGCCGGAAGGTTTTTGGGTCATGCTTTCATATAACTGTAAAAGTTTGGTAAAGGCCTGGTATGCATCAGGAACGACTATCAGGGTCATGTCGTTGTTTGTAAAATTTTCCGGCAATAAATGTTTTGAAATGATTAATACACCGGCTTTGGTAGAAAACAAAAAAGGTGAATATTGCTCATTTCCCAAAAAAGATAAGCTGTCCGGGCCTGCTTCTTCAATTTTGGAGAAAGCAGTTACTGTTTTGTCCGGATTGCCAATAATTTGGCCTGCAACAATTTCAGATATTTGTTTTGCCGAGAATTTATTCATATCAACGGCCAAAAATAGGAAAAATTAATTTTAGTCGTTTTATTCCCTGAGAGTTGTGGAAAAATAATCCAAAATTTTAGATATTCTGCAGGATTCAAATTACACAAAGTAAACTTTTAAAAAAGATAGTTGTCTTATAACCAATGTGTTGGTTGAAAAATTGAGTTATAGGTCAATTTTTTCCGGTGTGCAAAGAAAAAATTTTGTGACAGGTTCTGATAATGCCCATATATTTAAAAGATCGGCAGCATCGGCGATGTCGTAAACCGTGCTGTCTTTTTTAAGAATATTGATTTTGTCGTTTTGCGGATTATAGGCATTGTTTTGTATCGTTCCGGTGACAATGTAATAATGTGTCCATTCTTCTTTCCATTTGTATTTTTTTGTCAAATTTTCGCTGATTTGCTTGATTTGATAATTGTCGAAAGGAGTATTTTGAATTTTTATTTTGTAGAGGTTTCGGTAAATGAGCCGTTTTGATAAATCGGACAAAACAGGGTCGTTATGTTGGGTCCATACTTTGATGGAAGCCATGATGTCATAATCGTCCAACAAAACAAAATGATTGATTATAGCGGAATTTTTTTCCCAATCTTCTTTATTTATTTGATTATAGAGAAAAAATTGCAAAGCCGGCGTGGCAAAAAGTTTTTTGTTTTTAGATGCCAATTCTTTAGCACGTTTTAAGATATTGATAATAAGATTTTCTGCGGCAATAACTGTTTTGTGAAGATAGACCTGCCAATACATCAAACGCCGGGCAATGATGAATTTTTCTACAGAATAGATTCCTTTTTCTTCAACGGCCAAATTATCTTCATGTAATGTGAGCATGCTGATAATTCTGTCGGTGCTTATTACACCTTCCGATACACCTGTATAGAAACTATCCCGTTTAAGATAATCAAGCCGGTCCATATCTAATTGGCTTGATACCAATTGGTGTAAAAATTTTTTTGGATATTGGTTTTCGAAGATGGCAATACACGTGTCTAATTTACCTTTCCATTGGCGGTTAATTTCTTTCATAATGGCCAATGAAATGGCTTCATGGGAAATGCCTTCTATGAAAGTGTTTTCCAATGCATGAGAAAATGGACCGTGGCCTATATCGTGTAGTAAAATTGCTGCTGTTGCACCGATGGCTTCTTTCTCGGTTATTTCTACCCCTTTGTTTCTTAATGTCTCTATGGCCCGGTTCATCAGATGCATTGCGCCGAGTGCGTGATGAAAACGTGTGTGAAGTGCGCCGGGATAAACCAAATGAGTCATGCCTAACTGATGGATGTTACGTAATCTTTGAAAATAAGGATGTTCGATAAGGTCATGAATGAGGTCGTGTTTAATGGAAATAAATCCATAAACAGGATCGTTAAAAATTTTTCTTTTGTTATATGCCTTGATCATGGTAAAAGTTGGTATGTTTTAACTGAATTATTTTTTCTGATGATAAGCTCGGGATTGTCATCCAAATTGATGTTTTGCAATATGATATGTTCTGTATCAAAAGGCAATGATTGATCAATCTTAAAATTGCGCAAGATATAAATTATATTCTGCGGATGAAGTGCAATGACCAAAATGTTTTCTTTGTTTTTCGTATTGTATTGATCTAATTTAAGTTTGGTGGGCCTGGGCATTTCTTTTTGAAAGATGACATTACCGGCTTCGTCCATGATTACAAGAGAGTTGTTTTGATACAAAACCATATCGGCCCATTTGTCATTGTTTAATGAACCGATAAAATAACATGTATCTGCCGAAAACGGCAATAAAATTTCTTCACCATTCAGTGATTTTTGAGAAATAAATCCGTTTTTAAATGAAAAAATGTAAGATGTGGCCGGCGTCCGGCCTTTTTTGAAGAAATAAATATCCGGATTAAAATAAGCCATATATTGGTTGATTCTTTGACTGCCACGACGATCGGTGCTTTTGATCATTCCTTTCCGGGTTACATACGTGATATGGTCTTTGCCTTCCACCGCAAAATGGAACGGAGGAATAATCAAAGTATCATTCTCGGTAGAATGGTTCCAACCTTCTACAGATTGTCCGTTTAAATCGAAATTAAAGAGGGCTGACGATCCTGTCCAAAGTATCCGGTAATTATGGTTGTTGTCATAGTCCAATACAGAAACCGGGAGGCGGGTGTTTTCTTGTGGAGTTATGGGAAATGGGTTTAAATGATTGCCATTGCGGTCAAGGAAAAAGATTTGTTTTCCGGTATTGAAAACAATTTGCCATTTTCCGTTATTATATTTGTCAACGGCAATTGGAGGTGAAATTATCGGCGATTCCAATGACTTTTGCCAAATCAGTTTTCCTGTATTGTCAATCAGTCCAAAATTTCCTTGATCATCTTGAAAAAACAAATCGTAGGAGTGATTGATGTGGTTAGGGAATAAAAATGGTCCATGAATTATGTTGTTGTTATGTTTATATTCAAACAATTGATTGATGGCAATAGGCGCCGATGTATCGGTCTTAAAAGCATAGACAAGATTGAAAAGTGCTTGATTGCCGGATTTTAAATCAAATTGAAAAGTAAGAATAGATGGGGTTGATAAAATTTCATTTGAGATGCCTGATTTTTCCAAAAAATCTTTTTTAAATACTTTTTCTGCATTTGAGAATATGTGTTGCGGGTTGATCCAGTACCAAATGTCTGCTTCATCTACCAAATAAGGGATAGAACGTTGATAGATGTTTTGATTGTTGACGGCTTCGCCTGAAAATAATAAAATTTTCAGTTCGTTGAGATGTTCTTTGCTTTCAGCCATGATGGCATACTCATCTTTAAAGATGAATCCAAATAATGTGTCGGGCAAAGTCATGTCAAAAGGAACAAAAGGTTGAAAAATTTCACCGGGGATAAAATAATAAGGCAATGTGTCGGAAACGGGCGAGAACCTTGAAACAAAACTTAAAAATCCGTCATTTTCTTTTAATTTACATGCAAAAACCGGAAAATAATACCGATCGGAAGCGGGCATGTGATTGTTGAACAAATAAAATTCGGGGCCGATGACCGATGCCAATTCTTCCAAAAAATCGAAAGCATATTTTTTTTCGATTTCGTCGACAATTTCAATCGTGACATTTTTTTGAGAAGCATTACGTGATTGCAGTAAATATGTTTTGAAGTCGTTGATATTATATTGAATAGCCCAGGTTACGTGATGAGTGATAAAATCGGGGCATTGAATTTTTTGTTGTTGCTGACCGAAAAATTTTGCAAGAAAATGACGGCTTTCTATGGAACAATATCCGGTTAAAAATAAAAGATCTGCTTTAAAATGCAAATCTATTCCCAGCCATCCCGACATATTGCCGGGCAATGGAAAAAGAGAAGAGTTGTCTTGAATTATTTCATGGAAAAAGCCGGTTTTTTCCCACTGTATAAAAATGTTTGTGGATGCCTGTAAGTTGGCAGTGATGTTTACTTGATTGAAGATACTGTCTTTTGATAAAATTTTATCTTTATGGAGGTAATGTATTAAATCTTCAATAATTAAAACTGAGGATGAAGCAAAATGAAAGTTGCCTGACTGCAGGGTATATAGAGTTGATTCTGATTTCAACCATTGTTCGATGGTTTCGTTCTCATAGCTTCGTTCGTTGGTTTTTTTGTAACCGGCGGCAGACAATATTTGATCGGTGGAACATCCGTGTGTTGTAGGCCATGAAAACAACCAAAAGTGGTTTTTGGCTCCGGCAGGATGTAGCGAAACATAAAGAGGTCCTGTAAACGAACATTTGTGAGCAAGAGTATCCCAAAGAACCAATTCGTCCAAAAACGAATTGACTATTTTGGCTTTTTTCCATTGAGCCACAATCAGGTTGCCATTAGACATTTGTTTTTGAAGCAATGCAATGTTGTTGATTCTTGCGACTACGATGGCATTGTCGGGTATGGGGATATTTGCAACATTTACAGTTTGATTGTTTTTTCCAAGGTTAACAATGACGTAAACGGAAAAGAACAAAATGCCCAAAAGAGCCAAAATGGCAAAAATGTTTTTGATCGTGAGGCGGTTCATTCTAAAATTTGACAATTGCGGCAAAAATAATTATTTCAATCGTATATTGTAGGAAATTATATGCCGGATTAAAATTCCGGTTTTAATTGACCATCGCCAAAGCAATTAAACGACCGCCGGTGATAAGGAGATAATCCGTAATTTAAGATGGCATTGCGGTGATTTTCAGTTCCATATCCTTTGTTTTTGTCCCATTGGTAAACAGGATATTTTACATGGAGTTTTTGCATTATCAGATCTCTTTCGGTTTTGGCCAGGATCGAAGCCGCTGCTATGGACGCAACTTTACTGTCGCCTTTGACAATGCAATGATAGGGTATGTTTTTGAATGGTTTGAAACGATTGCCGTCAACAAGAATCAATTCGGGAGTTTCGGACAATTTTTCGATGGCTTGATGCATTGCGGCATAAGTTGCCTGAAGTATATTCACTCGGTCTATGACCATGTTATCTACAATAGCTATTGACCATGCAAGCGCATGTTGTTTTATATAGTTGCTTAAATTTGTTCTTTGTTTTGAGGTGAGTTTTTTTGAATCGTTCATCATTGACCAATCGTAACGGGGATTTAAAATCACCGCAGCTGCCACAACCGGCCCGGCCAGGCATCCGCGCCCGGCTTCATCGACGCCGGCTTCCATTACCGAAGAATATTGGATTATCAATTTATTTGACATGTTCAAAAATCTTATTGATTTTTTGTGCTGCAATGTCCCAATCAAAATTCCGTAAAATTGCCGGATATTGTTTTATCAAAGCGGAGGTTATTTCATTTTGTATGATTTGTTCAAAACCAATTTTCATGGAATCTATAGAATAAGGGTCGGAAAAAATGGCATATCCAGAAGTAATTTCCCTAAAAACCGGAATGTCGCTTAATAACAAGGGCTTGTTATATTGCATAGCTTCAATTACAGGCAATCCAAAACCTTCATAAAATGAAAAATTGACTAATGCCATGCATTGTTGATACAAACCGGCCAAAATATCATCCGAAGGATTTTCAATAAACATTACATCCGGGTAGGTCAAAGCAGTTTTTTCAAAAAATTGCTTGCCTGCCAGCACGAATAAAAATTTGTTTCCGATAGATTGGTTAAACTGCAAAAATGCTTTGATGGTGTTGCTTATATTTTTTCTTTCGTGCAGCGAGCCGGCATACAAAAAAAAGGGTTTTTGTAATTTAATTTTAATGTTTGATGGGAGAGATGTAGTATGAAATTTTGTTAATCCGTTGTAGACAACACAAATGTTATCTTTTTTTTCAGGGAAAAATTTAATAATTTCCTGTTTGGAAAAATGGCTGACGGTAATGATGGTGTCGCTTGACCGGATGTAACGAGGAACGGTTGATGTGTAAAATTTCCTGAATTTCATCGGAATCCATTGAGGATTGGAAAGAAAATTGACATCGTGAACAGTATTGATTAATCTTTCTTGCCCAACTTTTTGATGAATAAAACCATCGGGAGAGAAAACAATATGTGGACGATAGTATCTGACGAATAAAGGCAGAACATAATCAAACCAAAATTCAATGGTCCTGCTGTTAATGGTTGGTAGGGGAAAAAAAACCGCTTTTACATTTAAATCAAAAGTGTATTTTTTTGAGAAAGGCCTGTCAAATAAAAAAATAAATTCGTCACCGGCTCGTTGCCGTACCAACCTGGGAAGAATTTCAGCCATAAAACGACTAATTCCATCTGTCTTTTTATGTTTGAAAAGCCTTGTATTTACCAATATACGCAATCCGGACGGAATTTAAATTTAATTTCCAAAATGACAAAAATAAAAAAGGGCACGATTTGTGCCCTAAAATAAAAATGGTTGAAAAGAAAAAATTATTTTAAAAATCCTTTTTCGCGGGCTTCTTTAATGGCCTGTTCAATGCCTTTTTTGTTAATTACACGCAAACCTGCGGAAGATACTTTTAGCGTTATCCATTTATCTTCGCTTGGCAAATAAAATCTTTTTACATGTAAATTGGGTAAAAATTTACGTTTTGTTTTGCGGTTTGAATGCGACACATTATTCCCGCTCATTGTTTTTTTTCCGGTTATTTGACAAACTTTTGACATCTCTTTAAATTTTGGGACGGCAAATTTAAGGAAATATTTTTGAAATGAAAAAAATCCCAGGAATTTTTCTCAATTAAAGTTTGAAACCAATATATTCTTTTTCGGCTTCGATTATTTTATTGCCATATTTTTTAAATTCCGGGTATAGTGTGGCCGGAAAGTTTTGACGGTTTACCAGGATTTTACGGGTTATTATTAATTGATTGTCTTTAATTTTTTTGAATGTTAGGGAATATTGTGTGCCATTGAAAGTTAGCGATACATTTTTAGGTATGACGGTAAATTTTTCACCGGAAGACAACGAAATTAAAATGCTGTCGGATATTTGGTCCTTTGTTTCATATTCTTCATAAACAAAATCAAATTGGCGGTTTTCGCTATTCAATACATTTTGAGAAATGAATAAATAGTAATATGGGATTAGTATGATCTTTTGATCTCCAATTTTTTGGGCATAATTATCTATTCTGCAATTTACGTCGATGTGCAGCGTATCGGTAGAATCTTTGTAAAATTTAAAATCGGTAATCTCAAATGTTTTCTCAAATCGGTCGGAAAGTTTTTTGTAAAGATAATTTTTGATTTCTTCGTTGGTTTTACCTTCAAACTCTACATAGAGATTTGAAGCATCATTGCCAAAATTTTTGATATGTATATGGGCGGTGGCTTGATTATCTTTTATGTCGAAATTGTAATTGGCCATGATTGATTCTTTTTTTCTTGTTGCCGGATTGATGATAAAAGGTTTGTAAGTGTCGTATTGCACAGATTTTGAAGGAATGTCGAGTGCCCAAACTTTGTAGGAATTGTTTGGCAGGCAAAGGAAAGGATTGTTTTTATCGGTTAGCTCCAGGATGTATTCCCGATTATTTTCATCAAAAAATTTGACCATACAATGATCAAAAATAAAGTTGGGTTGATTGATGGGCGTTTGCACTTTATTGCGCGATCTGACTAAAATAAGGTGGCTTTTTATACCGGCTTTCTGTGCCAAAGTGACAAATAAAACCGACAAATCTTTACAATCACCGAGTTTATTTAGAATAGTTTTTGAGGCCTTTTGAGGGATAACATTATTTTGTGCCAATGGATTTGAAAGATATGAGATGTTTGAAGTAATAAAGCGGTAAATTTTTTCTGCTTTTTCGATATCTCTCAAATGGGTATGTCCTTCGGGAAATATTTCTTTGAATTTTCTCTCAATCATTATATCATTTTCGTCAAATTTTGAAAAAGTGAGGTCAGAATACCAATCGGAAATTTCTTTCCAATCCTGAAATGTTGTCACATGCAAAGCCGGTGCAAGTTCACCTGTAGCAGGACAATATGGTTCGGGCGTGTATTGATAAAGTGTATCTGATTTAATTTTGATTATTTTAAATGCTTCTCCCTGAATTTGTAATGAATCTATTTTGACGATTTTTTCTTTGTAATTTATTTTTTCCAGATTTATTTTTTTGTTATTGGGTATGATATATGTATGTATGCTGTTAAAAAAAGGATAAGTTTCACCAAAAACAATATAATCATCAAGGTTTTTAGACATTTTTCCACGGAAATAATAACGGGTTTTGTATTTGATATAGAGTATATCGCCTACTTCAATGGATGGCCAAATGATTTCATTGTTTTCATAAATGTTTGGAAAAACTTTCTTTTTATCGGGCTTCATTAAAAAAATATCCATAATGATGTGTTCTTCGATATCCGAATCGGATAAGTATGATTCTTTGAAATTTTCAATACCTTTTTGATTTAAAATTTTAATTACAAGCGTGTTGATCGATTCACGGCCACCTTCGGGATACATCAGTGTGGTTTTGTGATCATATAAAATTGCAAAATCGCCGGATAATTTTTGATTATTGTATTGATCAATGTTCAATTCTTCAATTGTCAAATGAGGGTCGAGATTAAAGAAGGGCTCTTTCCCTTCAATTTCTCTTAATTTGGCAATAACATTATAATTGTTGTGGTTAAATTCGATGGCTTTTTTGAAGCAAAATATGGCCGAATCTTTTTGTTTTTGTTGGTTAAAAACATTGCCAATGGCAGACCAAGATGATGAATTGAAAGGATAGGAGGCCAAAAATGTGCGGCATAGTTTTAAGGCTTCGTTGTATTTTTGCTGAACATAATAAAAATTAATGGCTTTAATGTAGAAATCATTAATTGGCAGAACATCAAGATACTCTTTTATTAACTTTTCGGCTTTTGAAGTTTGTTTTAAATTTTGGTATTCTTCAATTAAATCGTTCAGAATTCCATACTTGAAATTGCCTGACAAGAATTTTTCATATATTTTGATGGCATTTACGGGTTTTTTGTATACCTTTTTTTCAACCAATGCTTTGAATTCTATTATTTCCGGTTTGTCAGGAAATTTCTCATAAGCAGTATTGATGAGATCGATCATTTCATTGAGTTTTTCAAGTTTGGCATATAACACGATTTTATTCACATAATCATTATAATCAAGCGATTGCGGATATAAGTCGGCAATTTTATTCCATGTTTTCAGCGCTTCTTCATATTCTTCACGGCTCATTTGTTGTTTCAATTCTACTTGCAATGAAAGCAAAGATTCAGGGTATTTTTCTTTCAAAAGATAGTGTGCTTCGGATGCCTGTACTTTGTTTCCTGCTTTATTGTAGATATACAATTTGTTGATAAGTACTAATGGGTTGTCGGGTTCAAGTTTGTAAGCTTTTTCAATGTTGTCAATGGCTTCGTCAAAATAGCCCATCCGGGTGTAATATCTGGCCAATGTAATGTAGTTGTATACATTCTCCGGGGCCTTTTCGGTTTGATTTTTCAGGAATGTCTCCAAGGGAGAGTCGATAATAGTCACATCAAGATGATTTTGACCGGTGTAATTTTGAGGTTCTTTTACAATCCGGCAGGATGTGTTTAATGTCAGGTCTTCGTTCAATAATCTGATACAAAAATATGGGTCGGATAAATTTTCGGTTCCAATCTTTACCAAAAGCCGGTTATATCCCTTGTTAAATCGTACTTTTATAAATTTATTTCCAAAATCTGTGTTTCTTTCTTCATATTCGGTAAATATAGGATAGTCATTCAAAAAAATTTTGATGCTTCCACCAAAGCCCAATTCCAAAATTAGATCTTGTTCTTGAGGAGAATTTATAAACGTTTGTGCATAGAAAATTTTACCTGTGCCTACCGGGAAGTTATAAGTAAAAGTGATCCATCCTTCTTTTTTTATGGATGCAGGATCAAACCAAAATACTTTTCCAAAAAATTCGGTGTCGAAAGTTTTGTCCTTTTTTGCATATTTTTCAGGTTCATAAATTTTATCCATACCACTTCCGGAAATATTGTAAAATGGACCGGTCATGAGCCAATCTTCAATGGCTTTGATCTGTGCGTAATTTTCGTTCATTCTCTTATAATCGTGTTTGTAGAAATAATGAATGGCGAGATCATAAATTGCACTGGACTTGACAAAAGCGGGGCAATTATCATCTTTGATCAATTCATTGATATATTGCAGTTGATGTTTGTTTTTCAAGCCGCTTTCTCCAATAACGGCAGGAGATCTAAATAGCGCATAGGAATAAGCATATTGATTGGCCGATTTTTTTGCCCAATAAGAAAAATCGTTGATTGTTTTTTCGGTTCCGAGAAATTCTTTGAGGTAGTAAAATTGCAAAAACTCGTCAAAACTCAATGTTTTGTTATTATATTTTTCTTGAAGCAGATTAGATGCTTCTTTGACATTTCCATTTTTTAAAAGCAATGAAATATTGTCATTTGACTTTAATTCAGAAAAAAAAATCAAAAGAAAAATCAATGAAAACAGACAAACACGCATAATATAAAATTTATAGTTATGCAAATAAACAAAAAAATAAAAATTCCACTTAAAAGTAGTTTATTTGCGAAAATTTTTTACCATGAAATTTTCAAAACGTCATTTAGGAATCAACGAGGAACAAAAAAAACAAATGTTAGAAACCATCGGGGTTCAATCCATTGATGAGTTAATAGATAAAACCATTCCCGGTAAAATCCGGTTAAATCAACCGTTAAATATTCCCGAAGCTCTATCCGAGAAAGATTTATTGGATCATATGCGTCAATTGGCCGCACAAAACAAAATTTTTAAAAATTTTATCGGAATGGGCTATTATGGCACATTTACTCCTCCGGTAATTCAAAGGAATATATTTGAAAATCCTGCATGGTATACAGCATATACACCTTATCAGGCAGAGATTTCACAAGGCCGCCTGGAAGCACTGGTCAATTTTCAAACCATGGTTACAGAACTTACGGGACTTCCGATAGCCAATGCTTCTTTGCTCGACGAAGCAACAGCTGCAGCCGAAGCAATGACCATGTTTTATAATGTTCGTAAAAACAGCAATGCCGTGAAATTTTTTGTCGATGAAAATCTTTTCCCTCAAACTATCGACGTTTTAATTACCCGGGCAGAACCCTTGGGCATTGAACTGGTGTTTGGAGATGTGCTTTCTTGCAGATTTAATGAAGAATATTTCGGATTAATCGTACAGTATCCCGATAAATGGGGGGAGATTCGTAACTTTCATACTTTGATAGAACAAATATCCGGTATAAATATTAAGGTTGCTGTGGCAGCAGATTTGCTGAGCTTATGTTTGTTGACTCCTCCGGGTGAATGGGGGGCCGACTGTGTTGTTGGTTCAACTCAAAGATTCGGTATCCCGCTTGGTTACGGAGGACCTCATGCAGCATATTTTGCCACAAAAGAAGAATTCAAAAGAAATATTCCGGGTAGAATTATTGGCAGAACAATAGATGCCGATGGTAATCCTGCATACAGAATGGCTCTTCAAACAAGAGAACAGCATATCAAAAGAGAAAGAGCGACTTCCAATATCTGCACATCCCAGGTTTTGTTGGCGGTAATGGCAGGTATGTATGCAGTATATCATGGTCCTGAAGGATTAAATAATATCGCGAAAGAAATTCATCACAAAACCTCTCGCTTGCGTCACCATTTGCAAGATTTGGGAATAAAAGTGAAAAATAAATATCATTTTGACACATTGTCGCTTGAAATAGACGAAGCTACCAAGATGAAAATAAAATCAGTAGCTGAAAATCAAGGCATGAATTTCAATTATTTTTATCCCGGATATGTCACCCTATCATTGGATGAAATTACAACCGATGAAGATGTTGAAAATATTATTCAGGTATTTGCCACTGTTTTTGATACGGTTAGTTTTCCCAAAGTATCGAACGTCGATGTTTATATTCCACAGGAATTATACCGACAATCGAAGTATTTAAGGTTGCCGGTATTTGAAAGTTACCATACTGAAACCGAAATGATGAGGTACATCAAACGTTTGGAGAGTAAAGATTTATCTTTGGTTCACAGCATGATTTCATTAGGTTCCTGTACCATGAAATTAAATGCCGCCATTGAACTTATGCCTTTATCATGGCCTGAATTTAATGCCATTCATCCTTTTGCCCCCTCAGATCAAGCCAATGGCTATCGTCAAATTATAGCCGAACTTGAAAAATATCTATGTGAAATCACCGGATTTGATGCAGCTTCGTTGCAGCCCAATTCAGGTGCACAAGGAGAATATGCCGGATTGAATGTTATCAGGGAATATTTTAAATCAAAAGGCGAAGAACATCGAAATATAGCACTAATTCCGGCTTCTGCTCATGGGACCAATCCTGCCAGTGCCGTTATGGCCGGAATGGAGGTGGTAGTGGTGAAATGTACAGAAAATGGTGATATTGATATTAGCGATTTAAAAGCCAAAGCATCTCAATATGCCGACCGTCTGGCCTGCTTGATGGTTACCTATCCTTCCACACATGGTGTGTTTGAAGAAGAGATTCTGGAAATCACTTCTATTATACATCAATACGGAGGGCAAGTGTATATGGACGGTGCCAATATGAATGCTCAAGTCGGTTTGACCAATCCGGCCAGGATCGGGGCGGACGTATGTCATTTAAATTTGCACAAGACATTTGCTATTCCCCATGGGGGAGGTGGACCGGGCATGGGACCCATCTGTGTCGCAAAGCATCTTGCTCCCTTTTTACCCAATCATCCGGTTGTAAAATTGCATAATGAAGCCGGATGTCATGCTATTTCTGCAGCACCTTGGGGAAGTGCATTAATCTTACTTATTTCTTATGCTTATATTCGATTATTGGGACCGGATGGATTGCGACAAGCCACAGAAATAGCCATCTTGAACGCCAACTATTTAAAAGCTGTTTTGCAGAAAGAATTTAAAGTGCTTTACACAAACCGAAATGGCATGGTGGCGCACGAAATGATTTTGGATTGCCGTCCTTTTAAGTTATCCGGCGGAATAGATGTGATAGACATTGCCAAAAGATTGATGGATTATGGTTTTCATGCTCCTACAGTATCGTTTCCGGTTGCCGGCACACTAATGATAGAACCCACAGAAAGCGAAAATAAGCAAGAATTGGATAGATTCTGCAACGCCTTAATCTCTATCAAAAAAGAGATTGAAAAGATTGCCGGAGGCAAAATGGACAAAACCAACAACCCGTTAAAAAATGCACCTCATACTATGCAAATGGTTTGTTCCGATAAATGGGAGTATCCATATAGCCGTCAAGAGGCAGCTTTTCCTGACGAACATTTATATACTTTTAAATTTTGGCCTGCCGTTAGAAGAGTTAATGATGCCTATGGCGACAGAAATCTAGTTTGTACATGTGCACCCATAGAATCATATATGGATACGGTCAATTGATTGCAAATTCGGGGCTTTTTTAAAATTTTAAATTAGTTTTAAATAGTTTAATTGCAATTGCCAACAATACAATTCCGAAAACTTTGCGGAGAATGCTGATTCCTCCCGGGCCCAATATTTTTTCCAATCTTGAGGCAGATTTCAACACAATATAAACTAAAATTATATTGACAAAAATGGCTACAATGATGTTTTGTGTTTGATATTCGGCTTTCATAGACAAAAGGGTAGTCAAGGTGCCGGTACCTGCAATCAAAGGAAATGCAATTGGCACGATGGATGCCGTGGATGGCGCCTCTTCTCTGAAAATTCTAACCCCCAAAATCATTTCTAACGCCAAAAAGAATATAATCAATGATCCGGCTAATGCAAATGAGCCTACATCAATACCAAACAAATTTAAAATCGATTCCCCAAGAAATAAAAAGATAATCATCAAAAATAAACTGGCCAAACTGGCTTTTTCGGATTGAATATGCCCCAATTTGTTTCTTAAATCAATAATAACGGGCAAAGAACCAATTACGTCAATCACAGCAAACAAAACCATGGTAGCACCGGTAATTTCTTTCAAGTCAAAATACATATTCAAAAATTTTGGCAAAATTGGTTATTAAATACATTCATTCATTAACCTTCATAAAATTTAACAATAATATAATCAATCAACACTTTGGATAAGATTTTCCTGATATAATGCATCCCGGTTTTGGTAAATATTATTCCATTGATCAATGAATGATACAAGAAAAAAAATAAAGCAAGGAAATCGCTTTTTTAATTTTAATTGTTTGAAATTCATATTGTTAATAAATATTTTTTTGAAAATTTAAAATTTGTTTCTTTATTTGCACCCTAAAAATTATTAACCAAAAACTTAAAACAATGGCAGACATCGCATCAAGAGTTAAAGCAATTATCGTTGACAAATTAGGTGTAGACGAAAGTGAAGTTACACCTGAAGCAAGTTTTACCAATGACTTGGGTGCCGATTCATTGGACACCGTCGAATTAATTATGGAATTCGAAAAAGAATTCAACATCGCCATTCCGGACGATCAGGCGGAAAAAATTTCTACCGTAGGAGACGCCATTAAGTACATTGAAGAGCACACAAAGTAAATTTCAGGTATGATAGAAGCCAGAAGAGTCGTTGTGACAGGTATAGGCGCCGTTACGCCATTAGGCAATACTTTGCAAGAATATTGGCAAGGGTTGATCAATGGCGTGAGCGGCGCTGCTTCTATCACGCGTTTTGATGCTTCTAAATTCAAGACTCAGTTTGCTTGTGAGGTTAAAAACTTTGATCCTCTGCAATATATTGACAAGAAAGAAGTCCGGAAGATGGACCTTTTTTCTCAATTTGCCATTGCAGTTGCAGAGCAAGCCCTTCAAGATTCCGGAATATTAAAAACAAATTTTAATCCCACCCGCATTGGTGTTATATGGGGTACCGGAATTGGTGGCCTCAATACGTTTGTTGAAGAAATTGGCAACTTTGCCAGGGGCGACGGAACGCCTAAGTTTAATCCTTTTTTTATTCCTAAAATGATTGTGGATATTGCGCCCGGTCATATTTCTATGAGGTATGGGTTCCGTGGTCCGAATTATGCGTGTGTTTCTGCATGCGCTTCTTCAACACATGCCATTATCGATGCTTTTAATTTGATACGTTACGGCAAATCTGATGTTATTGTGGCCGGTGGGTCAGAAGCAGCCATCAATGAGGCTGGTGTGGGGGGGTTCAATGCCATGCATGCATTGTCTACAAGAAACGATTCGCCTGAAACAGCATCCCGGCCATTTGATTTAGAACGCGATGGGTTTGTTTTGGGAGAAGGGGCAGCATGCATAATTTTAGAAGAACTAAACCACGCCCTTGCCAGAGGTGCTACGATATATGCCGAATTGGCAGGTGCCGGTATGTCTGCAGACGCCTATCATCTTACAGCTCCTCATCCTGAAGGGGCAGGTGCCAAGGAAGTGATGAAAAATGCTTTGGAAGACGCAGGCATGACACCTCAAGATATCGATTATATCAATGTACACGGTACTTCTACTCCCTTGGGTGATGTGGCTGAATATAAAGCAATCATGGATGTTTTTGGTGATCATGTTTACAATTTAAATATCAGCTCCACAAAATCTATGACCGGGCATCTTTTGGGTGCGGCCGGCGCTGTAGAAGCAGTTGCTGCTATAATGTCTGTTAAAAATGACATTGTGCCTCCAACCATTAATCATTTTAATGACGATCCTGTATTTGATCCGAAGGTCAACTTCACGTTCAATAAAGCCCAGCAAAGAGTGGTAAATGCTGCCATAAGCAATACCTTTGGATTTGGTGGACACAATGCCTCGGTTATATTCAAAAAATTTGCAGAATAACCATAGTGTTGTGGAAATATTATTCCGGTTTTTCCGGCATTTTCATAAAAAACATCCCAAGTTTGTTTATTTGAAATCTATTTTGGGTTTCGAACCCCGTAATTTTGACTTATATTTGGTGGCATTAACCCATGCATCCTATTTCAGCGATAAACACGATGCCAATGGGTATAAACATTTAACAAACGAAAGGTTGGAGTTCTTGGGCGATAGTGTATTGGATCTCGCTGTGGGAGAATTTTTGTATCTTAAATATCCCACCGAAGGTGAAGGTTTTTTGACCAAAACCAGATCGAAAATAGTCAATCGAGAATCACTCAATCGCCTTGCTTTGCAGTTAGGGTTAGATAAGTTATTGGAAAGCAAAGGAGAGATAGGTAAAACAGCTTTGGGAAATTCATTAGAAGCATTAATTGGTGCAATTTTTTTGGATCAAGGATGGGAAAATGCAAAAAAATTTGTAATAACAAAATTGCTCAATCAATTGATCGACATCGAGGAACTCGTTTCCCAAGAAACAGATTTTAAATCAATTGCCATAGAAAAGTGCCAAAAAGAAAAGAAGAAAATAAAGTTTGACACCAAACCCGTTCAAAACAACAAAATTGATACTTTTGAAAGCAATTTATTGATTGATGGGAAAAGTGTAAGCAAAGGCACCGGCAAATCTAAAAAAGAAGCAGAACAAGTGGCTGCTAAGGAATGGTTGACTTCAATGAATCAGAAATCAAAAAGCTAAGAAAAGAAACTTTTATTTTGGAAATAAACAATTTTATAATTTGAAAAATCTAGTGCATGAAAAATCAAACTTCTTTCCAGTTTAGTTCGGGTAACTTGATACTTTTTTTTCTAAAATGGAAAAAACCTCTAATCGTTGTTACATTGACTGCTGCTATCGTGTCGGCAATTGTATCATTGTTGATTGAAGAAAAATACAGATCCACGGTAATTGTTTTTCCAACCGGCACAAATTCATTGTCCAAGGCATTATTGGATGAAAATTATGGTTCGAAAGTAGATATTTTGGAATTTGGTGCAGAAGAAAACGCCGAACAATTGTTGCAGATTCTTCATTCGGATGAAATACGTGATAAAATCATTCAAAAATATGATTTGTTGAATCACTATGAAATCGACCCCGATGATAAATATAAAATGACCAAATTGTATAAAAAATTTGATGATTTGGTTTCTTTCAAACGAACAGAATTTATGTCTGTCAGAATTGACGTGTTGGATAAAAGCCCCGATACAGCTGCCATGATTGCCAATGATATCGCTGCCTTATTAGACACAGTGAAGAACCGGATGAGAAAAGATATAGCCAAACAAGCATTGAAAATTGTGGAAGACCGTTATTTTAATCAGTTAAATTTGGTACGTGCGCTAGAAGATACTTTAAGCGTGTTACGTAATAAAGGCATACATGATTATGCTGCACAAGTGGAGGTATTGACCGATCAGTTAGGTTCTGCAATTGTTGCAGGTAAAACCGGTGCCGTTAAAGAGATTGAAGCCAAACTTGACACATTGGCCAAGTATGGTAGCAAATATGTGGCTATTGTGGACCGTCTGGAGTATGAGTATAAAGAATTGTCAAAACTTCATCAAAAATACGAAGATGCCAAAATCGATGCCAACAAAGACATTGAGTCGAAATTTGTTGTAAATTATGCGAGACCTTCAGAAAAAAAAGCTTATCCTATCAGATGGTTGATTGTTGTGGTATCAACCATGGCTGCATTCCTATTTACTCTTTTTGTTATTGTTATTTGGGAAAGTATTCAACATGCCAAGAGTAACAAGCAATAATGCTGCTGCACTAAATACGTCAAATCAAAAAAAAATTGCTCTGCAATTTATACTTGCAGGTTTGGCTTATACTATTTTCATTGCAATTGGTTTGTATTTCGAACAATTTTGGGTATTGTTGTTGCCCGCTCTGTTGGCTGTTTTTTATTGGTATTTTTTTAGGTTAGATACGGTTTTATACTTTGTGGCATTTGCCACACCTTTGTCTATAGAAATTTTTGATATTGGCATTGGAGGACTGGGCATAAGCTTGCCTTCCGAACCACTCATAGCCGGTTTAATGTTGTTTTATTTTTTGAAAGCCATGCTGGAGAACAAGTGGGATAAAAATTTTTATTTACATCCACTGAGTATTGCCATAATTCTTCATTTGGTTTGGATATTGTTTACATCCATAACATCTGAAATGCCATTCGTGTCAATTAAATATTTCATTGCCCGGTTGTGGTTTGTTTCGGGATTTTATTTCTTGGGGTATTATTTATTTCAGCGTAGAATTAACGCCGAAAGATTTATTTGGTTGTTTCTTATTTCAATGACTATCGTTGCCATTTATTCTATGATACGTCTGCATCATTATTCCTACAATGATAAAGCCGCCCATTGGGTGATGGAGCCATTTTTTAGAGATCACACATCCTATGGAGCAATCCTGGCATTGGTGTTTCCGTTTTTGTTTTACTTTTATACCAAAAAGAATTTTTCTGTTTATACCAAAACTCTTATATTTATATTGATTTTAGTATATCTGGCAGCAATTATTTTATCTTATACCCGTGCGGCATGGCTAAGTTTAGTTGCTGCTTTTGCCGTGTTTCTTATTTATCACTGGAAAATAAAACTTAAAACAATTTTATTTCTAATTGTTTCAATGGCTTTGGCGGGAATGTCTTCATATGACTATATAGTGCAGAAATTGGAAAAAAACAGACAGGATTCATCCAGTGACTTGACAAAACATGTTCAATCCATCACGAATGTTAGTTCGGATGCTTCCAATTTGGAAAGATTAAACAGATGGGCTGCAGCTATCAGAATGTTCAAAGAAAGACCATGGGTAGGGTGGGGGCCCGGCACTTATCAATTTGTTTATGCCCCTTTTCAAATGTCTTATCAAAAAACTATCATAAGCACCAATGCAGGTGATGCCGGTAATGCCCATAGTGAGTATATTGGCCCATTATGTGAACAGGGAATCCCGGGACTATTCTTTTTTTTGTTGATTATATTCTTTACCTATTATTATGCATCTGAATATTATACAAGATCTCAAGATGCAGATGATAAGCGTTGGGTTTTGACCATAGTTGTTGCTTTAACTACTTATTTTACTCACGGTTTTTTGAACAACTATCTTGATCTCGACAAGGCCTCTGTACCTTTTTGGTCTTTAATTGCTATGTTGGTGGCAACTTTGCAAAGAGCAAACTACAATGCCAATGAGCACACATAGTTTTTTTAAATTTTTTTGGTTGAAATTTTAGGAAAAAGTAATTTTGCATGCTACTATGCAGAAGTGGTGAAATTGGTAGACACGCACGTTTCAGGGGCGTGTGGCGAAAGCCGTGTGGGTTCGAGTCCCACCTTCTGCACGAAGGAACAAAGCAAAACAATTGATTTTTTTCATTTAAGTTGAAAAATGTCTTGTTTTTATTTATCCGTTTCACGATTAAACGTAACTTTGGCAAAGAAAATGTAAGCCATTGAAATTACTTGGAATAGATTACGGATTAAAAAGAATTGGGGTTGCTATCAGCGATGACTTGCAAATGATGGCATTTCCATATTGCACATTGGAAGGGAAAAATGCTGTTGATGAATTGCTGAAAATCATTGCCACCGAAAAACCGGCCAAAATCATTGTCGGCCTTCCGAAAAATCTTGACAATACATTAAATCCCATTGAGAAAAATATTGGTGAGTTAATACGGCTTATCGGCCAAAAATTCCCCGGTATACCGGTTGATCGTGTCGATGAACGTTTTACTTCATCTTTGGCATTACAAACAATGATTGCAATGAATACCAAAAAAAGTGACAGACGCAAAAAAGAAAATCTGGATAAAATCAGTGCGGCCATTATCTTGCAATCATATATTGATGCAAACAAAAATTTTAAAAAATGATTTATCCTATTGTAGCATACGGTGATCCTGTATTAAGAAAAAAAGCAAAAGAGATAGATTTATCCTCTGTCAATGTTGAAGAGTTGACAAGGCTAATCGACGATATGTTTGAAACGATGTATAAGGCAAGTGGAGTCGGGCTGGCTGCACCTCAAATAGGAAAAAGCATCAGGTTGTTCATAGTGGATGCTTCTCCGTTTGCAGATGACGACCCTCAGTTACAGAATTTTAAAAAAGTTTTTATCAATCCTGAAATAACCGAAAAATACGGTGGTGAATGGAAGTTTAATGAAGGGTGTTTAAGCATTCCGGGCATACGTGAAGATGTTAACCGCCCAACACATATTAAAATCAGGTATTTTGACGAATCTCTCAATCAAAAAGAAGAGGTGTTTGACGGCCTTGCTTCAAGAATCATACAACACGAATATGACCATATTGAAGGAATCTTATTTATTGATCATTTAAATCCTTTAAGAAAAAAACTATTGCAAAGCAAGTTGAAAAATATTAGCAAGGGAAATGTCAAGGTTGATTATAAAATGAAGTTTCCTGCAGTGAAATAATTTTTTTTGATTTAATTTTGCAATAGTATAACTTAATGCTATGAAAAAACTGATTTATTTTTTATTGTCCCTGACAGTGTTTGTTTCTTGTAATCTCTCTGAAACAAAGAAAAAATTGGAAGAAGAAGACAAAAAAAAGCGCCTGGCCACTATCGAGCAGCTCAATAAAGAATATAACGAAAGTTTTAAATTGGGTAAACCCGACGAAGGCAAAGCGGCATCACTTCTACGCAATTATCTTGATTATTCCGAAAAATACCCCGAGGATTCATTATCTCCCGATTTTTTGTTTAAAACAGCACAATTGGCAATTTCTCTTAGAAGATTTGACGAAGGTGTTAAATATCTGCAAAAATTTCGTACCCTTTACAAAGATCATCCTTTAGATCCGATGGTACTTTTTACGCTTGGGTTTACTTATGAGAATCATTTGAATGATTTGGGAAAAGCAGAAAAATACTATCAAGAGTTTTTAAACAAATATCCCAATCATGAATTGGCCAATGATGTTGATTTGATGATTCAAAATCTTGGAAAATCTCCTGAAGAGATTATCAACCGGGCCAATCAAAATAACTCCGTTCAATGACTTTCATCAGACATATCTATGTATTGATATTACTCATATTTCATTTTATTTTGGATATTTATTCGGCATCATTGCCTACCCGGAGCGACAGTGTGGATGTTTTGCATACCGATTTATATCTCGATCTCACAGATGATGCCAATCAATGGATTAATGGTGTGGCAACGATTACCGGTGTGTCCAAAATCAATAATCTCCCATTTGTAGATTTCGATTTGTTGAAGTTACAAGTTGATTCTATCAAAGATCAAAACGGTAATGTGTTGAGTTTTTCATACAATGATACTTTGTTACGCGTAATTTTGATTTCTCCGTTGAATATTGGCGACACATTTCAATTAACAATTTTTTATCAAGGCAAACCTCAAAAAGATCCTTCCGGTTGGGGTGGATTTTACTATCAAAGTGGATATATTTTTAATTTAGGGGTAGGTTTTCAATCATTGCCACATAGTTATGGCCGGGTCTGGCATCCGTGTTTCGACAATTTTGTTGAACGCTCTACATACAGCTTTACGGTGATGACCGATCAAAATATAAAAGCACATTGCAACGGAATTTTGGTCAATGAAACAATTAAAAATGACACAACTATCAGACAATGGGAACTCAATCAATCCATTCCCTCTTATTTGGCTTGTGTTTCAGCAGCCGAATATGCCACCGTTCATCAATCTTTTTCGGGCATCAATGGAAATGTGCCTGTGGAACTAGTTGCCAAGGCGGCAGACACTGTCAAACTGAAAAATTCTTTTGTACATTTAGAAAATGCGTTTGATTGTTTCGAAGAATGGTTTGGACCGCATCAATGGGTCAAAATAGGATACTCACTTGTGCCTTTTTCCTCCGGGGCAATGGAACATGCCACAAATATTGCCTTTCCTTTAGCTGCTGCCAATGGCACCACAACATACGAACAAATCATGGCACATGAGCTGTCTCATCATTGGTGGGGCGATTTAGTTACTTGTCAGCGTGCGGAAGAAATGTGGATCAACGAAGGATGGGCAGAATTTGCCTCTCAATTGTTTTTTGATTGTTATTATGGTCATTCATCATATCTTAATTTGGTTCGCAACAATCATCGTGACGTCATTCATTATGCACATTTAAAGGAAGGTAACTATTGGGCTCTTGATAGTATTCCGCAAGATTATACCTATGGTGATCATGTCTATAATAAAGGGGCATCTGTCATTCATAATCTTAGAACATACCTCGGGGATTCGCTTTTTAAAGTAGCGGTAAAATATGTGATGCAGAACTTCGCTTTTCAGAATATCAATTCCCAACAGTTGCAAAACGCTTTTGAAACTGCAACCGGAAAAAACTTGCAGCATTTTTTCGACGGATGGATTTATCAGGGGGGCTTTCCTGCATTCTCTATCGACAGCTTTGTGGTCAATCCCATGCAGGGCAATTTTCAAACCATTGTGTTTATCAAACAAAAACTTAAAGGGGCAAATGATTATTTTCAAGATGTACCAATTGAAATCAGTTTTTATGATTCATCATGGAACAGGGTTTCTACTACTTTGAGTTTAGGTGGATATCAATCAATTGATACAGTTTTGCTTCCTTTTGAGCCCGTCTTTATTTGTTTAAATGAAAACAATGGGATCAATCAAGCCGTTACCGACGGACAAATGGTTATTAAATCTTCCGGACAACAATGGATTGGTCTTTCCCGTATGAATGTAAATGTAAAAAGTATATCAGATTCCACATTGCTTCGCATTGAACATCATTGGACAGCCCCCGATCCAATAATCAATAACTCTTTAAACCTTAACATTTCTCAATCACGTTATTTTATCGTTGACGGTATCTGGCCTGCGAATTTTTCCGCTTCGGCTTTCTTTTTCTATGATGCACGCAATATATTGTCGGGTGGTAATGGTAATCTTGACAATGATTTGGTATCTGTCACAGAAGACAGTTTGTTGCTTCTTTACAGGCCCGACAGAAAAAGTGATTGGATTATATTTCCATACTACACCAAAGACGTTTTAGGTCTGAACAATAATAAATATGGTAAAATTACCATCGATTCTCTGTTAAAAGGCGAATATACATTGGCAAATGGTGCAATTGCGCTCAGTCATCCCGAATTCAATTCTGTCAAGCAAAATATCAATATTTATCCAAACCCGGCCAATGATGTCATCGATGTCGTTTTCCCCGGCAATAAATTTATCAAAAGCATCAGGATATTTAACATCAACGGGCGCCTTGTGCTCGACAGCAATGTCAATAAACAAATACCAAAATTGTCCTTGAATATACAAGAATTGACTGCCGGAAGTTATTTCGTTGTTATAGAGACGCCCAATGAAATATTACAAGGGAAATTTGTAAAGAAAAAAAACTAAACCGGCCTCCGGTTAATTTTTAATTTTGTCACCATTGCTTTCATCATCATTGATTTCCTCAAAATCAATATATTCTCCGATATTGTCGCTAATGTGTTTGTTTTTGGAATATGTATTTGACCTGTAGTCATCCTGTTGTTTTCGATATTGTTTTTGTTTATTGCGTATCCGGATGGCAAGTATCCATGGCAAAACAAATCTAAACAAAAACCGGAAACCATAATAAATTGCCGCAATAATGAGTAAAATTCGAAATAATCCGGTTATACTGCTTTCGATCATGATTTAGCGGGATAAGTAAATATTTCTTTCGGAATAAATTTCCCGGAAAAATTTATCTTTTAAATTTTCGATAAAATAAATGGCTTCTCCGGTAGATTTCATCTCGGGCCCCAGTTCTTTATTGACATTCGGAAACTTATCGAAAGAAAAGACAGGAATTTTTATGGCATAACCTTGACGGTGGGGATTGAATGGTATATCTTTCACTTTTAGATGTCCCAACATAACTTTTGTGGCGAAATTAACATATGGTTCCCGGTAAGCTTTGGCAATAAAAGGTACTGTTCTCGATGCTCGTGGATTCGCTTCTATTACATACACCTTGCCTTGATGAATGGCAAATTGCACATTGATGAGCCCTTTGACCTTCAGGGCTTTGGCGATTTTGTGAGTATAATCCTCAATGGTTTCGACAATTAAAGGGCTTAAATCAAAGGGAGGCAAAACGGCATAAGAATCGCCGGAATGTATTCCTGCAGGTTCGATATGTTCCATTACTCCTATCGTGTAGCAATCTTCGCCATCACAAATTGCATCGGCTTCAGCTTCAATGGCTCCGCTCAAAAAGCGATCGAGCAAAATTTTATTGCCGGGCATCAAACGCAAAATCTCCACTACTTGTTTCTCAAGTTCTTCTTCGTTGATGACAATCTTCATACTTTGTCCTCCCAACACATACGAAGGGCGGACAAGCATGGGAAATCCAATTTCCTTTGCTTTTTCAAGTGCTTCTTCAGCCGTTGTTACTGATGTGTAAGGTGGATAAGGAATATCCAATGATTTCAAAAGATCCGAGAATCGGCCACGGTCTTCCGCCAGGTCGATAGATTCGTATGACGTACCTACAATCGGAATACCATACCTGTTTAGCTTCTCGGCAAGTTTCAGTGCTGTTTGCCCGCCCAATTGCACGATAACGCCAACAGGTTTTTCATGTTCGATAATATCATACACATGTTCCCAAAAAACCGGTTCGAAATACAACTTGTCAGATACATTGAAATCTGTTGATACGGTTTCCGGATTACAGTTTATCATTATCGTTTCATATCCGCATTCTTTTGCGGCAAGCACTCCATGTACACAAGCGTAATCAAATTCAATGCCCTGGCCTATACGGTTAGGTCCTGATCCTAAAATCACAATTTTTGGCTTATCACTCACCAACGACTCATTTTCGTCCTCAAATGTCGAATAATAATATGGTGTCTCGGCAGCAAATTCTGCAGCGCAAGTATCCACAAGTTTAAAAACACGGTTTATGCCAAATTCAATTCGTTTTTTTCTGACTTCACTTTCAAGACATCTCAACAAATGCGCAATCTGACGGTCGGCATAACCTTTTTGTTTGGCCTCATACAACAAATCCCTTGGTATTGTGTCCAACGTATATTTTTCAATTTCTCTTTCCAGCAATACCAATTCTTCTATTTGATGCAAAAACCATTTGTCGATTTTAGTTTTTTCGTAAATGGTTTTCATCGAAATGCCCATTTTAAAGGCATCATAGATATGAAATAAGCGGTTCCAGCTCGGATTTTCCAAGCTTTTCAAAATTTGTTCCTGGTCTCGCAGTTCCCGTCCGTCGGCACCCAAGCCATTTCTGTTTATTTCTAACGATTGACACGCTTTTTGCAATGCTTCTTGAAACGAGCGACCGATGGCCATTACCTCTCCAACGGATTTCATTTGCAAACCAAGCGTTCGGTCAGCTCCCTCAAATTTGTTAAAGTTCCAACGCGGTATTTTCACAATCACATAATCCTGCACCGGTTCAAAATATGCCGATGTGCTGCCTGTCACCGGATTGGTCAACTCATCCAGATGATATCCGATTGCCAATTTGGCAGCAATTTTGGCAATGGGATAACCGGTGGCTTTTGAAGCCAGAGCCGAACTGCGCGAAACTCTTGGATTTATTTCTATGGCAATAATTTCCTCTTTTTCATCAGGACTTACGGCAAACTGCACATTACATCCACCTGCAAAATTTCCTATCGAACGCATCATTTTGATGGCCATGTCTCGCATTTGTTGGAACGTCTTATCAGAAAGAGTCATGGCCGGAGCTACGGTAATAGAGTCGCCTGTGTGGATGCCCATCGGATCAAAATTCTCAATCGTACAAATTATTGCCACATTGTCATTGCTGTCTCTGAGCAATTCCAACTCAAACTCTTTCCATCCCAACATGGCTTTGTCTATCATCACCTCATGAATAGGTGATGCCTGCAATCCCCTTTGCAGGGCTTTGTCAAAATCTTCTTTTTTAAATACAAACGAAGCGCCCGTGCCGCCTAATGTATAAGATGGCCTTATCACAAGCGGAAAGCCAATTTCCTGTGCAAAAGCTTTACCTTCCAAAAACGAATTCACTATCTTGGATGGGGCATAAGGAACATTTATCGAATCAAGCAATTGGCGGAATTTCTCCCTGTTTTCGGTAATGTCTATGGCCTCTATGTCAACTCCAATCAAGCGCACACCGTAGTTTTCCCATATACCCAATTCATTGCATTGCATGGCCAAATTCAAGGCGGTTTGGCCTCCCATGGTAGGCAAAACAGAATCTATATCCGGATTTTCTTCCAATATTTTCTCTATCGATTCAACGGTCAATGGCAAAAGATAAACCTTGTCGGCAGTCACAGGATCAGTCATGATTGTGGCCGGATTAGAGTTGACCAACGTGACTTTTATGCCTTCTTCTCTCAGAGATCGGGCAGCTTGTGAACCCGAATAATCAAATTCGCAGGCCTGCCCAATGATTATCGGACCGCTGCCAATGATTAAAACATGCTTTATATCAGGATTTTTTGGCATGGATGCTTGTATTTAAATTCCGGCAAAGTTATAGGTGATTTGTCAATTTTTCAAATGATATTAATTTTTTTTATGAAGCATATTCCGACAAAATTTTTATGAATATTCAAACAATTCCGGATATGTATTTACACATTCCGTCAATGAAAAAAATTAATCATTGAACATTAACCAACCCTGAATAATCAAATAAAACTCAAAACAGAGGTTGATTATTTCACACAACAAGTTCTGACAAATATTCAAAATTATTTTGTTATTTCGGTGGGGCATTTAACGGCCTTCGGCTGCAATTCCTCCCGTCTCAGCCAAGCCAAAGGCGGGCGGGCATGGTCGCGACAACGATCCTCCTGCCGTCGGCTGTTGCGCTCCCTGCCCGCCCGGCTTCGACGGTCCGGGATTTTCGCCTACGGCCTATGCCATTTTCAATCTTCATACAATATTTTGTCATATTATCTACAATTTATGCCACTCATAAAATTTTTTATTACGGTAAAAAAATAACACTAACTTTGCCCTTATGAAAAAGCAAGTAATACTATTTGGCGCATTGGCCTTGATAATTTTCATGACGGCCTGTGAAAAAGATCTGAAAATCAATGCAGATAAAAAAGAATATACCATCGTATATGGAGCTCTCAATGCATCCGATACCGCTCAATATGTGCGTATCGAAAGAGCGTTTTTAGGGGAAAAACCCATAAAAGAAATGGCTCAAAATGCCGATTCTTTGCAATATCCTCCCGGTTCGTTGCAAGTGAAACTATACGAAGGGGATGGATATTCTTTTCCAACTGTGATCAACATGGTTGAAACCAACGAAATACCCAAAGACCCCGGATATTTCACAAACGAAAGAAATACTTTATTTAAAACCACACATCCCATCAATCCTGATAAAATATACAAATTGGAAGTAATCAATAATTTAGACAACCGTCAAGTTTCAGCCACAACTCCCATAGCTCATCCATGTGTGATAGAAAATCCCAGTTCCGTTTCCCGTTTATCATTTGCCAACAATGTCTATGAATATTTAGATTACAATTTTCGATGGACATCCGGCAAAAACGTCAGACGTTATCAAGTATTTCTCGATTTCTATTATCAAGAATTTTACACCAATGGCGATTCTGCCTCCAAAAAAATCAGAATATTCATCGGAGAAGTTAAAACGAATACACTCGATGGCGGACGTCCCATGGAAATGACTTTCAATGGCTTAAACTTTTACAAAAGCGTGGCTGAAGCGTTGGGCGATGATGCCAATGTATTAAGGCGCGAAATAGGCAAATTTCACCTTGGCGAAACCGGTCATTGTGATTTGATTATCATAGGTGCGGCAGAAGAATTAAACCTCTACATGGAAGTATATGCTCCTAGCAATACCATAGTAGAAGAAAAACCTGATTATACAAATATAGAAAACGGGCTGGGCATTTTTTCGAGTATCAATACCACCATACGTAAGAACATCCCGCTTAGTCAATACTCCATTAGAGCATTCGAACAAAATGATTTCACCAAATACAGAAAATTTTGCGACCCCGAACCCAATCCTCAAATTACAAGCTGTCAATAAATCTGACATTATTTCTTAAAATACGACATACATTCATCATTTTGTAATAGACAAACTGACAATTTTTCTGAAATGCCGGAAAATTCTTTTGCTGGTATCATAATTGCCGACCATTAAACAAATCATTAAAAATTTATCATTATGGGAAAAATCATTGGAATAGATTTAGGTACAACCAACTCTTGCGTTGCTGTGATGGAGGGCAATGAACCGGTTGTTATACCTAATAACGAAGGAAAAAGAACAACCCCTTCGGTTGTGGCATTTTTAGACAATGGTGAGCGAGTAGTTGGCGACCCTGCCAAAAGGCAAGCCATTACAAATGCCAAACGTACGGTATTCTCCATCAAAAGATTTATGGGGCGTTCTTATGATGAAGTTTTAGACGAAATCAAACGTGTGCCTTATGAAGTAGTTAGAGGAGATAACAACACGCCAAGAGTAAAAATAAACGACCGTCTCTATACACCCCAAGAAATTTCTGCCATGATTCTTCAAAAAATGAAGAAAACGGCTGAAGATTATTTGGGGCAACCTGTTACAGAAGCTGTCATCACAGTTCCTGCATACTTCAATGACGCACAACGTCAAGCCACTAAAGAAGCCGGTGAAATTGCAGGCCTGAAAGTGATGCGTATTCTCAACGAGCCTACTGCCGCAGCTCTTGCTTACGGTCTGGATAAGAAACACAAAGACCTTAAAGTAGTGGTGTTTGACTGTGGTGGAGGTACTCATGACGTTTCTGTCTTGGAGTTGGGTGATGGAGTTTTCGAGGTGAAGGCCACCGATGGTGACACACATTTAGGTGGTGACGATTTCGACCAAAAAATTATCGATTGGTTGGCAGATGAGTTCCTGGCACAAGAAGGAGTTGATTTAAGAAAAGATCCCATGGCATTGCAGCGTCTTAAAGAAGCTGCCGAAAAAGCCAAAATAGAACTTTCCAGTGTTACTCAAACCGAAATTAATCTGCCTTATATCACGGCCACATCTTCCGGACCGAAACATTTGGTCAAAACATTGACAAGATCAAAATTTGAACAATTGACTGATGATTTGGTGAGGAGAACCATTGAGCCATGTAAAACTGCATTGCAAAAAGCCGGATTGAAACCTTCGGATATTGATGAAGTGATTCTGGTTGGTGGATCAACACGTATTCCGGCTATACAACAAGCAGTGAAAAACTTCTTCGGAAAAGAACCTTCTAAAGGTGTGAACCCTGATGAAGTAGTGGCCATCGGTGCTGCCATTCAAGGTGGTGTGCTTACCGGTGAAGTAAAAGATGTACTCTTGCTGGATGTGATACCTCTCTCTCTTGGAATTGAAACCCTCGGAGGTGTTTTCACCAAATTGATCGAAGCCGGTACAACAATACCGACCAAGAAAACAGAGATATTTTCAACGGCTACCGACAATCAACCATCCGTTGAAATTCACGTTTTGCAAGGAGAGCGCCCAATGGCTAAAGACAACAAAACCATAGGCAGGTTCCATTTGGATGGTATACCACCTGCTCCGCGAGGCGTACCTCAAATAGAAGTGACATTTGACGTAGATGCCAACGGTATTTTGCAAGTATCGGCCAAAGACAAAGCAACCGGAAAACAACAAAGCATACGCATAGAAGCTTCCTCAGGTTTGACAAAAGAAGAAATCGAAAGGATGAAAAAAGAAGCCGAAATGCATGCTGAAGAAGACCGGAAAGCCAAAGAAAAAGCCGATAAGCTTATCATGGCCGACAGCTTGATTTTCCAAACAGAAAAAAACCTTAAAGAATACGGCGACAAAATACCTGCCGACAAGAAAAAAATCATCGAAGATGCCTTGGCCGAATTGAAAACGGCGCATCAAAATCAAGACCTCCCTGCAATTGATGCAGCAAGTGCCAAAATCAATCAGGCATTCCAGGAAGCTGCCCAATATATGTACAACACTGATGCGAGTGCCAACGGAGGTGCATCGGCATCAAACGGTAGTGCAGAGAATACAGCCGGAGGTTCTTCACAAGGCGATGTGCAAGATGTAGATTATGAAGAAGTGAAATAAGCCAATCGGCACATGATAAATAAAAAAGCCGGCATTCGCCGGCTTTTTTATTTATTTAGATTTTGGTAGTTATCAGACATTAGCATAGTTACTTGCATTATATCTGTGAGACGTAGACATTTTCTCATGGAATTTCCATAAATTCGCCAAAAAACTTTTAAAATGAAAGGAATCATTCTTGCCGGAGGCAGCGGCACACGTTTGCATCCTATTACTATGGCTATCAGCAAGCAATTAGTGCCCGTGTATGATAAACCGATGATTTATTATCCCTTGACAACTTTGATGTATGCAGGCATCAGGGATATTTTGATTATAACCACTCCTCATGACAATCCTTTGTTTAAAAAATTATTGGGCGATGGGTCTCATTTAGGATGCCGTTTTAGTTATACCATACAGGAAGTGCCCAACGGTTTGGCGCAAGCTTTTGTGTTGGGTGAAGATTTTATAGGTGACGATAATGTAGCGTTGATTCTGGGTGATAACATTTTCTATGGTTCGGGTTTTCACGAGAAACTTCAACAAGCGATGACCCCTAAAGGAGGGATTGTGTTTGCATATCATGTGTCAGATCCAAAACGCTATGGTGTGGTGGAATTTGACAAGAATCTGAAAGCTGTTTCCATAGAAGAAAAGCCACAAAATCCCAAATCCTCATACGCTGTTCCCGGTCTCTATTTTTATGACAATAGAGTGGTAGAGATTGCCAAGCAGTTGAAACCCTCTGCAAGGGGAGAATACGAAATTACCGATGTCAATCGCAAATACCTTGAAATGGGGCAATTAGAGGTAATCATTATGGATAGAGGCACCGCCTGGTTAGATACCGGCACTTTTACTTCTTTAATGCAGGCCTCGCAATTTGTACAAGTCATTGAGGAACGGCAAGGCTTAAAAATCGGTTGCCCCGAAGAAGCTGCTTATCGTATGGGTTATATCGACGGACAACAATTGAAAAAAATCGCCGAACCTCTTATGAAAAGCGGTTATGGAGAATATTTACTTCAATTATTGCAATCATGAAAACAATTTTGATAACCGGTGGCGCCGGATTTATTGGAAGTTCTTTGGCAGAGACCTTATTAAAAAAAGAAAAATACCGTCTGGTCATAGCCGATGATTTATCTACGGGCGATATTTCCAAGTTGCCACAAGGATTTTCACATGATGTTTTTGCTTTTTATACATGCGATGTAAATGTGCAAGAGCAATTACAATGGATTTTTAAAAAAGAAAAAATTGACATAATTTTTCATTACGCAGCCATGGTCGGTGTTAAACGTACTCTTGCCAATCCCCTTGGGGTATTAAGAGATATTGATGGTTTAAAAAACATTTTTGAGATGGCCGTAAAACACAATGTGGAAAAAGTATTTTTTTCTTCATCCTCCGAAGTTTATGGCGAGCCGGTCGAAATACCCCAAAATGAGACCACAACGCCGTTAAATTCCCGATTGCCTTATGCAATAGTGAAAAATGTGGGTGAGGCCTTTTGCCGTTCTTATTTTCAAACATATGGATTAAAATTTACAATTTTCCGTTTTTTTAATACCTATGGTCCTAAACAAAGCAAAGATTTTGTCGTGTCAAAATTTATCAATGCGGCATTAAAAAATGAACCTATCACCATTTATGGTGACGGAACTCAAACACGTACCTTTTGTTATATCGATGATAATGTAGATGCCTGCATAGAAATTTTTGAAAAGGGCTATTATGAAAACGATGTCGTCAATATAGGAAACGATAAAGAAACCTCTATCCTGGAACTTGCACAAAAAATTGTCATGTTGACCAATAGCAATTCCGAAATACGACATCTACCTCCCTTGCTCGAAGGAGATATGTCCAGAAGAAAACCGGATATTACTAAAATGCGTAAAGTGTTAAATAGACCTTTGATAGACCTGAATGAAGGAATCAAGAGAATTTTGCAGAATCCCAAATACATTTTGTTATGAAATATGGATTGCAAGAATTGTTGGATTTGATCAATAAAACTATCGAAAATTTTGAATGGAAAAAGGAGCCTGGCAAATTGTACGATCCGCTTCGATATACCTTAAGCCAAAAAGGTAAACGAATAAGACCTTTGATGGTGTTAATTGCCTATCAGCTCTATCGTGATGATTGCGAAAGGGTGGTATTGCCGGCATTGGCTGTTGAAATGTTTCATAACTTTACTCTGATCCATGACGACATAATGGACGACGCTCCTTTGAGAAGAAACATGCCTACTGTGATGAAAAAATGGAACATCAATGTGGCGATACTTTCCGGAGATCAGATGCTGCTGGAAGCATACAAACTTTTGCTTAAAGTTGATCACCGTTTATTGCCGGCCGTGTTGGATAAGTTTAATCATATTGCCACACAAGTTTGTGAAGGACAACAATGGGACATGGATTTCGAGGATGAAGAAATGATTCCCGTTTTCAGATATCTTAAAATGATTGAAGCAAAAACTTCGGTTTTATTGGGTTATTCCTTGTGGTTGGGTGCTATGCTGGGTGGTTCGACGGTCAAAGATGCCGACCGTTTGTTTGAATGCGGCAAAAATATGGGAATTGCTTTTCAATTGCAGGACGATTTCCTTGACTTGTATGGAAATAGTGGACAAACAGGAAAAAGGGTAGGAGGTGACCTGTTAGCCGGCAAGAAAACTTATCCGGTGATAAAAGCTTTCGATATTGCCAATCATCAAGATAAACAAATTTTATTGAAATGTCTGCATGACCGCTCGTTGGATGACAATTTCAGAATAAAAACCGTTTTGGATATCATGCATAAATATGATGTGAAATCATTTGTGGAAGATAAAATTAAAGATTATATGTCTTTGTCGTGGTTGCTTCTCGATAAACTTCCGGTAGACCCTGCTCGTAAAAAAAATATGTTTGAATTGATGGAAATGCTTCAAATCAGAAAAAGTTAACCTTATGGGGTTTTGGAATTTTTTCAATAACAAAAAAAATAATGTTTTTAAAAATGATTATTCTGTTTTGAAAACAGACATGCATGCACATTTGTTGCCGGGTATAGATGACGGCGCCAAAGATTTGCAACACTCATTGACATTGATTGAATCTCTTCAACAATTAGGGTATTCAAAATTGTTTGCCACTCCTCATGTTATGTCCGGGCAATACAACAATACCCCGGAAATCATTTTCTGTTTGAAAGATAAAGTAAATGAAGCTATATCAAATGCAGGATTGAATATTTTTTTTGATGTCTCTGCCGAATATTATTTCGAAGATAATTTTTTTGAGATCATTAGAAAAAAACAATACATTCCAATAGCCGGCAAATATGTGTTGTTTGAACTTCCTTTATCCATTGAGCCGTTGAATTGGAGAGAAGCGGTGTTTCAACTTCAATTGCAGGGGATTATCCCGGTTTTGGCGCATCCCGAAAGATACCTTTATTTCTATCATAAAAAGGAAGTATTTCATGAAATCTATGAAAAAGGCGTAATTTTACAATTAAACATGTTATCGTTGACCGGCTATTACGGAAAACCGGTTAAAAACCTGGCTTTGTATTTATTGAAAAACGGGTTGGTGAAATTGGCCGGTACGGATTTGCATCATGAAAATCATGCAAGATTGTTAAAAGATGCATTGCAGAACAAGAATGTGCAGAATCTGATAAACAGTCCCGGACTGATTAATTGCCAGCTTTGACCAAACATGCAGAAACCATTTGATGAAATACTGAAAACGCCTATTGAGTATCTTAAAGGGGTTGGGCCTGAACGGTCAAGATGGTTGAAAAACGAAGCAGGAATAGAGTATTTTGAGGACCTATTGAATTATTTCCCTTTAAGATACGAAGACCGTACCCGTCTGTTAACCATCGACAAAATAACAGAAGACCTTAAATATGTGCAATTTACCGGAAAATTAATTTCGAAGAATACAGTGGGTGACGGTTCGTCTAAACGTCTCGTAGCTGAAATTTCAGATGGCACAGGTACTGTTGAGCTTGTATGGTTTAAGGGCCTGAAATGGATTGACAAAATTCTGACACCGGGAAAATATTATTTGGTTTTTGGACGTCCGAATTTTTTCAAATGGCAAATTTCGATTCCTCATCCTGAAATTGAATTAATTAATTCAGAGAAAGAGGTGATCGATAAAATGGGATTACAACCGGTTTATTCCACCTCAGAAAAACTTATGGCAAAAGGACTCAACTCAAAATCAATAGGGAAACTAACCTTAAATTTGATAGAAAAAGTTTATCATCAGATTTCCGAAAATCTTCCTTCATGGGTTATCCGTCAATATGATTTTATGCCTCGAAATGAGGCCTACAAACAAATTCATCATCCGGAGAATGAAGTTTTGCTTAATCAAGCCAAAAAACGATTGAAATATGAAGAGTTGTTTTTCTTACAACTAATGCTTTTGAAAATCAAACATCAACGAAATTCATTACAAAAAGGATTTGTATTTCATGAAGTTGGAGAACTGTTTAACCGGTTTTATCGGGAAAAATTACCATTCGAACTGACCGGTGCACAAAAAAGAGTAATCAAAGAAATCAGAAAAGACACTTTGTCCGGACTTCAGATGAACCGCCTATTGCAGGGCGATGTGGGTAGTGGAAAAACTGTGGTTGCCCTGATGTCAATGTTGTTGGCCATAGATAATGGTTATCAAGCTGCTCTGATGGCCCCAACAGAAATACTGGCACAACAACACTACAAAACTATCTCTGGTATGCTACAAGGATTACCCGTTAATGTGGGATTATTGACAGGTTCCACAAAACAATCAGAAAGACGACGCTTATTCAGTAGCCTTATAGATGGTTCGTTAAACATTTTAATTGGAACGCATGCATTATTGGAAGAAAAAGTAGAATTTAAAAACTTGGGTTTTGTGGTGATTGACGAGCAACATAAATTTGGAGTAGAACAGAGGTCAAAAATGTTTTCAAAAAATTCCAAACCTCCACATTTACTTGTTATGAGTGCCACACCTATACCCCGTACATTGGCTATGACCATTTATGGCGATATGGATGTGTCGGTGTTGGATGAATTGCCACCGGGAAGAAAAGAAGTAATTACTGTTCATCGTTACGAAAACAGAAGGGCAAATATTTATGAGTTTATCAGAAGTGAACTTCAAAAAGGCCGGCAGGCATATATTGTTTTTCCTTTGATAGAAGAATCTGAAGCACTTGACTTAAAAAGTTTACAAGAAGGTTATGAACAGCTGGAAAAAATTTTCCCTTTCCCGCTTTATCGCATAGGAATGGTGCATGGTAAAATGGATCCGGATGAAAAAGAGTATAACATGAAAAAATTCGCATCGGGCGAAATTCAACTATTGGTTTCTACCACAGTGATCGAAGTTGGTGTGGATGTTCCCAATGCTTCGGTGATGGTGATAGAGCATGCCGAAAGGTTTGGCTTATCGCAGTTGCATCAATTGAGAGGGAGAGTAGGGCGTGGCAATGATCAGGCATATTGTATCCTTGTGACCTCATCGAAGTTAACAGAAGATGCACGTAAAAGAATTCAAGCCATGGTATCGACCAACGACGGGTTTAAAATAGCTGAAATTGACATGGAAATCCGTGGACCGGGAGATATAATGGGCACCAGACAAAGTGGCATGCTGAAATTTAAAATAGCCAATTTATTGACCGACCAATTAATTTTGGAAAAAGCCCGTAAAGATGCTTTACAGCTCATTCAATCAGACCCTCATTTATCCAATCCCGAACATCAATCTACTGCAAATTGGCTAAGTTACATTAAATCGCAACACGAATATCTGAATGTATTATAGTGAATTTTATTTCTTTTCCTGGCTAAGTTTAAAATCAATCAAGTATCGAAGGCAAAGTATCTTCGTAAATTTTTTTCCAATCTGCAATATCTCCCCAGTTTTCATGGTCAATTTCCAACAGATTTTCTTGTGTTTGTCCAATTTGTAAAAATGGAATGTTTCTTTGTTTAAAGAAATTTTCGAAAAATTCTCTGTTTTCGGATTTAATGCTGACCACAACGCGTCCCTGACCTTCACCAAATAAAAATGCGTCTTTTCTGATATGTCCGGGAGAATTAATGCAAAATCCGATATGATTGACAAGTCCGGCTTCCAGCAAAGTAATAAATAAACCTCCGTCAGAACAATCGTGTGCACTGACAAGCTTACCTGTCCTGATAAAGTCGTAAAGAGCCGTTTGTAATTGAAATTCTTCTTCGGCATTGAAATAAGGGGCAGGGGACAATTTTATACGGTGATAGCTATAAAGGTATTCCGAACAATTAATATCATCTGTGATTTTTCCCAGGAGGTATATCAAATGTCCGCTTTCCTGGAAACCAAGAGGAGTGTGATATTTCAAGTCCTCGATCAAACCTATCATTCCTATGGTGGGAGTAGGAAAGACCGGGATTTCTTTATTGCCGCTCACGGTTTGGTTGTAAAAACTAACGTTACCACCGGTGACAGGGGTTTGCAATTTTTCACAAGCGGCTTTCATTCCTTTAATCGCACCTACAAATTGCCAATATACTTCAGGATTGTAAGGATTGCCAAAGTTTAAACAGTTGGTGATGGCCAATGGTTTTCCTCCACTGCATACAATATTACGGGCTGCTTCAAAAACCGCTATTTGTGTTCCTATTTCCGGATCGGCATGGATATATCGGGCATTACAGTCAACTTTCATTGCAATGGCCTGATTGGTGTTTAAAATATGGTAAACACCGGCGTCAGACGGTTTGTTGGTTGTCATGTTGCCTATTCCTACCATTGTGTCGTATTGACGAATGACCCATTTTTTTGAACAAATATTTGGATGGGACGCCAAAAATTTACCTACCTCCATTAAATTTTCAGGAATGGCTATATTTTTGCTGTCAAAATTTTTGGCTTGACGATAATATTCCGGTTCTCTGTATTCTCGCTCATATTGAGGTGCATCTCCTCCCAAAACCAAATTGCGGGCTTTTACTTCGGCCACCAATTGGTCATGCATATAAAATCTTAAATATCCGTCATTGGTAACCACGCCAATTTGTTGGCAATGAATCTCCCATTTTTTAAAGATATTTTTGACAATATCTTCTTTACCTTTTTTGACAACCACCAACATTCTTTCTTGTGACTCCGAAAGCAGAATTTCCCAAGGTTGCATTCCTTCTTGACGTGTAGGCACTTTATCCAGCCAGATGATCATTCCGCATCCTGTTTTGGCCGACATTTCAGATGTTGAACAAGTGATGCCGGCTGCCCCCATGTCTTGCATGCCCACGATTGCGTCGGTTTCCGCAAGCTCCATAGTGGCTTCCAACAAAAGTTTTTCTTGAAATGGATCCCCAACTTGAACTGCCGGCAGGTCTTCGTGCGATTCGTCTGTAATATCTTTTGAAGCAAAAGACGCCCCATGAATGCCATCTTTACCGGTAGCCGAACCTACTATAAACACGGGGTTGCCTTCTCCGTATGCCACAGCCTTAATGGTTTTGTCCGGTCTGACCAACCCCACTGACATAGCATTGACCAATGGGTTGGTATTGTAACATTCATCAAAATAAACTTCTCCTGCCAGCACAGGTACACCAAAAGCATTGCCGTAATCGCCAATACCTTTTACCACACCCCGCATCAAATGACGTGTTTTTTCCAGAGATAAATCCCCAAATCTCAATGAGTTTAATTGTGCTACAGGCCTTGCGCCCATGGTGAAGATATCACGGTTTATACCACCCACTCCCGTAGCGGCTCCTTGATATGGTTCGATGGCTGACGGATGATTGTGAGATTCAATTTTGAAAGCACATGCCCAACCATTGCCTAAATCGACCAAACCGGCATTTTCTTCTCCTGCTTTGGCCAAAATGGCAGGTCCTTCTTTAGGAAGTTTTTTAAGCCAAAGTATAGAGTTTTTGTATGAGCAATGTTCACTCCACATGGCTGAAAACATGCATAATTCGTTAAAATTGGGTTTTCTGCCTAACAAGGAAATGATTCTTTCGTATTCTTCTTCTGTCAATCCCAAATTTTTTGCAGTTTCAATATTTGTTTCAGTCAAAGAAGTTTCCATAATTTTGGATTGTTTTAATTTGCGGTAAAATTAAGGGAAAAAAATTGACGTCACCGGATTGACCTCAATTTATTTTGTTTCATTCATGATGCAAGTTTTTTTATATATTTTTTATTTTTTTCTTTTTTCTGCTGTTTTGTATTTTTTACAATCAAGAAATCAATTTATTTCAAAGAATAGCTTGTTTTGGGCAGGGTGGATTTTAAAAGTTTCGGCAGGTATTCTATTGACCTCAATTTATACTTACCATTATAAAAACCTCAACGAAAACGACATTTATAAATACTTTGGCGACGGAGAGAAAATTTATGAAATACTGCACGAAAATCCTGTGGATTACGTGAAAATTTTATTTGGCATCGGCAATGACAATCCGGAGTTTACTCAAAAATATTATAGTCGCCTTGATTGGTGGGATCGAAAATATTCTTCCGACTTGTTTAATGACAGTCATTTGATCATCCGTTTTAATGCATTTGTCAGAATTTTTTCCATGGGGTCTATCTATATACATACTTTGTTTATGAATGTTTTATCATTTATGGGGCTTTTGTATTTTGTCAAATCTTTGAAATATGTTTTTGCAATTGGCCAATTTTCCGAAATATTGTTATTGTTTTGGCCTTCCAATCTGTTTTGGTCATCCGGTTTGCTCAAAGAAGCTATTGTATGGGCCGGCATCGGGTCAATGATGGCAGGTTATTTTTTATTTAAACAAAACTTCTTGAAAATCATATTTTCCATTTTGGGTTTTTTATTGATTTATTTCAGCAAGTTTTATATTGCTGCTTTTTTTCTCATCATGGTGGCCTTTTTATGGACTACAGTTCAATATTCTGTTAAACATCGTTTGTGGCTGGTGTATTTTGTCATTGCACCTGTATTAATTTATGTTGTTGCAGATACAATGGCTTTTATGCTAGATCTTTCCGGTGTAACGGATTTTATAATTCGTCAAAGAAATGACTTTGTTACGTTGGCCATACAAACAAAAGCAAAGAGCACGATTGATTATGTTACATTCAACAGCACGTTAGACCTCTTGGCCTATTTGCCTAAGGCCTTTTATCATTCGCTTTTTTATCCTTTTCCCTTTGATGCACATAATTTGTTTATGTTGTTTTATAGTATGGAAAATATCATGATGCTGGTGTTGATCGTTTCGGCAATTTTCATATTCATTAAATACAAATCAGCGATTGAGCCATTTTTATCTTTTAAACAAATATCTTTATTTTATTTTTGTTTGGCCTATTCTCTTGGGCTTCTGATAGTGATTGGCCTGACAACCCCGGTAGCAGGAGCCATATTTAGATACAGGAGCGTGATACTGCCATTTTTATTGATACCGGCGGCAGAAATTTTAAATTATTGGTTAGTGTCAAAAAAACATAAAAAGTATTATGAAAAGCTCAAGGAAATGGATTTATAGTTTTGTCTATCTTATGACAGTTTTGATTTTTGGTTGCGACAGAACCGAAAAAGCCGATATAATTTTTCATAATGGAAAAATTTATACGTTGGACAATCAATTTACAATAGCAGAAGCAATGGCAGTAAAAGAAGGGAAAATTATTGCCATTGGTCCCGAAAGAGAAATTCTCAATAAATATACAGCCGATACAATCATTGACTTGAGAAAATTTACGGTTTTTCCTGCCTGGCATGATGCACACGGACATTTGACCGGTATGGCTCTGCAATTGTTGCAATGTGATTTAACCGGATGCAGGTCGATAGAGGAGGTAATCGTAAGGTTGAAAGAATATGACCGGAAAAATCCCGGACAATCCTGGTTGCTTGGCAGAGGATGGGACCAAAACCTATGGCAAGATTCTGAATTTCCAACTGCAGCAAGTTTGGATTCAGTGTTTGACAAAATACCGGTTTTTTTAACCCGCATCGACGGACATGCTGCCTGGGTAAACACAAAAGCCATGCAACTGGCAGGCATCGATAAAAATTCAAAGATTGAAGGAGGGCAAATCCTTTTTGACAAAAGCAATAAGCCCACCGGAATATTATTGGACAACGCCATGGAATTGGTAAAAAAGATTATTCCACAACCTGAAGAAAAAACTTTATCCCGGGCATTGACAGCGGCTGCATGGCAGTGTTTAAATCATGGGGTTGCCTATGTGCATGAAGCCGGAGCAACCTTACAAGTTATTCATTTATTGGATTCATTGGTTCAATCCGGAATCATACCTTTGCGTGTATATGCCATGGCTGCGCTCAATCAGGAGAATTTATACTATTTTTTAAAAAATGGAAAGATTGAGAAAAATGGGTTTAAAGTCCGAAGTATGAAAATCTATGCAGATGGTGCTTTAGGTTCGAGAGGGGCGCTATTGAAAAAAGATTATTCTGATTTTCCGGGTCATAGAGGGATTTTGATCATTTCGGCGGATTCGCTATACAGTTTATGCCGTTTGATGGATAGCATAGGTTTTCAAGTGTGCACACACGCCATCGGCGACTCGGCTGTTGGCTTGGTTTTAAATGCATACGGACAAGTGCTTCAAAAAGTGAATGATAAAAGGTGGAGAATAGAACATGCGCAAATCGTAGATACGGCAGATTTAAAATATTTTGAAAAATATTCCGTCATTCCTTCGGTACAACCTACACATTTGGTTTCGGATAAAAGTTGGGCCGTCAATCGGTTAAGTAATGACAGGTTGATTTTTGCCTATCCTTATCAATCATTGTTGCATACAAACGGAATGTTGCCATTGGGAACTGATTTTCCGGTGGAAGATATAAACCCGTTAAAAACCTATTATGCAGCAGTGTTTCGTAAAAATTATTCCGGCAACGACACCATATTTTTTCAATCTCAACAATTGACAAAAGAACAGGCATTAAGAGGAATGACCATTTGGCCGGCTATTGCGGCCTTTTGGGAAAACGAAACAGGATCGCTCGAAAAGGGAAAAAATGCAGATTTTGTCGTTTATGATATTGACTTCACAGAACTGAAACCTGAAAATTTTTTTTCGACTAAATTAAAATCTTTGTATATTAGCGGAAAAGAAATTCCTTTAAAAAATTGAGATTTATGAATAAAGACCAGGTAAAAAGAATTTTCGATATTATCAGATATCAAGCTAGTGAATATCCCAAAGCCGATTGTCTGACATCCAAAATAGACGGTAGGTGGCAAAGTATTTCCACACAAGAGTTCATAAAGCTTGCCATGCAACTGACTACCGGGATGTATAATTTGGGCTTGCAAAAAGGAGATAAAATAGCAATGGTTTCTGCCAACCGTCCGGAATGGCATATTGCCGATCTGGCTATTTTGCAGGGAGGAATGATCAATGTGCCGCTTTATCCCACCATCACCGTTGAAGAATATGCCTATATTTTAAATCACTCCGAATCCAAACTGATATTTGTTGAAAACGAAGAGTTGTTGCATAAAGTGCTGGAGGCCCAAAAACAGGTCCCGTCTTTAAAACATATTTACACTTTCAATCAAATTGCAGGTCATAAACATTGGAAAGAATTGTTGACAGACGAAATTGATGAAGACAGAATCAAACAGGTTATGGACAGCATTGATGAGCATGATTTAGCCACTATAATCTATACTTCCGGCACAACCGGCAAGCCCAAAGGGGTTATGTTGTCCCATAAAAACATTGTAAGCAACGTCATTGGATGTTGGGATAGATTGCCTGTGGATGCAAATTCAAAAGCTTTGAGTTTTTTGCCTCTATGTCATGTTTATGAACGTACGGTTACATATCTTTACATGTATTCTGGGGTTTCTATTTACTATGCGGAATCGATAGATACCATCGGTGAGAATTTAAAAGAGGTCAAACCTCAGGTATTTACGGCAGTTCCAAGATTGCTCGAAAAAGTGTATGATAAGATCGTAGCCAAAGGTCAAGAATTATCCGGAATAAAACGTGCAATGTTTTTTTGGGCTTTAAATTTGGGTTTGCGTTATGAATTGCATGGTGCAAATGGATGGTGGTATGAATTTCAGCTGAAAATTGCCAATAAACTTATATTTAGCAAATGGAGGGAAGCGTTGGGTGGAAATGTAAAAGCCGTTGCTTCGGGAGCTGCAGCTTTGCAACCAAGATTGGCCAGAGTTTTTAATGCTGCGAGAATCCCCGTAATGGAAGGTTATGGGCTAACCGAAACTTCACCTGTTGTATCTGTCAATTGTGAAAAAAATAATGGACTTATGTTTGGCACAGTGGGCAGGCCTTTGTTTAATGTGCAGGTGAAGATAGCCGAAGACGGAGAAATACTAGTTAAAGGTCCAAATGTTATGTTAGGTTATTATAAACAACCCGATTTGACAAAAGATGTTATAGATGCCGATGGTTGGCTGCACACCGGCGATATCGGTGAAATTGTTGGTGATGGTTTTTTGAAAATCACCGACAGGAAAAAAGAAATGTTTAAAACTTCCGGAGGAAAGTATATTGCTCCTCAGGTAATAGAAAATAAATTCAAAGAATCGCCATTTATTGAACAAATTATGGTGATCGGTGAAGGAGAAAAACATCCTGCGGCGTTTATTCAGCCTGCCTGGGACTTTTTAAAAGAATGGTGTAAAAGGAAAGGAATTCCTTTTGAATCAAATCAACAAATCATCCAACATCCCGATGTCATTAAAAGGTTTCAGGAAGAAGTGGATAAGTATAATGAGCATTTTGCTCAATATGAAAATATTAAAAAATTTGAGCTTGTGCCGGATACCTGGAGTGTTGAGACCGGAGAATTGACTCCAACTATGAAAATGAAACGCCGTGTGATTTTGCAGAAATATTCAAAACTCTACGATAAAATATATCGAACCGAACAAAAACCCTCAAGGTAGATTTTCACAGAAGCATTCTTTTACTTTTATATGGCGAAAAAACCAAAAATTAAATTAAAACGTACCATTGGTAGGTTTGAATTGATTGATTTGCCGGATTTGAATTTAAAAGATATCCCTGCCAAAATAGATACCGGAGCATACACTTCTTCCATACATTGCGATAAAATTCAGATTGTCATCAAAGAAGGGAATAAATTTTTAAAAGCAAATTTTTATTCTTTAAGTGGAAAAAAAAAGAAAAAACATATTTTGTATTTCCGGGAATTTGAGAAAAAGAGAATCAAAAACTCTTTCGGTAAAAGTGAATGGAGATATGTCGTAAAGAAAAAGGTGAAAATATTCGATGAATTAATTGAAACTGATTTTTCATTGTCCAACAGAACAAACTTAAAATTTCCTGTTCTTTTGGGCCGGAAATTTTTAAAAGGGAAGTTTGTCGTAGATGTTGCAAAATCTAACTTGAATAAAAAAATAAAAAAATTACAGAATATCTAACAATCAATTAATTTTATTATATGAAGATCGCTATTTTATCGACAGGGCCCAAACTTTATTCTACCCGGCGTTTGGTAGAAGCAGCCCAAAAAAAAGGTCATGAAGTGGAAGTAATAAACCATACAAAATGCGACCTTTTTATAGAGAAGAAACAGCCCATGGTAATTTACAAAGGTAAAAAACTTGATTATTTTGACGCAATTATTCCACGAATTGGTGCTTCGGTTACATTCTATGGTTCGGCTGTAGTCAGGCAGTTTGAGATGATGAAAATTTTTACGGCTACCGAATCGCAGGCATTAATCCGGTCGAGGGATAAATTAAGAAGTTTGCAAATATTGTCACGGGCCGGCTTGGGCTTGCCCAAAACGGCATTTACCAATTTTTCCAAAAATCCCGAGGAGTTGATTGATATGGTAGGTGGTGCTCCTGTGATAATTAAATTGTTGGAGGGAACCCAAGGATTGGGTGTTGTTTTGGCTGAAAACAAAAAAGCAGCGTTGTCGGTCTTAGATGCATTTCACAATTTGAAAGCAAGAGTGATCGTTCAAGAATTTATCAAGGAAGCAGGTGGTGCCGATATCAGAGCATTTGTCGTAAATGGAGAGGTGGTCGGTGCCATGAAAAGGCAGGCTAAAGAAGGAGAGTTTCGGTCAAACTTGCACAGAGGCGGTAATGCAGAACTGATAAAATTAACACGTCAGGAAAAAAGTGCTGCAATTAAAGCAGCTCAAGCACTTGGCTTAAATATAGCAGGGGTGGATATGTTGCGATCCGGAAGAGGTCCGCTCATTATTGAAGTCAATTCATCACCGGGGCTTGAGGGCATAGAAAGGGCTACAGGAGTGGATATTGCAGGAAAAATTATTGAGTTTGTCGAACAAAGTATTCAAAAACGAGGACGTAGAAAACCCATTCAAAAAGACAAAATAAACGCATAAGTGTATCTTCTTGAAATACTTGTATAATTAAGCAGTTTTTCAGAAATATTATTCGTTAAAATAAATACTTTTGCTGCGTGAAGCAAAAGGAGAGAATTAATACTGCCGGATATCTTTACAGATATTTAAGGCCTCATATTTGGAAATTTATTGCAGGTCTTCTATTTTTGATGCTAACGGGTGCCACCGCTCTAATTTTCCCAAAATTGATGGGAGATTTAATAAATGCGGTTTCAATAAATGCAACACAAATCAACAGAGTGGGCCTAATGTTGATGGTTTTATTTTTATTGCAATCAATTTTTTCTTATTTCAGAGTAGTATTGTTTGTCAATGTTACGGAAAATATGTCTGCCGCAATAAGAAAAGATGTATTTGGTCGGTTGCTGACATTACCGGTGAATTATTTTCAAAACAAGAAAGCAACCGAAATCAATGCAAGATTATCGGCAGACATAACTCAAATTCATGATACGTTTACCACCAATTTAGCAGAATTTCTTCGACAATTTATCATAATCATAGGAGGTTTGATTGCCTTATTTTTGACTTCCGTTAAGCTTTCTTTATTAATGCTGTTGACCATTCCGGTGGTAGCAATACTGGCTGTGGTTTTCGGGCGAAAGATTAGACATTTGTCGCGAACTACTCAAGATGAATTGGCAAAAACGAATACATTTTCGGGAGAGGTCATCAATGCATTACCGATTGTCAAGTCATTTACCAACGAGCTGTTCGAACAACTAAAATATGCCGCATTGGCTGAGAATGTCAAAAAAATGGCTATTAAAACAGGCATTGCACGTGGAGCATTTTTTTCTTTTATCATTTTTTGTTTGTTTGGTTCCATTGTATTATTGGTCTGGTATGCCATGCACATGCAGTTGAATGGAGAAATGACACAGGGTGATGTCATTAAGTTTATTTTATATACAATGTTTGTAGGAGCATCGATAGGTGGCATTTCTGAACAATATACGCAAATACAAAAAGCATTAGGTGCTGTACAAAGAATATTCGAAATTTTACAAGAAAAACCTGAAGAGCGTTTGGCGCTTGAACATAATCCTATTCAATTAAAAGGAACCATTGAATTCAAAGACGTTAGTTTTTATTATCCTTCACGTCCGGGTGTTTGGGTTTTGAATGAAGTTACTTTTGACGTAGAGCCCGGACAAATGCTGGCATTGGTTGGCAGCAGCGGTTCCGGAAAATCTACTATAGCACAATTGATTCTTCAATTCTTCTCGCCGATAAAAGGCAATATTTTATATGATAAAATTTCTTATGATCAGTTAACCTTAAAAGATATAAGGCATAATATAGCATATGTGCCGCAGGAAGTTTTTTTGTTTAGCGGAACCATAAAAGACAATATTCAATATGGAAATCCCCGGGCTGGTTTTGAAGAAATTGTCAGCGCCGCAAAGATGGCAAATGCACATGATTTTATTATGGAATTGCCTGAAAAATATGATACACAAGTAGGCGAAAAAGGAGTGCAGCTGTCAGGGGGGCAAAGGCAACGTCTGGCAATTGCCAGGGCTCTGCTAAAAAACCCTTCCATTTTGCTGTTGGATGAAGCAACAAGCGCTTTAGATTCTGAGTCGGAAAAGCTGGTTCAGGAAGCTCTTGAACGCCTGATGAAAGGACGGACATCGATAGTCATTGCTCATCGCTTATCTACCATTAAGAATGCAGATAAAATAATTGTTCTGGATAAAGGAAAGGTGGTAGAATCCGGCACACATGACCGGCTGATTCAAAAACAGGGAGTTTACTACAAACTCTTTATGTTGCAAGAGTTGTCCTACAATTGATTTCGTAACATTTTTTAAGAAAATACGTAATAAACAAAAAATATTCTGTATGAAAAAGAAATTATCGATTTTTTGTAGTATATTCCTTTGTCTCTTTTTCAGTAACTTGAATGCCCAAAGTGGTACAGATTTTTGGTTTGCTCCTCCGGATGTGACAGATTTGCATAATCCCCCCGGTGGAGAACCTATTTATTTATTAATTTCTTCATTTAACCAACCGGCCACCGTCACAATATCGCAACCGGCAAATCCGGGATTTACGCCTATCACTGTTAATTTGGCTGCAAATTCATCGACAAGAATCAATTTGACGCCTTTTAAAAGCCAATTGGAAACCCGTCCTACCAACACAGTATTGAATACAGGATTGCGTATTCAGTCAACGGCAAAAATTCAATGCTATTATGAAGTAAGCAACACCAACAATACAGATATTTTTGCTTTGAAAGGTCCGAATGGTCTTGGTAAAGAGTTTTACATTCCTTTACACAAACATGCCCCTTTTTATAATCACACATTTTCATCACCCCATTTGGCTATTGCATCATTTGATATTGTTGCCACGCAAAACAACACACAAGTGACTATTTATTCCCCCGTACCGGTGGATGGTTATCCGGCTTTACAACAATTTACCATCACATTAAATGCAGGACAGACATATTCTTGTGGTTGGACCGGAGCCAACTATACTCAACCTTCGACACATCCCGGCGGTGCTGTTGTTATATCTGACAAACCTATTGCCATCACCATAAAAGATGACTCCAATCATAATCCTTCCGGAGGGTGTTATGATCTAATGGGAGACCAAATTGTGCCGGTAGATATTTTAGGTACCGAATATATCGCTGTCAAAGGCCAGTTGAACAACAATGGAGATGAAAGTGTCATCATTACAGCCGTTCAAAATAATACTAAAGTATATATTGATGGAAATCCTGTGCCTGTGGCAACGTTGTTTGCAGGAGAAGTATACCGCTATGATATGGATTATCTGTCCGGTGGGCCCAATAATAGTGTCTATATTCAAACATCCAAACCCGTTTATTGTATGCATGTTACCGGATTTGGCTGTGAAATGGGCGAAGCCATTCTTCCCCCACTAAATTGTGCCGGATCTTCTCAGGTAAGTTTTGTTAGGTCAACTTCTGAAGCTTTTTATTTGACTATCTTGGTTAGATCTTCTGCTGTGAATAATTTCTCAATCATTGGACCGGGTACTGCCACGATCAATCCTGCATCTTTTCAAAATGTGCCGGGAACCGGAGGTTTGTGGAAAGCAGCAAAGATTCAATACAATACAACTGAAATTCCGGTAGATTCTACATTTTTGGTGACCAATTCTGCAGATGTTTTTGCTCTGGGCATCATCAATGGAGGGGCTACTACCGGATGCCGTTATGGATATTTCTCTGAATTTGCTGCGAAAAATGTCGTCGATGCAGGAAATGACCAATTTGTGTGTGCAAATTCTGTAGTTACACTTAACGGAAGTGTACAAGGTGGTGATACATCTGGAATTTGGACAACCAATGGGTCGGGATATTTTACTCCTTCAAATACCTCGTTAAATGCCACATATGTGCCTTCGGCCGCTGATACCACCAATGGCAGTATTTATATCTGGCTCACTTCCACCGGTAATTGTACACCTGTGAAAGATTCTATCAAAATTACCTTTACACCTGCACCATATGTTGAGGCCGGAAGCAATATTTTGTCTTGCGGCACGGATACAGTTCAGTTAAATGGCATGGTGGGCGGCCCTACATTGACAGGTATTTGGACTACTGCCGGAACAGGAAGTTTTATTCCTAATGCTGCAGCTTTGAATGCAAAATATGTCCCATCAACCCAGGATGTTTCCAATGGCCAGGTTTGGTTATACTTGACATCAACCGGAAATGGTAATTGCAATCCGGCAAAGGACAGTGTTTTGATACAGTTTACTCAACCTGCGATTGTCAATGCTCCATCTGATACGACCATATGTGCCACATACAATTCTATAGCAATAATCGGCACCGTTTCCGGAGGTACGAATACCGGTATTTGGTCTAGTTCCGGAAGCGGATTTTTCTCTCCTTCACCAACATCGTTGAATGCCACCTATTACTTCAGTTCGGGCGACACAGCCAATGGCAGTGTATGGTTATACCTGACTTCGACCAACAACGGACCATGTCCGGCCAAGAAAGATTCTATGTTAATTACATTTATGCCTAAACCTGTGGTTGAAGCAGGGCCGGATATGACTGTTTGTGCCAACAATGCCCAGGTGAATTTATCCGGCAGTATATACAATTCTACTTCAGCTGTTTGGTCCACATCGGGTAGCGGTACATTTTCGCCCAACAATCAAACCTTGAATGCTACATATATTCCCAGCAATCAGGATAAATCAAATGGACAAGTATGGCTCTATTTGACGACAACCACACCGGTGCAGTGTCTGCCTGTTAAGGACAGCGTGAAAATTACTATCACTCCGGCTCCGCAAGTCAATGCCGGACCGGATCAATTTGTGTGTGTCACCAACCTCAATGTTCAATTAAATGGATCGGTCACCGGCGGAAGCTTCGGCGGTGTGTGGACAACCTTAGGCACCGGTACATTCTCTCCATCCAATACTTCTTTGAATGCTACATATTCTGCAAGTAGCCAGGATTCTGCAAATGGATCGGTTACACTTATTTTAACTTCCACCAACAATGGAAACTGTTTGCCGGTATCTGATACGATGAAAATATTTATTTTGCCTGCCGGTACGGCCAATGCCGGGCCGGATTTGACCGTTTGTGCCAATTCGGTAGCTCAACTAAACGGTCAAGTGGGAGGTGCGGCTACTACCGGTTATTGGACTTCTCAAGGAAGTGGTGGTTTTACCCCGAGTGCCAATGCCTTGAACGCAACCTACGTGCCAAGCCCGGCCGATACGGCAAATGGTTTTGTTGTGTTGATCTTGCATGCCAATAGCTGTAATCAAGCGAAAGACACTCTGGTTTTAACCATCACCGATGCACCTGTGGCCAACGCAGGTCCGGATGATGATGTATGCGCCAATAACCCGTCAATTAACCTAAGTGGCTCGGTATTTATTGCTACGGGTGGTGTATGGAGTGGGGGTACAGGTACTTACAATCCGTCCAACACTCAGTTAAATACTACATACATGCCATCGGCACAGGAAGTTGCCCAAGGATATGTTCAGTTGATACTGACTACCTCCGGAAATGGTAATTGCAATCCATCCTACGATACTGTTGTTTATACCATAACACCCGCTCCGCAAGTTAATGCCGGTCCGGATCAATATGTTTGTAAAGCAGCAGGGCAAACTCAGCTGAATGGTGTTGTTAGTGGAGGTACGAATACCGGCGTATGGTCAACAACAGGTACAGGCACTTTTTCTCCAAATCCGAATATTCTGAATAGTTTCTATGTATTTAGTCCATCAGACACTGCCCAGGGATTTGTTTATCTTATACTTACCTCTACCAACAACGGAAAATGTGCCGCAGTGTCAGACACTTTATTATTGACATTTGGTAATTCAAGCTTTGTGGATGCAGGCCCTGATTTATATGTATGTGAAAATAATTTGCAGGCATCACTGAATGGTTTTGTTTCAGGGGGAAGTAGCACCGGGCAATGGTCGACAATGGGAGATGGTCAGTTTAATCCAAGTAATCAAAATTTAAATACAGTTTACATCCTTGGCACAAATGATAGTATAAACGGACAAGTTACGATTTATCTTACTTCCACCAACAACGATCCCGGTTGTTTGCCCGGAATGGATTCGTTGATTGTTTTTGTTCAAAAGCAACATATTGCCAATGCAGGCAATGATATCACTGCATGTCCTTCTACTAAGCCAATCGGTTTAATTGGTCAAGTGCAAAACTCAACCGGTGGTATATGGTCTACAAGTGGCACCGGATTTTTTGTGCCAAACGACTCATCGTTAATTACTTCTTATGTGCCATCACCTCAGGATTCGGCGTTAGGACAGTTTTATATTGTCTTAACTACAAAATACAATGGAGCTTGCCCATCGGTTAGCGATACGATTTGGGTGAATATGGTCAACATGTTGAATGCTGACTTTGCATACTCGAATGCTTGTGTTGACCAAAATGTTAATTTTATTGATTCATCTTCAATTCCTACCGGAAATATCAATAGTTGGTACTGGACATTTGGCGATGGTTATTATGGATTTTTACAAAATGAAATGCATGTTTACACACAAACCGGAACATATAATGTTACATTAGTCGTTAAATCCGACAACGGATGTATTGACACGGTGATAAAAACCGTAAATATCTATCCTTCCCCGTCAGCGGGATTTACTGTTAATGGTAATGTTTTTGCAGGCATGCCCATATCTTTTACCAATACTTCTACAGGACAAACATACAACTGGTGGAATTTTGGCGATGGTACCGGAACTTCCTCTGTGACAAATCCTGTGTATACATATGACTCAGCCGGTAATTATATTGTATCGTTGACGGTAACTAATAATTTTGGTTGTTCCGATTCCATCTCCCAACAACTTGTTGTGAACCCGATTGAAACCAAGGTGTATCCGCCGGTATTGCCAAATACATTTACTCCAAACGGAGATGGCAATAATGATATACTCTTTGTCAGAGGTGGTCCTTTTAAGACATTGACATTTGTTGTTTATGATGAGTGGGGTAATCAAATTTTTATCTCCAATGATGAATCCATAGGATGGGATGGAACATACAATGGTAAAGAAGTGCCTGTAGGGGTGTATGTATACACCGTAAATGCCGAAACTATGGATGGGAAAATATACAATTATACTGCTGAAGTGAAATTAGTGCGTTAATTTTTAAAAAATTATTTTATGAAAAAGATACTTTTTATCATTTTCACGGTGACCGGTATAAATTTTGGGATTCGTGCCCAGGATTTTCATTTTACACAATGGGACCGGCTAAAATTATATTACTCACCGGCCGAAACAGGCAATGATGAATATAAATATTCCGCCCAAATGATGATGAGGTCACAATGGCGTTATTTTTTAAGCAGGCCATTTGCCACTTATTTTGTTTCTTATGATATGCCATTGAAAGAACGTTGGGGGGTGGGTGGCTATGTAGCCAAAAATGAAGCAGCTTGGGGCTACAACGACTATCGTGTGGTTGCATCAGGTTCGTATTTAATCACCAATCCCGGTCAAAAAAAACATTTATTGAAAACAGGATTACAAGCAGGTTTTATCCATAAAAACTTAAGTTCTTTGTCAACCTTTGACAAGCAATATCAAGATGGTGGATTCAACAGCGAACTTCCAAGTGGTGAAAATATCGGCTCATTAACCCGTTGGATGCCTGAGTTTAATTGGGGTATTTATTATGCATTTTTATCTGATGATAATAAATGGAATCCATCCATAAGTTTTGCAGTGAATCATATCACGGCACCCAACGAAGCCATGATAGGATCCCCGTCTAATTTGCCGAGAAGATTCACTACAACTATATCCATTCCCTATGTGATAGACGAAAGAAATACGGTACAAGCCGGTGTATTGGGCATGTGGCAAGGAAAACATCAAGAAATTTTGCCCGGAATAATGTATCAATACAAATTAAATGACCCTGAAATAAAACTTACGGGCAATGCCATGTACCGTATAAACGATAGTTTCATCGCAGGGGTTGGTTTGATATATAAAGAATTTACTTACATGTTTACTTATGATGTGAATATTTCACCGTTAAAATCTTATAGCCGTAACCGTGGTGCTTTGGAATTTTCTATTACTTTCAAAAGAAAAAAATAGCGTTTTTGTTTATTTCAGTTTTTATCAAGATTGAAGATTTTAGAAAAATTCGGAATTTTGCATACATGGACAATCCTATAGACAAAGATAAAATTACTGAAACACCCGGGTTGTTACCCTATGCTCATCATATTGGCAGTGGGTTGATTCGTCCTGAAGACATAGGAAAAGTCAAGGGACGAGCCATGCAGGCCATGGTGGATCAAACCAACAGACAACTGCAACAGATCTACGAACAAATGCAATTACTGGCAACTCAAGCCAATGATCTGAAAAAGCGATTTGAGATCTCAAAAGATATTTATCAGGCACAGATGAATTTTGAACCAATTATTGGGCATACTTATTATTTATATACCAACGGAGAAGATCAAAAAGTTCTTTCAATGATTGCACCTGATGAGTGGGGTAAAAAAATGCCTTATAAAGAATTTATTGCTAAAGTAAAATTGTTGTCGGATCATACATGGGAAGTTTTAAAATAAACCGGGGCATAATTCTTTTATTAGTTGTTTCTTTCATCTATGCTTGCAATCAAAATAAACCTTCCAGACAAATAATTTCGGGAGAAGCCCAAGGAACCACTTTCACAATAGTATATTTGGGTGAACCAATGCCACATCTGACCGGAAAAATAGATTCATTGTTTGAAGCAGTCGATAAATCTTTATCTACCTACCGTAAAGATTCAAAAATTTCTGCGTTTAATCAATCTGATGCAGGAATCCTTGCAGATACCTTATTATTGGAAATGTTTAAATTATCAATGCTTGTAAATAAATATACTAATGGATATTTTGATCCAACCATTGGGAAAATAGTGAAATTTTGGGGTTTTCATCCTGATTCGCTTTCTGCCGTTTATACTTTTGACAGCATCATTGACTGTAGAGGAATCAACCGAATAAAAATTAAATCAGATTCGCTGATCAAATCTTTTCCTTGTTTAGAACTTGATTTTAATGCAATTGCTCAAGGTTATACAGTGGATTTAATTTCTTCTTTTTTGGAACAACAAGGCATACAAAATTTTATTGTTGAGTTGGGAGGCGAAGTAAGGGCAAAAGGAATGAAGGATGATGAAAATTTTTGGACGGTAGGTATTGAAAAACCTGAAAATATCGGTAAAAGAGAATTGATGTATGTCATTTCGTTGGAAAATAAATCTTTGGCTACTTCAGGCAATTATAGAAAGTATAAATGGAAAGATGGTCGAAAGCTTGGGCATACCATCGATCCTTTTACCGGTCAACCAAAACTCGACAGTTTATTAAGTGTCAGTGTGATTGCCCAAAGTTGTGCAGTGGCAGATGGGGTAGCAACAGCATGCATGGCCATGGGGTTAGACAAAGCATATCAATGGGCGTCACGTCAGGATTCTTTAGGTTTCATTTTTATTTATTCCGATTCTAATAATCGTAACCAAACAAAAATTTTAGGCAATTTAAATCTTGTTAAGGTTGAATAATTTATGAATTGTTGAGTCAATCAGATTTTTGAAAGATAAATTAAGACGAATTTAATGAGAATTTCTGTAAGCATTTTTGGTTTCCCGTCCGGCTTTTACCACACCTTTGAATTTCAACATATAATGTCCTAAATTGGTCTGAAGATCAATGGTTCGTTCTTGATAACCAAGTTTATGCTTGGTATCAAAAATTACGACAACAGTGTCTGTATTTCCCGGAGCTACCGGATGTTTTGGATATTGCACCTTTGTACAAGGGCATTCTACCTTGTAATTTTGGAATATGACAGGAATATTACCGTTATTTTTGAATGGAAATTTCATCAAAACTTCTTCTCCTTCGTCAACGCGTCCAAATTTATATGTGTTTTTTTCAAAAGCAAGGTTTGATTGAAGTGTCAAAATAAAAAGGCCTGCCCCGTAAAGTAGGACAGGCCTTGTATCTGGTTTTAATTTCAGCATAGTATTAGTTTTCTACCGGAGCCCCTTGAGGAGTTGGTTTTTCAGGTGTAGTGGCAGGTGCAACCACATTTCCTTTAATTCGAAGTATTTTGGTAGGTTCACTGGCGTTGGAATAAACAGTTACAGTTTTATTGATAGGTCCTAATCGCTTAGTGTCATAACTAACTTTAATGATTCCTAATTCACCGGGTTTAATTGGTTCGGTAGGCCAACTTGGCACAGTGCAACCACAGGAACCTCTGGCACTTGAGATGATTAAAGGAGATTTTCCGGTGTTTTTAAATTTAAATTCACGTGTACCGTCAGCACCTTGCTCGATAGTGCCATAATCAATCACTTCTGTTTCAAATGTAATTACAGGAGCATTAGGATCAACCGGATTGGCATTGCCTGTGTTTTCTTGTGCATTTAAACTCAACCATCCGATACTGATCATTAACAATAAAGCTTTTACTTTTTTCATAGGCATTAAATTTTTATTTTCAAAGTTAAACATATTTATTTTTTGATTTTTATTTTAACAAAAGTTTAACAGCAAAGTACATGAAAAAAACGTGCCAAGTTTATGCAAATTAAAAACTAAATTGAAAATTTTTCAAAATTTTACATTATCTTTTTGCTTAAGATGAATTTGACTTACTTTTGCCATAAAAATTAAATAATGATGGAAATACCAAAGCAGTATAATCCAAAAGGAGTTGAAGATAAATGGTATCAAGAGTGGATGGAAAATGATTTGTTTGCTTCGCGCCCGGATGAAAGGCAACCATATACGATTGTTATGCCACCGCCGAATGTTACAGGGGTTTTACATATGGGGCATATGCTCAACAATACGATTCAAGATATTTTGATACGTCGTGCAAGAATGATGGGGAAAAATGCCTGTTGGGTGCCCGGTACTGACCATGCTTCCATTGCCACTGAAGCTAAAGTGGTGGCTATGTTGAAAGAAAAAGGAATCAAAAAAAGCGATTTGACTCGAGAAGAATTTCTGAAATATGCATGGGAGTGGAAAGAAAAGCACGGGGGAATTATTTTGGAACAATTAAAAAAGTTAGGGGCGTCTTGTGATTGGCATCGTACAAAATTTACCATGGATCCTGATTTAAGCGAAGCTGTAATTGATTGTTTTATAGATTTGTATAACCGTGGTTATATTTATCGTGGCAAAAGGATGATTCATTGGGATTGTGAGGCCAAAACAGCACTAAGCGATGAAGAGGTTATCTATAAAGAACATCATGGGTGGCTATATTATGTGAAATATTTGTCAGTGGACAATCCCGGCCAATGGTTGACAGTGGCTACAACGCGTCCTGAAACAATACTTGCCGATGTGGCTGTGTGCGTTAATCCAAAAGATGAAAGATACCGGGATTGGATTGGTAGAAAAGTGCTTGTGCCTCTGGTCAATCGTGAGGTGCCTGTGATTGCCGTCTCTTATGTTGACATGGAATTTGGAACAGGATGTTTGAAAATCACACCTGCGCACGACCCCAATGATTATGAAATTGGGCAAAAATACAATCTGCCGATTATAGATATTTTAACCGACGACGGAAAATTAAATGAGAATGCCGGTTGGTTTGTGGGAGAAGACCGTTTTGCTGCCAGAAAATTGATGGTTGATAAGCTTCGGGAGTTAGATTTGATTGAAAAAGAGGAAGAGATTAACAACACAGTAGGATACTCCGAGAGAACAAATGTTGTTGTGGAACCAAGGCTATCATTGCAGTGGTTTGTCGACATGAAAAAATTTATGAAGGATTATCCTCAAGTGTTGACGGCGGTATTAAATGATGAAATTGCTTTTCATCCTCCAAAATTTAAAAATCTATACAGGCATTGGATAGAAAACATAAAAGATTGGTGCATCTCAAGACAACTTTGGTGGGGACATAGAATTCCGGCGTGGTATTGCGATAACCGTGGATGTGAAGAAGTGGTAATGATATCCAAAACAAAACCTCAAGCTTGCGATAAATGCGGCCAAAGAGACACATTATATCAAGACGAAGATGTGCTTGACACCTGGTTTTCATCATGGCTTTGGCCGATTTCCGTTTTTGATGGTTTTAAAGATCCCGGAAATCCTGATATTTCCTATTATTATCCAACCGACGATTTGGTCACGGCCCCTGAGATTATGTTTTTCTGGGTCGCCAGAATGATTATGGCAGGATATGCATTCAGAGGTGAAAAACCTTTTAAAAATGTTTATTATACAGGTATAGTGCGGGATAAATTAGGACGAAAGATGTCAAAGTCGCTGGGCAATTCTCCCGATCCGATATTGTTGATGGATCAATACTCGGCAGACGGAGTTAGAGTCGGTATGTTGTTTAGTTCTCCTGCCGGGAATGACCTTTTGTTTGACGAATCATTGTGTGAACAAGGGAGAAATTATGCCAATAAGATATGGAATGCTTTTCGATTGATCAATTCATGGCAATATGATGATTCAATGGTTACACCGGAAGTCAACAAACTTTCGGTGTTATGGTTTGAAAATTTTTTGAATCAAAAAATCAATGAGTTAGAAGACCATTTTCAAAAGTTCCGTATATCCGATGCTCTCATCACTCTTTATAAGCTCACATGGGACGATTTCTGTTCCTGGTATCTCGAGCTGATCAAGCCAAAAGAAAAGATCGATAAATTTACATACGATAAGACATTGGAATTTTTTTCCATCTTGTTGAAGTTAAATCATCCTTTCATGCCTTTTATTACTGAAGAAATATGGCATTATTTGCCGGATAGGGAGAGTACCTATATTATGACTGCCAAATGGCCTAAGGCTGCAAAGGTTAATCAGGATATTATTGAATATTTTGAAAATATTAGAAAAATCATCATAGGTGTTCGCCAGGTAAGGTCTCAATACAATATCGCCTTGAAAGAAACTCTTGAGTTGATTCCCAAAAACAAGCAATTGCCCTATTTTCAATGGCTTCATCTGGTTGAAAAGCTGGCCAATGTTGAAGTGAAACCTGATAGAGATGTGAAAAGATTTGCTACCATTCTTGCCGGCAATGATTCGTTCATGGTGTCGATTGAAAATTTTATCAATGAAGATGCGGAGAAAGAAAAAATTCTTAAAGAAATAAATTATTGGCAAGGATTTTTGACTTCTGTTGAGAAAAAATTGTCCAATCAAAAATTTGTGCAAAATGCACCGGTTGAAATAGTTGAAAAAGAAAAAAAGAAAAAACAAGATGCAGAAGCAAAGTTGCAGCAATTGCACGATGCGTTGGAAAAATTAAAAAATTAAATTTGTTTTGAAGAAAAAAAAGAAATTGCATAAAAAGCTATCTGCAAGGTCCAAAAAACGTGGAAGTTCGCCTCAAACCATTGTTTATACCGGAGAATTTCTCCAAAACACGGAGATATTATGGTATGAATATGACGGACAAAAAGTAAAAAAACACTCTGTCAGATCGTTAGAACAAATACCTGATGTCAGCCGGTCAAATCACTTTGTATGGGTTAATGGACTTTCACAAGTAGAAGAAATTTTAAAAATTATTCAAAAATTTTTCCACGACAAAAATTGGTTGGAAGATGTCTTTTCCGTGAATCAACGCCCTAAATTTGTATCACAACATGAAAGTGCAATTTTTGCCATTTTCTATCAAGCGGTCAATACAGAAGGTATGGATGTCTATTTTCAAAATGCATTGTATTTGAAAAATAATATGGTTTTCTTATTCTCTGAATACAAACCTGAATTTATCTCTTTGCTTGAGCAATCTATAAACAATCAAAAATCCAGAATAAGACAGAAAAGCTCGGAATATTTATTTTACAGAATTTTAGATTTTACGGTGGACGAATATCTGATTAAAGCAGAAAATCTTGAAAACGAGTTGTTGCAATTGGAAAGCGAATTGTATGACAATGTAGGGGATGACATAGATCAAAATTTGATTAAAATTCGCAGAGAATTTTTGAATTTTAAAAAATATGTTTCACCATTTGCCGAAAATTATCTTTTTGCCATCAAAGAACGAAATCCTCTTTATGAAATAGAAGATCTCAAACCATTTTGGGAAGATTTATATGACCATATCAATCAATTACAAGCAATAATCAATCACTTAAATGATTATTCCTATAATCTTATTCAGGCAACATATACATTGTTGAGTCATAACATGAATAATGTGATGAAAACGCTTACCGTAATTGCCACGATTTTTATGCCCTTGACTTTTATTGTTGGAATTTACGGTATGAACTTTCATTATATGCCCGAGTTGAATTGGCCTTGGGCTTATCCTGCCGTTTTGATTATTATGTTTTTGATTGCAATAGGTTTATTGATTTATTTTAAAAGCAAAAGATGGTTTTGAGAATGGCTTGGAAACAATTAATGTATAATTGAAAAGTGAATTACAAGCATCCGGTCCGATTGCCATAGAATTTTTCTATTTTCAACGAAGTGATAACATGAAAATCAATCCGTTATTAAGTTTTTCTTTTTTTCCTATAGACCATATAAAAGACCTGTGGCAGCATGGTAAGTGACAAAAACATGCAGATGATGAGTCCGCCTACAATCATGATGGCTATGGGCTTTTGCACTTCAGATCCCATGCCGGTAGGAATGGCGGCCGGCAATAGTCCCATAGAGCCCATGAGTGCAATCATCAGGATGGGACGCAAGCGGCTGTAAACACCGTTTGAAATGGCTTCATGCAAAGATAAAGATATTGTGTTGCCTGAAAGATTTGCATAATTCAAAACCGTTTTTTCCGGGAAGGTTGATGTCTAAAATAATGCAGTCGAAATCTTGTCTTTTGACGATGCGGTCTGCCAAATCGCCGTCATACACGCTTGTTACTTCAAAGCCCTCGGCAGAAAGCGCCGTTTGGATATTTTTATTCAACGTTTTGTCGTCTTCTATCAACAAGATTTTCATAAATGCAAAACTATCAAATGATGGGATATTACATTCAATCTTTATATTTCAGGACTATAAAAATTAAAAATTAACCGTAAAATGTTGCATGAAAATTTAGATTAAATTTTCCTAAATTATATGGTTTTAAGGAAATCTCATGCCTATTCAAAGTGATTAAAAAAGAAAAATTTCTAAATTGAAGTGTGATTGACTTTTTTTTGCAAAGTATTTTGTTTTTTCATTTGTCAAAATCATAACTTTACACGCAAAAAAATGATAATTTTACGGTAAATGCCTTCGAATGACGACATACAAGAAAAGGTGAAAGCCATCTTCACCACTTATCTCGAAAAAAACGGGCACCGGAAGACTCCTGTCCGTTACCAAATATTAAAAGAAATTTATAACTTAAAAGGGCATTTTGAGATTGATGATTTGTATTTAATCATGAAACAAAAAAAATTCAGAGTCAGCAGGGCAACTCTATATAATACCATCGAATTATTGTTGGCGTGCAACCTGGTGAGAAAGCATCAATTTGGCAATAATGCTGCTCAATTTGAAAAAACTTTTGAATATAAACAACACGATCATGTCATTTGTACACAGTGTAACAAAATTATAGAGTTTTGCGATCCAAGGCTTCAAAGTATCAAAGAAACAGTCGGACAATTGCTTGATTTTAAAATTTTGCACCATTCATTATTATTGTATGGTGTTTGCAGTTCTTGCCAATCAAATAAAAATAATGACAAACAACTAAACACATAACTTATGTTATTTCAATTCGAAAGGAAAAAAGAAAAAAATTACATTACCTATTATCTTAAAGGTAGGTGTCTGGATGATTATTCAACCGTCAAATTCATTGAATCTTTGCAAGATGATATACTTGACGAACATAAATTGTTTATTGTCAATCTGCAAGATTTGGAACTAATCAATAGTGCCGGATTGAATGCGCTCATCAAAGCATTGACAATGGTAAGAAATAATGGTGGAGAGTTGGTGGTGACGAATGTGCCTGACCAATTAAAAAAAATGTTTTTGATGACTCGTTTAAATACGGTTTTCCACTTGGTGGAAAATAATAAAGAAGCAGAAAAGTATTTTAAAGAAATTGAAAAAAACGAAGCATGAAAAATGTAGATGTTTTATTGGGCTTGCAGTGGGGTGATGAAGGAAAAGGAAAAGTGGTAGATGTATTAGCCAAGGATTATGATATTGTGGCAAGATTTCAAGGCGGCCCGAATGCAGGGCATACGCTTGAAATGAACAATAGCAAGTTTGTGTTGCATACCATTCCATCCGGTATTTTTCACAATCATACCATAAATGTTATTGGCAATGGAGTGGTGATCGATCCAGTAGTGTTAAAAAGAGAAGTTGACAAGTTGTCGGAATCAGGCGTGGAATTTTTAAACAGATTATACATTGCCAAAAAAGCACATTTGATTCTGCCTACACATCGTTTGTTGGATAAAGCGTCTGAATTGTCAAAGGGCAAAGACAAAATAGGTTCTACTCTGAAAGGTATTGGCCCGGCTTATATGGACAAAACCGGACGGAATGGGCTAAGAATAGGGGATTTGTTTGATCCATCTTTCGACCAAAAATATGAAAAGCTAAAACAAAAACATTTACGTATCCTTGAAAATTACGGTTTTGAAGAAACGTTTGATGAAGATGAAAAGTTGTTTTTTGAAGCAATTCATTGGATTAAACAATTAAATATCATAGACAGCGAAATTTTTATACATCAACAATTGTCATCCGGGAAGAAAATTCTTGCCGAAGGCGCTCAAGGCACATTATTGGATATTGATTTTGGTTCTTATCCATTTGTGACTTCATCCAATACCATCACGGCAGGAGCACTGACCGGATTGGGCTTACCTCCAAAAGTCATTAATAATGTTTATGGTATTTTCAAGGCCTATTGCACCAGAGTGGGAAGCGGGCCTTTCCCAACCGAATTAACCGATGAAACAGGCGAATGGTTGCGTCAAAAAGGTAAAGAATTTGGTTCAACAACCGGCCGCCCAAGACGTTGCGGATGGCTCGACCTGCCTGCATTGAAATATGCAGTCATGATCAATGGAGTCAGCCATTTGATGATGATGAAAGCAGACGTGCTCTCCGGGATGGATTATATTAAAGTATGTATAGCGTATGAATTTAATGGTAAAAAGTTAGATTATGTTCCTTTTGAAATTCATCGGAGTGAATTAAAACCTGTATATGTGGAATTACCCGGATGGAAAGAAGATGTCAATAATGTATCAACTCCCGATCAATTGCCTGAAAACTTATCGAAATATATACAATTTATTGAAAAAGAAGTTAAAGTTCCGATTGGTTTTCTTTCTGTAGGACCTGACAGAACTCAATCGGTTGTGCTTGACAAAGCATTGGCAAAATAATATACCATGCCATTTGTTGCAAGATTTGGCCGGCTGAAATTTTTGTCATGTTTAGTGTCGTTGCTTTGTTTCGATCTTTATGTTTGGGCCCAAAAAAAAGTTCCTGTAGAAATAATTAACTCTGATGTGTTGGAAATCTTTAACAATAATGGACAAACTATCAAAAAGATTTCCGGAAATGTACAATTGAAGCATGAAGGATTATTTTTTCAGTGTGATTCGGCATTAATTTTTGATAAACCTCAAATATTGAATGCCTACGGCAACGTAAATATTCGTCAAGGAGATACCATCTATTTCAGATCCGATTCATTAAATTATCAAGGAACCCCAAAAATCCTTGATGCATATGGAAATGTTTTAATGGAAACCCCGGATATTCGTTTAACAACCCCTCATTTAACTTATGACCGAAATAATCAAACGGCATATTATTTTGAATCCGGTGAAATTATTGGCAAAAAAGATCCATTCCGCTTGTCAAGTCAAATTGGTCTATATTTTGGCAATGGATCATATTTCAGATTCGGTAAAAATGTCAAAGTAGTTAAAAACGACATAACCATTGAAACAGATACATTACTATATTTTGAAAAAGAAGATAGATATGTTTTTCAGGGGAAAACATATATGCAATCGCCTGATGGATTTGTAGTATGCGAGAAAGGTTTTTATTGGCCTGCCGAAGATAAAGCGTTATATCAAAAAAATGTAAGCATATGCAAAGCTTCCAATTTTATTACCGGCGACAGTATTGCCATTGATCAAAAAAAACGTATCGTGCATTTCGGACCTAATTTTTTCTTTATAGATACGGTGGAAAAAGCTTTTATGCACGCGCACAAAGGTGTCTACTATCTACAAGATGACAGCATGGCAGCATATACAAATCCATGTTTGGGATACCTCACGGATGATGATACTTTGTGGATTAAAGGAGATACTGTTTTGTTCAAATTAAAAAGTTCAACCGATTCATTGTCTATAAAAAACCACAGTGCCATTGATACGGCAAAAAAAGATGACCTTGTAACTTTTTGGGCATTTCCTAATGCGGCTATTTATAGTGAAGATTTGTCCGGAAAAAGTGATTCTTTGTTTTATGCAAGCAACGACAGTTTATTACATTTGATAGGAAGTCCTGTTTTATGGATGGGAGAGATGGAGATATATGCAGATACAATTGTAGCATTTTTTTACGATACTATCATGCAAAACATGCTATTTTATGAAAATACTTATTTATCCCAATGGTTAGACAGTGCCTCATTTAACATGATGTATGGCGTTTATGGGCGGTTGGTTTTTCATAATAATCAACCGGCAGTATTGTACTTGGATACTGCTGCCGAAGCCATTTATCATGTTAAGGATGATGATGGAAAAAAGATTGGGATTAATCATAGTCATTCTCAAAACATAAAAATATATTTCAAAGAAAAAGAATTATCAAAAGTTGTTTTGCAACAAAATCCACAAGGCATCATTGATCCGCCATTAAAAGAAGAACTGAAAATTTTGGAAGGATGGAAAAACAGAAGAGAAGAAAAAATTTACAGAAACGCGTTTCCTTTGGTCATTTCCACTAATGAATGCGAATGCCGAAAACAGTAATGTCGTCGGTTTGTTCATTCTCGCCCTTCCATCTATAAAAAGTATCTTGCAAGATGTTTAATTGGTGAGACACATTGTAATCGGCCATCGAAAACAATAAATCCCTGAATTGATTATATTTAAATTTTTTACTTTGCGGACCGCCAAATTGATCGCAATATCCATCGGTGGTCATATACATCAGATCGCCCGACAATGGCTTGAACTCAACCAGACTGAATTTTTTGTCTGTATCCCGATATTTTCCAACAGGCATTTTATCTCCGATTATCTCGATGATATAGTTGTTATTTTTTTCGAAAATTCTAATTCTGTCCGTGGAAAAATATTGCAAGTAATGATTTTTGCTTTTTGTGACGATATAAAGTGACAAAAATGCCCCGGACCATTGCACTTTACCTTCTCTATGGTCAAATCTGATTAAAGACACATCCATTCCGTCTTTATTGTCGTTTTCGTTTTGGTTGAGGGCTTCTATAATTTTTTTCTTCAGGCAGGATAATAATTCTGCGGAACTAATGTGCGGATTGAGTTCTATCAACTCATTCAAAAAAGAAATTCCTAATAATGTCATAAATGCACCGGGCACTCCATGACCGGTACAATCGGCCAAGCAAAAAAATGTCACGGAATGCTCTTTTGTTTCAATTTTTTTTGACCAATAGAAATCTCCACTTACGATATCTTTGGGCATAAACATTAAAAAATAATCTCCAATTGCTTGCAAATCGACAGATGCCTGTTTGATTAACGCCTCCTGAATTCTTTTGGCATATTTGATGCTGTCGGTGATATCTTTATTTTTGATTGACAATAATTGATGACTTTTTTCTATTTCCAATTTTTGATTTTTGACTATCTGCAGTGTCTTGGATAATTGCCTTAAATAGATGACAAGTAAAATTCCCAAGATAGAAAATGCTATCAGCAATATGTTTTGTCTTTTTTGTTTTTCTTTTTCTAAAATAAGATTGTTTTTCAACTGTTCTTCCCTCAATGCTTGAAGTTTTTCCATTTGAAAGGATACTTGTTGTTGTATCATTTTTTTTCTGGTATCCTCCGAAAAAATTTCTTTTATCAAATCAACATATAAGTTAAGATATTTTTCCATTTCTTTATATTCACCCATTTGCGAATATAGCTGGCTTAGAAGCAAAGCCGATTCACTGACTAAATATTTGCTTTTTATATCTCGTGCAATATTCATGGCTTTTTGTGCCTGTTCTAATGCGCTTTGATAGTTGCCCATTTTCGCATCTATTCTGGCTGATGTCAGCCAGGCATTTGTTTGAGTTTCGGCATTAAGATGCTCAAAATTCTTTTTATCCTGAAAAACTTGCTTTAAAAAATACTTGGCTTTGATTACATCGTTTTGGTGGAAATAAATTAATGCAAGATTTATGAGTGTTTTTTCAATATCCGGCAATTGATATTTTTTTCGCAATTCATAACTTTTTACAAAATATTTTTTTGCCTGTTCATATAATTCTTTGCTTAAATAAAGATTCCCAAGATTATTGTATGCAATAGCCAATAATGATATTTTGTCTAAGTTTTCAAAAATATTGATTGCTTTCAAACAATTATCAAATGCCAATTCATAATCGTGCAAATTTTCATAAACCATAGCCAGATTAAGCAAACAATAACCTTGCATCAAAGAATCCCCTATGGTCTCATTAAGTTTTGCGGCTTGAAAAAGATATTCGGCCGCTTTTCCATAATCTCCTCTGGAATTATACAATGTCCCCAGATTGTTGTATGTTATCGCCAATTTTTTGTTATCCTCAAGGAGTTGTTGGATTTTTAATGCAGCCAAATAATAAAATTCTGCTTTGTCATTTTGGTCATGAGTCCGGTAATAAAATCCCGTATTGTTAAGAATATTTCCCAAAGTGCCCAGATATAACCTTTTCTCATCGGAGTTTAACCTGCTTATATCTTTCAGCTTTGGTTTTATATAGTTGTATAACCATAAATTGTATTTGAACCAAATTTTTTCATTATTACTGTTTTCGATAATTTGTTCTATCCAATAAATTTTGCTGCTGTCGGTTTTTTCGGAATGAAATTTATTCAAACAAGAATCAAGCAATTTCAATTCTGTATTTACTAAAACACTTTTATCAATGTCGACAAGGTAAAATTTTTCAGAAGCAAATAATACATTGCACAAGCACAAAAAAATATGAAAATAAGATACCCTTTTCACCTTGTTGATACTATTGATTTTTGGTCTGCTAATTTAAACTATTGAAGTTGACATGCCAATACGTTTAAATACTTACATGTTTTCACAGCCCAATCATAAAGCCCACGCGGATATCAGGATTAGGCATGTAAATAGGATATTTTTGCCTGTAACTTACTCCATCCAAAACATTATATAAGAGCAATAATGTCAATCTCGATTTATTACCAATTGGCGATGAAATACCACCGCCCAACAACAATCTTGGCACTGCTACACGACCTTCGGGAACCAAATATCCGGGATATTTAAAACTCAATATCTCATATTCTCCATGTAACAGAAAATTTTCCAATACTATCCCTCTTAAAAACACTCTCCCTCCATAAATGTTCGTATTATAGCCATACACGTTATCACTATAATAAATATATGTAATACCCGCACCGGGAATCAGGTAAGGTTTCAACCGATAGCCAATAATCGGAGAAATATCCACATAAGTCACCGAACCCAACAATAGTCCAAAATTACCACCGGTTTGCCACCTGTTGGCTTTCCATTCGGCATTGCTCTCTTTCTTATTTTTCTCATCATTCGATACTTCATCCTCAGGTGTATATTGTCCAAAGGATATTTGGCACAACAGCATCAAAAAACAAGCAAGATATTTTCTTTTTTTGATTGCACATAAAAAAATACTTTCCATACATTTGTCAGATTTCAATAATATACATACAAAAATAGAAATATTATTAAACATATGTATACAAACGCAATTTTAATCACAGGTGTATCTTCAGGCATCGGTTTGTCATTGGCCAAACAAATTTCCGCTAAACAGATACCATTGATAGGCATTACTTCAGACATCAAAAAAGCCACACTTCAATGGGAGAAAAATGGAATTCCGGTTAACTCCACCGATTCATTATTAATAGAAGCCGATATATCCTCAGCAGAACTCAAACATAAGATTGAAACCCTTTTGCCTCAAAATATACGCATCCGTCACATCATTTGCAATTCGGCCATTATGATAAAAAAAAATTTTTTTGAATTTACCCGCGACGATTTTCAACATACCTATCAAACCAACGTTTGGAGCATCATCAACACCATCCAATCTTGTTTTCCCTTCCTTTCATTTCCTTCCACTGTCACACTCATAGGCAGCATGGGCGGCATACCATTCACTCAAAAATTCAAAGACCTGACACTCTATAGCTCTTCAAAAGGCGCCGTAACGGTTCTTACAGAACTATTGGCACAAGACCTCAAAGAACACCACATCAACGTCAATTGCCTTGCCCTTGGTAGTGTCGACACACCCATGTTTCGCCAAACTTTTCCCGGTTATCAGGCACAGTATACACCAGACCAAATAGCACAGTTCATCATTCATTTCATTTCCCATCATGCCCCACTCGTCAGTGGCCAAATCATCACAATAACAAAAAGCACAATATAACCTTTCGGACATCTGTCATCCATTCGTCCAATTATTCGGCAAGCAAAATAAACTGTCATATCATTTTTCTCTCTTACGGCAAAATTTCATACAACAACACAAATCCCTCGCAAGAAAAATTTTTTAAATCATTGGGCGGCTTAACGGCGGTTCGCTCATAGTCCGCGCGGGGCGGCCAAACGGCGGGCATAGGCGTCCGGCGATCCTCCTGCCGTCGGCTGCCGGCCTCCTTGCCCGCCGGGCCGCCCCGCTTGCGGGCTATCCGCTCACCGCCTGCCGCAATTCTGTCAAACTTTTATCCGTTTTCTTTCACAAATTTGTCAGGAAACCACTTTTTCCATTACTAATTCATAAAACAACCATTATGAAAACATCCTTAAATTTTCTTTTCATCCTATTTATTGCAGTTTTGATGCAATGCAATCAACCCGCCAAAGGTCAAATTTCTTGGCAACCTTTCACACCCCAAACTTTACAAAACGCCGTCAAACAAAACAAACCTCTTATCCTTCATCTGGCAGCCAATTGGTGCCATTGGTGTCACGTAATGGAAGAAAAAACCTATCAAAACCCTCAAGTCGTCTCATTCATCCAAAAAAACTTTATTGCTTGCAAAGAAGACCATGACCAACGTCCCGACCTTGCCAATAAATACCGTGAATATGGTTGGCCGGCAACCATCATTTTCGACTCGCAAGGAAATGAAATTTTCAAACAAGCTGGATATATCGAAGCCAACGAATTTCTCGAAATACTTAAAAAAATAAAATCAGGGCAAATCAAATACAAACCGTCGGCATCATCCTACACAACAAACGACACAAATTTACGGTCAAAATTTCAAATCCTCACACAAGGCATCCTCGAACAAATCGACACCATCAAAGGCGGCTTTGATTTCTTTCAAAAATCTGTCAACTATCAAATGTTTGAATACGCCTTTAACCATCAAAAACAAGCAGTATTCAAAAAATGGTTAAATATCACCATGCAAAACTCTCTGCATCTTTTGGATACGGTCTGGGGCGGCTACTACCAATATTCCACCTACGGAGAATGGACCAATCCCCACTACGAAAAACTACTTTCCATTCAAGCCCGTTATGTCAAAATGAATCTTTGGTATTTTTATGTATCCGACGACTCTGCACTTTTCCATGCCGCCATCAAAACTTATCAATATTGTAAAAGGTTTCTCAAACAGCCGGACGCACTTTATGCCAACGCCCAGGATGCCGACCTGATACCAGGAAAAAAAGCACACGACTATTTTCGCCTACCCGATAAAGCAAGGTTAAAAAAGGGCATCCCCCATATCGACACCAACACATACACTGCCAACAATGCCCGTTGGGCAGAATCTATCATTTGGTTATATGCATTCACAGGCGACAGTACCTATCTTAAAGAAGCCCTGGAAATCGCCCAAATCCTGATACAAAAAAGACAAAGACCGGATGGATTCTATAATCATGGTTCAGACAATGACCTCACACCGGCATTAGATGTTCAATTGGCAATAGCCAATTTGTTATTAAATCTCTCTCAAATCACCGGCAATAACCAATATGTCAATCAACTTGCCGCATTGTTATCCAAAATCAAAAACAAATTTTACGACGGACAATGTTTGTTGAGTTTTTTACCACTCAAAAACTACATATCACCCGGTTGTATCCTTGAAGAAAATATAGAAGCCGCCAGACTGTTCAACATATATGGCCACATGTCAGGTAACATGGAATTTATTGAATTTGCAAAAAAACTTCAACAATATCTAATGTCAACTTTTGTCAAAGTCGATGAATTTAAAGAACCATCACTTCTAACCTTGCAAGAAGAATTAAACAAAGAACCTTATCACGCATTACTCTTATTAAAACAAAATACATCCGAAAACCTATCTTTACCTTTATGGCAAATACCGTCATTTTATTTAATTAAAAAAACAGCGGTTTCAAAACAACAACTCAACGAAAATCAAAAGGAGTATTGGGAATTTTTTGACAGTAATACCTATTTGTTTTGCACCAATTCATTTTGCTCGCCACCAATTTACGACCCATCACAATTGAAAAATTTCTTTTACGATAAATTATTAAGATAAACCCCTACTCATATATTTGGTATTTTATAATTCAAATTATCTGGTATATTCACGATTATTCAAATCAGACAGAATAAAAACAACGCAGAAACCTAATGTAAAAAACCAACATCCAAATTCCATTTATCTTTAAAAACGACATTTCGGCTAAAAATTTTTAAATTGAAAATCAATGATTAAAGCAAATCAAGAAAAAAAAAGCAAAAAGAAATTTGGAGCATATTATTTTTTTCATACTTTTGCATCCGCTTTTGAAAACGTTCTTTAAACACTAACAAAACCCATCAACACTAAACAGTATAGCATTAAATAAAAAGTAAAAAAAACACTTGACAAATTAAAAAATATTTTTAACTTTGCAACCCTCAAATAAAACACAAAACACAGCGCCCAAAAAAAGTAAAAAAAATACTTGACAAATTAAAAAATGTTTTTAACTTTGCAGCCCGTTTTTAAAAAGTTCTTGAAACTTGGAAGGAGAAAGGTTGAGTGAGGAGGGGTGGCGAAAGATAGTGAATTATCTTTAATAAAGATAAAAAGTTCTTTGAAAAATTTGGTAGAAAGCAAAAGGTAAGGCCTAGAGTCAGTTCCTTGAGTAAAAGACAAAGATCTTTTATACAATGGAGAGTTTGATCCTGGCTCAGGATGAACGCTAGCGGCAGGCCTAACACATGCAAGTCGAACGGCAGCGCGTTCCGAGCAATCGGAATGGCGGCGAGTGGCGCACGGGTGAGTAACACGTATGCAACCTGCCTCTTACCGGGAAATAGCTCGGAGAAATCCGAATTAATGTCCCATAATATCAACGATTCGCATGAATTGTTGATTAAAGTCGGCAACGGCGGTAAGAGATGGGCATGCGTCCCATTAGCTGGTTGGTGAGGTAACGGCTCACCAAGGCTACGATGGGTAGGGGTCCTGAGAGGGTTATCCCCCACACTGGTACTGAGACACGGACCAGACTCCTACGGGAGGCAGCAGTGAGGAATATTGGTCAATGGGCGAAAGCCTGAACCAGCCATGCCGCGTGCAGGATGAAGGCCCTATGGGTTGTAAACTGCTTTTCTACGGGAAGAAACCCTCGATTTCGTATCGAGGCTGACGGTACCGTAGGAATAAGCACCGGCTAACTCCGTGCCAGCAGCCGCGGTAATACGGAGGGTGCAAGCGTTATCCGGATTCATTGGGTTTAAAGGGTCCGCAGGCGGGGCCGTAAGTCAGGGGTGAAAGCCTGCAGCTTAACTGTAGAATTGCCTCTGATACTGCGGTTCTTGAGTTCGGTCGGCGTGGGTGGAATGTACGGTGTAGCGGTGAAATGCTTAGATATCGTACAGAACACCGATCGCGAAGGCAGCTCACGAGGCCGATACTGACGCTCAGGGACGAAAGCGTGGGGAGCAAACAGGATTAGATACCCTGGTAGTCCACGCCCTAAACGATGATCACTCGCTGTCGGCGATATACTGTCGGTGGCTAAGCGAAAGCATTAAGTGATCCACCTGGGGAGTACGCTCGCAAGGGTGAAACTCAAAGGAATTGACGGGGGCCCGCACAAGCGGTGGAGCATGTGGTTTAATTCGATGGTACGCGAGGAACCTTACCAGGGCTTGAACGCACTACGACAGACCGGGAAACCGGTCCTTCCTTCGGGACGGAGTGCGAGGTGCTGCATGGCTGTCGTCAGCTCGTGCCGTGAGGTGTTGGGTTAAGTCCCGCAACGAGCGCAACCCCTATCGCTAGTTGCCAGCGGTTCGGCCGGGGACTCTAGCGAAACTGCCCGCGCAAGCGGTGAGGAAGGAGGGGACGACGTCAAGTCATCACGGCCCTTACGTCCTGGGCGACACACGTGCTACAATGGCTACTACAGAGGGTCGCCACCTGGTAACAGGGAGCCAATCCCTAAAAGTAGCCTCAGTTCGGATTGAGGGCTGCAACTCGCCCTCATGAAGCCGGAATCGCTAGTAATCGGGTATCAGCCATGATCCGGTGAATACGTTCCCGGGCCTTGTACACACCGCCCGTCAAGCCATGGGAGTCGGGGGCACCTGAAGTCGGTAACCGCAAGGAGCCGCCTAGGGTGAAACCGATGACTGGGGCTAAGTCGTAACAAGGTAGCCGTACCGGAAGGTGCGGCTGGAACACCTCCTTTTTAGAGTGCTTTACTCAGGAATTTGACGGCCTTACCTGACTTTCACCAAATTTTTTATACCGTTGTGATGATAAACCAAGCAAGCTCAGTGATGGGCCTAACCTCTTGCTGAGGTTGAGATGTAATAGTCCCGTAGCTCAGCTGGTTAGAGCGCTACACTGATAATGTAGAGGTCCGCGGTTCAAGTCCGCGCGGGACTACAGAACTTGCCTGGGGAATTAGCTCAGCTGGCTAGAGCACCAGCTTTGCAAGCTGGGGGTCATCGGTTCGAATCCGATATTCTCCACAAATGGGCTCTTAATGAGTCGCAACGTTCTTTGACATATTGAAAGAAACTCAATGTAAAATTTCATCGAGCAAGAAAGTAATTAAGGGCATACGGTGGATGCCTTGGCTCCTGGAGGCGATGAAGGACGTGATAAGCTGCGATAAGCCACGGGGAGGTGCAAATAACCTGCGATCCGTGGATCTCCGAATGGGGCAACCCGTCATGCTGATGGCATGACATCCTTCTGCAAAGAAGGAGGCTAACCCGGGGAACTGAAACATCTAAGTACCCGGAGGAAAAGAAAACAATAGTGATTCCCTGAGTAGCGGCGAGCGAAACGGGAACAGCCCAAACCAATAATGTTTCGGCATTATTGGGGTTGTAGGACTGCAACGTGGACTGGCAAAACTTAGCAGAAGACTTCTGGAAAGCTGCACCATAGAGGGTGATAGTCCCGTATGCGAAAAGTTTTGCCTACCTAGCAGTATCCTGAGTAGGGCGGGGCACGTGAAACCCTGTCTGAATCTGCCGGGACCATCCGGTAAGGCTAAATACTCCCGGGAGACCGATAGCGAACTAGTACCGTGAGGGAAAGGTGAAAAGCATCCCGAACAGGGAGGTGAAATAGAACCTGAAACCGTATGCTTACAAGCTGTAGGAGTTCGCCTTTGGCGAATGACTGCGTGCCTTTTGCATAATGACCCTACGAGTTACTCTTCACTGGCAAGGTTAATCCGCTCTAGCGGAGAAGCCGAAGCGAAAGCGAGTCTTAACAGGGCGTATAGTCAGTGGAGGTAGACGCGAAACCAAGTGATCTACCCATGGCCAGGTTGAAGTCTCGGTAACACGAGATGGAGGACCGAACCAGTGAACGTTGAAAAGTTCTTGGATGAGCTGTGGGTAGGGGTGAAAGGCTAATCAAACTTGGAGATAGCTCGTACTCCCCGAAATGCATTTAGGTGCAGCCTCGTGGTTGAGTGTCATGGAGGTAGAGCTACCGATTGGGCTAGGGGGCTTCACCGCCTACCAAACCCTGACGAACTCCGAATGCCATGACATATACACGGGAGTGAGGGCATGGGCGCTAAGGTCCTTGTCCGAGAGGGAAACAACCCAGACCATCAGCTAAGGTCCCTAAATGTGTGCTAAGTTGATAAAACGTGGTCCGACTGCTTTGACAGCTAGGATGTTGGCTTGGAAGCAGCCATTCATTTAAAGAGTGCGTAACAGCTCACTAGTCGAGCGGTTGGGCGTGGATAATAATCGGGCATAAAGTGCACTACCGAAGCTGTGGATTCCGACTTTGTCGGAGTGGTAGGGGAGCATTCCGGTCTGCGTCGAAGGTGTGTCGCGAGGCATGCTGGAGCGTCCGGAAAAGAAAATGTAGGGATAAGTAACGATAAATCCTGTGAAAAACAGGATCACCGCAAAGCCAAGGTTTCCTGATCAACGCTAATCGGATCAGGGTTAGTCGGGGCCTAAGGCGAACCCCGTTTAATGGGGGTAGTCGATGGGAAACCGGTTAATATTCCGGTACCTGCTTATGCTGCGATGGGGTGACGGAGATGTGAAAGGTCCGCGTACTGACGGAATAGTACGTTAAAGGTTGTAGGTATATCTGTGGTAGGTAAATCCGCCACGGATGCCGAAACTGATAGTACCGAGAGGCTTCGGCCAATCGGATAGTGACCCTAATCATGCTTCCAAGAAAAACCTCTAAGCTTCAGGTATAAGCAGCCCGTACCGTAAACCGACACAGGTGGCTGAGGAGAATATCCTAAGGTGCTCGAGTGATTCACGGTTAAGGAACTCGGCAAATTGGCTCCGTAACTTCGGGAGAAGGAGCGCCTCCCTCCGGCTTGCCGGAGAAGGCCGCAGAGAATAGGCCCAGGCGACTGTTTATCAAAAACACAGGGCTCTGCTAAATCGAAAGATGATGTATAGGGCCTGATACCTGCCCGGTGCCGGAAGGTTAAGGGGAGGTGTTATCCGCTTCGGCGGAGAAGCACTGAACTGAAGCCCCGGTAAACGGCGGCCGTAACTATAACGGTCCTAAGGTAGCGAAATTCCTTGTCGGGTAAGTTCCGACCTGCACGAATGGTGTAACGATCTGGGCACTGTCTC